>Ga0123333_10000477_pt1 | contig 44854 bp, 29 predicted proteins | sample BioC12SIPDNA_3_FD_89957 | JGI IMG/M metagenome (GOLD analysis project Ga0123333, IMG submission 89957) | Anaerobic biogas reactor microbial communites from Washington, USA - Biogas_R2_B C12 SIP DNA | ecosystem: Engineered > Bioreactor > Anaerobic > Unclassified | place: Washington, USA...
CAGTCCCGGTACGCGCTGACGGTTTCGTCCCAGCCGTCGCCGTTCAGGTCCACTGCAACGCTCTGCTGCCAGTCGCTTTGATAGGCCATGTTTGCGAAGCCCATCTGATTCATCGCCCCGCTGTCGTACTGGTAGTAGTTGAACCTGGTTTCGCTGCCGGCCTCGTAGGTGACGCCCACTTCCTGCTCGGGAAAGACCAGAATGTGCTGCGCGCTCTCCGGGCGCTTCGCCTCATCCGGTGAGCAGACCGCCGGAGGCAGCGTCGGCGATTCCGGCGGCGGGTCCGCCTGGGGCGGGACGCCCTCGGCCTGAGCCTGGGGCGCAGCGTGCGCGTCCCTCGCCTCGTCAGGAGCGCTGGCTGCGATCGCATCTTCCGCCGCCCGCGCTGCACGCGTGGCAACACGCCCTTGCCCCGCCGCGCCTGGCGTCAGGGGCACGAAAACCATCGAAAGCGCCACGACCAGCGCGACCGCCGCGTGGACGCGTCGTGCGCGGCGACGGGCGAGCAGGCGGCACGCCTGCCGGTGCGATGAACAAGACAACCACTGCATTGTGCACCTCCGTTGTTCCTATGCCGGCCTGGCAGGTCTTGCCCGCCAGGCCGTTCGGATCTCTTCTACTCCGGGAAGTACGGGCCGAAATAGATCGCCCGGTCGTAGAGAAGCTCGTTGTCGTCCGGGCCGACATTCGTGGCCGGTTCCACATAGACGCGCCAGGTGAAGTTAATGTCCGCCTTGTCCAGATCGAACGGGCCGATGAGCGGCTGGCCTTCCTTGAAGTTGTACCAGTCGTAGAGGTTGCACTGATAGGGCTGGTCGTTCAGGTCGGAGAACTCGGTCTTCAGCTCCAGGCAGAAATCTTCCCCGTTGCAGTGCCGCGCCACTTTCCAGGCGTACAGATATCGCACGTCTTCAGGGCATGTGCTCGGGTCGTCGGGGCACAGGAACCTGCGGGCGCTGTCACCAGGATTCCCGCCGGCATCGTAGTTGTTGCTGGTGATGGTCCCATCCGTCAGCCCGAACCAGCGATCCTTGTCGACATACGGCGTGAAGCTGGTATAGCTCGCCTTGCCCGTCGCCTGGTGGTTGGCGCCGTACACGATCGCGAATTCCTCCACGCCGTCGCGCAGCCTGAAGTTCGGGTAGCTGGTGAGGCTGGCATTGTCGCGGCTGGCGCCCCACGCGTCCCTGCCGCGCTGCAAGGCGACGTACGGCTTCTCGGCGATGGCCTCGTGGCCATCCGGCGGCTGGTTCGTCTGCGTGATCTTGGTGTCCAGTTCCTCCGCTGTCATGCTCGGGTAGCTGTCAAGGATGGCCTGGCGCAGCAGCTTCAGCGAGGGGTACAGCGCCATCTCCGTGTGCCCGGTGCCCCGCACCCGCAGCACGGGAACGGGCTCCGGATCGGGCGCCAGCGGCTCGTTCGGCTTGACGCGAAAGACTGCGTAGGGCGAGTTCCTGGCGTAGGTTTCCAGCGTCTCCTGGTCGAGACTTGCGGCGATGCGGTGCGCGAACGCGAACCAGGAGCCGTTATCGCCCGCACCCAGCGGCGCGATCACCGGTGAGATCGGCGCGACGTTGATCATTGCGTCGGGGTAGCCCGCCTTCAGCACGGCCGCGCGAACCCGGCGCTCAGCCTCGCGGTGCCCGGTGATGATGACGACGACCGGCCGGTTGTACTTGTCGGGCCCGATTGTGTTGATCGTCCTGATGTTGACCGAGTTGCCGACGGCCAGGCCCCTGGAGTTCGTGATGCCGGGCACGGAAATCGCGAAGACCTCGTAGCTGAAGAACAGTGCGGGCGGGGGCGTCTGGCCCACCAGGACGATGGCTTCATCCTCGCCGAGCTGCCAGTACCCGGGCACCGGCATCGGCGTGACTCCCGGATGGGTGGGTAGTTGCAGGAAGAACGTTACGCTCGGCCAGGGATTGGTGCCGGCTTGCGGAATCTTGCCCGTGCAGGTCTCCTGGACGAGATCATGGGCCACGAACTCGCCCGGCGTCAGGCCGAATCCTGCTTTCGCCAGGCTGTCCTTCAGTGCGTCGACCTTGTCCAGGGCTGACCAGCCCGGTGCGGATTTATCGGCCACCGGCCTTTGCGCGTTGGCCCCGCCGAGCAGGGCGAGCGCCGCGACCAGGGCGACGACGACCACGACGAGAATGCGTTTGGCCTTCATGGTAACGAACCTCCTGAATGGTTGTGACCGGGTGTTCTCAGGTCTCCGTGAGCATCTGAACGAGGTCCGCAGCATCGACTGCCGCGGCCTGCCTCCCAGCCCAGACCAACGCCTGGTGGGTTTCGCTGTCCATGCCGATCAGCAGCAGCCCCGGCTGCTGGAATAGTCCGAGCAGAAGATCGGGCTGAATAACGCTCATATCGAAGATGATGGCTGCGGGGCAGCAGGCGGCGAGTTCCTCGGGCGACACCTGCTGGGGCTGGTCGAGGACGGTGACCTCGAGGCCCGGGCAGTTCGCGAGGTTGGCCCACACCCCCCGCAGGATCAGGGTGTTGCCGTACAAGATCACTCTTCGCCGATTGCCGTTCATGACAACAACATAGCGAAAACGGGGAGCGTCCGCCATATCAGAAGCGATAAAAAAACGATAGTCTGGCTAGCCCGCACAGACTATCGTTTGTGATAGTTGGAACCGCCTTACCAGTAAACACAAAGACCGCCCATGCGGACGGCCTTTGCGTCAGGTAGTGATAGAGACCCGGTGAGCTTGCGTCGTTCTCCGGCGACAAGAGAGCGTGTCTCGACCTTCATGGTAACGAAGGCCATTAACCTCCGGATATCACCGGCAGGTACATCCTGGGCGCCAGGGGGTCGGGCGTGCCGGCCTGGCCAGCGCTCAACGGATCAGAGACTGTCAGCGGATGCTCGGGCCGCGTCTTGTCGACCTCCATGCGGGCGGGGATCTGCGGCGAAGCTGCCGCAGAGGCCGATGTCGCCAACAGGAAGGTGTAGGCGCTGTCGCCGTTGGCGCCCACCTCCACCAGGTAGACGCCGTCCATCTCAGATCGCAGGCCGACGGCCTCCAGCAGCCCGGCGCCCATCGAGGAATGCTGCGGATACCGGCCGGTGCGCGGCTTCCACACGAACAGATCCGGATCGCCCCTGTCGGCCAGCACGTTGAAGACAGCCGGAGCCCCGGGCTCCACGGTGAAGCGATACTGGTGCCGTTGGCCGCCGCCCAGAGGTTCCTGGTTTGCCGGCCGGTTGGTGAAGGCCAGGCTGAGCTCGTCCAACTGCGAGACATTGCCTGCCCGATCCTTGACCCAGACGCCCAGGTACTTCACGCCGCCGCCCGAAGACAGCGGCCAGGTTACAGTGGGGGAGTAGCCGCGCCAGCCGCTGTTCTGGGCCACGACCCAGTCGCCGGAGCTCGGATCGAGCGTCCATTCTCGCAGGTACATCCAGGACACATCCTCGCCGGCTTCCACGCCGAGCTCCACCTGGCCGCGGTTCGCAACCTCACCGCCCAGGACGATCAGCCGCGCGCGGGGCGCCAGCAGATCCCGGTCGGGAGGCAGGCCAGGTTCCACCTCGAGCTGCGCCTGCATTGCAATGCTCCGCTCGAATTGCTCGAAGCGCTGTCGCTCTTCGTCCAGGAGCAGGTTCGAGTTAGGCCAGAACGCGCGGCCGGTCGCGTTCAGTGCCAGCGTCCCAGCGCCCACGCCCTCTCCGACGCGCGCCCGAAAACTCATCGCGACGCTCGTGCCCGGCCAGAGCAGTCGCTGCGGCCAGAGGACGAAATTCGAGCCGGGCTCGTGCGTGATCCCGCCGCCCAAAGAGGCCAACGACGCCTCGACTGGAGATATCCCATCCGGCAGTCGGGTCTCACTGGCGATGATCGCCTCCTGCAGCCCACCGTTGCGCAGCGTCAGCGTTACTGTGACGACCTCGCCGGGCCGCACGTGAGCCGGTTCGACGGTCAGGGCGCTTCCAGCCATATCCGGCGCGGACGTGGGATACCACGTCAGGTCGCCGAGCCTATACGGTTCCTCGTGGTTGCCCGCGCCATCGCTGGCCCCACCCATCAAGACGAAGTAGCCAGCAGGAATGTCGAGCGTGCTGGTGAAGTACCAGTTGGCCTCTACAGACGGCTTGTCGGGGAGCGGCCAGTGGCCGAGCTCGGTAGCTGAGAACCAGCTGCCGGCGTTGGCCCGGAGCTGCATCCCTGCCCACCCGGACAGGTCCGCGTCGAGCTGCCCTGCCAGCACCACCTGCTGGTTGCCCTGGTCGTCGGTGCGGATCTCTGCGACGCACAGGCCCTCGCTGCCGCACTCGGGCTGGACGTGCGAGTTGGGCGGCGTCATGTCGATCTTGAACGTGGTCGAGATGGGCTCGCTGGCCCGGCCGGCGAGGTCCGTCGCGCGCGCCCAGACGGTGGCGCCTGCCGTGTCGCTCGTGAAGTGCAGGGGCTCGCCGAAGGCCTGCCAGTTCGTGCCGTCCTGGCTGATCTCCAGCGCTGCCACCCCCGCGCCCGCATCCGTTGCCGTGGCCGTGACCGTCACCGGCGTGCGGTACCAGCCCTGGTTGCCCGTTGGGGCGGGTGGGTCGAGCGTGAGCTCCACCTCGGGCGGGTTCTTGTCAATGCGGATCCGGCGGTGCGCTGTGTCGCTCCACTGGCCATCGCCGCTCATCGCCCGCACGTGGAGATACCATTCGCCGTCCGGCAGTTTATGAAAAGTGGTGGTCTGGATGTTGCCCTGGCCGGGCGGTTCGGGCACGGTGCCGGGCTGTTTGTCCAGATACCAGCGGTAGCCGGCGATGGTAGCTGCGTCTCCTGGCGGCTGGCTCCAGGTGAAGGTCACGTCGTTCTCCGCCGACCAGGCGCCGGGATCGGGATGGGTCGGGCTCTCGATCACGGGCGCCTGCGGCGGGACGAACGGCCCCATGACGGCCGGCGCGGCGGCTGCCAGCTCCGCGGCGCTGGGCATCGCCGGCTTGCATCCTGCAGTCTGGCACCAGGGCACGTAGTAGTCGAGCACCATGTACGATTGCTCGATCCCGTCTGCAGCGGCCTGCTGGACGGTGTAGTAGTAGGGGCAGTATTCGTAATCGAACGCGGTAAAGCCGGAAGGTATGTAGCCGGCCTTGCCGTTGAAGTATGTCCCGTTGCCCCAGGTGAGCGACCGCGAAGTGCCCTCTTCGAAGCCTATGCTGACCCCCGCGCTGATCCCCGCCCCCATGACCTTCGCCTCATAGGCGAAGGTCTCGTTGAGCGACCAGGTATCTGAGAAGTCGTAGCCTTTCTCGGTGGAGGTCGACGATGCCCACGTATCCTGGGAATTGCCGACCTTCTGCGGGATCGCGTCCAACTCCCCGATGACGGAGATAGGGGGGTCCAGATAACCCGTGCACCAGTCCCACTGCAGGTTGCCGTTCACCTTCTGCGTGGAGCCATCTTGACGGGTGATGGTGAAGTTGGTGCTGCTGTCGCGGGTGACTGCCTTCGGGAAGTCGCCCACCTGCCGCGCCTTCCACACCTGCACCTCGGCCAGGTTCAGCGACTCCGTGCGATTCGGGATCTCTATCCGCACGTAGCGGCCTCGCTCGCCGGCGATGATGAAGGTCACCGGATCGGGGGATTCGGCGATGGTCGTGTAGGCCATGTCGGGCCGTGGATAGACCCAGGCAGTGTCCCAGTCCCCGTTGGTCGAGATCTTGACCCACCAATCTTGCAGCCGGGTCTTGCAGGTGGCATCGGTGCAGTTCCATACGTCCACCGAGGCGATGGGCTGGATACTCCCCAAGTCGACTTGCCACCAGGAGCCGGTTTCACTGTTGGTGGTGGCAACGGAGGCGCCGGCCAGCGCGCCGTTCGTATCGCCGTCGACCGCGCGGCCGGCGACCGCGGCGCCCGCCGTGCTCTTCTGGGTCGCGGCCTTGTTCAAGGCCAGGTTGGTCATCCGGCCGGCGTGCAGCGGCGTCCCCTGGACCTCCACCTCGGCCAGGCTGAGGTGTTGGGTCTGACCAGGCATCTCGACACGCACGTACCGCGCGTACTTGTCCACGGCCACGAACGTCGAGGGTGAGCCGAGCTGGCCCTGCAGCGCCGAGGCCCATTTGGGGGCGGCCCAGTCCGCGCCGGTGTCAGAAAGCTTGATCTGCCAGTTCGCCAACCGGTCGGCGCAGCAATCGGTCCGATTCCAGACGCGGACCGCGCTGATGTACTGTACGCTGCCGAGGTCGACCTGCCACCAGGGGCCGGCATCGGCGCCGGTGTGCGTGACCGAGCCGTTAGCATAGGTACCGTCCGTGTTGCCGTCCACGGCCCGGCCGGCCGCCCCGGAAAGGTAAGTGCTGGACTGGCTTGCCGGCTTGCCCAGCGCGATGTTGGGTGCGCCCCCGAGCGGCACCCAGCCCTCCCTGCCCGTGGCGTTATAGTACTGCTCCATGACATCGCTCTGCGGGGTCCACTTCCAGGGCACGCGCAGAAAGACGGGCTCGCCGGTGGGCTTCTCGAGGTACTTGTACGTGTGATAGGTTGTCAGGTCGGAGACCGCGAAACCGGCCGAGGAGTCGGCGCCAAAGGTCGACAGGTGAGCCAGGGTCGTGGATGTTTGCTCGGTCTTCTCGTTGGTCACGGCCTGCGTGTTTTTGAAATCGGTCGTAAACAGCGGGCCAGTCTCGACGATTTTAGACATGGCGATCGAGCTGTCGATGGTGAGCGTGCCGCCATAGCTCGTAGAGGAGGTATGGCCTTGGCCCGCTGCGAAGGTGCTGGTGTTGCCGAACTCGACCGAGATGAGATTGGGAGCCCGCGTCACGCCCAACCAGGTAGGCGGCAGGTTGGCCACGGTGTTCAGCACCTGCTTGGTGTACTCCTTGCACTCGCCCGTGTAGACGAGCCGCGAGCCGTCGCCGTTCAGATCTCCCATCACCACGCTAGTAAAGGCCCCGTTCCGCGTCGTGCCTTCGTTGTCCATCCAGCGGGTGACCTGTTTCAGTTCGGACGTGGCGGGGTCATATTTGAACAGGTGGACCCACGCCCACGCGTCATCCTTGAGAAAACTGGTGCTAACCTCGCCCCTGTGAGCTACTGCGACGTCCACGTAACCATCCCTGTCTATGTCGCCCGCGGCCGCAGTCACATAAAAGGCTGTGTGATACTCGACGTTGAATTCGCCGCCAAAGCCTGAGGCGAACTTGAAGGGCTTCTCGACGAGCTGGGCGCACCCCGAGTCGGCGCATTCCACCGGCCGGATCACCACCGGAACGTCACCGTGGGTCGTGTAGGCCAGCACGATCTCGGCGCGTGCGTCGGCATTGTAATCGGCCGTCACGACCGATACGTATGACGGTGCTCCCAACCAGTACAGGATGTTGGTGCCGTAATCGCCCACGTCCCGGTCCATCCGGAGGTACCGCAGCGAGTCTGTCAGCACGCCGTTCGCGAGCTCCAGGACCAGGACCTGCAGCATGTATTCATAGTCGGAAAAGCCGAGGACGGCTTCGTCCACGCCGTCGCCGTCGACGTCACCCGTCGCCACAGAGATGCCGTACTTGGTATCCTCGTAGCGGGCCACGTCATACGCGTAGTGGGCCGTTGTCGAGTCGGTGTAGCGCAGCGAGCTGACCTCCTCAAACTGCCACGCGCCGGTTTCATCAGTGAGCCTCGTGACCATGACCTGCAGGTGGTTGTGGCCGTCCTTGAAGGCGGTCACGATCTCGTCGTCGACGCCGTTGCCGTCGAGGTCGCCGGCAGCAACGGACACGTGACTGACGTCCCCGCGGCCATTGAGGACGCTTGGCGGAAAGGTGGCCAGCGCGGTGCCGTCGAGCTGGCCGATGCCGCCGTCAGTCTGGGCGCCCCCATCCAGCGCGATCATCTCCAGGTCGAGGTCGTCGTTGCGGAACGCGATGACCGCCGTCTCGCGGCCGTCCGTGCGACGCTGCAGGTTGCCGGCCGCGACCCGGATGTACCCCACGTTGGCGCCCTGCTGCCGGCCCAGGCCCGCGCGCCACTCGTGCTGCACGGGATACGACGTGCCCACGACCGTGGCCTTCAGCATGCGGTCCGTGTCCCGGTACACGGTCAGGATCTTGCGGGTGCCGCTCCCGTTGAAGTCTACGGCGGTGCTGGTGCCCCAGTCGTCACCGGAGCCCGGTGTTTTGCTCAAGTAGTGGGTCAGGCTCTCGGACTGGTAGTCCAGGAACGACGCGTCGTAGAGGCCCAGGTCGTCTCCGTTGGTCACGGCGATCTCATTCTCTTGCAGCAGCTTGATCCGATATGCGCCAGGCGGCCGCGACGGGTCAGCGCAATCCACCGCCGCCTCCACGCCGCTCACTTCTTCCTGCGGAACGGGGGCGGCAGCCGGTGCGACTGCCTCCAGCCCCTCGGGGGTCTTGGCCAGGACCGCTTGTGACGCGCCTGGCAACATGAGGCTCAACGCGAATGCCAGGGTGACGAGCAGGCGACCGGTGCGGGTATAGCCGTGCGTATCCATGTCCTACTCCTTAATGGGTGTGGTCTTCGAGCAGCACCACACACCCTGCAGGATCAGCGTGTTGCCGTACAATATTACTCTCCGCTGATTGCCGTTCATGACAACAATATAGTGATAACGGAGAGCGTCTGCCATATCAGAAGCGATAAAAAAACGATAGTCTGCGCTGCCTGCACAGACTATCGTTTGTGATAGTCGGAACGGTTATCGCCCGCTACGGTCATCGCGCGCTGCGGCTGCGGCCGCCTATGGCGGCGCGTCCTCCAGCCCCAGCTTCCCGGCGTAGGCAATCACCTGGCTGCGGTTCTCCAGGTGCAGCAGGTCCATGATCTCGCTCATGTGATAGCGCACCGTGACCTCGCTGAGTGCGAGCCTGGCGCTGACCTCCTTGTAGGTCAGCCCTGCCGCGACCAGGCGCAGCACCTCTGTCTGGCGTTGCGTAAGCGCCGGCGGCCCGGCCCGCGTCGGTACCGGCTGCTCGGGCGCAGTGGCGGCACCCTGCCCGTCTCCCGCCCCCCGCGTGTCCGCCTCCGCATGCGCCAGCCGGGCGAACTCGCGCAGCAGTCGCTCGGCCAGCCCGGGCGAGAAGGGCGGGACGCCCTGTTCCAGCCCGTGCAGCGCCTCGACGAAGGCCGGCACGCTCATGACCTTGAGAAGGTAGCCGCATGCGCCGCTCTTGATCGCCTCGAACAGGTCGCTATCTTCGGCCGACGTGGTGAGCATCACGATCTTCATCTCCGGCCGCTGGGCCTTGATGAGCCGCGTGGCCGCCAGCCCATCGCAGACCGGCATGCGGATGTCCATCAGCACCAGGTCCGGATCAAGCCCCAACGCCATCTCGACCGCGGCCCGGCCATCGCCGGCGATGCCCGCGACCTCGATGTCGTGCGCTTCGAGCAGGCTGCGCAGCCCATCCACCAGCAGAGGATGGTCGTCCGCAATCAGCACGCGCATCGCTCACCTGCCTCTCTCCGCGTCACCGCGTCTCGCCGCCATCCCGCACCGGCACGGTCACCTCCACGCACGTCCCCTGCCCGGGCGCGGAATGGACTTGCAGGCTGCCGTGCAGCTGCTCGGCGCGCTCGGCCATGAAGCGCAGCCCGAAGTGGCCGTCACCGTCCCCGGCTTGCTGCCGCGGGTCGAACCCTTGCCCGTCGTCGACGACGCGCATGGTCAGCCATCGAGCACCGCCAACGGTGGCGCCCGGTGGCGCCAGGTCCTCTTTGAGGTCGAAGGACACGCGCACGCATTCCGTCTCAGCATGCTTGCGCGCGTTCGAGAAACCTTCCTGCAAGATGCGAAACAACTGCACCTGGGCCTCGGGAGAAAGGATGCCGTCGCCCACGCCAGCCCCGATCGATAGGCCCACCTGCATCCCGTAGTTCTGGCGGTAGCCATCGACATACTGCTGCAGGGCGGCAAAGAAAGGTTTCTCCCCCGTGGGAGCCGTGCGCAGGTCGAGGATCTGCTCGCGCACGTCCGCGTGTGTCTCGGCGACGACGCGCTCCAGGTGCGCCAGTTGGTCGTCCGCCCTCGCCACCTTGTCATCTGCGATCAGCTTTCGGACCGTTCCCAGCTTGAGGGATGCGAAACCCAGCACCTGGCCGATGCCGTCGTGGAGCTCGCGCGCGAGCTGCTCGCGCTCGCAGAGCATGGCCAGCGACCGCTGCTGCTCCAGCACCTGCGCCTGGGCCCGGCGCTCCTCGGTCACATCGTGGAGCATGAGCATGTGCCCCATGAGCAGGCCGCGGAAATCCCGCAGCTCTGAGAGCGCGGGCGCGTAGTCCCGGCCGCGGGCGCCCGCGCCGAACGTCATCACCGGAAGCGCGGCTTCGTCTTGCGGCGGGTCCCTCGGCCCGGGGGCGACCAGGGGCTTGCCTCCGAGTGCCACTTGCTCCCACGTTTTGCCACGGGCCGCGCGCTCGGGAACGCCGAGCATTCGTTCCGCGGCCGGGTTGAGGCTGGCCACCCGCCAGGCGGCATCGAACACCACTACGCCGGCCTGCATTTGCTCGATCACCACGCGGCGCGCACTCGGCAGCGGATCGAGGATGCGGAAGCCGAACAGCGCAATCGCGTAGGTGGTCCACGGCAGAAGAAGGGTGAAGACGGCAAACGCAATGGGGTCCAGTGCGGCGAGAAGTGGTGTGTTAAGGAGGAGCGCCATACGCAAGCCGGCCTGTCCCAGCAGCATCACGCTGACCGGCCAGCGGTGCTGCGGCGAGCGGATGAACACCTGCAGGAAGACGGCCACATAGAACACCCACAACCCTACTCCATAGGCTGTGAGAATCGCGCGTGCCGGCGCAAAGTCCAGCACCCCCTTGCCACCGGCATCTTCCCTCAGCGGGCGCCAGGTGAGCTGAGGATCGCTGATGGCCGCCAGAAGCAGGACGGTGAGAGATAGGAGGACGAGCAAAGCCAGGGTGCGGCGGGTCAGCCAACGTCCGGGGTAGGCGTAGTCAAGCACCAGGCAGGTGACGGCGATCGAGGCGGCCGACAGCAGGACGAACTGGGATTTCTGCCAGGCGAGCTTCGTCTCGAGCGGGAGGGCGGCCGCTTCGAACGCCAGGCACATCAATACCAGGACCGAAGCCACCGACATGCCGAGGAACGGCTTGCCACCGGGCACGTCGCGGTGGCGCCAGGCGTAGAAGCCGATGGCGACCATGAAGACCGCGGTGACCAGCGGTGGCCAGATGGCAGGGGTGTAAACGTAAGTGCCGGGCATGGAAGCTGCCCCCTTGCCAGCAAACGACTCTCTCCGACAGTATACCACCTGGCCGGGGTCCTGCGCGCACGAATTCTTCGGGAACGGAGATCTTGCCGGGCGGCGGCGCTCACTCGAGCTCGGCCAACAGCGCCCTCGCCTCGGCCAGGTCCACCGTGTCGAACCCCTCGGAGAACCAACCGTAAATGTCTGCCAACAACTCGCGCGCCTCCTTGCGGCGGCCCTCCGACTGCCACAACCGCGCCAGGCTGACGGCCGCGCGCAGCTCCAGCCAACGCGCCTCCTGGCCGCGCGCCATCTCGAGCGCGTGGTGGAAGCATGCCTCCGCCTCTCCGGACGACGGCGGAAGGCTGGCCGCAGGCGGCGCGGGCGGCCTGTCGCCCGGCGTCGATGGTTGATGGCCCGCCAGCAGCAGCAACTCGCCGCGCATGCGCCACACTTCTGCAGCCATGACCCGCACGCCGGTTCGTTCGACCCAGGCCAGGGCCCGATCCACGGCGGCCAGGCCGAGATGGGCCTGGCCGGCCCGGGCGCACACGTGAGCCTGGACCAGCAACAGGCTGGCGTATCCCACTCCGGTGCTGAGGGCCGGCATGGCAGGGGCGGCCTCTGCCGCCTGGGCCGAGTCCTGCTCAGGCCCGGGCCCCGGCCCGGCAGGGATTTCCTGCCCCGCCAACAACCCGGACCAGGCTCTGTAGATTACGCCGGCCTCGCCCAGCGAACGTAACGCTTCACTGTGCATCCGGGCCGCGGCCTCATCGCGGCCCAGCAAAACATGCGTTGCCCCCGCCCACAGATGGGCAAACGCCCGGCTCGACGGCTGCGCGATCTCGCGGGCCTGCGCCAACGCCTCCCCAAGGCTGTCCCGGCCGCGGTCCGGGTAGCCCAGCAGCCACAGCGTGGCGCTCCGCACCGCGCAGACGGTCACGCCGGGGTCCGCGCCCATCACCGGACCCAAGGGATAGCCGGCCTGGGGGTCGTACAGGTCGAGCACCTGGTCCAGGCATGCGAGGGCGGCGACGAGCTGCCCGGACAGCCAGTGGCTGAGGCCCAGCACCCAGTTGGCCAGCATCAACGACTGCCGGTCGCCGTCCTGCGCCAGGTGGAGGAGCTGCTCGCCCAGCAGCCGGCCGCGCTCCGGGTCGGCGGCCCAACTGGTCGCGTGCGCCAGCACCATGATTGCGGTGAAGCGCTGCGGGTCGCTCTGCAGGGCTGGATGCTGGGTAAGGTCCGCCAGTCGCTCCAGGGCCCGCGCGGCTGAGGGCGCGCGCCACCCCCACCGCAGCATCGCGGGGGCGACGAGCGCGAGGCACAGGGCCAGCTCCAGGCGCAGCCGTTCGGGCGAGGCCGGCGCGCCCTCCAGCAATGCCAATCCTCGCTCCAGGTGGGCGATCGCCTCGTCGTAGGCTATGAGCCGCGCGGCCCACTGGCCGGCTGCCAGCCGGCAGCGGGCCGCCTCCAGCGGGAGGCCTGCTACTTCATAGTGCCGCGCCAGGTCAGGCGCCAGCACGTGGGACTGGTCCATCGCCGTCCCGATCGCTTCCACGGCCTGCCCGGTCGCCTCATGCAGCCGCGCCCGCGCCACTGCGTCCAGGCTGCGGTAAGCACTGCCCTGCACCAGCGCGTGGCGAAAGCGGTAGCGTGACAGGCGCCGGCCGCTCGATGCCAGCCGCTCCAGGCTGACCGGTTCGACCAGCCGGTGGCGAGTCCTCAACGGACCGCTCAGGCGCCGCACGACGGCTTCCTCGTCCCATCCCAAGACCCGGGCCAACACCTCGGCGGTGAACTGCTCGCCCTGCACGCTGGCCGCGCGGAGCAGCGACTGGTCCTCCTCCTGCAGGTCGGCCAGGTGCCCCGCGATGACCGCCTCCACCTGTGAGGGACAGTTCGACCAGTTCAGCCCGGGCGCTTCACACCACCGCCCAGCCTCGTCCCGCACCAATGCGCCCTCGCGCTCGAAGCTGTGCAGCAGCTCGACCGTGAACAGGGGATTGCCTCCGGTGTGGTCGTACAACGTCTGGCGGAAGGCCGCCTCGAGGCGGTTCGGCTCGCTGTCGATGTAGGCCTCGACAAAAGCCCGGCCATCGGCCTGGTCCAGGTCGATGACGACGTCGCCCCAGCGGCGGCACAGCTCCTGGAGGACGGTCCCGGGGCTTGGGGAGGCGGGCTGACTGCCCTCTTCGGGGACCCATCCTGCTGGCCGGCAGGCACACGCCAGCAGGATGCGGCTGCCGGCCAATCGCCGTCCCAAGTGGAAGAGCAGCGCGGCCGTACCGCCATCGGTCCACTGCAGATCGTCGATCGCCAGCATAAGGGGTGTGCCCAGGGAAACGGCTTGCAGCACCCGCGTAAGCTGGGCGAACAGGTCGTACTGGGGCGCGGGTGCAGGGGGGCTGGGGCCGGCTGCTGTCGCCATTCTCTCTGTGGCGCGGTGGACGATCTCCCGCAGCCGTGCGTGCCATTGAGTGGACCCGGGCTGGAAGGAGAATCCCTCGATGCGCCGCAACAGCGCCTCGCCAGGCACGAAGCAGTCGATCAGGTCCGGGCCGTGCTCCACCAGCGCTGCACCCACCGAGGGCAGCGCCTGCCACACCCGCCGCACCTGCTCCGGCGAGAGCGTCCCACTGGCCCGCTTGCCCTCGACGTCTCCGGCCAGCGTCTGGAGGATCTCGCGGAAAGGCAGGTAGGGGTCCCCGATACCGGCGTGGGCGTTGCACCTCCCACGCAGCGCGATCAGGTCGGGATGCGCCTGGCCCGCCCGCCGGGCGAACTCCTCCAGCAGGGCCGTCTTGCCGCCGCCGGCCTCGCTCACGACGATGGCCATCGCGCCCTGGCCGGCCAGAGCCCGATCGAGAAACGTGTCCAGGCGGGACAGCGGCTGTTCGCGGGCGACGAACCGGGAAGCGGGGGCAGGGGGAGATGGTGGAGCCGGGATGGCGGGAAAGGAGGGCGGACGTAACCAGGACGGGGACAGCTCACCGCCGCGGATTTGGGCGTAGAGTGCCCGCGTCTCGTCTTCAGGCTCGCAGCCCAGCTCCTCCAGCAGCAGGCGGCGGCAGATCTCGTACTGCGCCAGGGCGGAGGAACGTTCCCCGCCCAGGTCCAGTGCTGCCATCAGCTGCCGGTGCGCCTGCTCCCGGTAGGGCTCAAGCTCGATCTGCCGCCGCGCCCAGCGCGCCGCCTCCCCATAATCCCCCCGCGCCATCTGGAGAGAGGTCAGCCGGCCGAGCGCAGACAGCATGCTGCGCCGGATTTCCTCGCCTTTCAGCAGCATCCATTCGTCGAAGGCAGGGCTGTTCCGCAGCGACAGTCCCTGCAGAAAAGGACCGCGGTACAACGATACTGCCCGCTCCAGGTCTGCCACGCTCGACCGGCCGCTCAGTTCCTGGAACTCGGCCACATCCAGCCAGTGGTCGTTATGGGGGTTGAACTGCACGCTGGTGCGGGTCAGGAGCAGAACGGGTGAGGTTAGCCTGTGGTTTCCGGGCGACGGACGATCGCGAGGTGACGGACGATCGCGAGGCGACGGACGATCGCGAAGCGATCGTCGATCGCCAAGGGCGCTGCGGAGGTTCGAGAGCGCGTAACGCAGTGCGCTGAGGGCTTCCTGGTCGGACCGCTCCGGCCATAGCAGGGAGGCGAGCTGTTCGCGGGGGTGCTCCCGGCCGCGCTCTACCGCGAGATAGGCCAACAGGGCGCGGCGCCAGTCGGAAGTCAGGCCCTGGACCGGTTGGCTATCCAACAAGGCCTGGAAAGGACCCAGCACCGCCACTGCCAGGTGAGCCACCCCTGCCTCCTGTCGCAAGCCCAGTATACCACAGATTTCACAGCATCGCGGACGAGCCGCGCCCCGGCCAGGAGTCCCAGACGCAGCCACAGGCAAGCATCCTGAGCGGAGGGCCGAAGGCCCGTAGTCGAAGGACGCGGTCCCGCATAACCCCGCTCCGGCTTCCTTCGACTACGTTCCGGCCGAACAGATGGCCGGAACTCCGCTCAGGATGCCTCCGCTGGCGTAGTCATTTGGGACTCCCGCGCCCTGGCACGTTTCCAGCACGATCGGGGCGTACAGTGGGTTCACCCGAGGTCGAGAAACCACTATGAGCGAAGAACCCGATGCCTACCAGACCTACATCCTCCGCCTGTGGCGCGCCCGGTGCCAGGGAGAATGGCAGTGGCGCGCGTCCCTCGAGGGCCCTTCCACGGGCGAACGCCAGTGGTTCACCGGCCTGGAGCCGTTGTTCGTCTATCTGAATGAGCAGTGTGACCGCCATGCGCCCCTGTCGACGGAGGCGCCAACGTCCTAACCCCCCAAGGAGATTCGAAAATGAAGAAGCTCATCTACCTGGCCGTCCTACTCAGCCTTCTTGTGTTCGCCGCGCCGGTGGCGGCGTATGAGCATGAGCCGTACGATCCTGTAGCAGTGCCGGTCGAGCCGACGCTGCTGGCGTCGTACCAGGCGTTCTTCCCACCCGCCGTGCTAACCGTAACAGACGGTGTCTACGTTGCCCGGGGCTACAACCGGGACAACCCGACACTGATCGAGGGCGTCAATGGCCTGATTGTCGTCGATCCGGGCGAGAGCATCGCTGCGGCGCAGGCCGCCAAGGCTGGCTTCAATGCCGCGCTGGACAACATCTTCGACCGGAAACCTGTCAAAGCGATCATCTACACCCACCATCACGACTGCCATGTCAACGGCGCTTCCGTCTTCGCCCAGAAGAACACTGAGATCATCGGTCACGAAGCCCTGATGAACTCCATGTACAGCGAGTGGTTCGGCCAGATCTATCCGTCGCGAGCTGATGGCGGCGTCAAGATGGCGGGGCTTCTGTTCATGGACGCTCCCACTTCGGATCCTCTGGGTAACGCTCAGCCAGGCTGGTATGCGGGCTACGTCCTCGGTGGCCCGCAATTCAAGGGGTTAGAAGGCTTTCTGCCACCCACGAAGACCATCAACGAAAAGACCAGGATGACGATCGCCGGCGTTGACATCGAGCTCATCCCCGTCGCCGGCGAGTCGCCAGATGTCCTCCTCGTATGGCTGCCGCAGAAGAAAGTCCTCATCGAAATAGCCGTCCTGTACGAGGCTTTTCCGGCCCTGGCAACCATGCGAGGCAGCCGCCTGCGGGATCCGCTGGACTACATCAACACCTTGAAGGTTTGCAGGAGCCTCAATCCCGAATATCTGGTAGCGCTCCACACCGCCCATCCCATCACATCCGGAGCTGAGAACGTCCGCACATACCTCACCAACTTCAGCGATGCGATCCAGTTCATGAACGACCAGACGGTGCAATACTTGAACCTGGGCTACACCGCGGCAGAGATGAAGGACAAGATCGTGCTGCCGTCCCACCTCACCAATAATCTCTACTTGCAGGAGACGTACGGCTCGAAGGACTGGGACATCTTCCACATCTTCCGGTATTACCGGGGCTACTACACCGGCGCAGTGAGAGATCTGTTCCCGCAGTCTACCGAGAGTGAGGCAGAGCTATCGGCCTTCCTGGCAGCGGACGGAGGTGGCGACCTGGCGAGCAAGGCCGAGGAGGCCCGGCTTGACGGCAAGCTCGAGTGGGCACTGAGAATCGCCGACGACGCGCTTGTGCTGGAGCCGGAGAACACGGTGGCGTTTGAGACAAAGAAGGCGGCTATGCTTGCCCTGGCAGAGCAGACGATGAACTCTCAGGCGCGCAACATGCTGCTGTCCGACTACCTGCTGATGACAGACCAAAACTACACGCCGATCATCTTCGGGGATGTCGAATTCGCTTTCCGCCACATTCAGGAGAACGCCGTCAAGCTGATGCCCATGGACACCCTGCACCGGATCCTGGCCGTCAACCTCATCGCTTCCAAGTCCATGCCAGTTGACCTGGTAGTCGGCCTCCAACTGACCGACGTGAAGAAGAATGACCCGCGGGTTCCGGATCACTACACGTTCAACGTGCGCAAGGGCATCTTGGAAGTGAATCCTCCGGGCGCAGGCAACGAAGCGTTCGTGATCAACACAGATGTCATGACCTGGAAGAACCTGGTCCTGTACAAGGTTGCTCCCCAAACCGCCGTCGTCGACGACAATACCGTGGTCATTTCCGGAGGGTCTCCAGAAAGCTTCTACGCTTTCATGGACCTGTTCGACTATTCCGAGTAGTGGCATGAAGCGGCGCCGGCTCTGAGCGGGCGCCGGAGCATCCTGCTACCAAAGAGACCTCCCGGGGCAGTTGGGCCGTTGCCGGCCCGCACCTCCGGGAGGTCTCTTCTTGTCATCGCCGGGCGCCATCCAGAAGCTGCCGGTGCGATCACACCCCCATCAGCGCCGCGGCCTCCACCCGGTCGGGGAAAGAAAATCCCTCGGGGAACCGTGCGACCACGCTGCGCAGGCCCGCCTGCGCAGCCGCCTGCTCGACCGCATGCGCGTCGCCCCGCCGCGCGGCCAGCCGTGCCAGGCTCATGGCCGCGCGCAGCTCCCATGCCAGCGCACCCTTCTCCCTCCCGCGCGCCATCGCCCGTTCGAAGCAAGCCAGCGCCTCTCCCGCCGCGGCCAGACCGTCGCGCTCCAGCAGCAGCTCCCCGCGCAGGCGCCTCAGCTCGGCCTCGTAGCTTTGTTCGTATGGTGTTTTGGATGGCGCGAGCATCGCGTCGATCGCTGCCAGTCCGGTCGCCAGCACGTTGTCGCGCTGCTCATCGCCGGGTGGCGGGCGCCGCCGGGCCGCGAGGAGGCAGCTGTCTGCCAGCATCACCACGAAGGAGTCCGTGCCTACCGGAGAACCCTTGCTTTGCATCCCTGCGACGACGCGCCGCATCCGCTCGATGCCGGCAAGGTCCTCGCCCGCGGTCACCATCAGCCGGCCCCGGAACATCTCCGCATATACCCGCCAATAAGCGAAGCCCTGCTGCGGGCACAGGCGTTCGCACTGCTCCGCACACGCTTCCAGGGCCGCAGCATCGCTGCCGAGGAGGAAGTGCACGATGCCGCCAAGCCCGGCCGCAAATACCTGGCCATACGTGTCTCCCTGGCTGGCTGCCGCGGCTGTGGCCCGGGCGCTGTGAGCCAGGGCCCTCTCTCCATATCCCATATGGCAATGATTCACCGCCGAAAAGGCGAGTGTAGTGCTCGTGAGATCGAGGCCGACAACTGCGCGCAGTGCTGCCCGCTGCTCCGGGGTTTTCCAATCGAGCACCCAATCGAGGTGCGACTGCGCCTCCTGCGGGTTCCCCATGACCGCATGGGCGGTGCCGAAACGCCAGTGCGCGAGCGCGATGAAATCCTCGTCTCCCCACTGGACCGCCTGGTCGCAGATCCGTGCTGTCACCGCGAGACACTCCTCCAACTGCCCCGTTCCAAACAGGTGCTCTGCCTCGCCCCACAGGATCATCAACGCCGACCGGCGTTGCGCTGCGCCTTCCGGCGTACCCGCCCACGCTTCCGTGGCCCGCACCACCGCGTCTTGCAGCCCGGCGCTGGCGACACCCTCCAGGTTGCGCTTCGGACCCAGCCGCGCCACCTCCAGCAGGCCCTGGACCTCCGTGCGTTCGGTCGAGGGAGGCTCGTCCTTCACAAGATCCAGCCCCTGGTCGAACATGTCGAGGGCCGCACGGTAGGCCGAGACCCGCATGGCCTGGCGGCCGGCATCGTGGAGCGCGCGCGCGGCCCGGAGGGGCAACCCGGCCGACTCATAGTGCCAGGCCAGCCGGGCGCCGAGCTGCTCGCGCGCCGCAGGATCGCCTCCGGCCTGTCCCTCCAGCGCGGCTGCAACCGAGCCATGCCACTGCGCCCGCTCGATCGGATCAAGCTGGTCGTAGATGTACCTCTGAAACAGGTGATGCGTGAACCGGTAGATCGAACGTTGCTCACCGTCCAGGCGCTGCAGTCCCTGGGGCAGCACCAGGCGGTGCTGCCTCGCCAGGCTGCCGCTGAGGCAGGTGATGACCTCTCCAGCAGGCGCGCCGGTGATCTCGGCCACCAGCTCCCCGCTGAAGTCGTCGCCCTGCACGCTGGCGCAGGCGAGGATACGGCGTGCGGCCTCGGGCAGGCGTTCGATGCGTTCGGCGATGGCCGCCTCCACCCGGACCGGGAGCGCGCCCCAGTCAAGCGGTTCGTGTGCGGTCCAGCGCCCCGCCGCGTCCTGGAAGAGCTCCCCGCGCTCCTGCAGGTTGCGCAACGTCTCGACCGTGAAAAGTGCGTGGCCGCCGGTCTGTGCCACGAGCGCGTCCCTGAAAGGCGCTCCGAGCCGGTTGGCCTCGCTGTCCACATAGGCCTCGACAAAGGCGCGGCCGTCCGCACGATCGAGGTCGATGAGGATCTCGCCCTTGAGGCTGCGCAGCTCATTGATAGTCGCGGCCAGCGGGTGGCGGGTGATCTCGCCGGACCGCGTGTCGCGCCGGCCGAGTGCGACGGTTGTCGAGCGGTACGCGCCGAGGACGAGCAGGCGGCTGTCGCTGAGCTCGCGGCCCAGGCGGAGGAGAAAGGCCGCGGTGGCCTCGTCTACCCACTGCAGGTCATCGAAGAGCAGGAGCATGGGTTGCTCCCGTGCGATGGCGGCCAGGGTGCAGATCAACTGATCAAAGAGGACTGCCTGCCCCACCGGCTGCACAGTCCCCCGCGGCCGGCTCCGGAGCGCGGTCTGCCAGGCCGGCTGGGCTGCGGAGCCGGCCCTGCTGGCGGGCAGGGCGCCTCTGGCCGCGATGGACGCAGTGTGTACGAGCGTGTCGACAAGGCTCGGCCCGTGTTCTGCGAGCGCGGTCAGGGCGAGGTCAGTGGCGCTCAGCAGCCGGTCAATCTGCTCCCGACCGGCCAGCCGCCAGGTTGCGTCGCTGCCGGGGTCGCCGAAGAGCATCTCGGCGAGCTTGCGCAAGGCTGCGAGGGGGTCAGCGCCCCCGCCTGGGCTACAGCGGGCGCCAGCTATCAACAGGTCGGGATGCCGGGCCATGGCAGCGGCGGCAAAGGCTTCGAGCAGCACCGTCTTGCCGCTGCCCGGGTCCCCGGCTGCGAAGGCTACCTGCGTCTCGCCGGCCAGTGCAGCCTCCAGATGGCGGCCGAGCTGCCCCAGCTCACCCTGCCGCGCCACCAGCCGCAGCGGTTGAGCCGCCGGACCGGCCGGCACGGCAGGGGTATCCCGCAGCGGCGCGGCCGGCTGCGGTGGGGGTGCGACGGTGACAAGCTCGCCCGCGCGGATGTGGTCATACAGCGCTCGCGTGCTGGGAGCAGGCTCGATGTCCAGCTCGGCCCGGAGGATGTGGCGGCATGCCTCGTACTGGTGCAGCGCTTCGTCGCGGCGCCCTGCCAGGGCCAGGGCGCGCATGCAGCGGCGGTGCGCGTCTTCCAACCAGGGCTCGAGTTGGAGCTGGAGGCGAGCCGCGGCCGCTGCCTGCTCATACTCGCCGCTGGCCTCGAAGGCCGCGTTCTGGTCGTCCAGGATGTCAAGAGCGAGGCGGTGGTAGAACTCCTGCTTGCTCAGCACCCAGGCCTGGAAGGTCTCGCTGCCAGACACGGCAAAGCCGGCCAGGAAATCGGCGCACAACGCGACCGGCAGAAGCTGCCGGCGCCAGGCCGGCAAGCGGGCGAACGCCTCCAGCTCGGTCACGTCGGTCGCGTAATCGCTGGCCGTATTGAACTGCACATCGGTGGGGGTGACAAAGAGGAACGGCGGCGCGTGGTTCGCATCGTGCAGCGCGTGCCGCAGGCGTGAAAGCGCCTGGCGGAGGCTGGCACGCGCTGCCGCCTCGGGACGGTCGGGCCAGAGCAGGGCCGCCAGCGCTTCGCGGCGGTGCGGGCGACCGGCCTCGACAACGAGGAAAGCCAGCAGGGCACGGGTTTTGTCTGTCCTGAAACCGTCGACCGGTTCTCCGTCCAGTTCCACCCGGTAGCCGCCAAACAGATGCACGACAAGCTGTGCCATCGGCGTGCTCCCTCCGGACGCTTTGCCGGAATTATACCACGTTTCCACGTCTTTTGAGGCGGTTTTCCGAGAAACTCCGGGTGGATACGATCTTTTGACGTTCCTGTCACGGTCTTGTGCTACATGTGGTAGCGAAGTCCATCCGACACGTGCCAGGGGCAAGGAGGCCCGCATGAGGACAAGCGAAAGCGGAAACGGAGCCCGACAGAAGCGGCAAGCCTACCGGTGCTTCCTGATCCGCTGCCGGCTGGAAGAGGGCGCCGGGCCTGGCGGCGAGCCGGCCTGGCGTTTTACCGTCCAGGAGGGGGAGCCCGATGCCGGCCGCCGTTCCTTTGCCTGCCTGCACGACGTCATGGCGCATCTTGCGGCTCAACTCGCGTGCGGCTCGTTACTGCCGGATACACCGTACGGCGAGAAAGTGACCCACGAAGGAGGAAATCGTGAAAACCGCTAGCCAACCGGCGAAAATCGTGTCCGTGATCACCCTGGCCGCATTGCTGCTTTCGCTGCTCGCGCCCATCTCTGCGGGGGCGCAAGAACCTGTCTACACGCTGACCCTCACGGGGGAAAATCCCCAGAGCGCAGCCACCGGCGTCGCCTTCGCCAGCCCGCTGCAGGTGACCGTCACCGACGGCGCCGGCATGCCGGCGCCCAATGTTGCCGTCACCTTCAGCGCACCCTTCCTCGGACCGAGCATCTTCCCCTTCCCGCCCACGCGTACGGTCATCACAGACGACACCGGGGTGGCTAGCCTCGCGGCCACGGCCAACTCGCTGCAAGGAGAGTACGTGGTCACGGCCAGCGTTGGCGACCAGAGCGTCAGCTTCAACCTGGCCAACACCGCGCACAACAACCCCTGGTACGTCGAATCCTTCGCGATGGAGGATCCGTTGAAGAAGAACACCACCTGGTGGCGCGACACGACCAACCAGAACCGCCTGGCGCAACACTCGGTGGACGAACACACGGGGCAGGTGATCCCTGTCTACGCGTCAGACGTCGTTTCGGTCTACGTGTACTCGGCCCTGGAGGGGTCGAACTCTGTCGTGATCGTGACCCCGAGCACCGAAGGTGATCCGACCGGCAGCTACGTGCTGGTCGGCACGGGCGGCAGCAACGCGGCGGCAAGCGCGGCCAAGGCCGCCTTCACCGCGGCCATTCCCGGCTTCGCCTCGAAGACGCTGAAAGCGATCATCTACACCGACTCCAATGAGAGCCATTACTGGGGTGGGCCTGTCTGGGCGTACTCCGCGTCGGTTTGGGCGTCCGCGTTATGGTTCATGAACCAACAGGGGAGCTCGAGCGTTGGGCCGGCGCTCTATGCCCGCAGAGCCAGGGCCTCGGGGCAGTCACTCGACTGGGGCGTCGACAGCTTTCTCGGGATCGGGTCGGGCTACGAATGGGACGCCACGGCCCCCCAAGGCATTCTGACGCCGAACCACGTCGTCCCGCGGATCGTCCAGAACAACGAATACCCGGAAATTGCGGTCGGCAGCGTGACGGTCGTGCTGCGCACTGCACCGACCGGCGACAACAGCGCGGGCATCCTGGTCTGGCTGCCCGATCAGAAGCTGGCGATCGCCGGCGATCTTTTCCCGAAGTGCTTCCCCGGCGTGGCCCCCTTCGACCGGGCGCCCTCGGGGGATCTCTCCTACTGGATCTCCAGCCTCAGCATAATGGCACAGGCCTTGCAGCCTGAGATCCTCGTACCCCTGGATTCCTTGCCCATCACCGGCTGGTCAGGTGAAAACTACCCCGCCTTCGAGAATGTGAGGTGGGCCCTGGTCACGAAGTCCAATTCGTTGTCGTGGCTGCAGGGCAATACGGTCCAGCTGATCAACGCAGGGAAGTCCCTGGACGAGATCGTGGCCCAGCTCAGCGTGCTGCCGGACTGGCTGAGCAGCTCGCCGTACGCGCAGGTGTGTGGCGAGAACAGCGTCGCATTGGCCGCGAAGGCAATGTACAGCTATTTTATGGGCCCGTTCGGCGGGGACCCGCTCGAGCTGACAACGAGCGTGACCCGGTATGAGCAGGCCCGCATGATCGTCGAGATGGCGGGCAACATGGACACGCTGGTCACGAAGGCCAGGAAGGCCGAGCTGGCGGCGCAGACCCTGGAGGAAGCCGAGAAGGCGCTCTTCCTGGCCAGCGCGGCTTACAACTACGACTACGCGTATCCGGGCGTCAGGGAGCTCTACGCGCAGGTGCTGAGGAAGGTCGCGTACTGGCAAACGGCAGCCCAGCCCCGCAACTACCTGCTGTCGCTGGCGTTGGAGGCCGAGCAGCGCCAGTGAGTCAGCTCCAAAGCTGACGCCCGCTTTGCAGCAAGGGCGTCGTCCGTTGCACCGGTGCGGTGCTGCACGGCTGGATGCCGGCAAGGTGTCCAGCCGTGCCCGCGATCCCGCTTCCCCTTCGCAAGTCTGTAATAATACTTTTTTCTCAGATACTATTTCAAGTGATACTATGAGCAGTTGGCGCACCAGGAGCGATTGCTGCTGGTGCTCGATGAGATTCCTTATTGGGCTGCCCGCGATGCCAGCTTGCCCTCCGTGTTGCAGAACTGGTGGGACGCTCGCGGTCGCACTCTCGACCTGATGCTGGTGATGTGCGGGTCCGCGGTCCAGATGATGGAGGGCCTTCTGACCGGAGCCGCCCCGCTGGCGGGCTGTATCTCCGGGCGCCTGCCGGTGCGGCCGCTCGACTTCCGTGCAGCGGCAGGATTGGTGGGATATGGTGACGCGGTCATGGCGCTCACTTCTTACGGCATCCTGGGTGGCGTGCCGCTGTATCTGACATTCTTCAGGCCGGAGCGCTCCCTGCGGGAGAACATCCAAAGTGCCATCGTCTCGCCATCGTCAAGGCTATACGTCGAACCGCAAGCCGTGTTCGCCGCGCACCATCAGCTCTACGATGCCCGCAGCGCCTTGGCCGTTCTGCGTGCCATCGCCCATGGCCGGCAGCGTTGGTCGGAGATTGCAGACGCGGTTGGCGTGACGACCTCTGCACTCGCACGCATCGTGGAGCCATTGATCGGGGATTTGGCCCTGGTCGAGCGCGTGTTGCCGGTCACTGAGACGCACGCCACGCGCAGCTATTACACTCAGTATCATCTCACCGACAATTTCTTCCGTTTCTGGTTCCGTTTCATCGAGCCGAATCAGGGCCACATTGAGTTCGGAGACGTTGAGCGCATCACTGACTTGATCCTGTCCCGGCTGCCGGACTACATGGGCTTGCCGTATGAAGCCATGTGCCGCGATTGGGTGCGGATGGCCAGCGCCGCAGGGGTGCTGCCACAGCGTGCCGGGCGGGTGGGCACCTGGTGGAGTCCCGCTCATCAGCTCGACGTCGTGGGCCTGGATGAAGATGGACGCGCCACCATCCTGGGTGAGGCCAAATGGCACACCCAACCCTTCGACTACCAGGAGCTCGAGCGCTACGTGGGGCACATGGCCGCGCTTGGGAGCCTGCCGCGGCCCGACGTCTTACACCTGTTGTTTTCCAAGGCCGGTTTTGACGATGACGTGCGACGCTGGGCCAGCCTGAATAATGCCCGATTGGTCACGCCAGAGATGATGTTGGCGGATTTCAATAACGCCGGGCAGGTTGCCTCCTAAGGTCTCTGCAGCGGGATCACCCGCGGGCTGAGCGTCAGCGCGGCAGCGGGTCCCCGCTGCGTGCCGGGGAGCAGGTAATCGCGCACGGAAAAGACGAGCATCGCGCAGGTCAGATCCGCCGGGTCGTAACAGGCCGGGAGCTTGTCGCCAACGGAGTAGCAGTGACTGCCCGCGGTCAGCGCCTCCAGGCCCTTGCAGTCCCGGGCAAAATACTGGACGAAGAAGCGCTCGTGGTTGGGCACATCGTAGCTGTCCGCGGTGCCCGCGAGCGTGTCGTCGCTGATGTTGTCGAAGCCTAACTGCGTCAGGCTCGAATTCAGGCCCAGTCCGACATAGGTCGCGTTGCCGGTCCGGGTGCCCAGGCTGCCGGCGAGGGCGTAGACCCGGTTATCAGGGAGCGGCAGCCGCGCGCCCATGAAATACGCTGCGTCCTCGTTGGGCGCCAGGCAGTTCATCCCCACCTTCACGCACTCGGGCCCGGTCCATTTCAGGGGAGAGGCTTTCATGTTCAAGAGGGGCGGGACGCGCTGGTCGAACGCTTGCCCTTCGAGGTCGCAGGGCTGTCCCCACCGGCTGCAAACGGCCTTGGCCAGGCTGATGAGGTCCGGCTTCAGCGCGATCTCGGGCGGCGTCGTGCCCTTCCGGGTCTCGAACTCAACCTCGGGGTAGGGCTGCGGCTGATGGGCCGGCCGCGTGTCCCTGACGCGCAGGACGACGAGGGGCAGGCGTTCCCGCCACCGGTTCGAGCGGGAGCGGTCGTCCCCGCCGTCGTCGGGCATCGCGTACCGCAGCACGGTCAGGAAGTCATCTGACGCCTCGCTGAGCCCGATCGCCATCGGCAGGTCGCCGAGCGCGGATGGGATCTGCTCGGTGAACACTGCCTTATCGGGAATGCCCAGCCTGGCGAGGGCCTGCCGCACGGTGCGGTCCATGCCCTGGTCCGGCGTGATGACAAAGTACCGCAACTGTTCCCAGACCGCGTCCGACGCGTTCTCGATCACAACGTTGTTGATGGGGTTGCTCAGGTCTGCGAAGAGCTGCAGGCGCTCCTGGTTCTTGGGCAGCCTGGTGAAGAACGTGTCGATCAGGGCGGGGACTTTGTCCCTCACGAACAGATACTGTTCGCTGTCCTCCTTCCACTCGCCCGGCCGCGAAAGCAGATAAGTCTGCAGCCCGAAGTAGCGAGCGGGCGGCGGGAGCTCGCCGAGGATCACGATCGCCTCGCGCGGATCGAGGCGATAGGAAGGGTTGTAACCTGCCACCGTCGGTCCGAGCATGCCGGCAGCCGCGGGATCCAACCACTCGTCCCCCCAGGCAGGCAGCATAGGTATGATATACGGCGCAGCCGGGTTGTTCCCCAGGCAGGTCCGCAGCACCTCGTAGGAGTACGGGCAATCGCTCTGGGTGTAGAGCTTGAAGTAGCCGCGGCCGACCTCATAGCCCGCCTTTGTCAGGTCGTGCATCAGGCGCCGCGCCGTGCTTTCGACGCTTCCGGGAACTTTGTTTTGGGGCATCGCGCTGTCTGCCCATGCCGGGACCGCGCTTGCGATCATGAGGATGACGGCGATGAGCTGCATGCAGAGGGTGATCTTGCGGTGGGCGATCATGGTGGCGGCCTTCCTTTCGCCTTCAGTGTCCCGATGGCAGCGAACGAATCTCTCCGACAGTATACCACCTGGCCAGGGTCCTGCGCGCACGGATTTCGCGCAAGCGAAGGCGAGCATCCTGAGCGTAGGGGCGACCCTTGCGGTCGCCCTGGGGCGCAGTCGAAGGAGGCGGCTCACGCGGAGACGGCTCACGCGAAGGCGCGAAGGCGCGAAGAGGGGGAGTCTGAGGAGCGTCCTGAGCGGAGGGCCGCAGGCCCGTAGTCGAAGGATGCGGTCGTAATGCCGACTTGCGCATGGGCCAACCTTGTGTCATATTTGTCCCTATATTCTGTGCCAGTCGAGGTTTCGAGGGAGAAGGGCGTATGAGCCTGTATGTGGCCCTGCTGCGCGGCATCAACGTGGGCGGCAAGAATCTGATCAAGATGACCGAATTGGCCGTGCTTTTCACCGGGCTGGGCTTCACGGATGTTCGCACGTACATCCAGAGCGGCAATGTCATCTTTCGCGCGGACGAGGGGGACCAGGCGCGCCTGACCGGCCTGCTTGAAGCGGCTCTGTCGCAGAGCTTCAGCTATGATTCGAGGCTGGTGACGCGCTCGCACGAGGAGATGAGCGACATCGTCGCGCATGCGCCGGACGGTTTCGGCAGCGACCCGTCCACCTACCGGTACGATGCCATCTTTCTGAAGGAGCCGCTGACTTCAGCCGAGGCCATGAAGAGCATGTCCATCAAAGAGGGGGTCGACCAGGTTTTCGCGGGCAGGGGCGTGCTCTATTCGTCGCGGCTCATCAGCAGGGCCACCCAAAGCCGTCTGAGCCGGCTCATCGGCCTGCCGGTGTATCAGAGCATGACCATTCGCAACTGGAACACGACGACACGGCTGCTGGACATGATGGCCGCGCTACGCCCTTGACCGGGGCGCGGCCAGGAACGCGTCGGACGGCGCGGCCTGTGACGTGTGCCGCGCCGTCCTGACGTCTATTCATGCTGGCTGCTTATGCCCCCTGGCCAGCTGCCAGACCCTCCTGATTTCGTCGCGAATCGGGGTTAAAAACAGAACCCCGCGATCTTTGGCCCTAACGCTCTCGCCAACACCTCGGTCTGGGAATCCGTTACGTTCACCAGAAGGATGGCCGGATAGTAGTCGTAGCACTCCGACCACTCGACGGTGAAATTCTTGCTCGGCAGCTTTCCCTGTGTAGCGGTGATGCTTTGCCGGTACCTCTCGGTCCAGTTAACGCAGCCCTCACCCATGCCCGGACCCGGCGCAGTACCCACATCACAGATGTACAAGCCGGCGATGAGGTGGTTTGCCGCGGACGCGTTGCTCCAGGTTATGCCGCGGGCGGTGACATCGGTGGCCATCTGGCAGATGCCTTTGGCGCATATGTTCTTGTAGGACCATGAGCCGACAGTAACCGTAATAGGTCCCGCCGGCGGCGGCGGCTTGCCTGCCGATGCGGGCACTGCCAGCACCAGCGCGAGCACGATGACGAGCATTGTTGCACCGAAGAATTTGCCTTTCATGATTCTCCCTTGATCCTTTCTGCTTTCAGGTAGCGCCCTTACTTGAACCGGAACTCCGCCTCGTGCAGCGTCCCGTCCACCAGCACGATCTGGAGCTTCCCGCACTGGCCCGCCCACGCCTTCCGCGTCTGCCACACGTAGTTGTATTGCTGCGTCAGCGGATCGTAGGTCAGCCCGCTCCCCTGCACGTAAGTCTCGATGGCGTCAGACGTGGTGGAACTACATGCCTCCAGCTTCACCGTCGGGTAGCCAGCCGCAAAGATGTTCAGGCCCTGGTCGCCCCCCAGGCTGAACTTGACCGGGATGCTCCGCCCGGCGTTGGCCACGTTCAGCACTGGCAGATTATCCACCGGAGTGAAGAAGCCGCTGAAGGCATAGTGCACTGTCAGGCTCGCGGGGTCGGTCCACGCGCTGGCGGCCGCGTTCGTGAACACGGCCCGGTACTGGTTTCCGCTTTGCTCAAAGCTCGCAGTGAAAGCGAGGTCGGCAGACGTGGCGCCATCGATTTGACTCCAGGTGGTCCCTCCGTCGGTGCTCACTTCCCATTGCACGGTCGGGGCCGGAGCGCCGGTCGCGGTGGCGCTGAACTTCACCTCGCTGCCTTCATCGACGGTCAGGCTGGTCGGGTTGGCGGTGACCTGCGGCGGGACATTCATGACGTCCAGCTTGTAGTCGAGCGTGGCCAGCGGGCCGTCGTCGTCCGCGATCTGCACGGTGAAGGTGTACCCGCCCACTTCGGTTGGCGTACCGCTGACGACGCCACCGGCCGACAGCTCCAACCCGGGGGGCAAGCTGCCCCCAAGGAGGCTGAACGTGTAGGTCGACGTGCCGCCGAAGAGCGTGAGCGCCTGGCTATAGGCTTCGCCGACCGGTGCGAAAGGCAGGGAGCTCGGCGCCCCCCAGCAGACGATCACCCCATCGCTCCTGACGCCGCAGGCGGTCCTGAAGGCGACGCTGACCTGGACGAAACTGCCCGGCGGGGGGGTAGTCACGCCATACCGGGCGTATCCCCAACACGCCACCGTGCCGTCGACCCGGAGCGCGCAGGTGTTCCGGCCCCCGGCGCTGACCTGGGTGAAAGCGCCTTCAGGGGGCGTCGATGGGCCGGCATCATCGTATCCCCAGCAGACGAGGCTCCCGTCGTCTTTGATGCCGCACGAGTGCCCCCCTCCGGCGCTGACCTGGCGGAAGTTGTCGCCGGGAGGTGACGCCTTCTCATATGCGTTGTCTCCCCAGCAAGCCACCTTGCCACCATCCGTCAGGCCACAGGAGTGCATGCTTCCCGCGCTGACCTGGACGAAGACGCCCGCAGGGGCGTCGGTCTGGCCGCTGGAGGTGTCTCCCCAACAGGCGAGCGAGCCATGCGCTGGCGACCCATCGTCCAGCGTGCCACCGCCCCGGATGGCGCACGAGTGCTGGTCGCCCGCGCTGATCTGCAGGGAGGCGGAGGTGTCGTCGGGGGGCGTGGCCTGGCCGTACGTATTGCTTCCCCAGCAGGTGGCAGTGCCGTTGGCTTGCAAACCGCACGCGTGAGCGAGTCCACCGCTGACCTGGGTGAACTCGCCCTCGGGAGGTGCAATTGGAGACTGGTTGTCCCCCCAGCAGGCGAGCGTGCCGTCAGCCTTGACGCTGCACGTATGGAAGACGCCGGCGGTCACCTGCCGCTGGCCGAAGCTGCCTTCGGGGGGTGTCGTTCGCCCATCTTCCGTCTCCCACCCCCAGCAGGTCACGCTGCCGTCGGTTCGCACTCCGCAGGCATGGTCCTCTCCCACGCTGACCTGGCTGAAGGCGTCTCCGGGGGGCGGTATCACGCTGGAACCGTCATGCCCCCAGCAGGCCAGGGTGCCGTCACTACGCAGGCCGCAGATGTCGTAGGGGCCCAAACTTAACTGCGAGTAGTCGTTGTAGGTGATTCTCACGTCGGAAACGATCTTCCCGCGGTAGTCACCGTTCTCATTCCAGCAACTGATACGGCCGGAGCTCCGTATCCCGCAGGCCCTGAAGCCCCGGGCGCTGATCTGGCGGAAGGTCCCGCTGGGGCTCGCTGCGGGCTTCGTCGCATCGTATTGCCTCCCCCAGCAAGCCACGGCGCCGTCGCTCCGCAGCGCGCAGGTGAAGGTTGTTCCGGCGCTGACCTGGGTGAAGGTTCCCGAAGGGGGCGTGAACTGGCCCCAATAGTCGCTTCCCCAGCATTCGATCGTGCCGTTGGCCCTGAGACCGCACGTGTGACTCATCCCCGCGCTCAGCTGCATGAAGGCGCCGGTGGGGATCGCACCCTCCTCGCCGAGGTAGCCCCAGCAGGCCACAGTGCCGTCATTGCGCAGCCCGCAGGTGTGCGCGGCTCCTGCGCTGACCTGTGTGAAGGTCCCGGCGGGAGGCGTCGCCTGGCCCTCCTCGTTGGCCCCCCAGCAGGCCACCGTGCCGTCGGTCCTGATGGCGCAGGTGTGCCGCCAACCAGCGCTGATCGTCTCCCGCACGAGCGGAGCGCTGCGGGCGGCTTCCTCAGGCCCGGAGGCAGCCTGCACCGCGGGTGGTAGGGCCGCCAGCGCCAGCACCGCCAGTAAAAAGACCGCCGTGACGATGCGCAGACCGGATCTTGTCTTCATTTGAGTACCTCTCCTTCTTGTGTCTCCCCGTCGATCACGTGCAGGAGGTCGGCCGGCGCCACCGCCCATTCGCGGCGGGCCGAAAGCACCAGCACGTGGTCGCTGGAAGGGTTGACGCCGATCAGCAAGGCCTGGGGAAGCAGGTCGAGCAGTGCGAGGACCAGGTCGGGCCGGGTGGTGACCCGGTCGAAGATGACGGCGGTGGGTGCAAGCGCGCTCAGGCCGGCTGCGGTGTCTGCCGGGCATGGGTCCACGCGGACCAGTTCCAGGTCCCCGCAGCCTTGCAGGTTGGCCCCGACGGCCGACACGGCCAGGGAATTGCCGTAAAGGAGAACTCTTCGCATAGCTGCCGTTCGTCCCGCTGCTCAGCCTCTTGGACAGGCTTAAGCTATGCCCAGTAAACCGCAGGTCGAACGACTTGAGAATGTCCGTGCCGGGGAAGGGGGTACAGTGCGAGTACAGTCAGGGGTACAGTGCAGTCGTTTACGGGTCAGTTCGCAGCAGCCCGGTGCCCCTGGCGTACGCCAGCACCTCTTCCCGGTTCGCCAGGTGGAGCTGCCCCATGATCTCGCTCATGTGATATTTCACGGTGCGTTCGGTCAGGCCGAGCTGCGCACCCACCTCTTTGTAGGTCATGCCGTTGCTGACCAACGTGAGGACTTCGACCTGGCGGGGTGAGAGGGCTGCACTGGCCGCAGGAGATGCCTGGGGCTGGCTCCTGTCGCGCGCGAACTCCTGGAGGATCCGGCCGGCCAGCCCCGGCGAGAACGCGACCTCGCCGCGCGCCAGGCTCTCGAATAAGGCGAAGAACTCGTCCGTGTCGAGCGTCTTGAGCAGGTAGCCACTCGCGCCGCTCCGGATCGCGGCGAACAGGTCGTCGTCTTCGGCCGACATGGTGAGCATGACGATCCGGATCTCGGGCCGCTCGGCCTTGATCAGGCGGGTGGCCGACACGCCGTCGCAGCGCGGCATGTTGATGTCCATCAGGATCAGGTCGGGGGAGAGACTGCGCGCCTTCTCCAGCGCCTCCAGACCATCGCGCGCCTTGCCGACGACCTCGACTCCGCTCGAGGCGAGCATGTTCTTCAGCCCGTCGATGAACAGAGGATGATCGTCGACCAGGAGCACTTTCATGCTGGCGCCCCCTCTCCTGCCCGCCGCGTTACCGGCATCTCCACCTCGACGCGGGTCCCCCCGCCGGGGCTCGAGACGATTGCCACGCTGCCGCCGACCTCCTGCGCCCGCTCTTGCAGGAAGCGCAGCCCGAAATGGCCGCCTTCGCTCGTCGCCTGCGACTCGGGGTCGAACCCGACGCCGTCATCCTGAACGGTAATGTAGGCCCGACCGTCCGCCCGCTCGAAGCGCACCTGCACGCAGTGGGCCTGCCCGTGCTTGCGCACGTTGGTCAGGGCCTCCTGGACGATGCGCTGCAACTGCACCTGCACCATCGGCTCGAAGTCTTCGGAGGTCAGTCCGGGCGCGACGATCAGTTCCGTGCGAAGCCCACAACGCGCCGCGAATTGCTGGAGATAGGCTTGGAGGGCGGGGAGAAATCCGAGCTGGCCGCCTGCCCCCGCCTTCGTACCCAGGATATATTCGCGGACGTCGTCGTGCGCATCTTGCGTGGCGCTGATGAGCTGCGCCAGGAACTCGTCCGCGGTCGCGGGTTGCTGCGCGGCGAGCTGAATCCGCGCACCCTGGGCCTGCATCTTGGCATAGCCCAACACCTGGCCGAGCTCGTCGTGCAGCTCGCGGGCGAGCCGTTCGCGTTCCTTCAGAACGGCCAGGGACTGCTGTTGTTCCAGGATCTGCGCCTGCGCGCGGCGCTGTTCGGTCACGTCATGCAGCATGAGCAGGTGGCCCTCGAGCAGATCGCGAAAGTCGCGCAGCGCGGAAACATGCGTCTCGTACGAGCGGGCGCCGGCTCCCGAACCGAGGGTCACCTCGAATGACTCATCCGACCCCGCGGCCAGCCGCGCGGCCAGGTCGCCGAATGCGTGGAGTATCTCGGCTGCCGGCTTGCCCCGGCTCTGACTCGCCGAGCTTCGAGTCATGTTGGCCGCGGCCTGGTTCAGGCTGACGACGCGCCACTGCGGATCGAAGACCAGCATGCCATCGCGCATCGCCTCGAGGGCCGAGGTGCGCGCGGCCGGCAACGGGTCGAGGATGCGAAAGCCGAACAGCGCGATGGCATACCCTGCGGTCCCTATGAGGGCGCTGAGCACATCAGGGTCGAGCGACGCCGGCCAGGGCACATTTGCGGTGCCAACGACGTAGAGCGCACGGGTCGCAATCTGGGAAATGACCATGATCGCAACGGGCCAGCGGTGCTGTGGGGAGCGGACGAACAGCCAGGCCATGACCGCGAGATTGACCAGGAGCAGGCCAAGGCCATAGACCGTTGTGACCAGAACTGCCGGGGCCAGAACCGCTACGACGCGGCCGTCCGGTCCGACGGAGAGCTGGCGCCAGCTCAGTTGCGGGCCGCCGGCGACGTTGAGCAGAAAGTCGATGAGCACGGGGACGGCGAGCAGGATCAGGTTGCGACGGGTCAGCCAGCGGCCGGGAAACGCGTACTCCAGCACGAAGCACAGGCCGGCGGTAACCGTGGGCAGCTGCCAGACTACCTGAAACTGGAACCAGAAGATCTTTGTGCCGGGGTCGACCGCGGCCTTCTCGAGGACGATCCCCACCAGCCATAGGGCGCGGAAGAGCCATGCTGCGACGAGCGGCCGCGCGGCGGGCACGTCATGGCGCCGCTGCCAGGCATACAGGCCGAGGGCAGCAACGACGAGGGCGCTGGCCAGCGACGGCCAGATGGCGGGGGTGTAGACGTAGGCTCCGTTCATGCGCGCGTCCTTTGCGCTGGAGAGGTCCGTCAGGGGTAAGAATAGCACAAGTGGGGCGTTTGTACGAATGGGCTGGAGTTCCACCAGTAATTCCAGATGTAACCGGCCATCTGTTCGGCCGCCCGTCGTGTTGCCCGTGAAGGTGCTAGCGTGCCGTTCAGTTTGATCGTGTAGTTGTTGTCAAAGACAATCGTGGTGCAGGCGGGGTTCGCCAGCAGACATGCGAACAGGATGGCGCACGGGATGGGCTTGCTCAGAACGGTCAGGGTCTTCTCTGGGACCTCCTCGGGATACTGACTGGATCTTTCTCGTCCAACGGGCCGCAGGACGTAAGTTCGGCGTCGAGATAGGCCGCCACGTCGCGGAGGCAGATGAAGGAGCGGCGGGCGGGATCGCCGCCCATCTGCACGACCGTAAAGCGCCAGGCCCGCTGGCCCGCTGAAACGCTGCTGCGGTCTGCGCTGTCCTCCAGCCGGCAGCGGACCAGGAAGCAGCGGTACTCCTGGCCTTGCCCCCCCAGTTCGAGATTGCTGCCGCTCGCTGCCATGGGTGCCTCCGTCCGACGCTTCGTGGATTCCCTGCTTGTTGTACCAGAAGGGCGTCACAGATTCGCCACAGCCGCGACACCAGCAATAACTGCTTGCTCAAATTCGTTGCTGCAGCGGACGTGACATCTGCTATAATGGCGTTGGCAGATTGTCCTCGAAGGAGTATCCCCATGACAAGGCTCGCCGTACGGTTGTTGGGCGGCTTCCGGGTCGAACTGGGCGGGGAAACGATCTACGACTTCGAAACGGATAAGGCGCGGGCGCTGCTGGCCTACCTGGTCGTCGAGGCGGACCGGCCGCACCGCCGCGAGACCCTGGCCGGCCTGCTCTGGCCCGACCGGCCTGACGCGGCGGCCCGCAAAAGCTTGCGCCAGGCGCTCTTTCGCGTCAGACAGGCTCTCTGCGACGACCGGCCTCCCTACCTGATCTTCGCCACGCCCACCGACGTGCAGTTCAACGCCGCCAGCGACTATCGCCTGGACGTGGCGGAGTTGGAGGCCTTCGCGCGTGGGAAGGCGCCCGGGGCCGTCCTACTGCCCGAGGTGCTCTGTGGCGACTTCCTGGCCGGGTTCTCCGTGCCCGACAGCGAGCCGTTCCAGGCCTGGGCGCTGGCCAGGCAGGAGCAGTACCACCGCCTTGCGCTGGACATCCTGGCCGCGCAGAACGCCTATTTCGAGGGTCTCGGGGACTATGAGAGGGCGGTGGAGGCTGCCCGCTTGGAACTGCGCCTCGAACCCTGGCTGGAAGAGGCGCACCGGCGCTGCATGCGCAGCCTGGCGTTGGCCGGCCGGCGCGAGGAAGCCGTGCGGCAGTACGAGGCATGCTGCCGGGCGCTGGCGGTGGAGCTGGGCGTCGAGCCGGCAGGCGACACGCAGGGACTGCACGCCGACATCCTGGCAGGCCGCGTGCAGCCGGCCGTGCGGCCGGACCCGCGGGCCCATCGGGTAGGGGCCGGTCTGGCGCCGGCCGGACAGGGCGCATCGCAAGCCGTGTCCCGGCTGGTCGCGCGCGAGGACCAACTAGGGCAACTGGGCGGTTTTTTGCAACGGGCGCTGGGAGGCGACACCGGCGTGGCCTTCGTCAGCGGCGATCCGGGGAGCGGGAAGACCGCCTTGCTCGAGGCCTTTGCTGCGATCGCCATGGCCAAGCACTCCGACCTGCTGGTCGCCGGTGCGCGGTGCAGCCCCGGCGGCAGCCTGAACGCGTTCGCGCTCTTGCGCAAGCTGGCCGAGGTGCTCTTCGGCGACCTGGCGAGCGACGTGGGGTGGCGGCTGGCCCAGGGGCGGGCAAGCGATCGGTTGCAGGCAGCTACTTGGCTCACGCTGGGGGCCCTCGCCGAGTACGGGCCTGACATCGTCGAGTCCGTCGTGCCTGCTGGCTCGATTGCCCGCCGGGCCGCAGGATCGGGCGCCGGGCAGGCGCCGGGCAGCTGGTCCCCGCCGGCGCACGGCCAGGGTGCGACGCAACTGCCCCAGGATACGCTTTTCGACCAGTTGCTTCGCACCCTGGCGGCCATCGCCCGTGCGCAGCCCCTGCTGCTCCTCCTCGACGACCTGCAGCGTGTGGACGATGCCAGCGCGGCATTCCTGTTGCGGCTCGGCCGCGAGCTCACCGGGAGCCCGTTGCTGGTGCTCAGCACATACCGGTCGACGACCGTGGCGGCCGGGCGGCGCGACACGACATCTGGCGAACTCGGCCGCCACCCGCTTCTTGCCGTGGTCAACGAGCTGCGGAGCGTGAAGGGCGAAATCGTCGTGGATCTCGACCGGGCAGACGGCCGCGCGTTCGTCGAGGCGTACGTCGATACGGAGCCCAACCGGCTGGGTGCGCGGTTTCGCGACGCCCTCTTCGCCCAGACAGGCGGCCACCCGCTCTTCACCGTCGAGACCCTGCGGAGCCTGCAGGAGCGCGGCGAGATGAGCAAGGACGAGGCGGGGCGCTGGGTCGTCCGTGAATCGCTCGACTGGGGCAGCCTCCCGGTGCGGGTGGAGGCGGCTATCGCCGAACGGATCGACCGGCTCCCGGAACGGGAGCGCCAGATCCTCGCGGCCGCGAGCGTGCAGGGCGACGAATTTGCGGGGGAGCTGGCTGCGGAGCTTGCTGGGGTGCCCGTTCGAGAGGTTCTCGGCTGCTTGAGTGGCAACTTGGCTCGGCAGCACGCATTGGTCCGGCCCGAAGGGCTGCAGCGCCTGAGCAGCGGGCAACGTTCGGTCTACCGCTTCACGCACCACCTGTTTCAGAAATACCTTTATGACCAGCTAGACCCCGTCGAGCGGGCGGGATGGCACGCCGCGGTAGGGGCCGCGCTGGACCGCCAGGCCGGTGCTGACCCGACTGAGCGCGAGCGACTGAGCGCGCGGCTGGCGTGGCACTACGAGGCGGCCGGCCTCCCGCTGCAAGCCGCGCGCGCGCTGTACGACGCAGGCCGGCAGGCCATGCGGGTGTCGGCCACGCGCGAGGCCCTGGCCCGGTTCGAGCACGGGCTGGCGCTGCTCGCCAAGGAGCCGCTGTCGGCGGAGCGGGCGGAGATCCAGCGAATGTTGGAGGTCGCCCGATTGGGGCCGCAGCGCAACGTGGGTGGGCCGGGGGGCGCCGGCATGGCCGGCACGCTGCAGCGTGTCGCCGAAGTGGGAGCGAACGAAGCTGAAGTGCGGTCCAGGTTGACGCTGCTCTCGGCGCAGGCGGAACGCCTATATGCCAAAGGGCAGACTGACGAGAGCGATGCCGTGGCGCAGCAGATGCTCGACCTGGCGACGCAAGCGGGCGACGACACCTTTGTCACCCTCGCTCACTGGCGTTTCGGCGCCAACCATACCATCACGTTTGACCTGGCCGACGCGGAGGCACACCTCGGTGAGGCGCTCGACTGGCTCACGCCCGAGCGGTCGGCTGAGGTGCGCGCCGCGATCGGGCTCGACCTCGCAGCCGCCGCTCTCGGCTATTCGGCCATTAACCGGTGGTTCCTCGGGTATCCGGACACCGGTCTTGAGCGGGGCAGGCAGGCCGTGACTGGCGCGATCGAGCGGGCCGCGGTGTACGGGCAGGCGTTCGCCTCGGCCATGGGCGCGGACCTGATGTTCCTCTTGCGCGATGAGGCGGCCATGGCCGAGCACGCCAGGATGTGCCACCGGCTCTCGACGCAGCACGAGTTCGGGCTCTGGCGGGTTTTCGCCGAGGTCTTCGTCGGGCGAACGATGGTGCTGGCCGGGGAGCACGCCGCCGGGGTGGAGTTGATGCGGGCCGGGGTCGACGGATGGCGCAGTGCGGGCATGGTTCCGGGCACGGCGACCCTCGTGCTCGTCTTCGCCGACACCTGCCTCCGCGCCGCTGCGGCCCTACCCAGTGACGAAGGTGCGGTGCGTGCCGGCCTGTTGGCGACGGGCCTGGCGATGGCCGACAGCCTGCTCGAACCGGGCAAGGCCTGGAAGGACTTCGGCTACCTGGCCGAGCTCCACCGGGTGCGGGGCGAGCTGCTGCTGGCAAGCGACGGCCTTGCCGTGTCCGAGGCTGCGCTCGAGTGCTTCGATAGGACCCTGGGGCTGGCGCGCGAGCGGGCGCTGCTCTCGACGGAGCTGCGCGCGGCGATGAGCATCGTGCGCCTGCGCGAGCGGCAAGGAAAGGCGTGGGCGGAGGAGTGGGAGCAAGCCCGCGCATCTCTGCGCAGCATCTACGCGCGCTTCACCGAGGGCTTCGCCTTCCCCGACTTGCAGGACGCGGCAGCCCTGATCGCCCAGGCAAGGTGAACTGAAACCTCGATTCTGTCGTGTGCTCTCGCCTTGCTATCTGGCTACCGCAGGTTGTGGCCGGCCGTCCTTCGTCCGGGACGACTTCGGCCCGCGGAAGCTGTCCGCGCGGTTGGCCGGCAGCCCCAGCCAGACCACCGAACTGGGCTTGTGAGCCACCACCGCGCTGGGCTTGTGAGCTACCACCGCGCGAATGTCCTCCCCGTAGGTGGCAGCCAGCGGCGCGGCCTCCGCGCCCTTGGAGACGCCCATGAGTCCGATGCGTTGCCCGTCCACCTCGGGCTGCGCCTTCAGCCAGTCGATGGCCGTCTTGAAATACTCCTGTGACTACCCCCTTGGGTCAAATGAACATCCCCACGACATAGGGGACCGCGGCCAGCAGCGCCAGCAGTGGGTGCCCGCGGCGCGCGGCATTGCGGCTGTCCCAGTTGAACAGATAGATGGCCAGCCCGAAGGCCAGGATGGCGCTGGTCGCCAGGATGATGACCGAACGGAGGGGATCGAAAACCGTCTCCTGGCCGAACGCCAGCCCGGCAAATGCCTGCATCGCATGGCTGGAGGGCAGGAGGCCCGCAAAGGGGCGAACGGACGCGGGCAGGACGGAGATAGGCATCATCAGCCCGCCCAGCAGCATGGAGGGCAGGAAGATGAGCTGGCTCCACAGGACGGTGGCGCGCGAGCTCGGCGACACGACGCCGATGAGCGCGCCGATCGCGCCGAAGGTGAAGATCGTCAGCAGCGCGATGAGCGCCAGCATCCCCCAGCTCGACGGCGGCGTGGCCCGGAAGAGGAGCGGTGCAGTCAGCGCGATGATGGCGGCCACGATGAGCGCGTGGATCATCGAGGTGAGCACCGGCACCGCCAGGATCGAAACCGCGGGCACGCCGTTGATCTTGTAGCTGCGATAGATGCCCGCCTCGCGCGAAGTGACCAGCGGATCGGGCAGCCCTAACAGGGTGCTGCTCATGGCCGCGATGATCAGCATGGCCGGGATCATCGTGTCGCGGAACGCCGGGAGGATCTGGGTGAACACGATGCCCATCAGCACGTAGAAGCCGAGCGGGAAGAGGTAGTTCATCAGCATGGCTGTGGCGTTGCGCAGCCCGGCCTTGAACTCGAATCCGAAGTGGATCGCGAAAGCGTTCATCGGGCGCCTCCCGTGTTGGTGAGCTCCAGGAACCTTTCTTCCAGCGAGGGCCGCTCGACGCGCAGGTCGATCAGCTTGTCGTCGTCTTCTGTGATGCGCGCCAGGATGGCTGCCACGGTGAGCCCGGGATCGGTGCTGAAGAAGACGGTGTAGTCCTCTGCCTGCGCCAGCTGCTTTGCCACCGCGGGCAGGGCAGCCAGGTCAGGCGAGCCGCGAAGGAGGCCTTGTTCGGTGCGTACGGAGATCTTGGTGTAGCCTGCGCCAGCCGCGGTCAGCTCGCGCGGGGTGCCCGTGGCGACCACTTTGCCGGCGAGCAGGATGGCCACCCGGCCGGCCATCTTCTCCGCCTCCGCCATGTCGTGAGTTGCCAGCAGGATGGTCGTCCCCTCCGCACGCAGCTCGTGCATCAGCGCGTGCAGCTCGGTGCGCGAGCCAACGTCCAGCCCCGCGGTCGGCTCATCCAGGATGACCACGGGCGGCTTGTGCGCAACGGCCAGCGCCAACGCCAGCCGCCGCTGCTGCCCCACCGAGAGCTCGCCATAGCGGCTGTTCCGCTTTTCGGCCAGGCCCAGGCGGTCCAGCAGCGCCCGGTTTTCCCCGACGCGGTGGTAGGCGCAGAAGAAACGCATCGCCTCCGCGGGCGTCATGTCGGCCGGCAGCGCCGAGGTCTGGAGCTGCACGCCGATCAGGTCGCGGAGCCGGCCGGGCTCGCGGGTCGGATCGACGCCCATGAGGCTTAGCGTCCCACCGTCCGGCTTACGGATCCCTTCGAGAGATTCGAGCGTGGTGGTCTTGCCTGCGCCGTTAGGCCCGAGCAGTCCGAAGATCTCGCCCCTGGCCACCTCGAAGCTGAGGTCGTCCACCGCGGCCGTCTGGCCGTAGACCTTACGCAGGTTGCGGATTTTGATGGCCGCGTCGTTCATGCTGCTCCTCCTGGATCCGTCGAGTTGGCCCGGTTCGAACGCGCGGGTTGCGCCCACGCTACCTTTAATATACGATGCGGGCCGGGTGCAGGTAGCGCCGGGCCAGGTTACATCGGGGCCGGGGCATTCGGAAGTTCATCGCATTTCGCGCTATAATTCCTCAAACCAATCCAGCCCCGCGGAGGAAGCATGAGCAAAGCAGCGACCAAGAAACCGGTGGTCGGCGTTGACCTGGGCGCGACCAAGGTGCTCGCCGGCGTGGTGGACGCGGACCACAGGATCCTGGCCACGGCCAAGCGCGCGACCAAGGGCGGCCAGGGCGTGGATGCGGTGGTCGAGCGCCTGGCCAAGACGGTCAGGGATGCGGTGAAACAGGCGGACCTCTCGCTGGACGACATCGCGGGGGTGTGCTCGGCCGCGCCGGGCGCGCTGAACCCGGACGATGGCATCGTGCGGTTCGCGCCCAACATGGAGGGGTGGGAGAACATCCCGTTCGCCCATCTGCTGAGCGAGCAGCTCAGCGGCGTCCCCGTGTTCATCGAAAACGACGGCAACCTGGGCGCGCTCGGCGAGCTGACGCTGGGCGTTGCGCGGGATGTCAAGAACATGGTCGGCATCTTCGTGGGCACGGGCATCGGCGGCGGCATCGTGCTCGACGGGAAGGTCTGGCGCGGCTCGCACATGACTGCGGGCGAGATCGGCCACATGGTGGTGCTGGCGGATGGGCCGGTGTGCGGGTGCGGCAAGCGCGGCTGCCTGGAGTCGGTCTCCAGCCGGACTGCGATCGAGCGCGACATCCGGCTGGGGCTGCGCGCGGGCCGCGAAAGCATGATGGCAGAGTGGCTCCAGCGGGAGGGCCGCGATCGCATCACGTCAGGTGTGCTGGCTGAGGCGTACGAGAAGCGCGATCCGCTGGTCTATGAGGTGATCAGCCGCTCGCAGCATTACCTCGGCATCTTCATCGGCTCGGTCTTCAACTTCATCGATCCTGACATGATCGTGATCGGCGGCGGGGTGGCCGAGGCGTTGGGCGAGGCCTACGTGGAGCCCGTGCGCGCGGTGGCCTACCAGTATGCGATGAACCGCCGCGATGCACGCACCGCGCCGATCGTGTTGGCTGAGCTGGGGGATAATGCCGTGCTGCTGGGCGCCGCGGTCTATGCGCGGCAGCGGCTGGGGTGATAGGTTACCCGGCGATGATGAATGTTGACCTGTCCAGCCAGACCGCCCGGCGATTGATCGCCGGGCGGTGATGGGGCAGCGAGAACCGCCGCCGCCATCTACTCTACATAAATCTCGACGCGCTCGTTATCGTCCGCGTCGTCGACGCTCAGGACGCGGCCCTGCACCCCGTCGCGGATCGCAGACTGGATCACGTTGCCGTCCATCCCCGCGATCTCCGGCGCGAAGCGCGCGCCCATCTTCAGGCCCACGTCGATCAGGCCCACCGGGATCGTCACGTTTAGCTTCACGCGGCCGCTGTGGCGGTCGGTCACCTTGACCCGCAGCCAGCGGGCGCGACCCTCTTCCCCGCGCGGCGAGCCGGGCTCGCCCGCGGCCAGCGCTTCGAGCAGCCGGGCGCCTTCGGCTGCCGTGATCTGTTTGTCCGCGATCATCTTGAGGATCCGCATCCGCTCATCGGCGCTTACCATGAGTTGCTCCTACAGCCGTATGTCCTGCGGCCGGATCGCCCGCCGCATGGTGATCAGGTCGCGCTGCACGCGGAAGCCCGCGTCGCGCAGCGCAGCGATCCCTTCCTTGTGTTCGCCGTCATGCTCCACGATGACGGAATTTGAGCTGGTCCGGGCGAGCGACCGGAGCCCCCGGGAGATCAGCGCCTGCTCCAGGTTGCCGCGCGCCGCGGGCCGGACCAGGAAGCGCATGGTGGCGTATTCGCTCGTCCTGCTTACGATCGTCTCCACTGCGCCCATCAGCTGGCGGTCCTGCCAGGCCCCCCAGCGTTCGGCCCGGTAGAAGCCTGTCAGGCGGCCCAGCCATTCGCCGGCCAGGGTCGTGAAGCGGAGCTCGTAGTCCATCGAACGGACGGGCTGGGCCCATTGCGCAAGCGGCGTCCGCGCGGCCTGGGCCAGCTCCTGCACCACCTTGCTGTACCAGGTTCGCAGCGGTTGGAGTTGCGCGCCATTCTCCGCGCCGTCAGGATTCACCGGTGGCACCGGGAGGCGGTAGATGGCATCGCGCGCCACGTCCTCGAAGTCGAGATCCAGGTACAGATCATGCGCGCCGAAATTATCCGCACGCACCTGCAGGATCGCCCAGTTTCCCTGGCGTTGAGCGATCTCGCGCAGGGTTGCCAGCATGAGCGTCCGCGCAATGCCGCGGCGCCGGTGGGATGGGAGCACCGCCACGTTGCTGATCCGCCACCGCGAGCCGACCTGATCCATGCTCTGCAGCGTGACGTTGCCGACGATGCGTCCGTCTTCGACCCACACCTGTCCGGAGATGTACTCGTTGAGGAGCGCCATGCTGAGCGTGTCGCCCAGCATTGGGCTGAGCCGGCCGACGACCTGCATCTCGCGCAGCGCGATCCGGCCGCGCGCGTCCAACTCCTCAGCAAACACCGTGGCGACCAGGTCGGCGACCTGGCGCATGTGCCGGCTCGGATCGAACGGCTGCGGGCCCTCTTGTACGGCGTCGGAACGACTGACGATATAAGATGCCACTCCTACACCTGTCCGGCCAGATCAGTATGCCGCTTAGTGTAGAATGGCATGCGGCATATGTCAAGCGCCCAGGGCGCGCAGCAGTGCGTCGGCCTCATCCGGCGTGATCCGGCCTTCTTCCAGCATCTTCAGGATGGCCATCTGCTCGTCGCTCGTCGCGCTGCTCCCAGCGCCGGGCGCCTTGGGCCGCTCGGGCGGCGTGGAGGGCTGGAACCCCTTAAACGCGCCGCGCGCGGTCCGGCCGCGGCCGGTGTGGATCTCACCTGTATCCGGGTTGATGCCTGCCGCGGCGAGCGATGCCGTGACCTGCTGGCGGATGCGGTCGCCCAGGCTGCTGAGATCCCCGAAGAGGTCTGACCCCGGGCTGCGACGGCGATCCCATCCGTCCCGCACATCTTCCCCGGAGGAGCCAGCGGCCTCGATCCGCAGATCGCCGCCGCTGGTCACGACCATGCGGACCTTGCCCTCCCCGACCGATGCCGAGTAGGTGGGAGTGCCGTCAGCAGTGGGCGTGAGCGGAAGGGTGGCCCGGATGCGGCCCGCCGCGCGCACGACCAGCCGCACGTCATCGTCGCGGGTGAGCCGGATGTGTGCGTCGCCGTCGGTGCGCACCGTATATCCCTCGCTGCCCGCGAAGGGGCCTTCGAGGATCGCATCGCCATGGATGTGGCCTGCGCTCAGCCCGCCGGCCAGGCCGGCCGCGCGCAGATCGCCCGCCACCTGGCCGAGCACGACCGGCCCGGCCACCGCGGCAAGCCGCATGTCGCCGCTGGTCCGCTCGACAGTCAGGCCACCGGTGAGCTTCTCGGCCCACAGATCGCCGTTCACCCGGCCTGCATGCACGGCAGCCGCCTCGGACACGCGCAGGTCGCCGCCGATCCGCTCGACGTGGAGGTCGCCTCCTGCGCTGAAACGCAGGTCGCCCTCGCACTCATTGATCTGCAGGGATGCGACTTCTTCAGCGCGCACATCCGCATGCGCGCTCTCGATGGTGACCTGGCCGGTTGTCTTGCCCAGGCGCAGATCTCCATTGACCGTGCGCACGCGCAGGCTGGCATCGAATTCTCTCACGCGCAGATCGCCGAGGCTTTCCTCCACGGTCAGCGCGATGCCCGGGGGCAGGATGGCGCGGGTCGCGATCCCGCCGGCGAGCCGCGCCTTGTCGCCATCGATGGCCCAGCTCGCGGGCTCTGCGCCCTCCCCGCGCACCGCCACTTCGATCAGCTCCGCCTCGGGCGAGACGGCCAGGACCGCGCCGGCCGCGAGCGTCTCGAGGATCACCTCCGTGATGCCTGCCGGGGATAGGGTCAGTTTATCGCTCATGGTCAGCCTCCTCGCCGCCTCACAACGCCTGCAGCTGGCGCACCGCGTCAGCAGACGTGATCTTCCCTGCAGCCAGCGCGTCCAGGATGGTCTGGCGCTGTTCGACCAGCCGCTGCTTTTCTTCCGCGGGCGGCAGCTCCTTGACCTCGTATCCCATCGCGCGGATCACATCTTCCAGCCGGCCGCGCACCGTCGGGTAGGACAGCTTCAGTTCCTGGGCAACCCAGTTCAGCTTGCCTTCGCACCGGACGAAGAGCTCGACGAACGCGCGGTGCTCCGGGCTGAGCTGTTCGAGCCGGCTGAACTGAAAGCGGCCCTCGATGCTGGTATCGCAGTTCGGGCAGGTGAGCCGCGTGACCGTGATCTTATCGCCGCACACAGGGCAGAGACTGGGTGTCGTATGCATGGCTGTCGCTTCCTCCGTTGGCCAGAGTGTACGACGAGTTTTATTTTTTGTCAAGAGTGTTGAAGATTATTTAGGTTTGAATAAGAAATGTGGGGACCGGTTGGGGGATGTAGAGGCGTTCCATGCGATGGTGATGTAGAGACGTTGCATGCAACGTCTCTACACATCACGCGCTACATCGCGTTACATCGTGCGGTATTCGCCGTCGACGACATCCTCGCCGTCTTTTGGTCCACCGGCAGCCTCTTCGCCGCCGGGAGCGCTGCCGTCGCCGGATGGCGGCGGGCCGGCCTGCTGGTGCATCCGGCTGCCGACCTGCTGCCAGACGTCCATCAGCTTGTTGGTCGCGCTCTCGAGCTCATCCGAGCCCGCGTTGCGATCCAGTGCAGCCTTGACTGCGTCCAGCTCGTCCTGCAGCTGGCGCTTGTCCCCGTCGGCCATCTTGTCGCCGCTGTCTTGCATGAACTTCTGCACCTGGTAGTGCGAGTTGTCCGCCCGGTTGCGCGCCTCGATCTCAGCCTTGCGCCGGCGGTCATCCTCCGCGTGGCGCTCCGCATCCTTGACCATCTGGTCTACCTGGTCTTTGGCCAGGCCGCTCGATGCGGTGATCTTGATGCTCTGCTCGCGGCCGGTTGCCTTGTCCTTGGCGCTCACGTGCAGAATGCCATCCCGGTCGATGTCGAAGGTGACTTCGATCTGCGGCATGCCGCGCGGCGCGGGCGGGATGCCCGTCAGCCGGAAGTTGCCCAGCATCTTGTTGTCGCGCGCCATCGGGCGTTCGCCCTGCGC
>Ga0123333_10000479_pt1 | contig 44744 bp, 35 predicted proteins | sample BioC12SIPDNA_3_FD_89957 | JGI IMG/M metagenome (GOLD analysis project Ga0123333, IMG submission 89957) | Anaerobic biogas reactor microbial communites from Washington, USA - Biogas_R2_B C12 SIP DNA | ecosystem: Engineered > Bioreactor > Anaerobic > Unclassified | place: Washington, USA...
GTTCCTTTTTCGGTTACATTGACATTGGGGCGGATTCGTGGTATAGTCGTACAGTCTGTGATGCTCCTAGTCGGCTGGCGAGATGAACAGGAGGTGGGCAGGTAGAGAGCCTGGGTACAACCTGTCGAGCAACGACGCCTCTCTAGCACGGGGTCTGTGCAAGTCATGCTGTGCAAATCGGTCACTCGTCTTTTTCAGGATCGAATCTGAGGAGGAGATATCCCATGAGCAGGAGATTGGCGCTGCCTATCATCTTGATGCTTGTTGTGGCGATGCTGCTGGCATCCTGCAACACGCAGACCCCGACCGCAGCCCCGGCGGCTACGCCACAAGCGCAGGCCCAGCCCACTACCGCCCCCGCCCAACCCACCGCAGCCCCGACCACGGCGGACAAGGTCAAAGCGGCCTTCGTCTACGTGGCCCCCGCGGGCGACATGGGCTGGACTTATGAGCACGATCGCGGCCGCAAGATGCTGGAAGCAGAATTGGGCATCGAGACGGCCTTTATCGAGAACGTGCCCGAGAGCGCGGACGCCGAGCGCGTCATCCGCGACTATGCCCAGAAGGGCTATGATATCATCTTTACCACCAGCTTTGGCTATATGGATCCCACGGCGGCGGTCGCTGCCGAGTTCCCCAACACTTATTTCGAGCACTGCTCCGGCTACAAGGTCGCCGATAACCTATCCACCTATTTCGGCCGGATGTACCAGCCGCGGTTCCTGTCGGGCCTGGTGGCGGGCAAGATGACCAAGTCCAACAAGATCGGCTACGTGGCGGCCTTCCCCATCCCCGAGGTGATCCGCGGCATCAACGCCTTCACCCGCGGCGTGCGCACGGCGAACCCCAACGCCACCGTGCATGTGGTCTGGACCAGCACCTGGTACGATCCCGCGCTGGAGCGCGAGGCGGCCGAGGGCCTGCTGGATACCGGCTGTGATATCATTGCGCAGCACCAGGACACCACCGAGCCGCAAAAGGCTGCCCAAGAGCGCGGCGCGCTGAGCATCGGCTATGACTCGAACATGGGCGAGTTCGTCGGCGATACCGTGCTGACCAGCCCCATGTGGAACTGGGGCCCGTACTATATCTCCCGCGTCAAGGCAATCATGGACGGCACCTGGAAGTCCGAGCAGTACTGGGGCTCCATGAAAGAGGGCGTGGCGGTGCTGGCTCCCTTCAGCCCTCGGGTTCCCGAGGATGTGAAGGCGCTGGTCAAAGAGTACGAGACCAAGATCCTGGCAGGGACCTGGGACGTCTTTCAGGGGCCTTTCAACGGCCAGGGCGGCCAACTCGCCGTTCCCGCTGGCTCGGCGCTGACCGATGCCGAGATGCTGAGCTTTGAGTGGTTCGTGGAAGGCGTTGTCGGCGAGGCGCCCAAGCAGGCGCCGGTGGCTGCTGGCGCCGCGGCGGAAAAGCCCAAGGTTGCCTTCATCTATGTCGGCCCTACGGGCGACATGGGCTGGACCTATGCTCATGACCAGGGGCGGCTGTACCTGGAAAAGGAACTGGGCGTCGAGACCGCCTACAGCGAGTTGGTGGCGGAAGGCGCCGATTCCGCGCGCGTGATCCGCGACTATGCCCAGAAGGGCTACGACATCATCTTTGCCACCAGCTTTGGCTACATGGATAGCGTCATCGAAGTGGCCAAAGAGTTCCCCGAAACCGTCTTTGAGCACTGCACCGGCTACATGACCGCCGAGAATGCAGGCATCTATGACGGCCGCGGCTATCAGGGCTGGTACCTGGCCGGCATGGTCGCGGGCAAGATGACCAAGAAGAACGTGATGGGCTACATCGCGCCCTATCCCATCCCCGAAGTGATCCGCAACATGAACGCCTTCGCCCTCGGCGCTCGCTCGGTCAATCCGGCTGCTACCGTTCACCCGGTATGGATCAACACTTGGGTTGACCCGGTGAAGGAGCGGGAGGCGGCGCAGGCCTTGCTCGATCTCGGCGCGGATGTCATCGCTCGCGAGAGCGACTCCACCGAGCCGGACAAGCTGGCCGAGGAAAATGGGATCTATTGCATCGGCTACAACGCCTATCAGCCGGACGTGGCCCCCAAGGCGCTGCTTACCGCGCCCGTGTGGAACTGGGGCGTCTATTACAAGCAGGCCGTGCAGGACGTGATGAACGACACCTGGACCAACGCGCCGATCTGGTGGGGCCTGAAAGAGGGCCTGCTGTCGCTGGCGCCCATCGCCGATTTCGTCCCGGCGGACGTCAAGACGCTGGTGGCCCAGAAGCAGCAAGAGATCGTGGACGGCAAGTTCGACGTCTTTGTGGGGCCCATCAAGGACAACAAGGGCCAGGAGCGCGTGGCTGCTGGCGCCACCATGTCCGACGAGTCCAAGCTCGCTTTCGACTGGCTGGTCGAGGGCGTGGTGGGATCGATCCCTCAATAACTGGGGCTGCTGCCTGCAACGAGAGTGCATCCATGAGGGAGACCCGGCTTTCAGGTCTCCCTTACATCTTTTGCCAAGGGTGAGGAAGCCATGTCGATCGAGCCATCTCATGATCAAGCGGCTGTGCGGCTGGTGGGCATCACCAAGCGTTTTCCCGGCGTCCAGGCGAACGATGGCATCGATCTGGACGTGCGGCCGGGGGAAATCCACGCGCTGCTCGGCGAAAACGGCGCGGGCAAAAGCACGCTGATGAATATCCTCTCCGGCTTTTACCAGCCCGACGAAGGGCAGATCCTGATGGACGGCAAGCCGGTGACGTTCCGCTCCCCGCGGGACGCCATCGCGCAGGGGATCGGCATGGTCCATCAGCACTTTATGCTGGTGGACATGCTCACCGTTGCCGAAAACGTGACCCTGGGCATGGAGTCTCCTCGCTTTGTCCTCAACCTCCCCGCCACGGAGCGCAAGATCGCCGAGCTGTCGCAACGCTACCGTCTGCAAGTCGATCCCCGCGCCCGCATCTGGCAGCTCTCGGTGGGCGAGCAGCAGCGCGTCGAGATCATCAAGATGCTCTATCGCGGGGCCAAGATCCTGATCCTGGATGAGCCGACGGCGGTGCTGACCCCCGGCGAGGTGACGGACCTTTTCGCCGTGTTGCGGCAGATGGTGGCCGAAGGAACCTCGGTGGTCTTTATCAGCCACAAGCTGGAAGAGGTGCTGAGCATCTCGGATCGCATCACCGTGCTGCGCAAGGGGCGGGTGGTAGCCACTGTGGAGGCTTCCGCCGTCACGCCGGTGGAGCTGGCGCGGCTGATGGTGGGCCGCGAGGTCTTGTTCCGCGCCGAAAAGCAGGCGCTGCCCCCGGGCGAGCCGCTATTACAGGTGGTGGGGCTCAAGGCCGCCAATGACAAGGGCCTCCTCGCGCTGAACGGCGTCTCGCTGGCGGTGCGCGAGCGCGAGATTCTGGGCATCGCTGGCGTGGCGGGCAACGGCCAAAAAGAGCTGGCCGAGGTGATCACCGGGTTGCGCCCGAGCAAGGAGGGGCAGGTGATGATCTGCTCCAAGGACATGACCAACTGCTCCCCTCGCCAGATCATCGATCGCGGGGTCAGCCATGTGCCGGAGGATCGGCTGGGCATGGGGCTGGTGCCGAACCTGGCCATCAGCGATAACGTGGTGCTGAAAAAGTACCGGCGCTCGCCCATCGCGCGCGGCCCCTTCCTGGATCGCTCTTCCATCGACCAGTTCGCCGATGGCCTCATCGCGCTCTATGACATCGCCGCGCCGGGGCACAGCACCGCGGCCAAGCTGCTTTCCGGCGGCAACCTGCAAAAGACCATCCTCGCCCGCGAGATCTCGGCGGAGCCCAAGGTGCTGGTAGCGGTGCACCCCACCCGCGGACTGGACGTGGGCGCCACCGAAGCGGTGCACCGGATGCTCCTGGAGCAGCGCGCGCATGGCGCCGCGATCCTGATGCTCTCCGAGGACCTGGACGAATTGCTGGCCCTTTCGGACCGCATCGCCGTGATGCACGGCGGGCGGGTCATGGGCATTGTGGACGCCGAGAACGCGAGCCTGGACGAGATCGGCCTGATGATGGCCGGGTCGCTATCGCAGACGGCGGTGGAGGCCGGCGCCGCGCTGACGGAGGAGAGAGGATAGGCCATGTTCAAACTGGAGCGCAGGTACGAACGCTCCCGGTACGCCGGGTTGCTGGTCACCACGGGCTCTCTCCTGGCCGCGCTGCTTTTCTGCGCGGTGATCCTGGCGCTGGCGGGAGCCAATCCTTGGCAAACCTATGTGGCCATGGTCAAAGGGGCTTTTGGCGGCAAGTACGAGTTCTCCGAGACCATCGTCAAGGCGATCCCTTTGATGCTCTGCGGGCTGGGCGTCTCGGTGGCCTTCCGGATGCTGTTCTGGAACATCGGCGCGGAGGGGCAACTGGCCATGGGCGGGTTCGCCGCCAGCGGCGTGGCGCTTTTCGTGCCGCAGGCCTTTCCCAACCTGCCCTCCTGGTTGCTTTTGCCGCTCATGGTGGTGGCGGGCTTTGTGGCCGGGGCGCTTTGGGGCATGATCCCGGCGCTGCTCAAGGCCTATCTGAAGGTGAACGAGATCATCGTCACGCTGATGATGAACTATATCGCCGTGTTGTGGGTCGAATACCTGTTTTATGGCCCCTGGAAAGACCCCAAGGGCTACGGCTTTCCCGGGTCGGCGCTTTTCACCCAGGCGGCCTGGCTGCCCCGGTGGGAGGGGACTCGCGTGCACGGGGGGCTCATCTTTGCCATCGTGGCCGCCATCGCGATCTGGCTCATCCTCGCCCGCACCAAGTGGGGCTATGAGATCCGCGTGATCGGCGAGAACCCCACCGCGGCTCGCTACGCCGGGATCAGCCTAGCGCGCAATATCCTGCTGGTGATGCTCATCAGCGGCGGCCTGGCGGGCCTGGCCGGGATGGCCGAGGTCGCGGGCATCTCTCACCGCCTGCAAAAGGGGCTGACGGTGGGCTATGGCTTCACGGCCATCATCGTCGCCTGGCTGGGCAAGCTGAACCCAGGGGGCGTATTGGTGGTGGCGGTCCTGATGGCGGGCTTGCTGGTGGGCGGGGACCAGATCCAGATCACCATGGGCCTGCCGGCTTCCGTGGCGTCGATCCTGCAGGGCTCCATCCTGTTCTTCATGCTGGGCGGCGCGTTCCTGACCGACTTTCGCGTCCGTTGGGTCAGCCGGGCTCGCTTGCCCGCCGCGCCTTCGCTCGCCAAGGCCACTCCGGAGGAATAGAGCCATGTTCGACGTGGAGCTTTGGGTATCCATCCTGGCGGTGACCGTGCGTTCGGGCACGTCGTTGCTCTATGCCACGCTGGGCGAGGTCCTCACCGAGCGTTCGGGCATCCTGAACCTCGGCGTGGAGGGCGTGATGATCATGGGCGCCGTGACCGGCTTTGCGGCGACCTACCATAGCGGCAGCGCGGTGGTGGGCACGCTGGTGGCCATGGTGGTGGCGGCCCTATTGGCGGCCATCCATGCCTTCCTCACCGTCTCGCTGCGCGCCGATCAGACGGTCAGCGGGCTGGCCCTGAGCATCTTTGGCTCCGGGCTGGCCAGCTTTCTCGGCCAGCGGCTGGGGCCTGCGGGCAAGCCCCTGGTTGGCCTGATCGGACCCAAGTTCGCGCGGGTGCCCCTGCCTTTTCTGTCCGACCTGCCGGTCTTGGGGCGCTCCTTCTTTCGCGCGGACGCGTTGACCTACCTGCTGTATCTCCTGGTGCCGCTGATCTGGTTCTGGCTCTATCGCACGCGGCCGGGCCTGCACCTGCGCGCCGTGGGGGAAAACCCGCGCACGGCGGACGCCATGGGCGTGAACGTGACCGCCACGCGGTACCTCTATACCATCGTGGGCGGGATGCTCATGGGCTTGGGCGGCGCGCACCTTTCGCTGGCCTACACGCCGGGCTGGGCGGAGGGACTGACCGGCGGGCGCGGCTGGATCGCCGTGGCGATGGTGATCTTTGCGACGTGGAACCCGCTGCGGGCGGTGTTGGGGGCGCTGCTCTTTGGCAGCGTGACGGCGGTGCAGTTCCGCTTGCAGGCCGCCGGGACCACCATTCCCGCTTCCTTCTTGGGGATGCTCCCCTACTTTTTCACCATCGTGGTGCTGGTGTTCATCACCTGGTGGGAGACCTTTAGCAAGCGGGTGGGCGCGCCCGCGGCGCTGGGCGTGCCGTATATCCGGGAGGACAAGTAGGGGCGAGGCATCCCTCAGCGATACCTATTCAGGATCGTGCTTGCAGCGCTGAGCGGCGCTCGCACGATGTATCGCTTGACAGGGAGTGCCTCGCCCCTACGGCGTTTATGCCTGCTTCTTGTTCCGGCGGAGCCGGTTGATGAGCCAGACCAGCGCCACCAACGGGAGCAGGATCAGGATCAGGATTGGCGCGACGTAGAGCAGGATCCAGATCAGCGCGCCGCCCAGGAACTGCAGCGTCTCCACCAGCCGCTTCAGGGCGCTGGCGATGGTGGCCTGGGGCCGCCACTTGCTGTCGGAGGTCAGCGGCTGATCCACGATGTCCGGCTCCAGCGAGATGTTGATGGTCGCCATGGCCGTCATGCGGCCCAGGTACTGCATCCGGCCTTCGATGCGCTCGATCTGCGAGCGAATGTTGGTCAGCTCGCGGTAGACGGCCAGGATGTCCTCGGCCTTGCCCGTGCGCTCGCGCACCTGGGTCAGCAGCTCTAGCAGCTCGTTCTCCGTGGCCTTCAGGGTGCGCAGTTGGGCATCCAGGTCCGCGTACTCCTCCGTCACATCGTCGCCCGAGGTGGAGGTGTTTTTCACCACATTGGCCACGGCCTTGATGCGCTCCATCGCCGCGTCGAAGGAGGCGGCGGGGACGCGCACGCTCATGTTGGCGCTCACATATTCGTTGTTCCGCCACGAGTTGCTGGACACGATATAGCCCTGCAGCTCGGCGACGATGCCGCCAACGCTTTCCATCGCCTTGTTGGTGTCACCCACCAGCAGCGCCAGGCTGCCAGTGCGGATGATCATGCGGTCCGCATCCGCCGCGACCCCTTCCCCGGTGGCATAGCCGGGCGCTGGGGTGGCCATCGGGGCCATGGCCGGCTGGGCGACGACTTCCCGCTCGACCACGGCATACTCTGGGCGCGCATCCGCACTTTGTGAAGCCGTCCGCGGCGCTCCGGCGCACCCGGCCAGGACCACAAGCAGCGCCAGAAAGATCAACAGATACTTGGTTTTCATCGCGATTTACCTCCGCACATAGCGTTGCGACGATGTATGGTGTCTCTCACTCTTACAGACGTCGCGATCGAGGCTTCGGTTCCTTGCCTGTACAGGCTTTTTCCCCGGTCACCAGCCCATGGCCAGCCGGGAGATCTGGCGCTCCGGCAGGCCGGCCTGCTGCATGCGCTTCTGCGTCACATAGACGGGATAGGGCACGCGCCGATAGGTGAGGGTATCTTGGTCGGTGTCCAGGATGACATAGCTGGCCCGCTCGTCGCCGTCGCGGGGCTGGCCTACCGCCCCGGGATTGATGATCAGCCGCTGCTCGCCTAGGTGCCAGACCGAGTCCGGCGTGGGAACCAGCAGATCGCAGGTGCCGTCTCTACTCTGAAAGATGATGGGCACGTGCGAGTGCCCCACCAGGCAGAAACGGGTGTCGAAATAGTCAAAGTTCTCCAGCGCACTCAGGGTATAGACGAGGTACTCCCAGGTGGGGTAGCGGGGACTGCCGTGCACGATGGTGAAATCGCCTTCGACCACTGTTTCCGCCAGCCCGGCCAGGTAGGCCTGATTGTCCGCGGAGAGCTGCTGGCCGGTCCAGCGGCAGATGTGCTGCGCCTCTGGGTTAAAGTCCGAGATGTCGATCCGGGCGATGCTGCCCCAATCGTGGTTGCCCGCGACGGAAAGGTGTGGTAGCCCGCGCAGCCGCTCCAGGCATTCGTTGGGGTCCGGCCCATACCCCACCACATCGCCGAGGCTCCAGACGCGGTCCACCGACCCAGCGTCGGCCAGGACGGCCTCGAAGGCCGCCAGGTTGCTGTGGATGTCCGAGACAATGAGATGACGCATAGAGCCGCGATTTGCCCCCTGACCGCCAGAATGACTATACTATACCATAAAAGCAGCCGCGGGGAAAACCTGGGCTGGCTTGGGGAGGTGATGTCGTGATGGGGAGATCCATACGACGTTTTCGGAGCTTGCTTATCTTGGGCGCGGCGGCGCTGGCCTTGGCGGCCCTGGCCGGTTGCTTTCTCCGCGGCGGCGCCCCGGCGGGCGCGCTGACCTACAAGGGCCCCGCCGAGATCTCGCTCAAGCCGGGTGAGACGCTGACGGGGACGGACATCGTCTATGTGGGCCTCTCGGACAGCATGGCCGAGTTCACCATCGAAGGGCAGCGGGCGCTTAAAAAAGCCGGCGATTCGCTGGACTGGAAGGGCGAGCCGGTGGAAGGCGTCAAGCTCGACCTGGGCCTGCGCCTGCTGCTGCTCACCGACCAGACGGTCCACACCGGCGGCACGGTGGACATCGAGGTCGCCAACGCCGAGCCGGTGGCGCAGCCGGTGGAATCCGAGTCGCCGATCAAGTTCGGCGTGCCGGTGACCTATGGCATCGACCGCGGCGAGATGATCCCGGGCACGCTGATCTCCTATGAGGAGCGCGACGAGGACCGGGGGGCCAAGCTGGGCGGGATCGAGGACTATGCCTACCGCAAGACGGGGGATTCCATCGTCTGGGAGGGCAAGCTGCGCGGCAACGTCTGGCTGCGCCTGGACGTGCGCGTCTTGTTCTATAACGAGACCTCGCTGCGGGTCGGCGGCATCGCCACCCTCTGGCTGGAAAAGTAACGAAGCGAGGGCTTGTATCAAACCCTCGCTTCAGATGGTCTCGAATCGTCTGACCCCTACTTGAGGCTCTCCAGCCTGGCGCGGAGCTTGGCTTCCTGCTCCGCATAGGTGGTCAGCTTTTCCCGCTCGCGCTCCACCACCTGCGCCGGGGCTTTGGCCACAAAGTTGGCGTTCCCCAACAGGTTGCGCACCCGCGCGATCTCTCCGGCGGTCTTGGCCAGCTCGCCTTCCAGCCGGGCCACCTCTTGTTCCAGGTCCACCAGCTCGGCCAGCGGCAGATAGACCTCCACCCCGCCGATCACCAGGGTCAGCGCCTTGGCGGGCTTGGCCGCCAGCGTTTCGGCGATGGTCAGCTTGGCCTCGTCGATGCGGGCCAGCGCCACTAGCTCGGCCCGCTGCGATTCCAGCAGGCCACGGTGCGCCCCGGCGGCGATGACGGCGGCGATGCGCCGCCCCGGCTCCACCTCGTATTCAGCGCGGGCGTTGCGGATGGCGCGGATCAGTTCCATCACCAGCCCCATCTGCTCTTCCGCCGGCTCATCCAGCGCCCCGGCTTGCGGCCAGGGGGCGATAATCAGCGCCTCCCCTTCGTGCGGCAGGGCTTGCCAGAGCTCCTCGGTTAGGAAGGGCATGTAGGGATGCAGCAGGCGCAGCGTCCGCTCTAGCGCATAGATCAACACCTGGCGCGTCACCGCCTTGACGGCGGGATCCTCGCCGTATAGCTTGGTCTTGCTGATCTCGATATACCAGTCGCAGTACTCGCTCCAAAGGAACTCGTAGATCCGCCGCCCGGCCTCGCCGTACTGGTAGTCCTCGATCAGCTGGGTCACGTCTTGCGTCAGGCGGTGCTGGCGGCTGATGATCCACCGGTCGGCCAGCGAGAGCGCCCCGGGGTCCCAGGTACCCGTGGGGGCCGCCTTTTCTTCCAGGTTGCCGAGCACAAAGCGCGCGGCGTTCCAGATCTTGTTGGCAAAGTTGCGGTTGGCCTCCACGCGGCTCATGGCGAGCTTCATGTCGTTGCCGGGCGTGGAGCCGGTGAGCAGGGTGAAGCGCAGGGCATCGGTCCCATATTCGTCCATGACCTCCAGCGGGTCGATGGAATTGCCCAGCGACTTGCTCATCTTTTGCCCATCCTCGGCGCGGATGAGGCCGTGGAGGTACACCGTCTCGAAGGGGCATTGCCCGGTCATCTCGAGCCCCTGCATGATCATGCGCGCCACCCAGAAAAAGATAATGTCGTAGCCCGTCTCCATCACCGTCGTCGGGTAATAGGTGCGCAGGTCCTCCGTGTCGTCGGGCCAGCCCAGCGTCGAGAAGGGCCACAGGCCGGAGGAGAACCAGGTGTCTAGCACGTCCTCGTCCTGGTGGATGCGCGCGCTGCCGCAGCGGGTGCAGGCCGTCAGGTCCGTCCGAGAGGCCAGCTCGGCCCCGCAGTCGTCGCAATACCAGACCGGGATGCGGTGCCCCCACCAGAGCTGCCGCGAGATGCACCAATCGCGGATGTTCTCCATCCAGTTATAGTAGACCCGGGTGAAGCGCTCCGGCACGATCTTGATGCGGCCATCGCGCACCACCTGCAGCGCCGGCTCGGCCAGGGGCGCGATCTTGACGAACCATTGGGTCGAGATGCGCGGCTCGATCACGGCGTCGCAGCGCTGGCAATGGCCCACCGAGTGGGCGTGGTCGACGATCTTGACCAGCAGCCCCTCGCGCTCCAGGTCTGTGACGATGTTGCGACGGCAATCGGCGCGGCTCTGCCCGGCATACGGCCCGGCTTGCGCGTTCATGTCGCCGCCGTCGGTCATCACGTCGATGGACGCCAGGCCATGCCGCTGGCCGATCTCATAGTCGGTGGGGTCGTGGGCGGGCGTCACCTTGACGGCGCCGGTGCCAAAAGCCGGGTCCACCGCCTCGTCGGCGATGATGGGGATGAGGCGGCCCACGCCGGGCAGGAGCACCCGGCGGCCCACCAGCGCGGTATAGCGCTTATCCGTGGGGTTCACTGCCACCGCGGTATCGCCCAGGATCGTCTCTGGCCGGGTGGTGGCCACCTGGATGTACTCGGTGGCGCCGGCGGCCCATTGGCCGCTGCCCCAAGCGGCGCGATGGCCCGCGTCGCTGGCTCCCGGCGGCAGGAGCGGGTAGCGCACGTACCAGAGCTTGGTGGATTCATCCTGGTGGATCACCTCCAGGTCGGAGACGGCGGTGCCGCAGCGCGGGCACCAGTTCACCAGGTAGGAACCGCGATAGATCAGTTTTTTCTCGTAGAGGCGCACAAAGGCCTCGCGCACGGCCCGCGAGAGCCCCTCATCCAGGGTAAAGCGCTCGCGGTCCCAGTCGCACGAGACGCCCAGCCTCCGTTGCTGGCGGGTGATGATGTCGCCGTACTGGCGCTTCCATTCCCACACCCGCTCCACAAATCTCTCCCGGCCCAGGTCGTGCCGGTCGAGCCCTTCGGCGGCCAGGTTCTTTTCCACCACGTTTTGCGTGGCGATGCCCGCGTGGTCTGAGCCGGGAACCCAGAGCGTGGGGTCGCCGAGCATGCGGTGGTAGCGGATCATCAGGTCCTCGATGGCGCCGGTGATGGCGTGGCCTAGGTGCAGCTTGCCGGTCACGTTCGGCGGCGGCATCGAGATGACGAAAGGTTTGCGCGAGCCATCGGCAGACGGGCGCGGCTTGAAGTAGCCTTGCTCCTCCCACCAATCATAGATGCGATCCTCCGAGCTGCGCGGCTCGTAGGTTTTCGGCAGTTCCTTGGTCTCGAATGGCTTGTTCATCGCTCACCCCTCTGGAAAAATAAAAAAAGATCCCTTTCGTGCAAGGACGAAAGGGATCATAACCCTCACGCGGTACCACCCCGCTTTTGGCAGCGCGCTCGGATAAGAACGCAACTGCCCTCTCGGTGATAACGGGGCCGTTCCCCGGAAAGGCCTACTGAGGCATGCCGTTCAGCCCTTCGACTCCCAGGCGACGTTCGGCGCGTATGCTGCGAAGGGCTTTCAGCCGGTGACCCTTCTTCTCTACCAGCGTTCTAACGCCTACTCTTCCTGCTCCACGTCTTGCTATTCACTTGAGCTATTATTGTAGCATAGAACAGCGTGACTGTCAAGATAGCAGCCGTTCGATAAACGGGACTGCCCAGCCGCCGAGGAAGGCGATGCCGATGGCTTTGAGCGTCTTGCCGAGCCAGCAACTGACCAGAAAGCCGCTCACGGGCAGCTTGAGCGCGCCCGCCGCGATCCCCGCGAGATCGAACAGCGGGTTGGGGATGAGCGAGAGGACAAAGATGGTCAGGTAGCCGGAGAGATAGTTGTGACCGCGCATCCAGCCCATGATCCTGGCGTAGGTCTTGTGATCCGCGATGACCGCGCGGCCAGCGTAACCGGCCAGGTAGCCGGTCAACTCCCCGATCGGCTCTGCGATGCCTGCCACCAACCCGACGACGATGGGGTTGAAGGCGCTGCCCGCGGCGAGGACGCTGACCAGCCCGGGCACCGGCAAGATGATGGTGGCGTTGCTCAGCAGGCTAAAGATAAAGACGCCCAAGTAGCCGTATTGAGGGAACTCGCGGACCTTGTCGCGAAAGACCATCACCAGCACCATGACGGTCAGGGCCGCGGCCAGCGCTAGCCAGCGCCGCCAGCGGGCCGGGACGTCGATCTCGGCTCGCGCTGGTGACGGCGGTTCGCTTTGCTCTGGGGCTGGTGCGGCTAACGTCAGGGTCTCATCGGCCTGCGCGATCATCCCCTCAGATGGCATCGTTCTCCTAGCTTTCCTCGATGGTGATGGTCAGGATCTTGGTCGCCGGGGCGGGGTTGGCGTCGTCCGGCTGGCGCACCGTCAGCGACTCGGCGACCTCCATGCCCTCCACCACCTTGCCAAAGACGGCGTGGGCGCCATCCAGTTGCTCCTGCGCCGAGTAGGTGATGAAGAACTGGCTGCCGTTGGTGTTCGCGCCGCGGTTGGCCATGGAGACGATGCCCGGCCCGTCATGCTTGAGGTCGGGGCTGAACTCGTCCTCGAAGGTATAGCCGGGGCCGCCCGTGCCCGTGCCGGTGGGGTCGCCCGCCTGGGCCATGAACCCGGCGATCACCCGGTGAAAGGTAGTGTTGTCATAGTAGCCCTGGCGCGCCAGGAAGACAAAGTTGTTCACGGTCTTGGGCGCCTTGTCGGCATAAAGCTGTATCTTGATGTCGCCGATCTCGGTCTTGATGGTGGCATAATACTGCTTGGCGGCGTCGAGGGCCATGGCCGGCGGCTCGGACCAGCTCAAAGCGGGCGCGGCTTCCTCCTGTTTGCTCAGCGGGCCCCACACCAAGGCCCACACGAGCGCGAGGAGCACGACGGCCGCCACAGCCAGGCCGATGATGATCGGCGTGCTGCTGCGCGGCGCCTGCTTTTTCTTGCGCGTTGGTTCCTTCTCGGTCCGGGCAGCCGCCTTGCTGGGGACGCCGCTGGCGACGCGCTGCGTGACGGCCGCGGACCGCCGGTCGCTTCGCTTCCGCTGAGATCGTTTGGTCATCTGATGTGCTCCTCCTGTGATGATGATAGCCCGGGCCTAATTGGCTCCGGATGATTTGAGCTGGCTCTCCATCTGCGCGATGAAGGATTCGAGCGCCGAGCGCTCTTCTTGGGGCGCGTTCTCCAGCGCGGCCTTGGCCTCCGCCAGGGACTCGGCGTAGCGGCCGAGCTGCTGATACAGTATAGCCAGATTCTTGTGGCTCGCATAATCGGCGGGCGATATCGCCAGGACCTGCAAGTTCTCGCTCACCGCCTCCTCTAGCCTGCCTTGCTTGGAATAGACGTATCCCAACGCGCTATGCGCCTGCACCAAGTCGGGCTTGATTTTTAGGGCCTTCAGATAGGCGTCTTCCGCATCCTCGTAGCGCTGCTGGTTGAGGTAATAGTTGCCCAGGTAAAGGTGCGTCTCCTCGTATTGCTGATCCAGGGCGAGGGACTTTTGGAACTTGGTCAGCGCCGTTTCCAGGTCGCCCCTCATGGCGTGGATCAGCCCCCACTCGTTGTACAGCTTGGGGGTGTTGGGGCTGAGGGCCGTGGCGTCCTCATAGTATTGCAGCGACCTGCTGAGCGCCTGTTCGCGCTCGGCGGGATCGTCCGTCATCTCGGCGATGGTGCGCTGCAGGCGCGCCAGGTTGGCCGAGTGATCGGTGTTCAGCGGGTTCAATTGCCTGGCTCCCTCGAGCGTTTGTTGCGCTCGCTCCAACCACGGCGCGCGCTGCTCGGCGTTCGCGATGGCGGTTGCCTTCTCCAGATAGGCGCGGCCCAGGAAGAGATAGTAATAGTCCTGGTCGCGCGCATAGCTGATGGCTTCCTGGTACAGCCGGATGGCGATATCCCAGTTTTGCGCCTGGTCGTAGAACTTGGCCTGCTTGTAATAGATGTCGGCCTTGACCATCCCCAGGTTGAGGTTCACGATGAGCACGGCGCAGATGGCGAGGGAGAGCGGGACCATCGCCGCCTGCACCCACCGCGTGGCCGGCCGCAGCGCCAGAGTGGGCAGCGGCGTCTCTCGCCAAAGCGCCAGCGCCACGATGAACAGGAGCGCCAAGGCGGCGCCGTAATACGGCCCGATGGCGAGGGCGACGTCGGCGCCCGGCTGAATCCGGCTGGCGTGAGGCAGCGCAAAGGCCAGGAAGGCGGCCAGCGTGATCCCCACATAGATCGCCAGCGTGGTCAGGTGCCGGGCCAGTGGTTTGTCATCCTCCGCGCGCGCCGCGGGCGTCTGGCTCAGGGCAAAGAGCCCGCCGACGAACCAGGTGAACAAGAACAGCCACAACAGCGCCGGCGAGCTGGTGGGAGCATCATTCACGATCAGCACGGTCAGCGCGTTGGCGACGATCTTGGCCGAGTTGGCCAGGCCTTGTTGGTTGGTGATAAAGTCGTAAGCCAGGGTGACCAAGACCAGGGCCGCCAGCAGCGCCCAGGCCACCGCGCCCGACCAGCGCCACGCCTTGGCGGTCTGATCTGGCGGCGCCTTGCGTGGGGTTTCCGGGCGGCGGGAGCGCTTGCGACGCGTGCTGGCTTCGCTGGACACCGGGACAACCGGCAGCTCCGGCTCGGCGATCTCCAGGCTCACCCAGCGCAGGCCCACCGCCACCAGGATCGCGGCGTAGGTCCAAAAGTAGGTGCGGGTGGAGGCGATGGCGATGCCAAAGTGAATCTCGATGAAATGGGCCAGGATCGCTGAGAGCAGGGCCATCAGCAGCAGTTGTCGCTCGCTCAAGGAGCCGTTCTGATGCGGCACGATGAACGAGGAGAGGATCAGATAGAGGACCAGGCCGATGGTGAAGCCAAAGGGCGCGCCCACCCCCGCGTAGCGCAGGCTGCCCTCCAAGGCCAGCGGCCCCAGGACGCCCAGCAGAGCCCCCCCGATGGTCAGCCCCAGGTAGGTGTTCCGGTGTCGCTGATTCTCGAGCAGCCCCAGCCACTTGAGGCTGTGGTAGAAGAGGACGATGTAAAAGCTAAAATAGACCAGGAACCCGATCAGCCCCGTCTGGATCAGCGCATCAAAGGTCTCGTTGTGGGAGCGGTCGGGCGAGGCGTTGCGCCGCTCATAGTGCGCCAGGTCCGGCGGGTAGAAGGGGTTATAGGCCACGATCATGGACTCGGGGCCGTAGCCGATCAGCGGGCGCAGGGCATTGAGCTTGTCCTCCTGGCCGGGCAGCCCGATGGGCTCGTGCCAGCCGATGAGCTCCGTCGCGCCCTCCCAGATCAGCACGCGCACCTTGCCGGTGCCTTGCTCCGTCTCCAGGAGCCGCCCCAGTCGCCCAATATAGGGCAGTTGTTTGATCGCCGCCAGCGGGGTATTGGGCATGTTGAGCACGCCCAAAAAGAGGCCGCCTGCGAGGGCCAGCGTGATGGAGGTCCATTGCAGCCAGCGGATGCGCTGGGAGAAGGCAAAGATCAGAACAAAGAAGAACAGCCCTGCCAGCAGCCCCAGCCAGGGGCCGCGGCTCTGCGTGTAAAAGATGCAGGCCAACTGCGCCACCAGGATGACCCCATGGGCCGCGATCCAGGCGAACTTGAGCAGGGGCTTGTGGATGACGAGGGCGAAAACGCCCATCAGCAGGGTGAACAGCGCGCCGATGAGGATGCCGGCGACATAGCTGATGCTCAGCCAGGCCACCGCTTGCAGGACGATGGCCAGCGCGCAGCCGACGATGAAGGGCAGCTTGACCCAGGTGTCCTCATCCCGGACCACGCTGAACAGGTTGCTGAGCAGGTTGCGCAGGGTCAGCGGCACGATCATGATCAGGTAGGCCGCCACAAAGATCGAGTTGCCCATGTTGGAGGCGACGCGGCGCACCACGTTGCCGCCCCAGGGCAGCGGGTCCAGGCCAAAGCGCTGGATCAACCCATAGAGCGCCACGGGCAGGCTGGCCAGGATGGCGAGGTGGATCAAGCGCTCCAACTGCTCGCGGCGGCGCAGCGTGCTCAGGATCACGCCAAAGATGACGATGTACGACAGCGTGGAATAGGTCCCCTGCAGCCGTTGATAGGAGCCCCACAGGCTTGCGCGCGGCGTGACCGAGGTGATGGTGGAGAAGAGATAGACTGCCACCAGGAGCAGCGTGGGCAGCACCAGCGGGACTCGAGTGAGGCGCTGCCAAAGCGACTGGGCGGGCGCGTCGGCGGAGGTCGTCGGGCGCGCGTGGTCTTCGATCAGCTTGACGACCCAGGCCGCGATGAGGATCAGGGCGATGGAGCGGAGCAACGCGATCTTGTCCGGCTCAAAGACGCGATCCGAATAGACGTTGAAAAACAACGGCTCGATGATGAGCGCGGATAGCCATCCGGCTTCCATGATACGCTCGCAAAACGCGCTCAGCTTGGTCTGCATGTTCGCTCCATCTCTGCGATCGAGGGCAGCTAGGGCTTGGCGGCGCCGCCCGAGCCGCCAGACCCGCAGGTCTCCTGGAACCAGGCGATGGTCCGGCGCAGCCCGTCATCCAGCGGCACGGTGGCGCGAAATCCAAACGTCTGCTCCGCCAGCCGCACATCGGGAAGCCGGCGGCGCGTCTCCTCAAAGTTGTTGCCAAAGGCCTGGGTGTAGGGCACAAAGACGATGGGGGAGGGCGAGCCCAGGAGCGTCTTGACCTTGTGCGCCAGCTCGACCACCGAGATCTCTTGGCTGCTGCCGATGTTGAAAAAGCGCCCCGCCGCTTCGGGGCAATTGCTGGCCAGGAAGGTCCCCTGGATGGTGTCGTCCACGTAGGTGAACGAGCGGGTCTGCTTGCCATCGTCATAGACGGTGATGGGCTCGCCGCGCATGGCCTGGTTGACAAACCTGGCGATGACGCTGCCATAGCCCTTGGCATCCAGCCGCGGCCCATACGAGTTGAAATAGCGAACGACCACCACCGGCAGGCCCAGCTTGTGATAGGCCAGGGCGAAATACTCGTCGATGGCTTTGGAGTCCGAATAAGCCCAACGGTCCACGCTGGTGGGGCCGAGCAGGCGGTCGCTGTTCTCGGCCAGGGGGACCTGCTCCGATTTGCCGTAAATCTCGGAGGTGGAGGCGATGAGGGTCTTTTTCCAATACTTGTGCGCCAGCTCGAGCACGATTTCGGTGCCGCGCACGTTGGTGATGATGGCTTGCAGGGGGTTCTGCACCACGTACTTGACCCCCACCACGGCAGCCAGGTGATAGATCACGTCCACGTGGCTGATGACCCGCTCCATCAGGCTCTGGTTGAGGATGGTGTCGTTGATAAAGTGAAAGTGGGCGTCGTCCAGGTGGTGGGCGATATTCTGCACCTTGCCCTGGGAGAGGTTGTCCACCACCCAAACCTCATAGCCTTCCCGCCGCAGGCGATCCACCAGATTGGAGCCGATATAGCCCGCGCCCCCGGTCACGAGAGCTTTCATACTCGCTGTGTTATCCTCTCCCCAGGCTTACACGATCTCGCGCAGCAGTTCTTCCAACCGCTGCGCCATCCGTTGCCGGCTATAGTGCGCTTCCACGTAGCGCCGTCCGTTCAGGCCCATCTCGGCGGCCTCTGCTGGCCTCGCCCGCAAGCTCTGAACCGCCGCGGCGATGCTCGCGGCATCCTCGGGCTCGGCGTATAGGCCGCCTTGCGCTGCCTCCAGAACCCGCCGCGCCTCGCCCTCGATGCTCAGGATGATGGGGCACCCGCAGGCCCAGGCGTCGAACATCTTGGAGGGCAGCGCGCCCTGGAACAGCGCATGCTTGCGCAAGGGGACCAGGGCCACGTTGGCCGCCGAAAGAAAGGCCGGCATCTCGGACATGGGGCGCTCCGAGAGCATCGTCAGGTTCTGCAGGCCATATTCCTCTCGCAAGATCGCCGCATCCATCTTTTTGGGGCCCTCGCCCACAAAGAGAAAGTGCACGTCCGGCTGGTCCTGCAAGAGCCGCGCCGCCTCCACCAACGTCTCCATGCCCTGGGCCAGGCCATGGATCCCCGCATACAGCACCACGAACCGGGAGCCCAGGCCCAACTCCTGGCGGAGCTTGAGGCCCGCTTCGGGCGAGGGGCGGAAAAGCTCGGTGTTGGAGCCGTTGGCGATCAGCGCCAGCTTGGCCCCATAGCCCCGCTCCTGCAGCCGGGCCTCGATGCCGTTGGTGACCACGACGATTCTAGAGGCCCTATTATAGCACAGTTCCTCCAAGCGGCTAGCCCAGGCGATGGCTTGCCGGTTGCTCAGTTCCCCCAGGGCCACCGCCGACTCGGGCCAGAGGTCGCGCACCTCAAAGACGAGCTTGGCGCGCTTCAGGGCGCTCAGCGCCAGGCCCGCCCCGCCCACGAACAGCGGCGGCGAGGTGACATAAACGAGGTCGTAGGGCCCTTGGGCCTTGAGCAGGCCCACCAGCGTCGCGTTGAGCATATAGCTGAGGTAGAAGAGCATCCGGTTGCGAAAGCTCTTCACCGGCGAGGCCTTGACCCAGATGCGCAGCACGTCGATCCCCTCCAGCGACTCGCGCTGACACCACTTGCCCCGGAACTCGTCGGGCATGATCCCGGAGGGGTGGTTGGGGAATTCGGTCAGCATGGTCACCTGGTGGCCTGCCTGGACCAAGTGGCGGGCCATTTCATAGGCGCGGGTCTGGGTCGCGCCCACTTCGGGAGGAAAGTATTGGGAAAGGTAGAGGATTCGCATCGGCTTCTCTCGCTTGTTGCTTGGTTCTAGCTAAGCACCTGCGCGTAAAAGGCCAGCAGGCGCTTTTCCATCTCGTCCCAGTTGTAGCGCGCGCTCACCCACTCCTGGCCAAGTTGCCCCATGGCCCGGGCCTTCTCCGGGTGATCCAATAACTCGAGGATGGCCTGGGCGTGGGCGGCGGGGTCGTCGGGCCGCGCCAGGTAGCCGTTCCGGCCTGGTTGGATAAAGGGTCGCACCGGCTGAAGGTCGCTGCTGACCACGGCGCACCCATAGGCCATGTACTCGAATATCTTGGTCGGGATGTTCTTCTCGTATTTGGCCACCGGCTGCGCGGCCCACCAGCCCACGGAGGCCTGGCGCAGGTAGTCGCCCACTTGCGTGAAGGGCACCGGGCCGGTGATGGTCACGGCGTGCGTCAGGCCGCGGCGGGCGATATCGGCGCGCATCTCTTGCTCCAGGCTGGGCGGGAAGAAGGGGCCCACCAGCAGCAGCCGCGCCTCTGGCCGCGCGCGCGCCACGCGCTCGAACGCCTCCACCATGAGCGCCGTGCCCCGGCTGACCTCGTGCCCGCCGAGGTGCAGCACCACCGGGGCATAGCCCCGCCCGCGCGTTTGCTCCAGCGCCTGCCGCACAAAGTCGCTTTCCGGGTAATTGAACAGCGTCGCTTTGGGGCAGCGCAGGCTGGCAAAGGTCTCGGCGATGCGGTCGTCGGCAAAGATCAGCCCGCTGTGGCAGCGCGCCAGCCACGGCTCGGCGATGGCGAAGAGCCGCGCCATGGGCCGCCGCAGCCATGCGGGGAGATAGGTTTTGATGCGGATGAAATCCGCGTGCGATTCGAGCACATCATAGATGGTGGGCTTGCCCGTCAGCAGGCGCAGCCAGGGGACCACCAGGAGCAGCTCGGGGTCGTGAAACTGGAAGGCGTCGGCGCGGGAGGCCAGGGCGCGGCGCAGCAAGGTGAGCCAGAGCAATGGCCGCCGCCACCTGGGCGTGCGCGGCAGCGCCTGGATCGAGATCTCGTCGACGATCTCGTCGCGGTCGTGCTGCGCGATGACCGTGACCTCATAGCCGGACCGGCGCAGGCTGCGCGCCTCGCGGTAAAAGATGCGCGGGTCCAAGGCTTGGTGTACGCTGGAAAGGATGCCAATCTTGGGCATGCTACCCCCTATCGGCGGCCAGCCGGTCGAACTCGGCGGCCAGCCGGGCGGCGAGGTTGCGGCGGGTGTAACGCTGGATCACGGCCCAATCCGGCGCGTGGTCGAAGTGCCCCTCTTGCCAGCGCTGGTAATAGCCCAGGACCGCCTCCGCGATGGCGGCGGGGTCGTGCGGCAGGACGGCCCCCGCCCGGGCCTGCTCGATGAGCCGGGCCGCCACGCCCTCGCGGCCAGCCAGCGCCAAGACGGGCCGGTTCGAGCCCAGGTACTCGAACAGCTTGCTGCCATACGTCCCCGCATGCTCCGGGCCCTCGTTGATGACCAGCAGCATGAGGTCGCTCTGCTGCCGCAGCGCGCTCAGGCTGTGATACGGGACCGGGCCGAGCAACTCGAAGGGCGGCCTGGACGGGATGTGGGCCTCCAGGTTGGGCCCCGCGATCAGGACGCGCATCTGCTCCTGAGGGATGCGCTGGTTGGCGAGCAAGAGGTCGATGGCCGCCACAAACGCGGCAGGGCTGTGCAGGGCGCTGAAAGAGCCGGTATACGTGATGGTGAATCGGTCGGTGCGCGGCGGGGGCAAAATCGCGATGTCCGAGTCGTCGTACCCGTTTTCGATCACCAGGACGTCTTCCGCCCCTGGCCCGGCCAACCGCTGGAAGCGCTCCGCCAACGGCTCCGAGACCGTGACGATGCGATCGCAGTCGTGGAGCACCTGTCGTTCCAGCCGCCGGTGCAAGCGGCGATAGCCGGGGAGGATGCGCATGCGCTGGTTCTCGCTCCAGGGATCTCGGAAATCCGCTACCCAAGGCAGCCCGTATGTGACCTTGACCCACCTGGCGAGCAGGTGCGCGCTGGCGGGCCAGGAGGAGGAGTAGACCAGGGCAGGCGCATGTTGGTCCAGGATGCGCCGGACGGCGCCACGCGCCAGGTAGGACCAGAACAGGGCGGCGTCCGGCAACATGAGGGCGAGGTTCAGGGCGCTGAGCAGTTTGCCTGCTCCCCATCGGCTCGCTCGCCCGCGCAGGCCGTTGATGTCGTAGCTTTTCACCCGATAGATGGGCGTGTTTTCGGGCACATCGCTCCAAAGCGACTCATCACGGGCCGGATAAGCCCCGGGCGTGGTGGTCAGCACCACAGGCTGCCAGCCAAACTCGGGCAGGTACTTGGCGAATTTCAGCGACCGCTGCACGGCCACACCGCCTGCGGGCGGATAATAGTAGGCCACGAATAGCACGGGTCTCATGGTTCCGCCACACGTCCTTGCTCCCGCTCGGGAGCGAGCCCATCCTCGCGCAGCCACTGCTCCAGGCGCGAGACGTTGGCCTGAAAGGAGAACTCCCGTTCCAGCGCGCGCTCCAGGCTCGCGCGCGTCCGGTCGGGATGGCTCTGGTACCCGTCGGCAAACTCGGTGATCATCGCGCCCATCTCTCGGGGCCCCAACCCTTGCGGGATACACCTGACGATGCCATATTCCCGCTCGATGAACCTGAACCCTTGCGTTGCGGTGGTGATGATGGGAAGCCGGCAGTTGGCATAGTCGACCACCCGGACGGAACAGGCCAGGTCATAGTTGCGGTTGGTGAGGGGCCGCGGGTCGACCCCGATATCCGCGTCACCGAGCAGCGGGTAATAGTCTGTCACCGGCACATAGGGGCAGAAACCAACCCGCCCGCCCAGCCCCAGCATCGAGGCTCGCGCGGCTAGCTCGGCCTTCAGGGGGCCATTGCCCAACAACACCAGCCGGTAATCCTGGCCAACGTATTGGAACGCCTCGATCAGGGCGTGGAGGCCGCGGCCGGGCGAGAGCCCTCCGCTGCAGACGAGCACCTTGCCCTGCCGGGGCGCGTCGCCGAAGGCCAGGCGCCACAACCGCCCCTTTGGCCCCGGGGGCGGCGGCGGGAGCGCCGCATAGAGCACGCCGGTGAGGGTGGGCGGCAAGCGGTGGAGCCGCTCCAGGTACCGCTTGGCGGTCTGGGAGTGGGTGATGACCCGCGTGAAGCGCCGGATATGCCAGCGCTCGCGCAGCCAGGACCGCAGGTAGCGCAACGGCTTCACGCGTCCCTCGCGCACGCCATAGCCGGTCCAGGTCTCCAACGAGTCATAGTATACCGGACAGGCGCAGCGCTTCCCCAGCGCCAGGGCTTGCCTCGCCGTGGGCAGGTCGCGGGCGATGACGAGCGCCACATCCAGCGGCGCCCCGGACAGCCGTTCCATCTCGGCCAGTTGCTCCGCGGCGCCGCGCCGCGGGTCCAGCAACAACACGTCGGCATAGCTGGTGCGTAGCAGGTTGGGCTCGCGCGTCGGCGACCGCCCGATCACCACCATCTTGTATCCGAGCGCCTTCAAGCAGAGCAGGCGCGATAAAATGACGCTATTGTGCTCGAGCAAGTCGTGGGTATAGTAGGTCGTGACATAAATCGCCGACCTGGCCGCATGGCCCGCGGTTCGCTCAGGGGCTTGAGGATGATCAAGATGGCTGCCCATGTTCTCGCTTGTCATTGGCTACCTGCGGCTCTGCGCCCGAGAGAGGACCCGTTTCACCAGCTCGGCGTACTGGGCGTCGCGGCGAACCAGTCGCCAGTAATAGACGACGATGGCCAGCCCCATGGCCACGGCCGTGATCCAGGGGGGCAGGCGGAGTATCTGAATCAAGACGAGCAGGCTCCCAGCAGGCGCGAAAGCGAGCAGGACCTGCCATAGGCTGGACAGCGCTTCGCGGGCGGGAACGCCCGCTATCGCGAAAACCTTCCGCAACAACAAGACGTACACGAGGCAGCCCGAGATCGAGAGCGCGGCCAGCCCGAGCTCGGGGCTGCGCAGCAGGCCGCCGACGAGCAGGGAGGCAGCGCGGGTGGCCAGGCCCAACACGGTCATGAGCAGGCCAAAGGAGAGCTTGCCCGAGACGGTGATGGCCGAGCTGAGGGGCGACGCGATAAAGCCGCAAAAGAACCACAGGCTCAGGATCTGCGCATAGACGCCCGCTTGCGCCCACTGCGCGCCGAAAACGACGCTAAAAGCATCGCGCCCGGCCACCGCGACCGCCAGCACGGGGAATAGCCCGATCTTGGACAGTTGCTGGAAGGTGTTCTTGACCACCAGATCCAGCGCGCCTTCCGTCTGGGCCTCGGCGGCCCGGGCGAAAAAGACCTGCCCAATGGCGCCGCCGATCAGGCTCATGGGCATCTGCAGCACGCGCACCCCCAGCGCATAGTGGCCCGCCACCGCCTCGGAGAAGGCATAGTTCAGCATGAGCGCCGGCAATTGCCAGGAAGCCGTGTTCAACAAGGCGCTCCAGACGTCGATTAAGGGGAACTTGCGATATCGCGCCATGCTCTCCCGCATCCGAGATAGGCGGATGCTGCGCCGGAAGAGCGCCCCGTCGTCGCGCCAGATGCGGCGCCCCAGCACGCCGGCCGATAGCCCCGAGCCGAGCAGCGTGGCGACGACGAGCATGCCGCCGGTGGCGTGCCCGGCCAAGCCTCCGGCCAGCTTGGTCGCATGGGCGCCAACCGCGCCCATCACGCGCACCGCGGAGAGCCGCCCAAAGTTCTTGGTGCGCGAGTTCCAATAGTTGAGGGCATAGAACACCCCACTCGACAGGACCATGACCGGGACTGCCCAGAGGTAGGGGCCGAGCGCGGCGCTGTTCAGCAACCGCAGCAGGAGCGGACGTCCCAGGGTGACCAGGAGCGCGGAGAGGGCTGCAATCACCCCGGCCGCCAGCAAGCTCACCCCGACCAGGTTGGCCGCTTCTTCGTCGGTTTCGGGCAACAAGATGGCCATCTCGTAGCGCAGGCATGCGATGACGCCCAGGATGCTCGTGACCGAGGTGAACAAGGCCAGCACGCCAAAGGCCGCGGGCCCATAGAGCCGGGTGAGGAGCGGCATGATCAGCACGCCGAGGGCCTGCGCGACGGTGGTTCCGGAGGCCAGCTTGAGGACATCCGCGGCAAAGCCGCTGCGGCGGGCGGGGGATTCGCTCATGCGGGGCCGTCCAGCCAGTTCACGGGTTTCAGCCCTGGTTCTCCACGAACTCGTTCGCGGGAACATCGCGCACCACGCGGGCGGGGATGCCCATCACCAGCTTGCCATCGGGCACGTCGCGGGTCACCACCGCCGCCGCGGCCACAAAGGCCTCGCGCCCCACGGTGACGCCCGGCAGCAACACGGCGTTGGCGCCGATGCGCGCGCCATGCCGGACCGTGGGTCCCTTGCGATAGCGGAAACGCTCCTGGGTGCGCCCCATATAGTTGTCGTTGCTGGTGACCACGCACGGGGCGATAAAGACATGGTCCTCGATGGTGGTATAGGCCGTGATATAGGCCCCGGACTGGATCTTGGTGTAATCGCCGATGCTGGTTTGGTTCTCCACGGTCACGCCGCGGCCCACGATGACGAACTCGCCGATGGTGCAGTTCTCGCGCACAAAGGCCTGGTCCGCGATCATGCTTTCCCGGCCGATGGTGCAGTTGGCATAGACCACGGCGCCCGTGCCGATGCGGCAGCCCGGCCCCACGCGCAGAGGCGGCAGCGCCTCGGTGATCTGGATCGTGCTGGTTGGGGCGGGCTGTGGCTGTTTGCCCAAGACGGCGTTATCGCCGATGGTCACCCCGTCGCCGATGAGCGCCCCGGCATGGATGACCACGTTGTGGCCCACCACAACCCCCTGGCCGAGCTGCGCGCCGGCTTCGATCACCACGTGATGGCCCAAAGAGCAGCGCTCGCCCAGTCTCGCTGTTGGATGGATCGTTGCTTCGGTCATGGGTTGCCCTCGCTGGCCTGGTTTTGCTGCAAAAAGCGCTCCACGCGCGCCACCACCATGTCCAGGGCCACGGTGTTAAAGCCGCCGCGGGGGATGATGACGTCGGCGTAGCGCTTGCTGGGCTCCACGAATTCGAGGTGCATGGGGCGCACGGTGGAGAGGTATTGCTCGATCACCGACTCGAAGGTGCGGCCGCGTTCCTGGATATCTCGCTCCAACCGGCGGATCAGCCGCAGGTCCGGGTCGGCATCCACATAGACTTTGATGTCCATCGCCTCGCGCAGTGCGGCGTCGGTGAAGAGCATCATCCCTTCCACCACGATCACGCGACGGGGCTCGACGCGGCGGGTGGCCGCTTGCCGCGTATAGGTGACGAAATCATACAGCGGCACCTGAACCGCTTGCCCCGCCGCCAGCGCCCGCAGGTGCTGGCTGAGCAGCTCGTTTTCCAGGGCGTCGGGGTGGTCGAAATTGACCTTCCGGCGCTCTTCCATCGGCAGGTGGCTCAAGTCGCGATAGTAGGCGTCGTGCTGGATAAAAGCGACGCGTTCCCCGCCGACCCGCTCCAGGATGGCCCGGGCCACCGTGGTTTTGCCCGCGCCTGTGCCGCCCGCGACGCCGATGATGATCGGTTTGGTCATGTGGAGCCCTCCCCCAGGGCGATCAGTCAGATTGGGATTATAGCACGGTCAGCGCGATTCCCCAAGCCATTTGGCGAGCTCGCGCCCCAGCGGGTCGCCGGGCGGCGCGCCCAGCCGGAGCTCGCCGCCGCCGCCGACGATCACCGCGGCGCGGTCCCGGGCCACGAACGCGCCGCACCCGGCCAACATGAGGGCCAGTCCCAGCGCCATCACCCACAGTCCGGGCAGGAACCTGAGGTTGAGCAAGGCATACGGCGCGCTGCGCATCTGGTAGGCGATGCCGCCGATGGCCCACGCGCTATCGGGGCCATGGAAGGCGTCGTAGATCGGCGACGATTGCCCGCTGCGGTAGGCCTCCACGTGGAGTTGGGGCAGCTTCTCGCTGCGCTGTGGCAGCTCGTCATAATAGGTGAGCCGGAGCGTCAGATTGGCCGCCGGCACGAAAAGATAGCGCTCGTCGCCGTTGTTCCGAAAGCGGACATCCTTGCCCTCGTCGGCTGGTTGGGAGAGCGCCTGGACCTCCAATGGGCGGCCAGCGGCGTCCAGCGCGGCCAAGCTCACGGCGGGGCCGAGGGCGGCCTGGGTGATGAGGATGCGGCGGACTTGGGCGGGCCGCTGGGGCCCCACGCGCAGCGAGCGGAGCGCTCTGCCATCCTCCCAAACCAGTAGCCGCGTCACCTTGGCGGTGGGGCGACCGTCGGACCCGGGTTCGGCCAGGACCTCTAGGCCTTCCAGCGAGAGGGAGGCGCCGTGCCCGATAGGAAGCCTCTGTCCCACGCTCAGGGGCCACTGCGCCTCTTGCCAGCCCAGCCGGCCATTGAGCAGCAGTCCCGCCAGGAGGCAGAGCGCTCCGGCATGGGCCAGCAGCATCAGCGCGGTGCGCCAAGGGAAGCGCCAGGCGGCCAGCTCGAGCTGGCCGGCCTTGTCCGTCAGGCGCGTCCGGTATCCCCGCGCGGCCAGCCAGGTGTGCAGCCGGGTGGCGGTGTCCGCGTCCCACGGGCCAGCCAGGGCCTGCTCGGCCAGCGGGGAAGGCAGCTCGCCCCTCCACCAGCCGTGGAGGCGGGCGGCCAGGTCGATGGCGCGCAGCGCGATGGAGAGGGCCAGGGTCGCCAGCAGCAGCCGCATCCCCAGCGAGGCGCGGATATCCAGCAGCCCGACGGCTTGCCACAGGCCAAAGAGGGGGCCTTGCGCGTTTCGCGTCTCGGCGAGCCAGCGATTGTAGGCCAGGACGTCGCCGCGCGCCTCGGCGGGGACCTGGGGAATAAGCGCACTGAGCAGAAGGGCCAGCGCCAGGCATGCCAAAAGCAGCCCCACGGCTCGGGCGGAGGCCAGGGCTCGCCACAGAGGCGTGATAGGGTCGCGCAGCAGGGCGTTTCGCAGGGATTCTCGGTCTTCCATGGGCTCCATGGCTCGCCGCGGCGAGCCCTCACAATTGTAAACGGCGGTGAATGGTATTATACTAGCTCTTCAAGAGGAGGGGGAATGGAGATCGATCAACTCATCGCGAGCGTGCTAGAGTATGCGCCCACCGTGGACGAGGCGCTGCTGAGGCGCGCCTACGAGGTGGCCTCGCAGGCCCACGCCGGCCAGTTGCGCTCGTCGGGCGACACCTACATCTCGCACCCCCTGGCCGTGGCGAGCATCCTCGCCGAGATTCACATGGACCAGCCCACGCTGGTCGCTGGCTTGCTGCATGATGTGGTGGAGGATTCCGAGGTCACGCTGGAGCAGGTCAGCGCCGACTTTGGCCCCGAGATCGCCAAGCTGGTGGACGGCGTGACCAAGCTGGAGCGCCTGGGCAACCTCACCGAGATCGGCCCCCACGGCCTGGAAGAACAAGAGGCCGAAAGCCTGCGCAAGCTCTTCCTGGCCATGGCGGAAGATGTGCGCGTCGTGCTCATCAAGCTGGCCGACCGCCTCCACAACATGCGCACCTTGTGGGCGCTTTCCCCCAAGCGCCAACTGCGCATGGCTCGGGAGACGATCGAGTTGTTTGCCCCGCTGGCCAACCGCCTCGGCATCTGGCGGCTCAAATGGGAGCTGGAAGACCTGGCCTTCCGCTATCTGGATTGGGACCTCTATCATCAGATCGCCAAGATGCTCTCCGAGCGGCGCACCGAGCGCCAGGACTTTATCCAGCGCGTGGTGGAGCTGGCGCAACAAGAGCTGCAGGCGCAGGGCATCCAGGCCACGGTCTATGGGCGGCCCAAGCACATCTATAGCATCTATCGCAAGATGCAGCGCAAGAACGTGGATTTCGACCAGATCTATGACCTGTTCGCCATACGCGTCATCGTGTCCGGCGTCCGCGATTGCTACGCCGCGCTGGGCATCATCCACACCAAATGGCCGCCCATCGCCGGCGAGTTCGACGATTACATCGCGGTGCCCAAAGACAACATGTACCAGTCGCTCCATACCGCCGTGCTGGGCCCTGAGGGCAAGATCGTCGAGTTCCAGATCCGCACCGAAGAGATGCACCGCATCTCCGAGTTCGGCGTCGCGGCGCATTGGCGCTACAAGGAGGGCATCCAGCAGGACGCGGATTTCGAGGCCAAGATCGCCTGGCTGCGCCAGCTCCTGGAATGGCAGCGCGAGGTGATGGATGCCCAGGAATTCGTGGACTCGCTCAAGACCGATGTCTTCCAGGACCGGGTGTATGTCTTTACGCCCAAAGGCGATATCGTCGATCTGCCCGCCGGCTCCACGCCCCTGGACTTTGCCTACCAGATTCACACCGATATCGGCCATCGCTGCCGCGGGGCCAAGGTTAATGGCAACCTGGTGGCGCTCAACTATCAGCTCCGCACCGGCGAGCAGGTGGAGATCCTCACTGCCAAGCAAGGCACCCCCAGCCGCGACTGGATGAACCCGCGGCTTGGCTACCTCAAAACGGGGCGCGCGCAGCAAAAGATTCGCCAGTGGTTCCGGCGCGAGCGGCGCGACGAGAACATCGCCGAGGGCAAGGTGATCTTGGAAAAGGAGCTGCGGCGTCTGGGCGCGGACCAGATGCCGTTCGAAGAGGTCGCCAAGCTGCTCAAGTACGACAAGCTCGATGACCTGCTGGCGGCCATCGGCTATGGCGACGTCAGCCCGCCGCAGATCGCCACCAAGGTCACGGCGATCATGGATCAGGCCAAGCCCCTGACGCCTTCCCCGAGCGCCCGCCCTTCCTCGGGCAAATCGGGCATCCAGGTGATGGGCGTGGGCGATCTGCTCACGAGGCTGGCTCCCTGCTGCAACCCGGTCCCCAGCGATCCCATCGTGGGCTTTATCACGCGCGGCAAGGGGATCACCGTCCACCGCAAAGATTGCCCGAACGTCAAGAGCATCACCGAAACGGAGCGGCTGGTTGAGGTGAGTTGGGGCGCGACGCACGAGGTCTATCCGGTGACGATCAGCATCAAGACGCTGAACCGGCCCGGGATACTTAGCGAGGTGGCGGGGATCGTCGCGGGTGAAGGGGTCGATATCAGCGCGGCGAACGTGATCACGCACCCCGATCGCACGGCCACCATCCGCACCACGCTCGAGATCACCAACCTCGACCAGCTCAGCACGGTCATGGCCAAGATCGAAGCGATGCGCGACGTGCTGGAGGCCCGGCGAGAGCTGGGCTAAGCGCGCGGTCTGGCCCGATGCTGGGCTAGCTGTTGGGCAGGTCCTCGGCAGCGACGAGCCGCACCACATCCGGCGAGGTTCGCTGGCCCTCAAGCCACGTATCGAGCACGCCCGACTTGGCCTGCTGCAACGCGTATTCGTCCAGCGCCCGGTTCTCGTCCCGCTCTTCCACCTTGATGATGTGGAACCCGAACTCGGTGGGGACGACCTCGCTGATCTGGCCCACAGGCGTGTTGAAGGCGACCTTCTCAAAGTCCGCTACCATCTGCCCCAAGGGGAACCAGCCCAGGTCGCCGCCCGACTCTTTGGTGGATTCGTCGGTGGAGACCTCTTGGGCGACGGTGGCAAAGTCCTCGCCCGCTTTCACCCGCGCCAGGGCCTTGTCCGCATCTTCTTGGGTTTCCAAAAGGATGTGGCGCGCGTGGATCTGCAGGGCGGTGGTGGGGACTTGGGCTTCGAGATGCTCCTGCAGCTTGCGCCGCAACAGGTCGTTGCGGAACAGGTTGCGGACTTCCGCCTCGCTAAAGCCTACTTCGTCGCCCAGGAACGTCAGCGTCTCACCAAAGCGCGTCTTGAACTCCTCCTCGGTCATGGGCGCGAGGGTGGGCGTGGGCGTCACCGTGATCGGCAGGGTGGCGGTGACCGGCGTCGGCGTGGGGGTCGGCGGATTGCGGTCGAAGCCGAACTGGATCTCGATCTCGTCGGTGATTTCCTGCTCCGAGACCGCGAGGTTGAGGCGTGTCGTTTCCTGGCGAACGAGCTCGTCGTCGATCATGTCTTGCAGGACTTGGGCTGGCGCGTTCTCGAGCTGGGTGTCGATGTACTCGAGCTGCTGCTGATAGTACTGGGTGATGTACTGCAGCGTATCCTTGTCGGTGGTGCTGGAGCCCAGCGAGGCCATCTGCTGCGTGATCTGCGAGCGGTTATTCTCGAGGTTGAGCCTGGTATAGGCGAGCATCTTGGAGAAGGCGTCGGCCCGGACAGGCACGCCAGCCACCGTCGCCAGGGCGCGGCGCGGCTTGGCCACCAATTCCTGGTATAGGCCGATGCCCAGGATGACCACGATGATGGCAGCCAGGACGCCGGCGCCGATGTAGAGCAGCCGCAACTGCTTCTGCTCTTTCTCGTTCCTCGAGAGCTGCTTGCGGGTAGGCGCGGCGCTGGTGACTTGTCGGTTCTTCTTGGCCATCTTGTTCTCCACGGGGCGCGCCTCGCTGGGCGCGCCATCCCCTCGATGGGTCAGGATTCATTAAGGAACCTGGGGCACAGATCTCTCTATGCCCCAGGCAGGTCACTCGTAATGCGCGGCATGGATCATGCCGCATGATTGGCGCTGAGCGTCGCCGTTAGCTAGAGCGATCGTGGTCCGACACGTAAGGCAAGAGCGCCAGGTAACGGGCGCGCTTGACGGCCGTGGCCAGGTGGCGCTGATGCTTGGCGCAGGCGCCGGTCTTGCGGCGTCCCTTGATCTTGCCGCGCTCGGTCAGATATCTTTGCAGGACGTCGATCCGCTTATAGTCGATGTGCTCGACCTTGTCCACGCAGAACTCGCAGACGCGGCGCCGGCGGCGCATATTGCGCCCTCCGCCATAACCACCCCGGCGGCCCCGCGGGCCACCAGAACGATCGTCCTCCTGCTCCTCGTCCCGGTCCACCGGATTGGGCCTTCTTGGCCGGCGATCCGATTCTGTCATTGGTTATTCCTCCGCTTTTCCCTGGGAAGGGCTTGTGGCCATCGTCACGACGTTGCCGCTGGAGGACGTCTCGCCCTCCACGCGGGCAAAGGCTTGCTCATGCTCGGCCGTCGGCGGTTTGTGGCTCAATAGGATCATGTCATTGGCCACGATCTCGGTGCGAAAGTGGTGTTGGCCGCTTTCGTCTTCCCAAGTGCGGGTCTGCAGCCGCCCCTCGACATAGACGCATTCGCCCTTGTGCAGATGCTCGCTGCAGACCTCCGCCAGTTGGCGCCAAGCCACGACGTTGAACCAGTCCACGGACTCGCGATGCTCGCCATCGCTGTTTTTCCACGTCCGTTTGACGGCCAGGCTAAACGATGTCACTGGGGTCCCATCGGGGGTATAGTGCATCTCTGGATCTCGACCCAGGTACCCAATGAGCATCACCTTGTTCAGCCCCGCCATGGCTCCATGCCTCCCTTGCCCGGCAACCCTTGGCCCACGCTGCCCTTATGTGTTTGTTATTCTTCTTTGCAGGTAATCAGAAAGCGCACGACCTGCTCGTTGAGTCGCAGAGAACGATCGAGCTCTTTGAGCGTCTCTGGGCCGGACTGGATTTGCGAGACGAAATAGTATCCCTCTTGAAGCTTGTGAATGGGATACGCCAGCCGCCGCTTGCCCCAGTTCTCGACCTGGTCCACCTGGCCGCCCAGGCTCTTGACGGACTCGGTATACCGTTCCGCCAAGGCGGTCAGACCTTCCTCATCGAGGTCCGGCAGAGCAATAAAGACCACCTCGTACTTGTTCATGGCCCCTCCTCCTTTCCATGGGATTGCTCCAGCTCATGTTTCCGCCAGGGCCACCGGCGGGCTTGTCTGGAGCGAAAAGGTACGCAAGGCGCGACTGGCATCATATGCCAGCATCCTGCCTCGCAGCTTGTGGATTATATCATCAAACGCGCCCAGAGGCAAGTTTCACTCGCAAGAGTCCTCGCTGAGGCAGTGCCGGGCCAATAGCTCCTCATCGTGCAACATCCGCGCAGAGTCGCCATCGGCGACGATGCGCCCATCTTGCATGATCACCATGCGGGGACAGAGCGCCTCCACCAGGTGAAGGTCGTGAGAGCTGACCAATAGGGTCTGGGGCAGGGTCTTGAGCAGGCGGATCAGCCGCCCGCGCGCGCGAGGGTCCAGCCCCGCCGAGGGCTCATCCAGCGCCAAGACCGTGGCGTCCATGGAGAGGACAGTGGCCAGCGCCACGCGCTTTTTCTCGCCGACGCTGAGGTGGTGGGGCGTCCGCTGCGCATAGTCGGCCATGCCCACTTGGGCCAGGCTGCGCTGGACCCGCTCCTGGATCTCGGGCAGCGGCAAGCCCATATAGATCGGCCCAAAGGCCACGTCCTCATAGACCGTGGGGGAGAAGAGCTGGTCGTCGGGGTCCTGAAAGACCAGCCCGACCAGGGCGCGGATGCGGCGGATGTTCTCCTCGGCCACCTCCAGCCCATGGATGCGCACGTGGCCCTGGCCGCGCAGGATGCCGTTGAGCTGCAAGAGCAGCGTCGACTTGCCGGCGCCATTGGGCCCCACCAGCGCCACCCGTTCGCCCGGCGCCACCGTCAGGTGGACCTGGCGCAGGGCCGGGTGCCCATCGGGGTAGCTAAAGCTCAGGTCGACGATCTCTACCGCTGCGATTCGTTCGTTCATCGGCTCACCCAACCCAGATTTCGAGCGCCAGGATGCTGCCCACTATGGCCAGGCCGACCAGCAGCGCCGCCTTGTCCGAGCGGGCCATGGGCGGCAGGGGCAGGGTGCGCACTTCGCCATCGTAGCCGCGGGCCAGCATGGCATCATAGATCCGCTCGCTCCGCTCATAGCCGCGCAAAAAGAGGCTGCCCGCCATGTAGCCGGTGACCTTGGCGCGCCAGAGGACCGAGCTGCCCCCGGCGCCGGCGAGGGCGGCGCTGCGAGCCTCGCGCGCGCGCATCAGGCGCAGCGCCTCGTCGGCCAGCACAAAGAGGTAGCGCCACATCAGGCCAAAGACGCCCACCAGGAGCCGCGGCACGCGCAGCGCGCGCATGGCCATGAGCAACTGGGGAAAGGGGGTGCTGGCTGCCAGCAAGATGCCCGCCTGCATGGAAAGCCAGGACTTGAGGGCGATGCTCGCGAACCGGGCGAGCCCGGCGGCGGTGGCGGTCAGCGCCCAGCGGCCCAGGGGCACATGGAGCCAGGGCTCGCCGGGGGTCGTAAAGAGGACCGGCAGGGCGGCCAGGACGAAGGGCAGGACCAGGAAGGCGCGCTTGATGGCAAAGAACGGGCCAAGCGCTGAGGCGATGGCCACGGCCAGGATCAACGCGAACACCAAGATGTACCCCGGCCAGGCGGCCGGAGGCAGCAGCGCCGTGGTGAGGATAAAGGCGACCGCCAGCACCAGCTTGACGCGGGGGTCGACATGGTGCAGCAGGCTATCTCGGGCGTGAAAGGGGTCGATGAAATTCGCGTGCATGCGACCTCTGGATCAAAAAGCGATGGCGCGCGGTCCGGCGCCATCGCTGCGGATCAAGATTGGCCTTGGGTCGCCCCGGGGGGCTAGCCGACGGCGTCCTTGCGGCGGCCAAGGCGCCCGCTGAACAGGGCCACGCCAAAGACGATCAGCACGCCCAGCACGCCCGCCGCGATGGTGGCCGCTTTCTCATTCGCGACTCCCGGGAAAACGTAATCCGGGACGAGATTATACGCCGGATCCTGAGCGGCGTCCAGAAAGTTCAGCTGCTCGGCCACCCACTCCAGGCCATCGGGGTTGCCGGAGGCGATGGGCGAGATCACCGCCAGCAGCAGGGCGATGGCCAGGCCAGCCAGCACCACGCCGCGGTTGGAGCCGCCTCGCGCGCCGCCCGTGGCGCCCAGCAAGTCCGGGCGGGTGGCGGCGATCAAGGCCAGCGCGCCAACGGTGATCAACCCCTCGCCAAGCCCGATGAGCAGGTGGATGCCGCCCATGGCCGGGAGGGCCAGGCTGGCCGGGGAGGTCCCCGAGAGCGCCAACTGGAGGCCGACGAACAGGGCGGCCGCCACGATGGAGAGCCAGGCGGCCACAAAGCCGCTGACCAGCGCGCCCCAGCGCCGGGTTCCCACTAGCCGTTGCATGATCCTATAGACGGCATAGGAGACGAAAGAGCCCACCAGCGCCATGTTCACCAGGTTGGCCCCCAGCGCCAGCAGCCCGCCATCCTGGAAGAGCAGGGCCTGGATGCTCACCACCGCGGTCATGACCACGATGCTGGCCCACGGGCCCAGCAGGATCGTTGCCAGCGCCGCGCCCATCAGGTGGCCCGACGTGCCCCCGGTCACGGCGAAATTGAGCATCTGGCCGGCAAAGATCGCGGCGGCCAACACGCCCATCAGGGGCATCTTGCGCTCGTCCAGCTCGCGGTTGACGCGCCACAGCGCATAGCCGACCCCCGCGATGGCCGCGATCCACAAGATGATGGACACGGCGGGGGACATGAAACCGTCCGGGATGTGCATGGCGGGCTCGATGGCGCCGCCGAACGTGCTCGGCGCGATGTGCATCTCGTCTCTCCTTGTCTGCCCCACGGGCCATTCGTCGCTGCTTGTTGCAAATAGTTGCAATAAGCATTATACCCCAGAACGGCCTCGATGCAAGTCAGGCAGCTTGACATTCACCCTCCTTGCGCCTATACTGAGCCCGAAAGATCCGATACCTGTGGTCCATGCGAGGGAGAGCCATGTCCGAAATAGAAAAGCAAGGAAGCTTTTACCTGGGCAAAGAGTACGATCTGGTCAAGAGCGCGATCAAGGACAAGATCGTGGAATACGATGCGCGGGACCTGACCACGCACGCCATCTGCGTTGGCATGACGGGCAGCGGCAAGACGGGCCTCTGCACGTTGCTTTTGGAGGAGGCGGCTCTAGACGGCATCCCCTCCATCCTCATCGACCCGAAGGGCGACATCACCAACCTGTGCCTCACTTTCCCCAACCTGTTGCCCGCGGATTTCGAGCCGTGGGTCAACGTGGATGACGCCCGCCGCAAGGGGATGTCGATTCCCGACTATGCGGCCCGGACGGCGCGCTCCTGGGCGGAGGGGCTGGCGCAATGGGGCCAGGGGCCGGAACGCATTCGCCAGCTTCAGGCCGCCGCCGATTTCACCATCTATACCCCAGGCAGCGACGCCGGGATGCCCGTCAGCATCCTGGACTCGATGCGCGCGCCCACCCTCTCCTGGGATGAGGAATCCGAGGCGCTGCGGGAAAAGGTCTCCAGCGTCGTCTCGGCGCTGCTGGGCCTCATCGGCATCAACGCCGACCCGCTGCAGAGCCGCGAGCATATCCTTCTTTCCAACCTGTTCGAGGATTCCTGGCGGCGTGGCGAGGATTTGGACGTGGCGCGGCTGATCCAGCAGATCCAGAAGCCGCCCATCCGCAAGCTGGGCGTCTTTGACGTGGACACCTTCTTCCCCGAAAAGGAGCGCTTTGCGCTGGCCATGCGCTTCAACAATATCCTGGCGGCTCCCAGCTTTAAGAACTGGATCGAGGGCCAGCCGCTGGATATCGAGCGGATCCTCTATACGCCGGAGGGCAAGCCGCGCGTCTCGATCTTTTATATCGCCCACTTGGACGACGCGCAGCGTATGTTCTTTGTCACCCTGCTGATGGAGCAGGTGATTAGCTGGATGCGGGCACAATCCGGCACCACCAGCCTGCGAGCGCTGGTCTATTTCGACGAGCTGTACGGCTATTTCCCGCCCTACCCGGCCAACCCGCCCTCCAAGGCGCCGATCATGACCATGCTCAAGCAGGCGCGGGCCTTTGGCGTGGGCATGATGCTCACCACCCAGAACCCGATGGACCTGGACTATAAGGGCCTGACCAACGCCGGTACCTGGTTCATCGGCAAGCTGCAGACCGACCGCGACAAGGCGCGGCTGCTGGACGGCATGGAGGGCGCGCTCAGCGAGGGGGGGGGCTCCCTGGATCGCAGGACGCTGGACCAGCTCATCTCGTCGCTGGATTCGCGGGTGTTCATCATGCACAACGTGCACCAGCAAGGGCCGCAGGTCTTTATGACCCGCTGGGCCATGTCCTATCTGCGCGGCCCCCTCACCCGGCAGCAGATCAAACAGCTCATGTCCGCCAAGGGCGCGGCTCCCGTGGCACAAGCAGCGGCGGCGAAGGCGGCCTCAGCGGCTGCTGCGGGGCCGGCGGCGCCCGCCGCGCCGGAGGGGCTGGCGGCCACCCTGCCGCAGATGGACCCGGGCATTTCGCAGTATTTCCTGGCGGCCAACCAGTCCGTGGATCAAGCGCTCAAGCAAGAGACGGGGCAGCGCGCCTTTGGCTTTACGCCCAAGCAGGCGCAATTGGTCTATGAGCCGCATGTCTTGAGCTGGGCCACGGTGGATTTCCAGGACAAGACGCGCAACGTCTATACGCAGAACCGCTTCGGGTACCTAGCTGAAATGCCCTCCGATCTCTCGCTGATGTCTTGGGACCAGTACCAGGTGGATATCTCGCGCGATGACCTGGATGAGCGGCCCGCCGACGAGGCCCTCTTTGCCGATCTGCCGGCCGGGCTGGGCCAGGCGCGCACGCTCACCGCCCTAGGCAAGGCCTTGGGCGACTATATCTACCGGGAGAAGGCGCTCGAGCTGCCCTGGAACCCCAAGCTCAAGCTTTATGCGCAGGTGGACGAGTCCGAGGAGGCCTTCGCAGGCCGCTGCAAGGAGGCCGCGCAGAAACAGCGCGAGGCCCAGGCGGACAAGATCAAGGCGAGCTATGACACCAAGATCGATCGGATTCAAGACCAGATCAAGCGCGAGGAGCGCGAGCTGGCCCAGGACGAGGCGGACCATGCGGCGCGCAAGCGCGACGAGGCCCTGAACATCGGCGAGTCGGTGCTCAACCTGGTGATGGGCCGCCGCTCCAGCAGGGTGGTCAGCTCGGCCAGCACCAAGCGCCGTCTGACGGCGCAGGCCGCCGCCGATGTCAAAGAGTCCGAGGAGACCATCGCCGAGCTGACGGAAGAGCTCGCCAAGCTCAAGCAGCAGATGCTGGACGACCTGGCCGCGCTGGATATCGAGACGGCCGAGCTGATCGACGCGCGCGAGAGCTTTGTGATCAAGCCGCGCCGCACCGACGTCAAGATCGAGTTGATGGGCATCGGCTGGGTTCCGCGCTGGGTGGTGACGGGCACGGATGGGCGCAACCGGCCCAGCGAGCTCACCGTTTCGGCGTTTCGGGGCCTCTAGGCGGCCAGCCCGGCCATGGACTGGGAGTTTTGGCCTATTGCAAATCCCTTCGCTCGCCCGCTATAATGCAGGCTAGGTCGACTGGACGGACGGAGCGAAAGGGGATCACAAGACCATGCTTGACGAGGCCAAACAAAAGAGACTGAACTTGCTGCGCTATGGGCTGGTGGCGGTGACGGCGGTGGCCTTTGCGCTGGGCGCGGGGCTGTCTTTTGTGGGCAGCGGTGCGCTGTGGACCTCCGTTCTGCAGGGGGTGTTGATCGCTGCGGGCATGGCGGTCCTGTGCGCGGCCATCTATGCCCTGTACCGGAGCTATTTGCACAAGGCTGCTTGAAGGCCCACGGTGGCGGGCTGGCGTCAGTAGCCCGCCATCGCTTTCCTTTTCTCCAATAGCCAGAGGAACAAGCGGTAGCGCCAGGCGCTATAGACGTAGTCGTACGCGCCCACGTAGCGAACCATCTGCCCGCCAAAGCCGCGCTTGAAGCGGTAGACGCCCCACAGGGGCGAGGGCGGCGAGAGCGGCTGGTCGCTTTCCAGGGCCGCTTCCAGAACCTCTTCGTCCAAATCCGGGATGCCGCACAGATCATAGGTGTGGCATCCTTTTTCTTTGGCCCATTGCATGGCGGCCCACTGGATCAGATAGGTGGGCATGAGGTTGCGCTGCTCATTGGACGAGGCGCCATAGAGATACCAGGACTTGGTTCCCGCCGCAAAGGCCATGAGCCCGGCCAAAAGCTGCCCTTCGTATTCGGCCAGGAACAGCCGCCCCAGGTTCCGTGGCGCAAAGAGCCGCCAGGCCAGGGCGTAATACTCGGGGCTGTGCACGCCAAAGCCATCCCGCTCCCCGGTCACGGCCATCAGCCGGCAAAAGGCGCCCAGGTCGGCCTGGCCTCCCTCTCGGACGACGACCCCTTTGCGCTCGGCCAGGCGGATGTTGTAGCGGGTTTTGGACTTCATCGCTCCCAGGATCGCCTCTGGGTCTGGCCGCAGGTCCACGTGGATTGTCCGCGGCGCCTGCACCGTCTGCTGGCTGGAGGCAAAGCCGAGGCGCGCCAGCAACTGCCGGCGCTCGGGGCTATCCACCCAGTCGGGCTCCACCTTGAGCGCCATGACCCCGCGGGCGCGGCAGGCCCGGCTGACCGCGCGCATCAAGGTCTCGCATAGCTCGGACTGGTCAGGGGCCGCCACCGGCCCTCGGGGGATGTAGGCCAGGCGGCCCAGCGGGGTGGTCCGCAACAGCACCTGGGCGGCGGCGACGATCTGTCCCCGATCCTGGACGGCGACGCGCACCGCGCTCCAGCCGAAGCGCGACTTGAGCTCGCCCCAGGGCCACATCTGCAGCAGATGGCCGTCGGGCGCGCCCTGGATAAAGGCGTCCCACTCCTGGGGTGAGGCCTGGTCGGTGAGGGTCAGCAGGTTGCGCACGTTTCTCCTTGCCAGCGGATTCCTCGCTATTATACCCTCTTTTGGCCCAAGACCTAAGGGCTGCATCGATCGCTCCCCGGGCGGGTCGTTCTGATGCACCAGATGGGGCGTAATGACTCCACCCAGTCGGGAAGATGAGGGACGAACACAAGGTTCGTCCCTACTTGACCGACCTTGCAACGGTGCTATAATGGGCTGCCGATTCTCAGCAGGTTCCGTCAAGGGTAAGCTATGCCACACGACAAGATCATCATTCGTGGCGCGCGACAACACAACCTCAAGAACATCGATCTGGAGATCCCCCGCGATCGGCTGGTGGTCATCACTGGCCTATCCGGCTCCGGCAAGTCCTCGCTGGCGTTCGACACTATTTATGCCGAGGGGCAGCGTCGCTATGTCGAGTCGCTTTCGGCCTATGCCCGGCAGTTCCTCGGCCAGATGGACAAGCCGGACGTGGACTATATCGAGGGCCTCTCCCCGGCGATCAGCATCGACCAGCGCGGCGCCGGCCATAATCCCCGCTCCACCGTCGGCACGGTGACCGAGATCTATGACTATATGCGGCTTCTGTGGGCGCGGGTGGGCGTCCCCCATTGCCCCCAATGCGGGCGCGTCATCAGCCGCCAGTCGGTGGACCAGATCGTGGATAGTATCCTGGACCTGCCCGAGGGCAGCCGCATCATGGTCATGGCGCCTCTGATCCGGGACCGCAAGGGGCAGCATCAGCGCGTGCTGGACGAGATGCGCCAGGGCGGGTACGTCCGCGTGCGCGTGGATGGCCAGGTCCGCGATGTCAACGAAGAGATCGAGCTGGATCGCTACAAGAACCACACCATCGAAGCGGTGGTGGACCGACTGATCATCCGCCACGCCGAGGGCGAGCGGCCCGACCGCGCCCGGCTGGCCGACTCGGTGGAGACGGCGCTCAAACTGGGCAAGGGGCTGGTGGTGGTCTCGGTGGTGGATGGCGAGGAGCAGCTCTTTTCCGAGAGCCTGGCCTGCGCCTATTGCGGCATCAGCCTGCCCGATATCGAGCCGCGCACCTTTTCCTTCAACACGCCCCACGGCGCTTGCCCCGCCTGCACCGGGCTGGGCGCGATCCGGGAACTGGACCCCGACCTGATCATCCCCAACCCGGACCTGTCCATCGCCCAGGGAGCTTTCCGCCCCTGGAGCCGCACCGATAACGGGCCGAACTATTACACCCAGCTATTGGGCGCCGTCGCTCACCATTACGGGGCGCCGCTGGATCGGCCGGTCAAGGACCTGCCCCCAGAGGTGATCCACGCCTTTCTCCATGGCAGCGGCCAGAACCTGATCACCTTCCGCTACGAGAGCAAATACGGCCGCACGCGGGTGTATGAGGCCCCCTTCGAGGGCATCATCCCCAACCTGCAGCGGCGCTACCAGCAGGCCTCCGATTACACGCGGGAGACGATCGAGAGCTTTATGTCCGACCGGCCCTGCCAGACTTGCCAGGGCAAAAGGCTCAAGCCGTCGGCGCTGGCGGTGACCGTGGGCGGACGGAACATCGCCGAGGTCGCCGGCATGTCCGTGGTGGCCGCCGATCGCTTCTTCCACGCGCTGGCCGAGAGCTTTTCTCCGCGCGAGATGGTCATCGCCCAGCAGGTTCTGAAAGAGTTGAGCACCCGTTTGGGCTTTTTGGTGGATGTGGGCCTGGATTACCTCACCATCGACCGCACCACTGGCACCCTCTCCGGCGGCGAGGCGCAACGCATTCGCCTGGCGACGCAGATCGGCTCTCGCCTGATGGGCGTGCTCTATATCCTCGACGAGCCCAGCATCGGCCTGCACCAGCGGGATAACCAGCGGCTCATCAACACGCTCGTGGGGCTGCGCGACCTGGGCAACACGGTGCTGGTGGTGGAGCATGACGAAGAGACCATCCGCGCCGCCGATTACATCGTGGATCTGGGGCCGGGCGCGGGCGAGCACGGCGGCGAGGTGGTGGCCATCGGCACGCTGCAGGACATCCTCGACGCGCCCGATTCACTGACCGGCCAGTACCTCTCGGGCAAGCGGCAGGTGCCTCTCCCCGCGCGGCGCCGCCCAGGCAACGGCAAGCTCATCTCGATCAGGGGCGCCAGCGAGAACAACCTGAAGGACGTGGATGCGCAATTGCCGCTGGGGACGTTCATCTGCGTCACCGGCGTCTCGGGCTCGGGCAAGAGCAGCCTGATCATCGAGGTGCTCTATAAGCGGCTGGCGCAGCTCTTTTTCCGCAGCAAAGAGCCGGCGGGCAAGGTCCAAGAGATCCAGGGGCTGGAGCATCTGGACAAGGTCATCGACATCGACCAGACCCCCATCGGGCGCACGCCGCGGTCCAACCCGGCTACCTATACCACGATCTTTAGCGCCATCCGCGACCTGTTCGCGGCGGTGCCAGAGTCGCGCATGAGGGGGTACCAACCCGGGCGTTTCTCCTTCAACGTCAAGGGCGGGCGCTGCGAGTCCTGCCAGGGCGATGGCATCCTCAAGATCGAGATGCAGTTCCTGCCCGATGTCTATGTGCCGTGCGAGGTCTGCCACGGCCAGCGCTACAATCGCGAGACGCTGCAGATCCACTACAAGGGGAAGAGCATTGCCGAGGTGCTGGACATGACCGTGGAAGAGGCGATGCGCTTCTTTGAGAACATTCCTGCGCTCAAGCGCAAGCTGCAGACGCTCTACGATGTGGGCCTGGGCTACATCCGGCTGGGGCAACCCGCCACCACCCTCTCCGGCGGCGAGGCGCAGCGCATCAAGCTATCCAAAGAGCTGTCGCGCCGTTCCACCGGGCGAACCCTCTACCTGCTGGACGAGCCGACCACCGGCCTGCATTTTGCCGACATCGAGCGGCTGCTGACGGTGCTCAACCGGCTGGTGGACCAGGGCAACACGGTCATCGTCATCGAGCACAACCTGGACGTCATCAAGACGGCGGATTGGATCATCGATCTGGGGCCGGAGGGAGGAGAAGCCGGAGGCCGGATCATCGCCGAGGGGACGCCGGAGCAGGTGGCGGCCATGCCGCACTCGTTCACCGGCCAGTACCTGTGCCGGTCGCTGGCCGCCGCGCACGTCAAGTGCCCGGAGCCTGCCACCTCCGAGCGGCTGCCATGAGCAAGAGCTACACCATCTGGACCATCGGCTGCCAGATGAACCTCGCCGACTCGCGGCAGGCCGCCGAGGCGCTGGAGGCGCTGGGCTACATCGCCGCCCCGGCCGCCGAGCGGGCCGACCTGATCGTGCTGAACACCTGCGTGGTGCGGCAGAGCGCCGAGGACAAGGCCGCCGGGCGCATCCAGTCGCTCAAGTCGGTCAAGCGGCGCCGGCCCTCCACCTCCATCGTGGTCATGGGCTGCCTGGTGGGAGACGACCTGCCTGCCCTGCGCCAGCGCTACCCCCACGTGGACGCTTTCCTCAGGCCCTCCGATGTGGCGGGGTTGGTCGAGCACGCGCGGCGCGGGATCGCTGAAGACCTCGCCTGCCTGGAAGGCGCGCCCCGGAATGCCTGCCCCGTCGCCGCCTACGTGCCGGTGATGTTGGGTTGTGACCACCATTGCACCTATTGCATCGTCACCCTGCGACGCGGGCCGGGGCGCAGCCTCCCCATCCCGCAGATCGTGGAGGAGGCGGGCAAGGCCGTGGCCGCCGGCGCCCGCGAGATCACCTTGCTGGGGCAGAACGTCGACGATTACGGCCATGATCTCCCGGGCGAGCCCGACCTGGCCGATGTGCTGCGCGCCATCCATGATCTGGACGGCCTTTGGCGCATCCGCTTCCTCACCTCTCACCCGGCGGACCTCTCGGATCGGCTCATTGCCGCGGTGGCCGAGTTGCCCAAGGTCTGCCCCCATTTCGAGCTGCCGATTCAGGCCGGGGATGACCTGGTGCTCAAGCGCATGGGGCGCGGCTATACCGTGGACGACTATCGCCGCCTGGTGGGCCGCATTCGCCATAGCGTCCCAGGGGCCAGCATCGCCACCGACGTCATCGTCGGCTTTCCGGGCGAGAGCGACGAGCAGTTCAAACGCACCATGAGCTTGCTAGAGGAGATCCGCTTCGACGCGGTGCACGTGGCGGCCTATTCGCCGCGCCCCGGCACCGCCGCCAGCCGCTTGGCCGACGACGTGCCGCCGGAGGTCAAGGCGGCGCGCCGCCAGGCGGTGGAGGACCTGCAAGAGCGGATCGTCGGCGAGATCAACGGGCAGTTGGCGGGTCAGGCGGTGGAGGTGCTGGTGGAAGAGCCGCACAAGGTCCGCTGGAAAGGCCGCACGCGGACCAACAAGCTCGTCTTTTTCGAACACCCCGACGATTGGCAGGGGAAGCTGGCCCAGGTGCGCATCACCTGGGCGGGGCCGTGGTCGCTGTTGGGCGAGGTTACGCCAGCGCCGCGCGGATGAACTCCTGGATGCGCTGGCTCGCCTGCTTGGCGATGGGCACATCGGCGTTGACAAAGCCGTGCCAGCCGCCGGGGTAGACCGCCAGCTCGGCCGGGTTTCTCGCCGCCACCCACCGGGCATACATGAACAGCGAGTCCTCCAGCAGCGCGTCCTTGGTGCCGATGGTGAAGAGGGCCCGCGGCAGATCGTGGAGATCGGCGTAGAGCGGCGATATCTCGGGGTCGCTGAGGTCATGGTCGCCCGCGTAGGCCTGGGCGATCCACTCCCGGTGCGACCGCGGCGGCCATAGCGTCTCCCCGCCCAGCCGGGAGCCGATGGATCGGTTGCCCATGGCAAAGCCGCCAAAGACCAGGTTGGCGGCGGCAAACCCTCCATACCCATGCCGATCGCGCAGCCGCAGCATGGTCACCACCGCCAGGTTTGCCCCCGCCGACGCGCCGCCGATCAGCATTCGGTCCGCGCCGAATTCGGCCTGGGCGCGCTCGATCAGCCAGAGCGCCGCCGCCTCGCAATCGTCCAGCGCGGCGGGATAGGGATGCTCCGGGGCCAGCCGGTATTCCGGGGTGACCACCGCCACCTGCAGCGCCTTCCCCAGTTCCACCAACCGCCCTAGGTCATCCCAAGCGCTCTGCATCACATAGCCGCCGCCGTGGATCCAAAAGTAGACCCCGCGGGGGGACTCGGGCCTGTAGATCAACGCGGGCACGTCGCCGCCGGGGCCAGCAGTCTGCTCCAGCCGGCAGCCGGGCGGCAGGGTGTGATCGCGCACGCGGGCGCGGTCGCGCGCCACCAACTCGGCGCGCGGAGGAGAGGTCCGGGCGTGGTCCTGGGACTGCTGGAGGCGCCTGGCCGTCTCTGCGTCGATGGCGGCGGGGTCGAATAGCTTGGGATCAAGAAAAGAAGCGTCCATGTCAGTCTCCAAGATTGTCGAATTGATGCCATCGTCTGCCCGAGGCGGGCCTGTTCAGGCGGATATCCAGCGGTTTGTGCTCACACAAGGTTCGTGTATACTGACAAGCAGTCCAGGAGGCAAGGAATGGCGACACGTTTTTCCACCGCGATCCTTCACAGAGAGGGCCATCTATACGTGGCCGAGTGCCCCGAAGTGGGGACCGTCAGCCAGGGACTTACTGTTGAGGAAGCGGTAGCCAATCTGAAAGAGGCCACAGAGCTCTACCTGGAAGAGTTCCCTTTGCCCTCCGCCTAGGGCAGCTCGATTTTTCCCTCGTCCCGCAGCGCCTTGCCGTAAACCTCCATCCGTCGACGCTCCTCCTCGCTCATGGGCGTGTAATCCCGCAGCGCCGTGGACACCCTCCGGAATCGCTCCACATCGCGCAGGCCCATCAGCGCCACGTTGACGGCGGGGTTGCCCCAGACGTAGCGATAGAAATCCTCTTCTCGCGGGTCGTTGTCGGGGCTATAGAGCTTGTCCACCGAGGTGGTCCGCATCAGCGCCACGCCCATGTTCTGCGCCAGCGTGTGGGGGAAAAGCTGTGTCTCCGGCTCGGGCATGGCGCAGTTGTACCAGCAGAGCACCGTGTCAAAGAGGCCGGTCTGCACCGACAGGGCGACCTGGTCCCACTTGTGGCCGGTGCAGCCGATGAAGCGGATCAGCCCCTGCTCGCGGGCCTTGAGCGCCACCTCGTACGCGCCGCCCGGCCCCAGGACCTGCTCGCGCGCCTCCGGCGTGTTGAGGTAGTGGAGCTGCCAGATGTCGATGTGGTCGGTGCGCAGCAGACGCAGGGAGGTTTCCAGCTCCTCCCTGGCCTTCACGGCGTCGCGCTTCTGGGTCTTGGTGGCCAGGATGATACCGTCCCGGCGGCCCGCCAGCGCCTCGCCGATGACCCGCTCATCGTCGCCGTTGCTGTAATCACGGGCCGTATCCA
>Ga0123333_10000484_pt1 | contig 44540 bp, 36 predicted proteins | sample BioC12SIPDNA_3_FD_89957 | JGI IMG/M metagenome (GOLD analysis project Ga0123333, IMG submission 89957) | Anaerobic biogas reactor microbial communites from Washington, USA - Biogas_R2_B C12 SIP DNA | ecosystem: Engineered > Bioreactor > Anaerobic > Unclassified | place: Washington, USA...
ACACGGGGGCCTGGGGGTACATATCGTGCACCACCTCGAGCACCCGCTCCGCGCCTCCGTACTGGTTCAGCCAGGAGAACACGATCGCCAGCTTCAAAGCTCATACCTCACGTCAACGGTTACTTGCCGATACAGAACCGGCCAAAGATCGTCTCCAGCAACTGCTCGCTGGCTTCCTCTCCGGTGATCTGTCCCAGTGCGGCGACGGCCTCGGAGAGATCGATGGAGATCAGATCCAGGGGAACTCCTCGGGATAGGGCCGCTTCCAGATCGTCCAGGTGGTTCCGCGCACGGAGCAGCAGATCGCGGTGGCGCGGGTTGCTGGCGACGGGGTCTGCGCCATCGGAAGCACCGCCGAGCGCTGCATCCACCAGAACGCTCTCAAGCGCATCAAGGCCTGCGCCCGTGAGCGCAGAAATGGTCACTCGAGGCACTGCCGGGAGAATGGCCTCGTAGCCCGGTGCCGATCCCAAGTCCGACTTATTGAGCACGAGCACGACTCGTGCCGACCCCAACATCTGGGCCACGGCACAGTCCTCCGTGCGCGGCGCCTCACTGCCATCACAGACCATCAGCACCAGGTCCGCCTGGGCGAGGGCCTGCTTGGAGCGCTCAACGCCAAGGCGCTCCACAGGATCGGGGGACTGAGATAGCCCCGCGGTATCCACCAGCACGAGAGGAATCCCCCCCAGGCTGACAGACTCCTCCAACGTGTCCCGCGTCGTTCCCGGCACCGCGGTGACGATCGCCCGATCCTTACGAAGCAGGGCGTTCAGCAGGCTGCTCTTGCCGACATTGGGCCTCCCGACGATGGCGGTGTGCAGGCCCTGCCGATACAGCGCCCCTCGCTCCGCCTCTCGAACGAGCCACTCCAATCGGGCGCGGATGGTGCCGGTCTCTGCGGTCAGGTCCGGAGAGGACACGTCCTCCGGGAAATCGATCGTCGCCTGCACGTGGGCCAATAGCTCGAGCAGACGCCTTCGTAGAGCGTAGATCTCCCGCGAGAGGCCTCCTGCCAGCTGTGCCTCAGCCACACGCAGCGCCTGGCTCGTCCGGGATTGTATCACGTCCAGCACAGCCTCCGCCTGGGAAAGGTCGAGCCTCCCGTTCAGAAAGGCGCGCAGGGTAAACTCGCCTCCGCCGGCTTGTCTCGCCCCCTGGTCGAGGCAGAGGGAAAGCGTCTCGCGGAGGGGCACGGGCCCGCCGTGGACGTTCATTTCCACCACATCCTCGCAGGTATAGGAGCGCGGCGCGCGCATATAGCTCATGAGGGCCTCATCCACGGCGCGCCCCGTAGCCGGATCGTGGATCCAGCCATGGTAGAGCCGGTGGGAGCGCACCTGCCCAAGGGGACCGGAGGGGAGCCGAAAGACTCGGCGCACAATGGGGAGCGCATCCGGGCCGCTCAAACGAACGATCCCGATACCCCCCAGACCCACGGGCGTCGCAATCGCGGCGATCGTATCGTCCAGCGTGTACATACCGTTGCTCAGCCGCTCTCGGTATCCGCGGCGGGCACGATCCGTTTGACGCGCCGGTTGAACTCGCCGCGCGGCAGCATCACCCGGCGCCCGCAGGCGAGACACTTGAGCCCGATATCGGTGCCGATACGCGTGACGACCCAGTCGAAGGAGCCACAGGGGTGAGGCTTTCGAAGGGTAACGCGATCGCCGACGCTAACCTGAGGAAGCATCGTCTTTCCCCTCCAGCTGGCTGCTGGCCAGCCGGTAAAAGATCAATAGCGTGCTGCCATACCGGCGCTCGTCCGCCTGCTCGAGCGTACGGAGCGATACGGGATGCAACTCCCGCGGGTGGATCTGGACGATGATCTCCCCATCGGGAACCAGGAGAGAGCGCTCGTCCAGGCGGGCAAGGGTCTCCGCCCAGAGGTCTTGGTACTGTGGAGGAGCCACATAGACATAGTCAAAGAGACGATCGCCGCGAGCCTGTGCGATGTAGCGCAGAGCGTCACCGCGGACCACCTCGCTGCGATCGGCAAACCCGGTCAGATCGAGGTTACGCCTGACTGTAGCAACAGCGGGGTATGCCTTATCGATGAACACCACATGCTCCGCGCCGCGGCTTAGGGCCTCTATCCCCACGCTGCCCGTGCCGGCATACAGATCCAGCCACAGCGAGCGCTGAACATCCGCGCCCAGTATATCAAAGAGAGACTCTTTGACCCGATCAGTGATAGGGCGAGTGCCCGTACCGGGGACAGAGAGCAAATTCCTGCCTTTCGCCGAACCGGCAATCACTCGAACCAAGTCGCTCCTTGACCGGACGTGATATGTCAACTCTAGCACCGGGGCGCGGGAGGGTCAATCTCTGCTTCAGGGCCCGAGAAACGAGCCGTGGACGCACGAAAAGGGCAGCGCCGGAGGCCGTCGCCTCCGGCGCCATGATGGCGCGAACACCGCTCGGTTTCGCCGGCCTAGTAGTTCTCTACGAACAGCTCATAGTAGGCTTGGGCATGGAGACAGGCCGGACAGGTCTTGGGGGCCGTTTTGCCCTCGTGCACGTAGCCGCAGTTGCGGCAGCGCCACTTGACGACCACATCCCGCTCAAAGACCCTGCCTCCGACTAGGTTCGCCAGAAGCTTGCGATAGCGGATCTCGTGCTGCTCCTCGACCTCGGAGATCTCCTGGAACACCACGGCGATCTTCGGCAAGCCTTCCTCTCGAGCGGTCTCTGCAAAATCCTTGTAGAGGGTGGTCCATTCCTGACGCTCTCCATCGGCGGCAGCTTCCAGGTTGGCGGCCGTATCGCCGATCACGCCCGCGGGATAGCTCGCGACGATCTCGACATCCCCGCCCTCAAGCTGCTTGAAGAACATCTCGGCATGCTCCTTCTCGTTCGCCGCCGTATCGGCAAAGATGGCCGAGATCTGCTCGTAGCCCTCTTTCTTGGCAACCGAGGCGAAGAAGGTATAGCGATTGCGTGCCTGGGACTCGCCCGCAAAGGCCGCCAACAGGTTCTTCTCAGTCTTTGTTCCCTTGACGCTCGGCATTTGAACAACCTCCAGGTCATGATAACGATGCGACGACGCCGCTACTGTAGCACAGGAACGAGGCGGGCGGCAAGCGTCCCGTGGGGCCGAGCTGGCACCGTGTTCCCTAACCGGGTATCTGACTTGGCCGCGACGCCGGGTGGCCCGAGACGGCAGCGAGGTGAGCCCCACCCAAAGAAACTCGCCCCTCATTCGCACAGGCGACCTTGACAGGTGACACCGCTCATAATACGGTGAGTGGGGGTGCAGCAATGAGGCGTGCCGGCGACCAGGCGTTGGAGCCACAGACGACAAGACCGGTGAGGGGCAAAGGGGCCGCCTGCATCGGGAACATCACAGCGCTGGACGGCGTCACCTACACCTACGCCGGCAGCGTGATGCGGCGCAACGGCTATGCCGGCGACAACGGCCTCTTTACGATGCTGGGGGATCACCTGGGGTTGACGACGGCCATTGTGGACGCGATGGGCGCGGTGGTGGCGTCTGCTTGCATTCGGCCCGCCATGATGCTATGCTTGTGCGTAATCTGATGAACACAGGCTGTGAGCAGGACGAGTAACCGCCCCGCGGGCTCAGGGAGAACGCGCCATCGACTGCGAGCGCGTTTGCCTCAAGACGGTGAAAACCCCCTGCGAGCCGGCTCTGGAAAGTGGGCGTGGGTACACGCCTTGGCGTGAGTACACGCCGGGCCCGACTACACGTCTGTTAGTATAGAGCCCCGGTCGCCCCGTTATCGGCAACCTGGAGGCTGGCGGTAAGTACACCGCTGGCGAATTGGGTGGAACCGCGTGAGAGCCCCTCTCGCCCCATGGCGACGAGGGGTTTTGTCATTCCGGAAAGCGTGAGCAAGATGGGCCGAACTACTACCGCAATCCCGGGCATAGACCCGGGGGATAGGCACACAACCTTATTCTGATCGACAAGGGGAGAACCTGAGATGTCCACATACAGTCTTGAAGAACTGAGGCACTCGGCCTCACACGTGATGGCCGAGGCCGTGCAGCGCCTCTTTCCCGAGGCCAAGTTCGCCATCGGCCCGGCCATCGAGAGCGGATTCTACTATGATTTCGACCTGCCTCGCCCGCTCACGCCCGAGGACCTGGAGGAGATCTCGCGGCTTATGCAGGAGAGCATCAAGGCCCGGCACCCGTTCATCCGCGAGGAGGTCTTGCGCCAGGAGGCCCTGCAGATGTTCGCCGATCAGCCGTACAAGTTGGAGCTGATCCGCGATCTGCCGCCCGAGGAGACGATCTCCATCTATCGCCACGGCGATTTCATGGACCTGTGTCGCGGGCCGCACGTCTCCAACACCGGCGACTTGCGCTGGGACTCCTTCGCGTTGCTGAACACGGCCGGGGCCTACTGGCGTGGCGACGAAAAGCGCCCCATGCTGCAGCGCGTCTATGGCACGATCTTCCCCAGCAAGCAGGAGCTCAAGGATTACCTCGACCGACTGGAAGAGATCCAGCGGCGCGACCACCGACGCCTGGGCCGCGAGCTCGATCTCTTTAGCCTGCACGAGGAGGCCGGGCCCGGCCTAGTGTACTGGCACCCCAAGGGCGCCCGCGTGCGCACGATCATCGAGGACTTCTGGCGCATGCGCCATTACGAGGGCGGATACGATATCCTGTATACCCCGCACATCGGCCGCTCCTGGCTGTGGGAGACCTCCGGGCACCTCGATTTCTACAGCGAGGGGATGTACGCCCCCATGCAGATCGACGAGGAGCAGTACTATATCAAGCCCATGAACTGCCCCTTCCACATCATGATCTACAACACAGACGTGCGCTCCTACCGGGAGTTGCCGTTGCGCTGGGCGGAACTGGGCACGGTCTATCGTTATGAGCGCAGCGGCGTGCTGCACGGCCTCCTGCGCGTGCGCGGGTTCACCCAGGACGACGCACACATCATCTGCACGCCGGAGCAGATCGAGGACGAGATCCTGGGCGTGCTGCGCTTTTCGCTGCGCCTGTGGCACGACCTCGGGTTCGACAACGTCGTGGCCTACCTGGCGACGCGCCCGGAAAAGGCCGTGGGAGAGCCCGAGCGCTGGGAGCAGGCCCTCGTCTCGCTCCGCAAGGCGCTCGAGATTGAGAACGTCCCCTATGAGGTCGATGAAGGGGGAGGGGCCTTTTACGGCCCAAAGATCGATCTCAAGATCAAGGACGCGCTCGGCCGCGAGTGGCAGATGACCACCATCCAGTTCGACTTTAACGAGCCCGAGCGTTTTGGCATGGTGTACACCGGCCCTGATGGCCAGGAGCATCGGCCCTACATGGTGCACCGGGCCCTCCTGGGCTCGCTTGAGCGCTTTTTCGGGGTGCTGATCGAGCACTATGCCGGCGCCTTTCCGGCGTGGTTCGCGCCCGTTCAAGCGCTGGTGATTCCCATCGCGGATCGCCATATCGAGTTTGCCGACCAGGTGTTCGCGAGACTTAAGGCCGCAGGACTGCGCGTGGAGATGGATTCCTCCAGCGACCGGATGAACGCCAAGATCCGCAAGGGACAACTGGCCAAGATCCCCTACATGCTCGTGATTGGGGATCGCGAAGCCGAGTCGGACAGCGTCTCTGTGCGGCTTAGGACTAACGAGAACCTCGGCGCGATGCCGGTGGAGGCGTTCATCGCCCGGGCCGTCGAGATCATTACGGCGCGCGAGAACTACCGGCTCTAGCGACGCCAACGGGGGGCAGGCGCGGCGCCTGCCCCCCGCCCTCTGGTGGCGCCTCTCCTCTTGGCGCAGCACCTCACCCCTCACACCCGCTGGTTAAGCGCTGGCCCCTGTGATAGAATCGCCGCGCACCAGACGCACCGTCCATCGGATCACGGCCCACTTGCAGAGGCCGTGACCCCTTGTTGCACACATGGGAGGACACGGACATGGGCATCAACACATGCACCCTGAACGGTCATTGGCAGCTCTACAAAGAAGGCCAGGGCGAACCGGTACAGGCGACGGTGCCGGGCTGCGTACATACGGACTTGCTCGCGGCCAAGGCCATCCCCGATCCCTACTACCGCGATAACGAGCTGAGCGTCCTCTGGGTTGGCGAGACGGACTGGACGTACCGGCGCACGTTCCAGATCGCCGCCGAGCTCATGGGCCACGCGCGCGTGCTGCTCTGCTGCAAAGGCCTGGACACGGTCTGCGCCGTGCGCGTGAATGGGCAGGTGCTCGGCACGGCGGACAATATGTTCCGCGAGTGGACCTGGGACATCAAGGGCGTCCTGCATGAGGGAGAGAACACCATCGAGGTGGCCTTTACCTCCCCCATGAAGTACGTTCGCGCGCGGGCCGAGGGACAGCGCCATCTACCGGCCTGGGGAGTCGGCGAACACAAACTCGACAGCGGCGGATGGATCCGCAAAGAGCCCTGCAACTTTGGCTGGGACTGGGGTCCGGAACTGGCCACCTGCGGGATCTGGAGGGACATCGAGATCGTGGCCTACGATATGGCCCGCCTGGAGGACGTCCAGATCCTTCAAGATCACAGCCGGCCGGAAAGCGTGACGCTTGCAACCGTGATCCAGGCGGAAACCGTCGGCCAGGTGCCGCTCGAAGCGACGGCCACCCTTTCGCTTCGAGGAACCGTCGTGGCCGTGAAAACGATCCACATGGACAGTGGACGCGGCTCAGATACGCTGACGGTGGTTGAGCCGGAACGCTGGTGGCCCAACGGAATGGGGGAGCAGCCGCTTTACGATCTCGAGATCACGCTGCGGGAGACCGGGGGCGCAACGCTCGACTGTTGCCGCAAAAGGATCGGGCTGCGTACTCTGGAGTTGGTACGTAAGCCTGACCAATACGGTGAGTCCTTCTACTTTGAGGCAAACGGTGTGCCCTTTTTTGCCAAGGGCGCCAACTGGATCCCCGACGATGTTTTCGCCTCTCGGATGACTCGCGAGCGCTATCGCCTCTCGCTGCAGGATGCCGTGGACGCGCACATGAACATGCTCCGCGTGTGGGGCGGTGGCCTGTACGAGATGGACGCATTCTACGATCTCTGCGATGAGATGGGCCTCTGCGTCTGGCAGGACTTTGTTTTCGCCTGCGCCACATATCCCACATTTGACCCGGAGTGGATGGAGAACGTCCGGCAGGAGGCGGAGCAGAATGTCCGGCGCATCCGCCACCATGCCAGCCTGGCGCTCTGGTGCGGGAATAACGAGATGGAGCAGGGCCTCGTCGGGGACGAGTGGACGGATCACACGATGAGCTGGGCGGACTACAAGCCCCTGTGGGATGAGATGCTGCCCGAGATCGTCGGACGGCTATCGCGCCAGACGGCCTATTGGCCCTCCAGCCCGCACACACCGTGCGGCAACCGGAGGGACTTTAACAACCCGGATTGCGGCGACGCGCACCTTTGGAACGTCTGGCACGGCAAGATGCCCTTTGAATGGTATCGGACGTGCGAACACCGCTTCAACAGCGAGTTCGGCTTCCAGTCCTTCCCGGAGCCGCGTACCGTGAGAGGCTACACCCGGCCGGGCGACCGCAATATCACCAGTGCCGTGATGGAGCACCACCAGCGCAGTGGCATCGGCAACACCACGATCATGTCCTACATGTGTGACTGGTTCAAGCTCCCCAACTCGTTCGACATGACGCTCTGGCTGAGCCAAATCCTCCAGGGAATGGCGATCAAGTACGCCGTCGAACACTGGCGGCGGGCGATGCCCCGCGGTATGGGAACTCTCTACTGGCAGATCAATGATTGCTGGCCGGTGGCGAGTTGGTCATCGGTGGACAGCCTCGGCCGGTGGAAGGCGCTGCACTATATGGCCCGGCAGTTTTACGCTCCCCTGCTGGTCTCCGGCGTCGAGGACCTCGCCCGGGGGATCGTCGAGATCCACGTAACCAGCGACCTGCGTGATTCAGCCGCCGGAGAGGTGCTCTGGCGGCTCACAAACGTTCGCGGAGAAACCCTGGGGTCCGGGACTGAGCCGGTAGATATCGCGCCCGGAGCGGATACACTGGCCACAACCCTGGATCTATCCCGGGAGGTCAAGGCGAGCGGAACCCGCGAGCTGATGCTCTGGCTGGAACTCGTCCGTGAAGGCCAGAGCGTCTCCCGGAACTATGTCTCCTTTGCGCGGCCGAAACAGCTGGCACTGGAAAAGCCCGGCCTAAGGGCCGAGATCAGCGAGATCGACGAGGGACGCTTTAGCGTAAGCCTCTCCGCAGAGAGGCCGGCCCTGTGGGCCTGGATCTCCCTGCGCGATACGGACGCCCGTTACTCGGACAACTTTGTGCACGTCGTACCCGGCTCCCCCGTAGAGATCATCGTGACGGCCGATAGCGCGCTCACAAGGGAGACGTTGGAGAGCCAGTTGGAGCTACGGTCCCTGGTGGACACCTTCGACGCCTGAGAACCCTCTGCAACGATGGCGGGGCCGTAGATGCGACAGCACTCGGCCCCCGCCTATTACTGATGCCACCTCAGGCCGCCATAGGTGCGTCGCAGATACGCCATCTCGGCCTCCGTCAGGGCGCCGGAGAGCACGTCCTCCACATTCCGGCGGAGGTGATCAGGATTGCCCGTGCCAACCAACATGGTCGACACCGCCGGATGGGCAGCCGCAAAACGATACGCCAACCGGGTGACGTCGGCGGTGGGAGCGCCAACGGCGGCCATCCCCAGCGGATCCGACGGGTCTGGATCGGTTCGGTCCAGCCACCCTTGCTGGACAAAGTGCCCAATGCGGGAGACGGCCTCCTCCGGCGTGCGCAGCGACATGCGGACCGGCCCCATCACAAACACACCCACCTGACGTTCCTGAGCCATCGGAAAGACGCGGTCCTCAGCGCCCTGGTTCAGTACACCATAGTGCACCATGAAGGTGTCAAAGAGGTCCTCTTCCAGCGCCCTCTCAAGCATGACGTGGTGTGTATCGCTTCCCATCGTCTCCGTAATGCCGATGTGGCCGATCTTGCCCTGTTCCTGCGCGCGCAGCGCCACGGGGTGGTACCTGTCAACGATCGTGCGATAGTCCTCCGGAGCGATGCCGTGATACTGAAGCACCTCGATGTGATCCACCTGCAGCAGGAGCAGGCTCTGCTCCAACTGACTCATGAGCGCCTCGGGGCCGGAATCCGGAGGCACAAGCCCGGGGTTGAACTTGCTGGCCAGCAGGTAGCGATCCCGAGGAACCCCCTGGAGCGCCTGGCCGAGCAACTCCTCGCTGGACCGGTAGGCCGGAGAGGTGTCCAGAATGTTGATGCCCAGATCCAGGGCGGCGTGGACAACTCGATAGGACTCGGCGGCTGTCTTCCCGGTGGTCTGGCCCAACTGCGACGGCCCCCCCGTCCCCAGACCTACCAGAGAGACGGCGTAACCTGTACGTCCGAGTGTTCTGTATTGCATTTGTACCCTCCAGACTACAAAGCGGAGCCTTGCTGGCAGTGAGTCTAGCTTCAGAGTAACACGGGTAAGGGCTCGCCGCCACCACAGGCGCAGGCTTTCGATGAGGCGAGCATTCGGCCCGATGCTGCCGGCGGTCCACAGCAGCCGCTTGACACGGTACCGATAGTGTGATATGTTCATCCCAATCCGTACGTGAAATGGGCGGTATGAGCGCGATCCTTCTCTCATCTGCAGCGATTATTCTCGTTCTAGTTGAGCTCCTCGTTATTGAGGAGCCGCTGCTGGTTGGGGGAGGGTCAAGCGAACGCTAGCCGCCAAGCAAGACCAAGGAACTAGAGCCTCACCCAACCGGGTGAGGCTTTCGCGTTCCTTACTGGGGGGCTCAAAGAGGGGCCCCGTCGCGCAAAGACGCCATGTGCCTCCAGGGTGACCCTGGGAGGAAGCATGGCGTCGCACATTAAGGGCGAGGGGAGAGGAGCGATGGCCATGAAAAGCGACGCCGTCAAACGAGGTCTTGAGCGTGCCCCACATCGCTCGCTGCTGTGGGCCCTGGGCAAGACCGATGAGGAGATTGAGCGTCCGTTCGTCGGTGTGATCAGCTCCTATAGCGAGATCGTGCCGGGACACACCAACTTGCGCGTGATCGCGGATGCGGCCAAGAGTGGCGTCTACATGGCCGGGGGCACCCCGTTTGAGGCGAATACCATCGCGGTCTGCGATGGGATCGCCATGAACCATGTGGGCATGAAGTACTCGCTGGCTTCGCGCGAACTGATCGCCGACTCGGTTGAGACAGTTGCCTTGGCGCATGCCTTTGACGCTCTGGTACTCATCCCCTCCTGTGACAAGATCATTCCCGGCATGGTCATGGCGGCCGCTCGTTTGAACCTCCCCACTGTAATCGTCACGGGCGGGCCGATGCTGGCCGGGCGGCACGGAACCGACGTGCTGGATCTCAACAGCGCCTTTATGGCCGTGGGTGCCGCCGCCGCGGGTGATATGACACCGGAGCAAGTCCGTCAGATCGAGCAGAACTGCTGCCCTGGATGCGGATCCTGTTCGGGCATGTACACCGCCAACACGATGGCGTGCCTGTGCGAGGCGCTGGGCATCGCGCTGCCAGGCAACGGCACCACGCCGGCCGTCAGTTCGCGACGGGTGGCTCTGGCGCGGCAGGCCGGCATGCAGGCGATGGAGCTCTTCCGAAAGGGCGTATGCGCGCGCGACATACTCACGCCCGCCGCGCTGGAGAACGCCTTCACCACCGACATGGCCATGGGCGGATCCAGCAACTCTGTGCTTCACCTCCTCGCCATCGCCCACGAAGCCGGCGTGGATATCCCGCTGCCCAGCCTGAATCAGTACTCGGAGCGCACGCCACACCTCGTCAAGCTCTCCCCCGCCGGACCGCAGCATATCGAGGATCTGTATTACTCAGGCGGCATCGGGGCGGTCATGCGCGAGCTTCAGACACTGGATCTGCTGAATGACGGGGTGATGACGGCCACGGGAGAGACTCTGGCGCAGAACCTGAAGCCGGGCTCACGCTGGGCGCCGGACTATACCACCGTGAACCGGGCGGTGTTGCGCAGCGGCAAGGACCCGTATTCGCAAACGGGAGGTCTCACGATCCTGTTCGGGAATCTGGCGCCAGAAGGGGCTGTGGTCAAGAGCGCCGCGGTATCGCCGCGTATGCTCGTGCACACGGGCCCGGCGCGTGTGTTCGACGACGAAGAATCCGCCACACAAGCCATCATGGCCAGGGACTTTGACGAGGGCGATGTGCTGGTGATCCGGGGCGAGGGTCCCAAGGGAGGTCCCGGGATGCGCGAGATGCTCACCCCAACATCGCTCCTCTCCGGGATGGGCCTGGATGACCGGGTCGCCTTGATCACAGACGGGAGGTTCTCCGGAGCCTCGCGCGGCTCTGCCATTGGCCACGTCTCACCGGAGGCGGCCGCAGGCGGGCCCATCGCCGCGGTTCAAGATGGTGACCTGATCAGCATCGATATCCCCAACCAGCGGCTGGAGTTGAAGGTGCCTGCGGATGAAATCGCGCGCCGGCTTGCTGCCGTTCCCCCCTTTGAGCCCCGAGTCACCGCCGGATACCTCCGCCGGTATGCGCGCCTCGTGACCTCGGCCAGCACGGGCGCCATCCTGGACGAGTCCTAGGTGGGAGCCAACCGCCGCCGCCAGCCAATCGCTGAGGAGCACTCAATATGAGGATGAACGGAGCGCAGATCATCTGGGAATGCCTGGTCCGTGAGGGCGTAGACACGGTCTTTGGAATCACCGGAGGCAAGGTCATCCCCCTGTATCATGAGCTGCCCGGCTTTCCGATTCACCACGTAACGATGCGGCACGAGCAGGCAGCCGCACATGCCGCCGATGGATATGCCAGGGCCACGGGCAAGGTGGGCGTGTGCGTCGCCACGTCGGGACCCGGTGCCACGAACCTGGTAACCGGCATCGCTACCGCTCAGATGGACTCTTCACCGATCGTCGCGATCACCGGGCAGGTTGCATCAGCGGACCTCGGAACGGATGCTTTCCAGGAGGTCGACATCACCGGCATCACGATGCCGATTACCAAGCACAACTACCTGGTCACCAACGTGACCGATCTAGCTCAGGCTCTCCGTGAGGCCTTTCACATCGCGCGCAGCGGGCATCCCGGTGCCGTCCTCGTGGACGTGACGGTAGATGCACAGATGGGTGTGACCGAGTTCGTATACCCCGAGGATGTGAACCTCCCCGGCTACAAGCCCCACACAACAGGGAATCCGCGGCAGATCGCGCAGGCGGCGGAGATGATCAATGCCGCCAGTCGCCCCATCATCATGGCCGGCAGAGGAGTCGTCGTAGCCGGCGCCGGGCAGGAACTGACCGCCCTCGCCGAAAAAGCCCGGATTCCTGTGGTGACCACGCTCCTGGGCAAGAGCGCGATCGCGGAATCCAACCCGCTGTACCTGGGCATGGGCGGCATGCATGGGGAAGGCTACACCAATATGGCCCTTCAATCCGCCGACCTGATCGTCAACTTTGGGGCACGCTTTGACGATCGCTTTACGAGCACGGCGCAAACCTTTGCCCCCCGTGCGCGCGTGATTCACGTGGATATCGATCCCGCCGAGATCGCCAAGCGCATTCGGGTAGATATGCCCATCGTGGGAGATGCCCTCAACGTGCTCCGGCAGTTGCTTCCCCTGGTCCAGGAGGCGGATCGCGGCGAATGGATGAGCACCATCGATCATTGGCGTCAGGAGACCGGCGAGCGTAGCCAGCGCTGGGAACAGAGCGAAGAACTGGTACCTCAGCACATAATCCGCAGCCTCAGTGAGATCACTCACGGAGAAGCGATCATGGTCTCGGATGTTGGCCAGAACCAGATGTGGGAGGCCCAGTACTATACCCACAATCGGTTCCGCGGGCTCATCTCCTCGGGCGGATTGGGCACCATGGGCTTTGGCTTGCCAGCGTCGATTGGCGCCAAGATGGGCTGCCGCGACGTGCCAGTGTGGCTTGTGGTGGGCGACGGAGGCATCCAGATGACCATCCAGGAGCTGGCTACCATCCGGCAGGAAGGGCTGCCGATCAAGATCGCGCTCCTGAATAACGGATACCTCGGCATGGTGCGCCAGTGGCAGGAGTTGTTCTATGACAAGAACTACTGCGGCACGCCTCTGCTTGGACCGGAGTTTGCTCGTCTGGCTGAGGCCTATGGCATTGCAGGCATCACGGTGCATTCCAAAGACGACGTCGTACCGGCTCTGAAGCATGCCGCGGAGGTCGATGGCCCCGTCCTGATCGATTTCCGCATAGAGCAGGAACACAACGTGTTCCCGATCGTGCCGGTGGGACGCGCCATCGACGATATGATCCGCAGGCCTCGGACAGACGAACAGCCGCGATAGAGGAGGTAGAGGTATGTCCCTGGCACAGAACCATGACAACTATTCGCGGCGGACGCTGGTGGTCCTGATGGAGGACCGCCCAGGCGTGCTCAGCAACGTTTCAAACCTGTTCAGGCGCCGCAACTATAATATCGAGAGCCTTACCGTCGGGCACAGCGAGACACCGGACATCTCCCGGATGACGGTCGTGGTCTACGCCAGCGATGCCGTGCTGGAGCAGGTGTCCAAGCAACTCTACAAACTGATTAACGTCACCAAGGTGATCGACATCACCGATGATGACGCGGTGATCCGAGAGCTAGCCCTGATCCGCGTGCACGCCGTTTCGGCAAGCCGAGCCGAGATCAAGCAACTGGTGGACATCTTCCGGGCGCAGATCATCGATGTGGCTCACGACTCGATGACCATCGAGATCACGGGAACAGAGGACAAGGTCGACTCACTCATCGAAATCCTGCGTCCTTTTGGGATCAAGGAGCTGACGCGCACCGGGCGCGTTGCGATGGTGCGCGGCGCGCTGCAGGGCGCGAGCCGGCGCTGACGATCGTACGTGACCATAGCCGCCCAATACACGGGCCGCATACTCAAGGGAGGATTTTCCATGGCAACGATCTACTATGACAAGGATGCCGATCTAGGGGTTCTCAAAGGCAAAAAGATCGCCATCATCGGGTACGGCAGCCAGGGCCACGCCCACGCGCTCAACCTGAAGGACAGTGGGTGCGACGTGCGCGTCGGCCTCTACGAGGGCAGCCGCTCCTGGGCAACGGCGGAAAAGGCCGGTCTTGCTGTCAAGACCACCGCAGAGGCCTGTGCCGAGAGCGACATCATCATGATCCTGGCTCCGGACACCGTTCAGGCGGAGCTCTACGCCAAGGATATCGCTCCGAACCTGCAGGCCGGCAAGATGCTCATGTTCGCCCACGGCTTTTGCATCCACTATGGACAGATTGTCCCTCCCGGGGATGTGGACGTTACTATGATCGCGCCCAAGGCCCCCGGACACCGCGTTCGCGAGGTCTTTGTGGACGGCCAGGGAACGCCCGGCCTTCTGGCCATCTACCAGGATGCTACCGGTAACGCCAAGAAGCTGGCCCTTGCCTACGGCAAGGGGGTCGGCTGCGCCCGTGCTGGCATCATCGAGACGACCTTTGCAGAAGAGACGGAGACAGATCTCTTTGGAGAGCAGGCGGTGTTGTGCGGAGGCGTCAGTGCGCTGATCAAGGCGGGCTTCCAGACTCTGGTGGATGCCGGCTACCAGCCCGAGATCGCCTACTTTGAGTGCCTCAATGAGCTCAAGCTCATCGTTGACCTCATCTACCAGGGCGGATTGAGCTATATGCGCTACTCGATCAGCGACACCGCCGAGCACGGCGACTACTATGCCGGGCCCAAGGTCGTTACGGATGAGACGCGGAAGGCCATGAAGCAACTGCTGGCAGACATCCAGGATGGCACCTACGCACGCGAGTGGCTGCTGGAGAACCAGGCAGGGCGCCCGAGCTTTAGCCTGATCCGCAAGCGCGAGCAGGGTCAGCTTATCGAAAAGGTGGGCCGGGAGCTCCGGGCCATGATGCCCTGGCTGGACGCCAAGTAGATATCGCCGTTTTCCCGAAGCAGGGTGGGGGCTCTGCCCCCACCCTGAGGCCAGGGGCCCTCGAGCCCAGTGAGGTACGCCACCAGACTATGGTAAACCGTGTGACCGTCCTGGATACGACGCTGCGCGACGGGGCGCAAATGGAGGGCATCTCCTTCTCAGTCGACGACAAGTTGCGCATCGTCAGCAAGCTGGACGAGCTGGGAGTTGCGTACATTGAGGGGGGGTGGCCCGGCTCGAACGCCAAAGATGCTGAGTTCTTTATGCGCGCGCGTCAGCTCAAGCTAAAGCACTCGCGCGTGGCCACGTTTAGCAGCACGCGCCGGGTGGGTCTGCCGGTGGAGCAGGATCCGAGCATCGCGTCTCTGCTCGATGCGGGCATGCCGGTCGCGGTCATCGTCGGCAAGTCCTCTTCCATGCACGTCACAGACGTGCTTGGCACCACGCTGGAGGAGAACCTGGCCATGGTCCAAGATACCGTGGCTTATCTGGTACGCCACGGTATCGAGGTCCTCTACGATGCCGAGCACTACTTTGACGGGTACCTTCTGAACCCCGAATATGCCATCTCTACGCTGCGGGCCGCGCAGGATGCCGGAGCCAGCACGCTCGTGCTGTGCGACACCAACGGCGGCACGATGCCCTCCCAGGTGCAGCGCATCGTACAAGAGACCCAGGAACTGCTGCCTCAGGCAGCGCTGGGCATTCACGCCCACAACGATACCGGCGTGGCGGTCGCTAACACGCTCGCAGGGGTGGAGGCGGGCTGCGTGCACGTACAGGGGACCATGAACGGATACGGTGAGCGCTGCGGAAACGCCGATCTCTGTACCGTCGTCCCCAACCTAGAGATCAAGATGGGCTGCAAGGCGCTGGCGAACGGGGATCTCTCTGTGCTCACCGAGGCATCCGTCTATGTGAGCGAGATCGCGAATCTACGCCCCAGCAATCAGGCTCCCTATGTGGGATTGAGCGCCTTTGCGCACAAGGCCGGGCTGCATGCCAGTGCACTGCTTCGCAACGGGGAGAGCTACCAACACATTGACCCGGCGAGGGTGGGAAACCGGATGCGCGTGCTCGTCTCCGAGCTGGCCGGCCGGGGCAATATCGTCCACAAGCTGAGCGAGATGCACCTGGGGGTGACCCTGTCCGCAGAACAGACACGCGCGGTCGCGGAGCGGATCAAGGAACTGGAGAGCCGCGGCTTTCAGTTCGAAGGGGCCGAAGGATCCTTTGAACTCATCATTCGCCGCGCTCTGCCGGGTTACCGAGCACCTTTTGAGATGCTGGACTTTATCGTGCTGGTAGAGAAACGATCCGACAACGAAATCCTCGCCGAAGCCACGGTCAAAGCGCGAGTGGATGGGCAGATCATGCACACAGCCGCCGAGGGGGATGGCCCGGTGAACGCGCTGGACAGGGCCATGCGCAAGGCGCTCCTGCCCTTTTACCCGGAGCTCTCCGAGACGCAACTGACGGACTTTAAGGTGCGCATCATCGACCCGCGCACCGCCACGGGCGCCGTCACGCGGGTAGCCATAGACGCGAGCGACGGCGACACCACGTGGACGACAGTGGGGTGCTCGGCCAATATCATCGAGGCGAGTTTCCAGGCACTGCTCGACAGCCTCGAACTACCGCTACTCAGGCGGGCCTCTGCCTAAAGGACCGAACGGCCACAGGCAACCGTTCGGGACCAGGGGCCCGCAGGACGTTATGGAGCCAGTCGCCCATTCCGTCACTGAAGGAGCAGCATAATGGACACCGATCACGTTATCATCTTTGACACCACCCTGCGCGACGGAGAGCAATCGCCCGGCGCCACCCTCAACACCGACGAAAAGCTGGAGATTGCGCGTCAGCTGGCGCGCCTTGGGGTGGACGTCATCGAGGCTGGGTTCCCCGCATCGTCCCCCGGGGATCTGGACGCCGTTCAACGGGTTGCGCGGGAAATTCAGGGGCCCACGATCTGCGGTCTGGCGCGGTGCATCAAGGGGGATATCGATGCCGCCTGGGAAGGGGTGCGGGACGCGCAGAAACGGCGCATCCACACTTTCATCGCCACGTCGGACATCCATATGGAGCACCAGTTGCGTATGACGCGCCAGCAGGTGCTCGAACGGGCTCGGGAGATGGTGTCGTACGCGCGCTCCCTGTGCGAGGACATCGAGTTCTCGCCGATGGACGCCTCACGCTCCGACCCGGAGTTCCTGTATGAGGTGCTCGGCTCCGCGATCGCGGCCGGCGCAACGACGCTCAATATCCCGGATACCGTGGGGTACAGCACCCCAGCCGAGTTCGCTGCCCTTATCCGCGATATTCGGCGGCATACACCGGGCATCGAGAAGGCGATCATCTCCGTCCATTGCCATAACGACCTCGGCATGGCGACTGCCAACAGCCTGGCGGCGGTGATGGAGGGCGCCCGGCAGATCGAGTGCACCATCAACGGGCTCGGAGAGCGCGCCGGAAACGCCGCGCTGGAGGAGATCGTCATGGCGCTCCACACCAGACGGGCCTTCTACGGCGTGAACACCCATATCGTCACTCAGGAGCTCTACCCCAGCAGCCGCATGGTGACCGGCTTCACAGGCCTCTCGGTTCAAGCCAACAAGGCGATCGTCGGTGCGAATGCCTTCTCGCACGAATCGGGCATCCATCAGGATGGAATCCTAAAGTACCGGCAGACTTACGAGATCATGGACGCCAAAATGGTGGGGCTGGGCGAGAGCAACCTGGTTCTGGGGAAGCACTCCGGCCGGCATGCCTTTGCTGGTAAACTCGAGCAGTTGGGCTATCATCTGGAGCCAGCGGACCTGAATCGGGCCTTTGCTCGGTTCAAGGAACTGGCGGACAAGAAAAAGACCATCGTCGATCGCGATCTTGAGGCCATCGTAGCCGACGAGGTGTTCCAGCCAGAGGAGGTCTATCACCTCCTTCAGGTCCAGGTTTCCGCCGGCGACCGGGCCATTCCTACGGCCACGGTGCAGCTGGAAGGGCCCGGTGGGCAGACGTATACCGATGCCGCCCACGGTACAGGTCCGGTCGACGCTGTCTATAAGGCGATCAACCGGATCGTCCAGGTTCAGAACGAACTGATCGAGTTCTCAATCAATGCGGTGACAGAAGGAATCGACGCCGTGGGCGAGGTGACCATCCGCATCCAGGCCGAGGCCGACGGAGAAGGAAACCTGCCGGTGAATCCTCAGACAGGCCAGCGTACGTACCTGTTCAGCGGACACGGCGCCAGTACCGACATCATCGTCGCCAGTGGGCGCGCCTACATGAGTGCCCTGAACAAGCTGATCTCGGTACGCGGCCACACCGCGCCGGCCCGCGAGGCCGAGAACGAGTAGCGTCGGGGGAAGTGGTCTTTCGGGACCCCCCATCCGTACGAAATGAGGGGAGGCTACGTTGGCACAGAGAAAACCGATGACGATGGCGCAAAAGATACTCGCTGCCCACACCGGCCGAGAACATCTCTCGGTCGGGGAACTCGTCGATGTACCGGTGGATATGGTCCTGGCGAACGACATCACCGCGCCCATCGCCATCAACGAGTTTGCCCGTCTCGGAGTCGACGAGGTCTTTGACCGGGAACGCATTGCCCTCGTGCCGGATCATTTTGCACCGAACAAGGATATCAAATCCGCCGAGCAGTGTAAGCAGATGCGAGAGTTCGCTCAGCGGTACGGAATCGTCCATTACTTTGAAGTGGGGCGCATGGGGATCGAGCATGCGCTGCTGCCTCAGGAAGGCCTCGTGCTTCCTGGCGACGTGGTCGTAGGGGCGGACTCGCACACGTGCACCTACGGCGCCGTGGGCGCCTTTGCCACCGGCATGGGCTCCACCGACATCGCCGTCGCGATGGCCACAGGCAGCATCTGGATGCGCGTGCCCTCCACGATCAAGATCGTCTACAGCGGCGAGCGACGTCCCTGGGTGGGCGGGAAGGACCTCATACTCCACACCATAGGGTTGATCGGCGTCGACGGCGCCCGTTACCAGGCCATCGAGTTCTGCGGGCCCGCCATAGAGACGCTTTCGATGGATAATCGCCTGACCATGTCCAACATGGCCATCGAGGCGGGGGCCAAGGCCGGGATGTTCGCTCCGGACGCGATCACAGAAGCCTACGTATCCAGCCGGGCCAAGAGGTCCTGCCGGCCGACCTGTGCGGATGCGGATGCCGAGTACGAGAGGGTGATCGAGATCGACGTCAGCGCGATCGAGCCCACCGTATCATTTCCACACCTGCCCAGCAACGCCCGCCCGCTGAGCCAGGTGGGCCAGGTCAAGATCGATCAGGCGGTCATCGGTTCCTGCACCAATGGCCGATGGGAGGATCTGGTACAGGCCGCGGAGATCCTCAAGGGACGCCAGGTGCATCCTGATGTGCGCTGCATCGTCATCCCGGGCACGCAGGAGATCTATCTGGAGGCGGTGCGGGGAGGCCTTGCAGAGACCTTTGTGCGTGCTGGAGCGGTGTTCAGCACACCCACATGCGGCCCCTGCCTCGGGGGCTACATGGGGGTACTAGCCGCCGGGGAGCGGTGCATATCCACCACAAACAGAAACTTTGTGGGGCGTATGGGTCATGTCGATAGCGAGGTGTATCTGGCAGGTCCGGCCATCGCCGCGGCGAGCGCCGTCCTGGGCTACATTGGCGGCCCTGAGCAGTTGGGCCGCTGACCATCCGGGAGACAGAAATGGCATACGATTGCTGGCTGCAGTGTGTCCGTGATTGCTCCGGCCGGTTCCCGGTCACCGACGTGATCTACCGATGCCCGGCATGCGGCGGACTGCTCGAGGTCCAGCACGACATGGCTGCCCTGAGCGAGCGAAGCGGGGAGCAGTGGCGAGCGCTGTTTGACGGGCGCACCCGCACAAACGACTGGCCGTACGGCAGCGGCGTGTGGGGCAAAAAGGAGTGGGTGCTCCCGCTGGTGGATGACGAGCACATCGTCTCGATGTACGAGGGCCACACCAACCTCTTCTGGGCGCGGCGACTGGGCGCCGAGGTTGGTGTCGAGGACCTGTGGGTCAAGCTGTGCGGGAACAGCCACACCGGCTCCTTCAAGGATCTCGGTATGACGGTCCTGGTGAGCGTCGTGAACCAGATGATCGCAAGCGGCTCACCGGTAAGGGCTCTGGCCTGCGCAAGCACTGGAGACACATCGGCAGCCCTGGCGGCCTACGGGGCCGCGGCGGGCATTCCCACGATTGTGTTTCTGCCCAAGAACAAGGTGTCTGATGCACAGCTGATTCAGCCGATCGCGAACGGCGCTCTGGTGCTCGCGCTGGACACCGATTTCGACGGTTGCATGGCGCTCGTGCGGGAAGTCACCAAGGACAAGTCTCTCTACCTGGCCAACTCGATGAACTCCCTTCGCATAGAAGGCCAAAAGACCGTGGGGATCGAGATTGTGCAGCAGTTCGACTGGCAGGTGCCGGATTGGATCGTGATTCCGGTCGGGAACCTCGGCAACATCTCCGCGCTGGGCAAGGGATTTCTGATGATGCGAGAACTGGGCCTAATCGATCGGTTGCCCAAGCTCGTGGCCGCGCAGGCCGAACAGGCGAACCCCTTCTACAGAAGCTTCCAGAGAGGCTTTGAGAAGCTGGAGCCGATGCATGCCGGAGAGACGATCGCCACCGCCATCCAGATCGGGAATCCCGTGAGTTACGAAAAGGCCGTCCAAGTGATGAGTCGTTTCGAGGGCTGCGTGGAGCAGGCCAGCGAGGATGAGATCGCCGATGCCTCGGCGCGTGCCGATCTCACAGGGATGTACGCGTGCCCGCATACTGGCGTGGCGCTCGCCGCGCTGTTCAAGCTGATCAACCGCGGTGTCGTTCGCCCACAGGATCGGGTGGTCGTCATCTCTACGGCGCACGGACTCAAGTTCAGCACGTTCAAGACGGCCTATCACCGGGACGCGCTCTCGGGGATCAAGGCGAGCCGCCAGAACCCGCCGGTGGAACTCGCCGCCGACGCACAGGCCGTGCGGCACACCATCCAGCGGTTTCTGGATGGCCAAAGCCAGTGATAGACAAGGAGCAGCTACGTATGACACTCGAGGGTCGCGTGTGGAAGTACGGTGACAACATCGATACCGATGCCATCATCCCGGCCAGATATCTCAATACCTCGTCAGAGGCCGAGTTGGCGGCCCACTGCATGGAGGACTGGGATACCTCCTTTGTGGCGAACGTCCAGCCTGGTGATATCGTCGTGGCCGGCAAGAACTTTGGATGTGGCTCTTCGCGCGAGCACGCACCCGTGGCGCTCAAGGCCAGCGGCATCGCGTGCGTGGTGGCGGAGACCTTTGCGCGGATCTTTTACCGGAACGCCCTGAACATCGGGCTGCCTATCCTCGAATGCCCGGAGGCCGCACAGGCCACTCTGGCGGGACATACGCTGGAGATCGATCTGAGCGCCGGGCGCATACGGAACGTGGATACCGGCCAGACGTACCAATCGACGCCCTACCCGGAGTTCATGCTCGCTCTCATCGAAGCCGGTGGTCTGGTGGAATACACGCGCAGAAAGCTCGCCGAGGACCACGGATGACACCGCGACTAGGCGTGGGCTACCAGGGTGAACCGGGCGCTTACAGCGAGGAAGCGTGCCTATCGCTATTCGGCAGTGAGATTCAGCCGGTTCCTTGTGATAGCTTTGATGCTGTCTTCGAGGGCGTGGAAGCAGGCCGGCTCGACTATGGCGTCGTACCGGTGGAGAACTCCCTTGCCGGGAGTATCCATCGCAACTATGACCTGCTGCTACAGCACGCGTTGCACATCATCGCTGAACACAATCTACGCGTTTCGCACTGCCTGATCGCCCACCCCGGCGCAACCCTTGAGACTATCGAGCGGGTCTTTTCCCATCCGCAAGCGCTGGCACAATGCGAGCAATCGCTGAGCGCGCTCTCTGACGTAGAGATCCACGCCACATACGACACGGCCGGCAGCGTCAAGATGGTCAAGGAGAGCGGGGATCCGCACGCAGCGGCGATCGCGAGCGCCCGTGCCGCAGAGATATATGGTATGCAGGTGCTGGTGCACGAGTTCGAGGATGAAAAGGCCAACTTTACACGGTTCGTCGCCATATCACGTGACCCGGTCGTGCCGGCAGAAGAGATCGAGGCCAAGACGTCGATCGCGTTCGCTGGCATCAACCGTCCGGGGCTGCTCTGGCGTTGCCTGAGCGCCTTTGCGCTACGGGACATCGACCTGTCCAAGATCGAATCCCGCCCACTCAAGGGAGTGCCCTGGCAGTATGTCTTTTACGTGGATTTCGCTGGTGGTCCACATCAGGAGCCGTGCCGCAGGGCGCTGGATCACCTGCGCGAGATGACCACCTTTGTTCGCGTGTTTGGATCATACCCGCGCGCCAGTAACGCGCCCCTCGATAGCGACTAGAAAGGAACGCGGCTCATGGTGTTCAGAATTGCTGTGCTGGGAGGCGACGGCATCGGACCGGAGGTGGCCGCCGAGGCAGCACGGGTGCTTGAGGCCGTCAGTTCGGCCTATGGTCATACAATGACCTTCGAGACGGGCCTTATTGGAGGGATTGCCATCGACGAGACCGGGAGTCCCCTCCCGCAGGAGACGGTGTCTCTCTGTCGCCGGTCGGACGCGATTCTGTTTGGTGCAGTCGGTGGCCCGAAATGGGACGACCCGTCGGCGTCCGTGAGGCCCGAGCAGGGGCTATTGGGCATTCGGAAGGCGCTGGGGCTCTTTGCCAACCTGCGACCCGTCCGGCTGAACGCGGCCCTCGCGAACGCCTCGACCATCAAGCCGGGCGTGCTCGAGGACACCGACCTGGTGGTGGTTCGCGAGCTTACGGGAGGCATCTACTTTGGCGAGCGCGGGCGTCGCGATGGTGGACGTACGGCGTATGACACGATGATCTACACCGAAGCGGAAATCGAGCGCGTTCTGAGAGTCGCGTTCGAGCTCGCGCGGGGACGCCGCCGCAAGGTGACCTCGGTGGACAAGGCCAATGTGCTGGAGAGCTCCAGGCTGTGGCGTGAGACAGCGTTGCGCGTGGCCCAGGAATATCCCGATATCACCTGCGAGCATCTGCTGGTGGATGCCTGCGCCATGCATCTCATTCGTCGCCCGGCATCGTTCGACGTCATTGTCACGGAGAACCTGTTCGGTGATATCCTCACCGATGAAGCCTCGATGTTGTCCGGATCCATGGGTATGCTGCCTTCTGCCTCGCTGGCCGAGGGAACGCTCGGTCTGTATGAGCCCATCCATGGCTCCGCCCCGGACATCGCGGGCAAGGGCATTGCCAATCCGATCGGCGCCATCCTGAGCGCTGCGCTCCTGCTGCGACACTCGCTCAAGTTGGAGCAAGAGGCCGCCGCCGTCGAGGGCGCCGTGGAGAGCGTTCTGGCCGATGGATACCGGACGGGAGACATCGCCCAGCCGGGAGGGGAAACCGTATCGACCACCGTCATGGGCGAGATGATCGCCGGACGGATCTAGCCTGCGCAATAAAGGAGCCAAGACCATGCCGATCCCCGAGTCCGAGTATATCTGGTTCGATGGCGAGCTGATTCCCTGGCGCGATGCCCAGGTTCACGTGCTCTCCCACGTGCTCCACTACGGTTCGAGCGTTTTCGAGGGCATACGGTGCTACAGCACGCCCAAGGGGCCTGCCATTTTCCGGCTCCAGCCGCATCTCCGCCGGATGTACGACTCCTGCCGGGTGTACCGGATGGAGATCCCCTACACCCCCGAGCAGATCTCTCAGGCCATCATGGCCACGGTGAGCAAGAACGGGCTGGAGTCCTGCTATGTGCGTCCGCTCGTGTTCCGCGGCTATGGGCAACTGGGGGTTGAGCCGCGCACCTGCCCTGTGCAGGTGGCCATTGCCGCCTGGAGCTGGGGTGCATATCTCGGAGCGGATGCTCTGGAGGAAGGTGTGGACGTGGGGGTTAGTTCGTGGCGGCGCATGGCGCCCGATACCAACCCGGCGGGCATCAAGGCCGGTGGGCACTATACCAACTCCCAGTTGATCCGCATGGAGGCGGCCGATCACGGCTACTCGGAGGGCATCGCGCTGGACGTATACGGCTACGTCAGCGAGGGTAGTGGCGAGAACATATTCGTGGTGCGGGATGGTGTGCTGTACACGCCCTCAGCCGGCAACTCTATCCTCGGAGGCATCACGCGTGATTCCGTGATCACGCTGGCCGGCGAGCTCGGATACCGCGTGGTCGAGGCGCAAATCGCGCGGGAGCAGCTCTACTCGGCAGATGAGCTGTTTTTCGCTGGCACCGCAGCCGAGATCTCGCCGATCCGATCGGTGGATCATATCACCATCGGTGCTGGTCGCCGGGGTCCTGTAACGGCCGCCCTGCAAGAGGCGTTCTTTGACATCGTCGAGGGCCGCGCACCCGATCGCTTTGGCTGGCTCAGCCTCGTCGAGGGCTAGCGCAGAGGGCACGGCGTCAACCGGGCCGCATCGCTGTATCGTGATGCGGCCCGGTTCTGATTGATCGGTGCACACGTTCCCTGAATGCCAGATGGCGCTGGCAGGAGGCGTTTTGCTGCTCTGTGACTTGGAGTAGAATCAGGCAAGGCGTGAACACCAGGGGGATAAGCCTGATGACTATTGAGAGCGAGATCCGAGAGATCGTCGAGCGGGCGCTGAAAGAAGATGTGGGCTCGGGCGATGTCACCAGCGTCCCGATCATCCGACCTGCTACCCGCCTCTACGGGGAGTTCCTGGCCAAGGAGAGCGGCGTGCTGGCAGGAATCGAGGTGGTTCGGGAAGTCTTCCATCAGGTGGACGAGTCCATTTCCTTCACCCCCCGCTTGGAGGATGGCCAGGCTTTTCGGGCTGGTGATGTGCTTGCCACTGTCTCCGGTTTGGGTCCCAGTATCTTGATTGGTGAGCGGGTTGCGCTGAATTTCCTGCAGCGCATGTCCGGTATCGCCAGTATGACGCGACAGTTTGTGGAGGCAGCGGCGGGCACCCGTGCGCGCGTACTGGATACGCGCAAGACGATGCCTGGCCTGCGCGCACTAGACAAGCTTGCAGTTCGCCTGGGGGGCGGTACCAATCATCGCACCGGGCTGTACGATATGGTGCTCATCAAGGACAACCATATTGAGGCGGCAGGCAGCATCACGGCCGCCGTATCTCGGGTCAGAGAGCACGGAATCACACTTCCCATCGAGGTCGAGATCGACTCGCTCGAGCAACTCGATGAAGCCCTGGCCGCGAACGTCCAGCGCATCATGCTCGATAACATGGACTGCGCTTCCATGAAGATCGCCGTAGAGCGCGTAGCGGGCCGGGTCGAACTGGAAGCTTCCGGGAATATCACGCTGGAACGCGTGTCCCAGGTCGCAGCCACGGGAGTAGACTATCTGTCCGTGGGAGCTCTGACGCATTCGGTCAGGGCGCTGGACATCAGTCTCGACCTTCGCATGGGTCTGGCGCACCAGGAGGTCTGACATGTCTGTTGAGCGAGGTATTGGAAAGGTGCCGGAACGCTACCGTCACATGCGTATGGAGGACCTGGTTCGTGAGACGGAGCGAGTGCGCGCCCGGCTCGGCGACCAGGTGGCGATTCTCGGGCACCACTATCAGAGGGACGAGATCATCCGCTTTGCCGACCATACCGGGGACTCGCTCGAGCTCTCGCGGAAGGCGGCAAGCGTAGAGGCGCCGTACATCGTGTTTTGTGGGGTCTACTTCATGGCCGAGACGGCGGCTATCCTGTGCTCGCCGGAGCAGAGAGTCATTCAGCCCGTCATCGAGGCGCTCTGCCCGATGGCCGAGATGGCCAGTCGCAAGCAGGTATCCGCAGCCTGGGACGCTCTCTCCACGGTGTGGGACGAGCCGATCATCCCGATCACCTATCAGAACTCGAACGCTGACGTGAAGGCCTTTGTAGGCGAGCGCGGAGGCGCCGTCTGCACCTCATCCAACGCGAGGCGGATACTGGACTGGGCATTCAGCCGGGGCGGGCGGGTTCTCTTTACCCCCGACGAGCATCTTGGCACCAACACGGCGCTGGAGATGGGCCTCTCTGAATCAGAGGTAGGTGTCTGGAATCCGTTGGCGCCCGCGAGCCCTGAGACATTCAGCGAATGCCGTATGGTGGTCTGGAAGGGTTTCTGCTCCGTGCACACAGGCTTTACGCTGGAGGATGTAGCCCGTGCCCGTGCAGAGCATCCTGGGGCCCGCATCGTGGTGCACCCTGAGTGCCCCAGGCCCATCGTGCTGGCATCGGACGCCTCCGGTTCGACGTCCCAGATCATCGATGTGGTCGCCAAAGCCCCGGCGGGGTCCACGATCGTCGTCGGTACAGAGTGCCACATGGTTGACCGGCTCGCGCGGCAGTATGCCGACAAAGAGATCATTCCCCTGGCCAGGCGTGAGTGCGGTTCCATGGGATTGACGAGATTGGAACATCTTCTGTTCGCCCTGGAGGGACTGGCATCGGGCAAGGCCCACAATATCGTTGCCGTGGATCCGGATACGGCCGCGGGTGCCCGTTTGGCGCTCGAGAGAATGCTGCAGTAAGGCCAGCAGCAAGACAGGAAGATATGGCGACCACCGAAGCGTTACAGTGTGATGTACTGATAATCGGCAGCGGCATCGCCGGAGCGATCGCCGCGCTGAACCTGGCCGAGAACGAAAACCTCCGGATCATCATGCTGACCAAGTATGCTGACCCCCTTGAGTCCAACACCTATTATGCGCAAGGGGGCATCATCTACACGGGCGAGGAGGACTCGCCCGAGCAACTGGCAGAGGATCTCACTCGAGCGGGGGATGATCTCAACAGCCGTGAGGCTGTCGCCATTCTCTCGCATGAAGGCCCCCGCCTGGTGCGCGAGCTCCTGGTAGACAAGTACCAGGTGCCCTTTACGCTTACGCCTCAGAACGAGCTCGAGCGCACCCGCGAGGCCGCGCATTCCACGAGCCGGATTCTGCACGTGAACGATGCCACTGGCCGGGCCATTCAGCAGAAACTGGTGGAGGCGCTTCTCCAGCAGTCGAATATCCAGATCATGACGCAATACACGGCAATAGATCTGCTCACGCCGGCCCACCACTCACTCAACCGCCTGGCCATTTATGAGCCGCTCTCATGCGTGGGTGCCTATGTGTACGACCATGATACAGGGCAGGTCGTCACGGTACTCTCCAAGGCGACCGTACTGGCCACCGGGGGCCTGGGGCAGATCTTTTTGCATACGACGAACCCGGAAGGGGCCACCGGTGACGGCCTGGCCATGGCCTACCGCGCCGGGGCGCGGATCATCAACGCCGAGTATGTCCAGTTCCACCCCACGACCTTTTACCACCAGGGCGGCGCTCGGTTCCTCATCAGCGAGGCTCTGCGCGGCGAGGGTGGCAGACTGCTGAACATCGATGGCGAACGCTTTATGGCGCGTTACGAACCGGAGTGGCAGGAGTTGGCTCCCCGCGACGTGGTGGCGAGGAGTATCCACCGAGAGATGCTTCGCACGGGAGCGGACCATGTGTACCTCGACGTCGCTTCTGTGATGTCCGCTGAGACGATACGCGATCGCTTCCCGAACATCTACGAGAGCTGCCTGCAGTACGATATCGATCCGACGGTGGAACCGATACCGGTGGTTCCGGCGGCCCACTATTTCTGCGGCGGGGTATGGGTAGATTCCTGGGGAAGAACGAGCCTGCAGCGGCTCTATGCCGTTGGGGAGGTCACGTGCACAGGCGTGCACGGTGCCAACAGGCTTGGAAGCTCCTCTCTACTGGAGGGCCTCGTATGGGGCACCCGCGCAGCGCGCGATATCCGCTGGCAGGTCAACGGCATGGACGCACCCAATCCGGCCATGATCCCCCCCTGGCAATCCACCGGCACTGATCCGGCAGACCCGGCACTGGTGCGTCACGATATGCAGACCATCAAGCACTCGATGTGGTACTATGTCGGGCTCGTTCGTAGCCGGCAACGACTGGAGCGGGCTCTTCGCGATCTCAACACGCTTAGCCAGGACATCGACGCCTTCTACCGGACCACGCGCCTTGAGCCGCAGATGATCAGCCTGCGGAACGCGTCACTGGCGGCGATCATCGTGGCACGGGCTGCCTGGGAAAATCGAGAAAGCCACGGCTGCCACTACCGTGAGGACTAGGGCAGGAGGCTCGCGTCAGTTCCTGGAGAGCCGGCGATGGCTTCGACCACTGCCGCGGGCTGGTCTATCTGAGCCAAATGGCCCGCTCCGGGCAGCATCTGCACACTGGCATCGATGAACTGCGATGCCAGGGCCTCTGCCTCCCGCTGGGAAAGCGTCCTGTCCTGATCACCCAGAAGAACACTCACGGGCACCGAAATCCCCGGAATGGCCTCAGGCAGGTTGTCATCGGGAAGGGAGAGCACCCTCATTCTTGCAGCCTCGGCAGAACCCCGGATCCGGCCGAGTACCTCGGCGATGCGCCAGTAGCGCTCCGGGAAGGCCTCGGTGGAGGCCACCATCCCCGTGCGCAGCGATTTCCACAGAGGTCCCCCGCTACGCAGGGCCCAGGCGGCGGCTTGGCCCACATAGGGGATGCCCGCAACGGTACGCCACGCGAGAGGCTCACCATCCGCCAAACACGGCGACACGAGCACGATGCGCTCGATGAACTGAGGCTGCTCCACGGCCAACTGAAGGGCCGTCGCGGCGCCTCTACCGTGAGCCACGACCGTAGCGTCCTGTATGCCGTATTCATTGAGCACATGGGCCAGCATTCGCGTCTGGATGCGCTGAGAATAGACCGGCTCTGCAACGCGGGAGGAGCGGCCGTAGCCCAGGAGATCGACGGCAACCACGTGCGTACCGGCATCCGCCAGCAGCGAAGGGACTCTGCCCCAGGAGAGTGAGCCCTCTATCATGTCGCCGTGGATCAGAACGACCGGTCGATCCTGCCGCGCACCCCAGGTGGTATAGTGGATGGCCTGGTCGTCCACCCACAACCACTCTCCCTCGTCCGTTCCCTGGCCAAGAGGCTCTGTCTCCCACATGGGAAGATAGACCGATGCAAAGCCCGAGAACAGGACCACACAGGCGACAAACACCAGGAGAACGGCCAGAGAGAGATTGAGCACCAGGCGCAGAGCGGCAGCCATCGCTTTCACCATAGCAACACCCTCTTCTACGCCCCGTCGTTGTCGACCAACAGCGCCGATACGCGGGGTACAATCTATAGTTGGTGGCCCGTTGGACCGGTGTACATTCTATCATGGCGATCCAGCCCCGGCAATCACAGTCCGAGCCAGTGAGAGCCCGGCGGGCGCAGGGCACAACCGGCCACAGAAGCGCCGGCCAGTGTCAGGACTCGCTCCCGTGGAATCGTTGACAGGGTCGAGCGCCCCCTCTAGAATGCCCGCACTCGAGGAGACGAACATGAAGCTTGTTACTGTTCAGGAGATGAGAGCGATCGAGAAGGCCAGCGACGCGGCCGGGCATCACTATGGCACCATGATGGATCGAGCCGGCGGGGCGGTGGCACAGGTGGTTACCGGCCGCATCGGTTCGCGGCGCGCCCGTGTTCTGGTGCTGGTTGGCCCTGGGAACAACGGGGGCGATGGCCTCGTCGCCGCCAAGGTGCTGGCACAGGCTGGGCACAAGGTAACCCTCTATCTCTGGAAGCGGCAAGCCGCGCCCGATGCTCTCCTCACGGAAGCCATCTCCGCCGGTTCGGCAGCGTACCATTGCGCTTCTGATCCCGATCTCTCGGCGCTCGCGACGGCGGCTGAGCGCTGTGACGTGGTGGTGGATGCATTGTTGGGCACGGGAGCACGCGGCGTGCTGCGGGATGGAGCCGAGGCAATCCTCGCGACTGTGGGAAAGATGATCGGGCTGCGTCGGGCTGCCCCAGAGACGGCGTTGCTCCCACTGGGACAGGGAGACTGCAGCGGAGCCCCGCATGCCGGGCCGCTCATCGTCGCGGTGGATGTTCCCTCGGGGATGGACGCCGACACAGGCGCCGTGGACCCGAGTACACTGGTCGCCGATCTGTGTGTCACCTTCGCTTACCCCAAACGCGGACACTTCCGCTATCCTGGCGCATCCCGCGTCGGAGAACTCATCGTCGCCGACATTGGCATATCCCCCGCGCTCTCCGAAGGCATCGCTGCCTCGGTGGTCACCCGCCAACGAGTAGCCCAAAAGCTACCCGGTCGCGAGCCCAATGCGCACAAGGGGACCTTTGGCCGCGTGCTAGTGATTGCCGGGTCGGCCAACTACCTGGGCGCGCCCGCGCTCGCAGGACGGGCGGCGTACCGTATCGGAGCCGGGCTGGTGACTCTGGCGATCCCCGCCCCCATCCAGATGGCTGTGGCGAGCCAACTCCCTGAGGCCACGTACCTCGCGCTACCCAATGACATGGGCGTCATCACGCCGCAGGCCATGCCTGTGATCTGCGAGACCGTTGACAAGTACCAGGCGTTGCTGGTCGGGCCCGGCCTCAGCCAGGAGCGAGCGGCACGCGATCTCGTGCGCGCTCTAGTTGAGAGGGGCAGACGACCTCGGCAGGCGATTGGCTTTATCGCGCCACGGGAAGAGGCTCAGGGGGCGATCATACTGCCGCCGATGGTCATCGATGCCGATGGGCTGAACGCCCTCGCGCGGATGGAAGGGTGGTGGCGTCTACTACCTGAAGGAACGATCCTGACGCCGCATCCGGTGGAGATGGCGAGGCTGATGGGGATTGAAAGAATTCCTCAAGATGCGGACCGGCTCGCGATCGCGCGTGAGGCGGCTGAGCGTTGGGGATGCACGGTGGTTCTCAAAGGCGCGTACACGGCCGTTACGTCGCCCGGGGGAAAAGTCGAGGTGATACCCTTTGCAGAGCCAGCGCTGGCCACGGCCGGATCGGGCGACGTCCTGGCAGGCACTATCGCAGGTCTGCTGGCTCAGGGCCTGGCGCCCCATGAAGCGGGGGTGAGTGGCGCGTACATTCATGCCCTGGCGGGAGTCCTCTGGGCCACTGATCGGGGCCATGCAGGATTGCTGGCCGGTGAGTTGGCAGATCAACTGCCTGCCGCCCTCCGCACGTTGCGGCCCTGAGAAGAGGAAGAGAGGGAGGCCCGGGCCCGTGTATGGGCCCGGGCTTTGCGTTCGAAACGCTCTAGCTGGCCTCGCCCTCGCCAGCCGGCGTGAGATCGATGCTATCGTCTTTCGGAGCAGGCGCCTGAAACTGCGCGAGCAGTTCCTCCTTGCGACGCTCTGCCGCAAGGCGTCCTTCCTGAACGGCCTCCATAAAGCGCGTGCGCTGCTGCTCCAGCAGTTCCTCGCCACGAACTTTAAGCTCGCCCAGCTTTTCGCGATCAACTCCCATCTCAGTGGCGCGCTCCTTGAGCTCGATACCTCTCTCCCTGATCTGCTCGCGCATCTCCTCGCCCGTTGAGGGAGCAAAGAGCAGGGCAAAAGCAGCGCCCACCAGGGTTCCTACAAAGAACCCGGCCAGAAAGTCACCAGCTCCGGAATCACTGCTCATGGTCTGCCTCCTTATTGAGCACTCTATGCAGGGTAACAGGTGTTGAAGAGCCGCCAGCGGTTGCCCTGCTGGACCGGCGGCGCGGCCCCCGAAGAGTCCCGAGCGCCTGGCGCACGCCCGCAGCATAGCTGTTCACTTTGATCAAGGGCGATACCACCGTATCGCTCACGAGGTGCACGGTGCCGTCCAGACGCGAAGCCGTCGTCTGCGTGGTCTTGAGGATGGGCGCGACCTCCTCACGTAGGGTTCGAACGAGGTTCCGGATCTGCACAAGCAAGAGAACCAGCAGCACACCTATGACGATGGAGATCAGGGCCAATAGCACGATGGCTACATCACGTACCGCCGCCAGGACCATCGTTACCCCCTCCCCCGTCGTGCTATCCGCTCACCGGGACATTCTAGCATAGCTTCAGGCCCCTCGCAACGAGCATCGCAAGGCAGGAGAACATAACGGCAGGCACGATGGATACCTGGCCGATCGTTGGCCAGGAAGAGAGGAAAACACTGCCAATCAGCTGCCCGACGAAAAAGCCAATGGCTGACGTGAACCAGTAGAGGATCGCCTGCTTGGCACCATTGCCGACCAGCAGATGAAAGAATGCGGCGAGCAGCGTAGCCATCGACATCCCCAATAACCAGACCGGTGAAGCGAACATGCCGTACTCCTAGGGCTCGATCACGGACTCGACTTGATCGATGAGGCCTCCCCCCACGACCCGACACCCCTCGTACAGCACGATAGCCTGTCCGGGGGCCGCACCGCGCACGGGTTGTTCAAAGTAGATGGCTGCCTCGCTGCTGCCTGACGGTTCCACGCGAACCTCTACCGCCTGAGCACGGTAGCGGATCTGCGCTTGAAGGTATCGCGTGCACTCGGGAGCCTCTCCGGATACATAGTGCATCTCTCTGGCAACCAGTGAGTGGCAGTCGAGTTCCTCCGCATAGCCAACGATCAGAGCGTTTCGACACCTATCCATTCGCAAGACATAGAGAGGCCTATCCGCGGACACTCCCAGTCCGCTGCGCTGCCCCACAGTGTACAGCGGAAGCCCCAGGTGTTGGCCCAGAATCCTGCCCTGCCGGTTGAGAATGGGTCCAGGCCGGAGCGCCTCGGGGACTCGTTGCCGTAGCAGATCTGCGTAGGATCCTGCTCCCACGAAACACGCGTCCTGACTCTCCTGTTGCTGTGCCACTGAAAGCCCCCGTTCTGCCGCCATGGCTCGCAGGACGTCCTTTGTGTAGGTGCCCACAGGAAAACAGACCTGGCTCAGAACGCGCTGGGACAGCGTGTACAGAAAGTAGGATTGGTCCTTTGCGGCATCCACACCTCGGCACAGGGTGTAGCCCCCTCCGGAGCGGCCTACCTGCGCATGGTGTCCCGTCGCCAGGCCCGTGGCACCAAGCCCCTTGACAGCCTCCAGAAGCGCCCCAAACTTGACCCTTTCGTTACAGCGCACGCAGGGGTTCGGAGTTCGGGCTTGAGCATACTCGCGCACAAACGAGTTGACCACTGCCTCTGCGAACGTCTCGCGTAGATCGATCAGGGTGTGCTGAACGCCCAACTGAGAACAGAGATCCCGGGCAGCCTGGGCAGCCTCGGGGAGGGGAGCCGTCTCGCCTCCTTGCGGGGGCCAGAGAAGCATGGTCACACCCTGAACGTTGTGGCCAGCCTCGCGTAACAGGATGAGTGCCATGGCGCTATCGAGTCCACCACTGAGGGCGACAGCGAGGCGAGATGCAGCCGGCACAGAATCCATGGGACGAAAAGCCCCTCTCTAGGCGTCGAGCGGTGCGGAGGCATAGCTCGGAGCGAGGGCTCGAAGGCGACTGATCGCGCTACACAGAACGTCGAGAGTTCGATCGATCTCTTGCGCCGTCGTTTGGCGGCTCAGAGAGAGCCGCAGGCTGCCGTGGATCCAGGGTTCGGGAATCGCCATGGCCTCGAGAACATGTGAAGCCCCCGCCTCCCCGGCCGAACAGGCCGATCCTGTGCTGGCCTCGACGCCACTTATGGTCAGCTGAACCACGAGGCTCTCGCCTTCAACGCCAGCAAAGGCAAAACTGGCGTTGTGCGGGGTCCGCAAGTCAGGGTGCCCCGTCAGAAGCACATCAGGGATGCGTTCCAGAACGCCAGCAATCAGCCGATCGCGGAGGGCTCGAACGCAGGCCACGTGTTCCTCAAGGTTATCGGAGGCTAAACTCACAGCCTTTGCCAGCCCCACGATGTAGGGCAAGTTCTCCGTCCCGGAACGCCTGCCCGCCTCCTGGCCGCCTCCCGTCTGCATGGGCAGCAGAGGCGTTCCGTTGCGCACATAGAGAGCGCCTACCCCCTTGGGGGCATGCAGCTTGTGCCCGGAAAACGAGAGCAGATCGACACCCAGGGCGTTCACGTCTACGGGAAGATGCCCCACGGCCTGAACCGCGTCGGTGTGAAAGACCGCCCCGCGAGCGTGAACGAGCCGGGCCATCTCCGCTACCGGCTCTACGGTTCCGACCTCGTTGTTGGCCAGGATGATCGAAACCAACGTCGTGTCAGAGCGGAGGGCACGCTCGAGATCTCCCGGATCTACCAGCCCGGAGCGATCTACCGGCAAGTAGGTCACCTCAAAGCCAAAGTGGTCCGCGAGTTGGGCCATGGTGCGGATGATGGCATGGTGTTCGACGGCACTGGTGATCAGGTGACGTCCCTCGGATTGGCGGGCAAAGGCAACGCCACGAAGCGCCAGATTGTTGCTTTCCGTGCCGCAGCTCGTAAAGACGATCTCCTCGCCGGAAGCCCCGACGCCCTCGGCAACCTCCATACGCGCCTTGTCCAGAGCCGCGCGAGCGGCCAATCCCGTCCGGTGCACGCTGGAGGGGTTCCCATACCCGTGGGATAAGAAAGGTAGCATCGCCTCCAGCACGCGGGGATCCACCGCCGTAGTCGCCGCATTGTCGAGATATATCGTATCGGGGTTGACCATTTCAGCGCTCCTGCCCATTGTGGACCATCGCCACATTCTTGGGGCGGTCCTCGTCTCTAGGGTCGGACCCATTCTGAGAGGCCACCAAGGACTCCCTCGCCAGCTGCCCCATGGAGGTCCGCACAGCCTCGAGGCTCTTCTCCAGAGACTGAACCTCCTCGGTGAGACGTCGATACTGCTCCGCGAAGGGATCCGGAAGCTCGGCGTGAGACAGGCTGGCCGCCGGCCCCCGCTCCAGATGGGGCCCGCGAACAATGCGAGCCGGCACGCCGACAGCGGTGGAATCCTCCGGCACGGACTTGACAACAACGGCGCCCGAGCCGATCCGCGCGTCATGCCCAATCTCTACCGGGCCCAGAATGGTGGCGTTCGAACCGATCACAACGCGATCGCCAATGGTGGGGTGGCGCTTGCCCTTGGTCAACGACACCCCTCCCAACACAGCTCCCTTGTAGATCAGGACGTCATCGCCTATGACCGCCGTCTCGCCGATGACGATGCCCATTCCATGGTCGATGAACACACGCCTGCCGATCATCGCGCCCGGGTGAATCTCGATGCCTGTGAGAAAACGTGCGAGATGCGAGATGAAGCGTGCGAACCAGTAGCGCCGGTGCCGCCAAAGCCAGTGCGACAGACGATAGAGCCACAGCGCATGCAGACCGGGATAGCAGGTCAGCACCTCGAACGCTGTTCTTGCGGCGGGGTCCTTGCGGAAAACCGTCTCGACATCTTCACGCAGCCTAGAGAAGAGCATTCCCCAGATCCCTCCGTCATGGCCTGGATGAAAGCATGACGTCGGCCAGCGTCATCTCACTCAGCGTGTCTTGCAGGCAGTCCCGAACGCGCAGCCATACGCCGCGCGCCGGGCACCCGCTCTCGCGCTCGCACTCGGGGCTCCCAGGATCCAGGCAATCGAGGCTGAGCACACTTCCTTCCAGAGCCTCGAGAACGTCACGCACGGAGATCTGAGACGGCTCCCGGGAGAGAGAGTATCCGCCACGGGCACCCCGGACACTTTCGAGGAGGCCAGCCCGCCGCAAGACCGCCGCCACCTGCTCCAGGTAGGGCAGCGGGAGATCCTGGCTGAGCGCCACCTGAGACAGGGCGGTAGGCCCCTCTCCATAGAACGGAGCCAGGGCGATCATCGCGCGGAGACCGGTCTGCTCTCTAGCGGAAAGTCGCATCGCATCCAATCCCTAGTTACTGATCAGGATTAATGGTAACACGCGGGCACCGTGATGTCAAAAGCCGCGCTGAGGCAAGCATCCTCAGCGCGGCCGATCCGACCCGGAGCGCCCTACAAGTCGGGCCAGAAGGAAACCGCCTCGCGATAGGCCTGCGCAATCAGGTCACGCTTGTAGGTATCATAGGGCTGCAGTTTGACGGACATGTTGTCGATACGCTGGAGGAGATCCGCCGTGTCATAGTCGACCGCGATCGCGGGCAGGTCCTCCACCCGAGTCAGCTCACTGCGGACCTGCTGGGATAGGCCGCCGACCTGGCGGCAGGACAGGATCAAGCCAGAGAGACCTTTGCCATGCTGGCTGAGGAGGCGTTCATGGTGCAGGACCACCGAGAGAACGCTGTCGTTGGCGTTGATGCCGACAACCACGGCGTCGCCTGCATCCACATAGCGCTCATAGCCGTAGCGCAAGTTGATGACCTTCATGCGCTGTATCAGGCGGCTGCCGTGCTCATCAAAAGCCTCGGGAGAGATGATCTCCAGTGAGCTCTTGGGATCGGTCCCGAACTGCTGAGCGATGAGCCGCATGGTAGGGAGTGACAGCTCGCTGATGGACGGGACAAAGCCGAGTATCGGCGGAAAAGGTTGGTGCAGATAGGGGCCATAGATCGGTAGAAAGATCCGATCATAGTAGCCCTCCAGACTCTCTCGGATCTTGTCGATCTTGCTCCGGAAGACGCCGTTGATGATCAGCCCGTCAATGCGGGTGCCCAGGTGGTCCAGGCTCATAAAGTAGGGGAAGACCTCATCGATGGTTGCTCCGATTCCCCCTCTGGTGACCATCGCCACGAATACGGGTACCCCCATCTCCCGGAGCATGTTGATGACGTCCCCATTGCTGACGCCCGCCACAGAGCCCACCCCTGGTTGGCCGGTGCCCTCCACGATAACGACCTTGCGATCACGAGCAACGAGATCGTAGGACTCGCGGATGCGCTCCATGAAGGCGTGCCGCCCTTCGAGGGGATCGCCACGTATGCTATCGGAGATGAACGAAGCCGTAAGGCCGCCCTGCCAGATCACGGGGCTGAGGTGTCGATAACCGACATTGCGGACATTGAGGAGAGAGGTAACGACCACGGCGTCTTTGTCCGCATCGATTGGCGAGCCGTCGTCATCGATCACCGTCAACACCTGCTGACCGACGGGCTTGATGTACCCTACCTCGTCGAGATGGTAACCATGCTCCGGAGAGAGCAGTTTCCCGATGATGCCGACGGAGGTGACCGTCTTGCCAACGTCTCGCGCTGTGCCGAGGATAAAGATCGTGCGAGGATAGGTGGATCCACTCATTAAGATGCTCCTTCGGATGGCCAGCGACGGTCACCGACGGGGATATAGTCCCGCTGCTGCTCTAGCCTCGCCGGACCGCCTCTACGGGCTCATCGAACCGGAACCAGATCGTTATTACGCCGGACTCGTAGGCGGTATGCAGGACATACCCGCTATCCTCAAAGATGCGCCTCATCCCGAGGTTCTGTGCAATGACCGTCGCCTTAAAGCCACGGATGCCGCGTTCACGCGCCAGCCGCACCAGGAGCCGGAACAGATGGCTGCCGATGCCGCGGCGCTGGAACCGATCGGCCACCGAAAAGGCCACTTCTGCCATATTCTCGTTGGTATCCAGCATCCAGTGTGCGGCGGCCACGATCGGATCCGTATCGGATGTGCCCAGCGTACCAACGATCCCGAGATTCTCCGAGTAGTCCACCGCGACCATGGATTGTGCCAGTTCCCGCGGGAAAGCCTTGCGCCGTTCAAAGAACCGCAGGTAGGCGGAGCGCTCAGAGAGATCGTACAGGTATTCCTGGAAAAGCCTCTCATCGCTGGCCTTGACGGGGCGCATGAACAACTCGAGTCCGTCGAACTTGGCCGTGTGCTCCAACTCGACAGGATAGACCCCCTCGACGACGCCAACCTGGTCCGCGGGCAAGTAGCGGTTCTCCTTGGCCTGTTGCGTGAGCCACTCGCGGAACTTGGGATGGGCGATCTGGATGAGCGCCGTGGCTCGTTCACGCAGGCTCTTGCCGTGCAGGTAGGCGACGCCGTATTCCGTCACCACATAGTGGACATCCCCTCTTGTGGTAACAACCCCAGCGCCCTCATCCAGATGCGGCACAATGCGCGAGACGGACCCGCCGCGGGCGGTGGAGGGCAGCGCGATGATCGGACGGCCACCGGGAGCCATGGCCGCGCCACGCATAAAATCCGCCTGCCCCCCGATCCCGCTATAGATCCGGTAGCCCAGCGAATCGGCGCATACCTGACCCGTCATGTCCACCTGAATGGCCGTGTTGATCGCCACCATACGGTAGTTGCGCGCGATGTTGATGGGGGACGAGTTGTAGTCCACTGGCCGAAACTCAAACATCGGGTTGTTGTCCACATAATCGTACAGTCGGCGTGTACCCACACAGAATGTGGCGAGCACCTTGCCGGCATGAAACGTCTTGCGGGAGTTGTTGACCACGCCGGATTCGATCAAATCGATCAGGCCATCCGAGAACATCTCGGTGTGCACGCCCAGATCCCTTTTTTCGGCAAGACCGTAGAGAACAGCATTCGGGATCTTGCCGATGCCCACCTGGATCGTCGAACCATTCTCGATCAGCCGGGTGACGTGGCGCGCAATTGCGAGGGAAATCTCGTCTGGCTCCGAAACAGGCAACTCCAGCAGAGGCTCCTCGTGCTCGACGATCACATCGATATCCTCGACGTGGATGAAGCTGTCGCCCAACGTGCGCGGCATCTGCGGGTTGATCTGGGCAATCACCAGGTCGGCGGCCTCGGCCGCGGCGCGAACCGCCTCCACAGAGACCCCCAGCGAGCAAAAGCCAAAGCGATCCGGAGGAGTCACCTGGATGAGGGCCACATCGAGAGGCATACGTCCGCTGCGAAATAGCGCGGGGATCTCTGACAGAAAGATCGGCGTGTAATCAGCGAGGCCTTCGTACACCGCGGACCGAACGCCAGGCCCCACAAAGAGCGAGTTGTGCCGGAAGTGCTGGTCGTAACGCTTGCTCGCATGTGGCGCTGAGCCGATCGTGAGCATGTGAACGATCTCGACATCGTTCAGCAGCCTCTCCTTGCCCCCCATCTCAACCAATGTCTCAAGAAGGTGCTGAGGCTCCGCACAGCCCGGGCTCAGGAACACCCGGCTGCCACTACGAATCTGGCCGAGTGCCTCACGTGCGCCCATGCGCCGCGTGGAGTAGGTCTTGATCCAGTTGCTAACGACTGGCATTAGTCTGTCTCCTTCCCGAATCCGCACCGGATCCGGGTGCTATGCACGCTCCCATGGCCACAAAGGGGCCACATATGACACTCTCCCACTCTACCAGTGCCAGAGCAGGGGGCCTTCTGGCTCTAGTTTATCAGAGTGGGAGAGTGCCCGCAATGGACAGAGCGAGCCATGGGACCCGTGCATAGAGTCAGAGAGCCATCGCCTCGATCCTCGGCTTGCGCAGCCTCAACCCGATGACGGCCGCCACAAGGCAGGCCACGCCTGCGATGACAAAGCCGGCCTGCCAGCTACCAAAGGCATCCCGGAAGCCAGCCGCCATGATGGGTCCAAGGATTCCTCCTACGCCATAGGCGGTAAAGACCCAGCCATAGTTCTCGCCCACGTGCTGCGAGCCAAAGAGGTCGCCGGTCTCGGTGGGGAACAGGGCAAAGTTGCCCCCAAAGTTGAACCCGATGATTGTGGTGCCTACGTAAAAGAGCAAGGGCGTCGAACCCATCCAGTAGAACAAGATCATCATGAGGCCCTGCAACAGGCACATGGCAGTGAGCGAGGGCTTGCGCCCGATCCGGTCAGAGATCGTTCCCCAGGCGATGCGCCCGAGGCCGTTGGCCAGAGAGTAAAAGACCGACATCGCGATTCCCGCGATCACACTGGCCTGCTCGGCCGTTCGCCCCGTAGTCTGCAGTTGCTCAATGCCGAAATTCTTGATGTTGCCGATCACCAGCAACCCTGCCATGGCGCTAAAGACAAACATCACCCAGATCCCGTAGAACTGGGGTGTGCGCAGCATCTCGCCCGGCCGCATGGCAACCGTATCGCCGGTGCTTTTCCCAGGGGTCGTCGCTGGCGTCCAGCCTTCCGGCGCCCAGCCGGCGGGAGGATTCACCATCCATACAGAGCCGATGCTCACAGCTATCGCAAAGATCGCGCCATATAGCGTGAACACGCCGGATACGCCCATAGACTGGAGCAGGCCACCAAGTTTGTCTGCCAGTTGCACCCAGACCAGCGCACCAAAGCCAAAGCCGGCAACCGCCAGGCCGGTGATCAGCCCCTTCTTGTCAGGGAACCAGCGCATACCCACGGCGATGGGGCAGACATAAGCCAACCCGATGCCTATGCCACCCACGAGCCCGATAAAGAGTATTTGGTTCACATAGTTTCCAAACAACCCGTCCTTGAGCAAGCCGGCCAGCAGATAGCCCGCTCCCAACACGAGACCGCCTGTGAAAGCAACGACGCGCGGCCCAGACTTGGCCTGCCAGCGCCCCGCTAGGATCATGGTGATGGCAAAGCTGGCCAGCGAAACCGAAAAGATGACCTGCGTCTGCACTTTGGTAAAGTTAAAGGGCGCCTTTTGCAGTTCAGGAGTAAACACACTCCAGGCATAGATGGCACCCAGACAGAGCTGTATGACTACGGCGCCGAGGACCACGAGCCACCGATTGCGGACTTGAGGGTTAGAGCTCAACGACATCGTATCCTCCTCGGAACAGCGGGGCCGGTATGACAACAGGGCGCACCCGTGCCGCAAAAACACGGGTGCGCCCCGGGTGAACCGTTACTTGCGGCCGTGGATGAGCGATTCGACGACCGACGGATCGGCCAATGTCGAAGTGTCTCCGAGACTGCCGAGTTCGCCTTCGGCGATCTTGCGCAGGATTCGTCGCATGATCTTGCCGCTGCGCGTCTTGGGCAGGGCGTCGGTAAACTGAATGTCGTCAGGCCGCGCGATGGGCCCGATCTCTCGACGAACATGGTTCATCAGCTCACCGATCAGGGCGTCAGTAGGCTCTACGCCTTGCTGAAGCGTGACGTAAGCGTAGAGAGCCTGGCCTTTGACGTCGTGCGGGCGGCCGACCACCGCGGCCTCAGATACCATGGGGTGACTAACCAGAGCGTGCTCTACCTCAGCGGTGCCGATTCGGTGGCCAGAGATGTTGACCACGTCATCGATGCGACCCTGAAGCCAATAATCCCCGTCGGCATCCTCCATACACCCATCGCCCGTAAAGTAGAGGTTGTAGTACATGGTAAAGTAGGTGTCGATGAACCGATCGTGATCGCCCCACATCGTGCGAGCCATGGCAGGCCAGGGCTTGGCGATGCACAGCTTGCCGGATTCGCCGGCGCCGGCCTGTGTGCCGTCGTCGTTCAGAATCAGTGGTTCTATGCCAAAGAACGGGCGCGAGGCGCTGGCCGGCTTGAGAGTGTGGGCTCCAGGCAACGGCGTAATCAGGATGCCCCCCGTTTCCGTCTGCCACCAGGTATCGACGATGGGGCATCGTTCGCCTCCCACCACGTTATAGTACCAGAGCCAGGCGGCCGGGTTGATGGGCTCGCCCACGCTGCCGAGCAGCCGAAGCGAAGAGAGATCTGCCTTTTGTACCCACTCGTCGCCCAGACGTTGGAGCGATCGAATGGCTGTGGGTGCCGTGTAAAACACGCTCACGCCGAACTTTTCTACAATCTTCCAGAAGCGGCTGGCGTCAGGATAGGTGGGTACTCCCTCAAACATCAGTGAGGTGGCGCCGTTTGCCAGCGGGCCATAGACGATGTAGCTGTGCCCCGTGATCCAGCCGATATCCGCTGTACACCAGTAGGTATCCTCTTCGTGGATATCAAAGATCCACTTGTGAGTCAGGGCCACATACGTCAGATAGCCCCCTGTGGTGTGCATGATGCCCTTGGGAGCGCCGGTCGAGCCGGAGGTATACAGGATAAAGAGCGGGTCCTCCGCATTCATTGGCTCCGGCTCGCAGTAAGCGGGAACGGACGCCATTTCCTCATCCCAGTACACGTCGCGGCCAGGCTCCATGGCGACCTGATCCTCCGTGCGACGCACTACCACCACGGTACTGACTCCGGGACAGGTCTGGAGGGCCTCATCCGACGTCACCTTGAGCGGAATGGCCTTGCCCGATCGCAGCGATACGTTGCTGGTGATCAGCAGCTTAGCGTCGCAGTCCAGAATGCGGCTGGCCAGCGAGGAGGCACTAAAGCCACCAAAGACCACTGAATGGATGGCGCCGATCCGCGTACAGGCGAGGAGCGCGATCGCCAGCTCCGGAACCATTGGGAGGTAGATGGCCACGCGATCGCCGCGCTTGACGCCGTGCTTTTTGAGCACGTTCGCAAACTTGTTCACCTCACGGTACATATCCTGATACGTTAGAACCTGGACGTCTTCCTCAGGCTCTCCCTGCCAGATGATGGCCGCCTTGTTCTTGCGCCACGTCTTTACGTGCCTGTCGAGGCAGTTGTACGAGACATTCAGCACGCCGTCCTCGAAGAACTTGTGCTCGATGATACGGTCCTCCGTGTTCCAGGTGTACTCACGTCCCTTGGTCGGGAACCGGACCCAATCCAGCGTAGCCGCCTGCTCAAGCCAGAAGGCGTCTGGGTCCGAGATGGAGCGCTTGTACATCTCCTGGTACTGCTCCATCGAGCCGATGAGAGCATGCTCGGAGAACTCGGGGGCAGGAGGGAACTGCAGTCCTTCGACCGTCTGTTGTGCTGACATTCTGGACTCCTTTGTGGAAACAGCTGTGTAGGCATTGCCTACCCGAGACGAATGCGAGCGTGTACGCCGGCGCCGTAGATTGGCCTGACAGCCCGTGTGTCCGGGCCTGGCGCCCCTTTCGATTATCTTGTCTATTCAACAAGCCTATACGAGTAACACGCCCACGAAGATAAGGATACTGTAACCACTACGAAATCAGGTGTCAAGCCAGCGACCTCCTCCCGTTCGGCACGGTACGGTCGCGGGTCCTGTAGGGATAGCATCTCTATGCCCGCGGATTTTGGCGCGCTCAGGACAAGGGAGTATGATTGCCAGAGAACGATGGAGCAAGGGGGCTGAATCATGCTGGATATGTTCTTTGACCCAAAGTCGATCGCCGTGATTGGCGCGTCGGCCGATTCCACCAAGCTGGGATATCAGGTGCTCTCCAACCTGGTCTCCAGTGGTTTCCCCGGGGCGATATACCCCATCAATCCGACGGCCACCGAGATCCTTGGCCTGAAGGTGTTCAAGTCCGTGCTCGTTGTGCCCGGGCCGATCGACATGGTCGTGATTCTCATCCCCAGCCGTGCTGTGGTGAGTGTGATGCGCGAGTGCGGCCAAAAAGGCGTCCAAGGAGCGGTGATCATCACCGCTGGATTCCGCGAGGCCGGACCGGGTGGCGTGGCCCTTGAGAAGGAGCTTCTTGAGGTCGCCGACGAGTACGGCATTCGCGTGATCGGGCCGAACTGCCTGGGAATCATCGATACGTTCGTCCCCATGAACGTCTCCTTCGCCGCCGGCACGCCCAAGTCCGGCTCCATCGCGTTCATGTCCCAATCCGGCGCCCTCTGCACGGCCATTCTGGACTATGCGTTGGCAGAGACCATCGGCTTTTCGCACTTTGTCAGCCTGGGCAACAAAGCCGACGTAGATGAGGTCTCCCTGCTAGAGGCCTGGGGCGATGACGACCGGACGAACGTCATCATTGCCTACATCGAGGGACTGAAGGATGGCGCTCAGTTCATCAAACAGGCTCGAGCCACGGCCGGGAGAATGCCCATCATCGCCGTGAAATCCGGACGAACGGCATCCGGCTCTCGTGCGGTCTCTTCGCACACGGGCAGCCTGGCCGGCGCCGATGCGGCCTACAGCGCTGGCTTTAAGCAGGCGGGAGTTCTCCGCGCAGAGACGGTGGAAGAGCTGTTCGATTTCTCGACGGCCTTTGCCTACCAGCCTCTCCTCAAGGGGAACCGAATCGCCATTGTGACCAATGCCGGAGGGCCTGGCGTGATGGCCACAGATGCCCTGGAGATGAACGGCCTGGTGTTGGCCTCTCTCTCCCCCGAAACACAGGAGGCCCTCAAGAGCGAACTGCCTGCTGCCGCCAGTGCCCACAACCCGGTGGACGTACTGGGTGATGCGCGCAGTGATCGATACATGAAGGCCCTGGAGGTCGTACTCGCCGACGCGAACGTGGATGGCGTTCTGGTGATCGTGACCCCACAGACCTCAACCGAGATTGTTGAGACGGCGCGCGGAGTGGTGGACGTTTGCACCCGTGCCAAGAAGCCGATCCTGGGGTGCTGGATGGGAAAGCAGGAGGCCATGGCCGGCATCGATATCCTGGCCAAGAACAGGGTCCCCAACTACCACTTTCCGGAGCGTGCGGTCAAGGCCTTTGGCGCCATGTACACCTACAGGCAGTGGCTTGCCGAGCCGCACACCGAGGGTGAAAGCTTTACAGTCGACCGCGAAGCCGTGGCCAAGGTGTTTGCGCAAGCTCGCAATGAAGGGCGTACCGGCATCGGTGACGCTGAGGCCCAAGACATCCTCAAGGCTTACGGAATTCCAACACCCAAGTCTGACGTCTTTGCCACGGCTGATGAGGCCGTCGCCTTCTGCGAAGAGATCGGCTACCCGGTGGTCATGAAGATCGCTTCGCCGGATATCCTGCACAAGTCCGACGTTGGCGGCATCATCGTCGGCGTCTCCGATGAGGCCCAGGTTCGAGAGGCCTTTGACACACTCATCGCCCGTGCGCGGGAGCATGTGCCCAACGCCACCATCTGGGGAGCACAGGTGCAGGAGATGGTGACGAACGCGCGTGAGGTGATCATCGGCATGAACCGCGATCCGCAGTTCGGCCCATTGGTGATGTTTGGCCTGGGCGGCATTTATGTCGA
>Ga0123333_10000486_pt1 | contig 44494 bp, 37 predicted proteins | sample BioC12SIPDNA_3_FD_89957 | JGI IMG/M metagenome (GOLD analysis project Ga0123333, IMG submission 89957) | Anaerobic biogas reactor microbial communites from Washington, USA - Biogas_R2_B C12 SIP DNA | ecosystem: Engineered > Bioreactor > Anaerobic > Unclassified | place: Washington, USA...
AGCATCCGCTGACCCTCGTCCGCCACATCGTCTTTCCCTCGCTTTTATTGCTCCTGGATATTGGTTTTCTATTTTTCGTCCTCTTCGTCCGGCCCATCGACCTGGGCATCTTCTGGCTCGTTCCTGCGGCGGTCGGCCTCGGCGCACTTGGCTGGCTGACCTGGGTCGTCGAAGATTGGCGAAACGAGATTTTCCAGGTGACGGAAGACTACGTCATCGACATCGACCGCAGCCCCTTCGGCACGGGCGAGACGCGCAAGCAGGCGCCGCTCAATAACGTACAGAACGTCAGCGCCGACCGACCGGGCCTATTCGCCACGATCTTCAATTTTGGTAACGTTTATATCGAGACCGCCGGCGCGACGGCCGACATCACCTTTGAGAGCGTGATGCGGCCCAACCAGGTGCAGCGCGATATCTTCGCCCGCCGGGAACAGCTGCGCAACCGACAACAGCAACAGGAGAAGATACGGCGCCGCCGGGAGCTGGCCCTGATGTTTGACGTCTACAAACAGGCCATCGAACAAAACCGGCTTCCTCGGAGGACGCCTGAGCCAGAAGAACCAGAAGCATAAGTAACCGGAGTATGGCAGTTCGAAAGATAATCCAACCGAACAATCCAGTCTTGCGCCAGAAGGCGCGCCCCGTGACATCGTTTGACAGCGAGTTTCAGCAACTCGTGGACGACATGATTGAGACGATGCGAGCGGCCAGCGGCGTTGGCCTCGCCGCTCCCCAGGTCGAGGTGCCGCTGCGCGTCGCCGTCATCGAGACGCTTCCCGACACCGACGAGGAAGGACAGGAAATCGAAGGGACGCGCGACCTCTACGTCATCGCCAACCCCGAAATTGTCTGGGCTGCACGAGAGATGGTCGATGGCATTGAGGGTTGTCTGTCTATACCGGGCTACCTTGGCGAGGTCGCCCGGTATCAGGCGATTCGCGTCCGTGCTCAGGACAGGTACGGCAATAAGATCCGGTTACGGCTCCGCGACTGGGATGCACGCATTTTTCAGCATGAGATTGACCACCTCAGCGGCGTCCTCTACATTGACCGGTTGACGGCGCCGGAGAACTTCTGGACTGAGGAAGAGTACATGGCGCAATTTGGCGCCTCCGAAGACGAGGTCGAGGATGCGGTTACCTGAAAGGGGGTAGGCTGTTGCTGACACGTGAGGAAGTCCAGAAAGTGGCCCATCTGGCCCGGCTCGAGTTGAGTGAAGCGGAAATCGATCTCTATCGGGGGCAGTTGTCGCAGGTCCTGGACTACGTGGCCCGGCTGGAGGAGCTTGACGTGGTGGGCGTGGCTCCCACGGCACATGCCGTGGCCCTGACAAACGTCCTGCGCGCCGACGAGCCGCGTCCTTCTCTGCCGCCTGAGGTCGCTCTGGCAAACGCCGCGCATACTGCCGAACAGCAGTTCCTGATCCAGCGCGTCCTCGACGACGCCTGAACGATAGCCACCACGACTGCCCAACATGAATCTGACGGCGCTTACTCTAACCCAGCTTCGTGATGCCCTGCGCGCCGGAGATACGACGAGCGTCGCCGCCACGGAAGCGGCGATTGATCGTATCACCCGCGTTGACAACGAGATCCGCAGTTTCCTGACGCTCGCCGACGAGATTGCTCTGGAACAGGCCGCCGCCGCCGACCGGCGCAGGGCACAGGGCGACGACAGCCCCCTGCTGGGCGTCCCAGTGGCGATCAAGGACATTATCTGCAACGAAGGTATCGAGACCACGGCAGGCAGCCGTATTCTGGAAGGCTTTGTGCCGCCTTATGACGCCTTCGTCGTCAAAAGGCTGAAGCAGGCCGGCGCCGTCATCCTGGGGCAGACCAACCTGGACGAGTTCGCCATGGGCTCGTCTACAGAGAACTCGGCCTTTTTTCCCACGCGGAACCCCTGGGACCTGCAGCGCGTGCCGGGCGGCAGCAGCGGGGGAAGCGCTGCCGCCGTCGCTGCTCGTCTGGCTTATGGCGCGCTGGGCACCGATACCGGCGGCAGCGTGCGCCAGCCGGCGGCCCTCTGTGGCGTCGTGGGTATCCGGCCGACCTACGGGCGGGTCTCCCGCCGGGGCGTTATCGCCTACGCCTCTTCGCTGGATCAGGTTGGCGTCTTCGGCCGCACCGTGGCCGATGCGGCGGCAATGCTGCAGGTCATCGCCGGGCACGATCCCCTGGACAGCACCTCGCTTGCTGCACCCGTTCCAGATTATGAGGCAGCCCTGACGGGTAAGGTCGTAGGCCTTCGCCTGGGCGTGCCTCGCGAGTATTTCGGAGACGGCATCGACGGCGAGGTAGCTGCGGCGGTAGAAGATGCGCTGGCCCGGCTTGTCGAGCTGGGGGCGACCGTGCACGAAATCAGCCTGCCGCACGCGCCCTATGCGCTGCCGGCCTACTATCTCATCGCCCCCGCCGAGGCCAGCGCCAACCTGGCGCGCTATGACGGCGTGCGCTTCGGCCCGCGTCTGATGGGCGACGACGTGACGGCGACGTTGAAGAAGACGCGCGCTCTCTTCGGCGAGGAGGTCAAACGGCGCATCATGATGGGGACCTACGCCCTCAGCGCCGGTTATTACGAAGCCTATTATGGCCGGGCCCTGAAGGTCCGCACGCTGATCCAGCAGGATTTCCAGAGGGCCTTTGAACACGTGGACGTCATCGCCGCGCCGACAAGCCCGACGACGGCTTTTCGCCTGGGCGAGCGCACGGCCGATCCGCTGACTATGTACCTTTCGGATGTCCTGACCGTTCCGGTCAACCTCAGCGCGGCGTGCGCTCTCTCCATTCCCTGCGGCTTCGACAGCCAGGGACTGCCCATCGGCCTGCAGTTGATCGCCAATACACTGCAGGAGGGGCTGATTCTCAACGTCGCCCATGCCTACGAGCAGACGACAGACTGGCACGAGCGTGCTCCCGACCTGCCAGACACCGGCGGTGGAGACGACAGTACAGAAACGGAGTAAACAACGATGAGAGTGATTATTCTCCTGGGCGGGTATGGCAGCCGGATGCGGCCCCACACGTGGAGCCGACCGAAACCACTGCTTAACGTCGCCGGCAACACCGTGCTCGGCCACATCCTTGACCAGATGGCGGAGCTGACGACCGGCGAAGTGATCTTCGTCGTCGGGTACAAAGGGAATCAGATCGAAGCCTGGGTGCGCGAAAACTACCCACATCTGGACAGCCATTTTGTCATTCAGGAAGAGGCGCTGGGACAGGCCCATGCCGTGTGGCTCTGCAGGGAGTATCTGCAGAACGACGAGGACGTGGTCCTGGCCTTTGGGGACGGCATTATCGAAGCAGATTTTGGCCAGTTAAAGGTTAAAGGGGAAGAAACGGGAGCGGACGCCGTCTTCACCGTCCAGCCCGTCGAGGATCCCAGCAGTTTTGGCGTCGTCGCCGTGAACGACGAGGGCTACGTGACCCGCTTCATCGAGAAGCCGCAGACAGCCGAGCACAGTCTTGCCGTCGTGGGCATCAACTGGTTCCGCAGCGCCCGCGATCTGTTCCACGCGGTGGACCGCGTGATGAAGGAGAACCGGCAGACGTTGGGCGAGTACTTCATGGCCGACGCCTACGAGTTGCTCCTCGAAGATGGGTACAGGATCACTACGCTCAACATCAAGCACTGGTACGATGCGGGCCAGCCGCAGAATATCCTCGACACCAATATGCACCTTCTCGGCATGGGCTACCACTCGCCGGAGGCGATTGAGCGCAGTTATGCCGAAGAGTTCATGGTCGTGCCGCCGGTCTACCTCCACCCGACGGCGCGCGTCAAAAACTCGGTAATCGGTCCGTATGCGACGCTGGAGGCCGGCGTCGTCGTGCGGGATTCCATCGTCCGTAATAGCATAGTGGATAGTGGGGCCGTGCTCGAAAACGTCATCGTCGAGAACTCGCTGATTGGCGAGAAGGCGGAGGTGACGGGGCGCGCCCAATCGCTCTTTATTGGCGACAACGCTCGTGTTAATCTGAAATAGTCCACGGGTCCGGGCGGATAAGCTGCTCGTGCCGCAGTTTTTCTGGAGGCAGTCATGCAAAAGTTCATCGCCGACAAAGTGGCCAAGACACCCCCATCGGGCATCCGCAAATTCTTTGACATCGCGGCGACGATGCAGAACGTCATCTCCCTGGGCATCGGAGAGCCGGACTTCGTCACGCCGCAGCCGATTGTCGAGGCCGGTATTGCCTCGCTCCGCCGCGGGGAAACCCGCTATACGTCGAACAGCGGTACCTGGGAGCTGCGCAGCGCGCTGGCGAAGCACCTGCAGGCCCTTTATGGGCTGAGCTATGACCCCGAAGAGGAAATCCTCATCACAGTTGGCGTCAGCGAAGCGCTCTATCTGGCTATGGCTGCCACGCTCAATCCGGGCGACGAGGTCATTATTCCCGAGCCCTGCTTCGTCTCCTATGCGCCGGAGGTGTCGTTCGCGGGTGGCGTGCCGGTGACGATTCCCACCTACGTGGAGAACGACTTCAAAGTCACGGCGGAGACGATTGCCGCGAACATCACGCCGCAAACGCGAGGGATTCTGATCGGCTACCCGAACAACCCTACCGGCGCCGTGATGACGCGGGAGATCCTGACGGACATCGTCGCCCTCGCCGTAGAGCATGACCTGCTGCTATACAGCGATGAGATTTACGACCAGCTTGTCTACGGGGTCCCGCACGTCTCGGTGCCCAGCCTTCCCGGCGCGCGGGAACGGACCATCCTGCTCGGCGGCTTCAGCAAGAACTACGCCATGACCGGCTGGCGTATTGGCTACGCCTGTGCTCCCGCGCCGCTGCTGGGCGCCATGCGCAAGGTACACCAGTATACGATCATGTCCGCGCCGACGACGGCCCAGGCGGCAGCCCTGGTCGCCCTGGAGCAGGGGCAGCCCTTTGTGGAGGAGATGCGCAATGAGTACGACCGCCGGCGCCGTCTCGTGGTAGACGGCTTCAACACCCTCGGGCTGGGCTGTTTTGAGCCCCGCGGCGCCTTCTACGCCTTCCCCTCCATCCGCCGCAGCGGGATGAGCAGCGACGACTTCGCCATGTGCCTGCTGGAAGAAGAGGAGGTGGCGGTCGTGCCCGGCGACGCCTTTGGCGCCTGTGGGGCCGGCTACGTGCGCGTTTCCTATGCGACGGCTTACGAGAAGCTGGAGGAAGCGCTCAACCGCCTCGAGTCATTTATGCGCCGCCACGGTTGAGGGCCATCGTGACGACTTATGAAGCCGTCATCGGCCTGGAGATTCATGCCGAGCTGATGACCGCCTCCAAGATGTTCTGTGGCTGCCGCGTGGTCGATAGCGTGACCGCGCCGCCTAACAGCGCCGTCTGCCCGGTCTGCCTGGGCATGCCGGGGATGCTGCCCGTCATCAACGAGCGCGCCCTGGCTTTCGCGGTGCGCGTTGCCCTGGCCCTGAACTGCACGATCCAGCCACATAACGTCTTCGCGCGCAAGAGCTACTTCTATCCCGACCTGCCGAAAGGCTATCAGATCAGCCAGTACGAGCTGCCCCTGGGACGCAATGGCTGGTTGGACATCACCCTCGACTCTGGCAAGAAGAAGCGTGTGGCCATTCGCCGGGTCCATCTGGAAGAGGATACCGGCAAGCTGACCCATACCACCGGCGGCACGCTCGTCGATTACAACCGCTCAGGCGTACCCCTGCTGGAGATCGTCTCCGAGCCGCAGCTAGATTCGGCCGAAGAGGTCTACGCTTACGCCGTCTCTCTCCGGCAGATCCTGCGCTATCTGGGCGTCAACAGCGGCGACCTCGAAAAAGGGGTCCTGCGGATCGAGCCCAATATCAGTGTCCGGCCGGCGGGCGAGAAGGCGCTGGGCACCCGTACCGAAGTCAAGAACCTCAACAGCTTCCGGGCGCTGGCGGCGGCGACCGCGTTCGAACTGGAGCGGCAGGCCGCTATACTCGCCGCGGGTGGGGAGGTAGTGCAGGAGACGCGTGGCTGGCAGGAGGATCGCCGCGAGACCTTCAGCCAGCGCAGCAAAGAGGAAGCCGAAGATTACCGCTACTTCCCGGAGCCCGACCTTCCTCCGCTGCAGCTGGACGAAGCGTGGATCGCCGCGCTGCGCGCCGATCTGCCCGAGCTGCCGGGCACCCGGCGGGCGCGCTACCAGGCGCAGTTCGGCCTTTCGGCCTACGACGCTGCCCAGCTCAGCGAAGAACGGAGCGTCGCCGAATGGTTCGACGCCGCGGTTGCTGCCGGCGGCGAGCCGAAAACGGTAGCCAACTGGGTGATCAACACGCTTTTTGCCCTGCTTAACGAGACAGGACAGACGCTGGACGAGGCCGCGCTGTCGCCGGATGGGCTGGTGGCCCTGCTTCGCCTCGTCGAGGACGGCACGATCAGCCACAGCGCCGGGCGCGAGGTGCTGGCGGCGATGTTCGCCACGGGCCGCAGCGCCGAAGAGATCGTCGCCGAAAAAGGGCTGGCGCAGATCTCCGACGAAGATGCCCTTCTGGGCGCTATCAGGGACGTTCTCGCGTCGAACCCCGACGCCGTGGCGGCCTACCGCGGTGGCAAGGAGGGCCTGCTCGGCTGGTTCGTCGGGCAGCTCATGCAGGCCACGCGGGGTAAGGCCAACCCGCAGCTCGCCAACCGGCTGCTGCGCGAAGAGCTGGCGAAAGGGGAGTAGAGTGCGCCAACAGCACCCATCCTGGGCGACGCGGGTGAGCGACAGCAACCGACCAGTACCGGACGGCTACTCCGGCTCTTACCAGAGGTAGGTATTCTGTACTGTCTGGCCTCTGAATCACGCTCCCTTCACTGACGGCGGAAAAAACTATGCTAAACTCCAATTACGCGCTCTCGCGTCAGCTGACGTTGGGTCACAGGTGAGCAATGTTTCGTTCAGTTAAACGTTATTTTCTACCTCCGGATTCTGCCGGGCAGGTCGAACGGCACCGCCTTTCACTGCTCAACATCATGCTGGCTGCTTTGCTGGTGCTAGGCCCGTTGGGAACGCTGGCGCTGGCCCTGCTAAGCCCATACTCCATCGCGGAAGAGCCCGGCATTCTCGCCGGCCTGATCGCCGGTTTGCTGACGCTGCCACTGCTCTGGCTGGTACACACCGGGCGAGGCGAGGCTGCGGGCTGGCTCCTGTTGCTCCTTCTCTTCACCGTCCTCACCTACGGCGTAGTCAGCCATAATGGCGTGCGCAGCAGTCTGGTCGTCGGCTACGGGCTTGTCGTCGTTCTCAGCAGCCTGATTCTGCCCGAACCCCGCTCGGCGGCCATTTTTGTCCTGCTTTCGGCCGCCGCCCTGTTTGCCCTGTATGGGCTGGAGCTAAGCGGCGTGCTCCAGTTCCCGAACGACACCCTGGACAGCTGGGATCCCATTCCGCCGGCCGTTGTCCTGCTTCTGCTCGGCGTGCTGGTGGGTCAGGCCGAACAGGCGCTGCGGGCGGCTGTGGCGCGCGCCCGCGAGAGTGAGGCGAACCTGGCGCGCAGTAACCGGCAGTTGGAGGCGTTGAACCTGGAGCTGGAGGCGCGCGTTCTGCGCCGCACACGCGCCCTGGAGCTGAGCAACGCCGTCAGCCGCCGGCTGTCCACCATTCTCGACCGCGACCGGCTGGTGGCCGAAGTGGTGGACCAGTTGCAGAAGGCGTTCGACTACTATCACGTTCACGTCTACCTGCTGGACGAGACCGGCAAGCGGTTGGTTATGGCCGGCGGCAGTGGCGAGGCGGGCCAGCAGCTCCTGCGGCGAGGCCACGAGCTGCCTCTTGGGCAAGGCCTGGTCGGCCGTGCGGCGGTCACCCGCCTGCCGGTTCTGGCGCCTGACGTGCGCTCGGAGCCGGCGTGGCTGCCTAACGCGCTTCTACCAGACACACGGGCGGAAGTGGCCGTGCCTGTGATGCTCGGCGAAGAGCTGCTGGGCGTGCTGGACGTGCAGCACAACGTACAGGATGGCCTTGGCCCCGAGGACGTGGAAACACTGACCTCGGTTGCCAACCAGACGGCGGTTGGCCTGCAAAACGCCCGCCTCTACGCCGCCGCCCAGCGCCAGGTCGAGAGCGAGCTGCTGCTCAACGCCATCACCCAGCGGATCCAGAGCACGACGACGGTGGAGGAGGCGCTGCAGGTGGCCGTGCGCGAGCTGGGCCGCGCCCTCCCGGGCAGCAGAGCCGAGGTCCGGCTCGAACCGACCCTCGACAACGGGCGGAGGGAGCAATGAGCCGTTTTTCTGGTCTGACGCTCGGACGTAAGGTCGCTCTGGCGCTCGCGCTTCTCCTGCTTATCGCCGGCGCTGGCGTGGCGATCGCCTACAACCTGACCGGCCGGGCGACAGCCGCTGTGGCGCAGAGCCAGCAGCACCTGGACGAGGTCGCCGCGGCATCGGCCGTGCAGCGGTCGTGGAGCCAGGCAGTGGCGACTCTCGACTATCTGCTGCTCACGCGGCAGCCGTCTCTTGTTGCTCAGGACCTGCCCCGCGACATGGCGGGTTTTGTCAGCGCAGCCGAACAGATGCAGGCCGTGTTCCAGAAGCGGGCGGGCGGCGAGGCGCAACTGGCCGGGCTCGACGGGCTGGCGACGGAGCTGGCGGCGCTCAGCGAGCAGGTAGCCGATCTCGCCATGGCTGAACAGTGGGAGCCGGCGCAGTTGCTGCGCTACGGCGTGCTCGCCTCGGCAGAAGAACGTTTCCAGGAGCGATTGACGGCCGTGGCGACGGATAGTGGGTCCTCGGCCGCGGCTGCTGCCGCGGAAGCGAGCCGCCTGCACAGCACTGTCCAGCGTGCAGCGGTAGGCTCGGCCGCCCTCATGATCCTCCTGGCAGCCGGCGGCGGCTTTCTGCTGACGCGCAGCCTCATCGGGCCAGTCCGCAGATTGACCGCCGCCGCCGAAAGCTTTGCCCAGGGCAATTTTGACGTGCCCATTGCGCCCGTGCCCGGCGAGCTAGGCCGCCTCGGAGAGGCGCTGCAGGCCACGGCCATGACCTTGCAGGAGCACTATAGCGGGCTGGAGCACCGGTTGGCCGAGCGAGCGCCGGCGCTGGAGACAAGCATTGAGGTTGGCCGGCAGCTGGCGACCATTCACGACGCCGAAGCGCTGGTGGCGGCCGTGGTACAGCACGTTCAGGCTGCTTTTGGCTACTATCACGTTCACATCTACCTTCTGGACGAGAAGCGCGAAAAGCTGATCCTGGCCGGTGGCAGCGGCGATGCCGGGCGGACGATGCTGTCACAGGGACACAGCCTGAAGATTGGGCAGGGGCTGGTCGGCCTCGCCGCCCGGCGCGGAGAGCCCGTTCTGGCGCCGGATACCCACGCCCATTCCGACTGGCTGCCCAATCCACTCCTGCCCCAGACTAGCGCCGAAATTGCCATGCCCATCCGCTACGGCGATAAGCTGCTGGGGGTGCTGGACGTTCAGCACGACGCGCCCGGCGGCCTGGGCGAAGACGATGTCGCGCTGCTAGAGGCCGTGGCCGGGCAGGTTGCCGTGGCCCTGCAGAACGCGCGGCTGCTGCAGGAGGCGGAAGAGCGCAGCCGGCAGGCCGCTCTGGCCTACAGCATCGGCCAGCGTATCCAGCGCGCCGGCAGTGTGGAAGAGGTGCTGAGGCTGGCAGCGCAGGAGCTGGGCCAGGCATTGGGCAGCGAACGGGCCCGCGTACAACTGCGCGTGTCCCCTTATATCACGACATCCGCTGCGCCGGAGGCGACGACGGCGGAAAAGGGAGCAAATTGATGAGCGCGCGGAGCATTTACCTTACCATTCTGTTGATCATATGGCTGGTCATCAGCGCCTGCGCGGCCCCCCAGCCAACGCCCCCGCCGGCCACCGAGCCGCCGACCAGCGCAGGCGACAGCTTTGTCTTCGGCCTCATCCTGGTCGGTCCCCGGGATGACCACGGCTGGAGCGAGGCCCATTATCGCGCCGGGCAATATCTGGAAGAGCAGATCGCTGGCAGCCGGATGCTCCTTGCGGAGAACCTCAACCCGGACGCTTCGCCAGATAAGACACTCGCCGGGGTGGTTGACGAGATGGCGGCCCAGGGAGCGCAGCTCATCCTGATTACGTCCGACGATTTTGCCGCCGACACGACTGTTGCGGCCCGCATGCATCCAGAGATAGCCTTTGTGCATGTCTCCGGCGACCACGCCCTGCGGCCGGACGCCCCACCCAACGTCGGAAACTACTATGGGCGCATGATGTATGGCAAGATGATTGCCGGCTGCGCCGCCGCGCTGGCCACGCAGACCAACCATATCGGTCACGTCGGCCCGCTGATCAACAGCGAGACCCGTCGCCTGGCCAACTCGGCCTACGTAGGCGCCCGCTATTGCTTCGAACAATTCCGTGGGGGCGACCCCGCCGAGCTGCAGTTCGATGTCGAGTGGATCGGCTTCTGGTTCCACATTCCCGGCGTCACCCGAGACCCGGCTGTCGTAACCGGCGAGCTGATCGATCGGGGCGCCGACGTCATCATGTCGGGCATCGACACTTCGGAGCCGCTCAACGTCGTCTCCACAAGGGCAGCGGCCGGGGCGATAGTCTGGGCCATTCCCTACGATTACGAGGGCGCCTGTGCCTCCGCGCCAGACATCTGCCTGGGCGTGCCCTACTTCAACTGGCGCCCAGGTTATCTGCGACTGGCCCAACAGGTCGCTTCGGGCGAATGGGAGCCGGCCTGGGAATGGGAAGAGCCATACTGGCCCAACATTAACGATCTGGAAAGGAGCCCGGTCGGCTTCAGCCGGGGCGCCGCGTTGAACGAGGAGCAATCGACCTACCTCACTCAGTTTATCCAGGGCCTGGGCAGTGGCTCTGTCGTTCTGTTCAAGGGACCTCTCAATTACCAGAGCCAGCCGTTTCTCGCCGAAGGTCAGGTCGCCACTGATGAACAGCTCTGGGCCAGCCCGGAGCTACTGGAAGGCATGGAGGGACTGAGTGAGTAATCGCCAACCGGCGCCGCGCAGGCTACAAAGGCGCCGCAGCTCCATCCGCTTGCGGCTATTGGTGCAGAGCCTGGTCACGCTCGGGCTTCTGTTTCTGGCTGCACTGCTGGTCTCCACGCAGGTCAATCGGCTGCTGGACGCAACCGGCGTTCTGGAAAAGGCCGCTGAGCGCGTGCGCGTCGTCGGCCAGGTGCGCACCGATAGCACCGCCCTGCTGGGCACGATCAGCCGCCTGCTTCCCCTCCAGGACAGCATCGTCTTCTCCAGAGAAGTGGATAGCGCCCTGGGCGATCTGGAACGGAGCGCCGGGGAGCTGCAGGCTCTGGTGGCGGCTGAGGAAGAGACGGCTATCCGCGATGCCCTCTCTACCGTAGCCGAGCGGGTCGCAGGCATCGTAAACCTCTCGCAGACGATGGTGCTGCAGGCGCAGGGCGAGCAGTGGGCTGCGGTGCAGGTCCGGGTCGGCGTGCTTAACCGCGACCAGCAGCAGATTAACGCAGAGATCGGTCGGCTGGTGGAGCAGGTCCAGGCCCGGCAGCAGCTCGCCAGCCGCGAGGTGGCTGCAGCCCGGGAGGCCGTCGTCGTCTATCCGGGCATCGTCGGCATCGTGACCATTCTCGTCACCGTCGGCGCTTTTGTGGACATCAACCAGCGCATTCGCGGGCCAGTGGCGGCGCTTACCGCCGGAACCGCGCGGCTGGCGGCCGGCGCCTTTGGCGAGCGCGTGGAGGTGAACAGCAACGACGAGATGGGCGAAGTGGCGGAGGCATTTAACGCCATGGCTGCCGAGCTACAGATCTCGTATGGCGTGCTGGAGGAGCGGGTCCAGGAGCGCACACGCGATCTGGCGCTGGCTGCCGAAGTGGGCCAGCGGCTTGCCCGCGTTCGCGATCTGGAGGAGCTGCTGGACGAAGCCGTGCGGCGCATCCGTGACCGGTTTGACCTTTACTACACCCAGATCTATCTCGTCGATGAGGCGGGCCGCAACCTGGTCCTTTATGCGGGCACCGGCGAGGTCGGCGCCGAGCTGGTACGGCGCGGCTTCCGCCTGCCCATCGACCGCCGCTCAATCAACGGCACGGCCGTTCTGGAAAAGGAAGCCGTCGTCATTCCCAGCACGACAAAGAGTACCTTCTTCCGGCCAAACCCGCTGCTGCCCGACACGCGCTCCGAAATGGCGATCCCGCTTCTGCTCGGCGACCAGGTGCTGGGCGTGCTGGACCTGCAGGACGACGAGGCAGAGACGCTCACCGTCGAAATCCTGCCTGCTTTCCGGGTACTGGCCGGGCAATTGGCGATTGCCGTGGAGAACGCTCGCCTGTTTGCGGAGGTAGAAGAGGCACGGCGCGAGGCGATGGAAGCCGGCCGCTTCCGGACACGCGAAGGCTGGCGCCAGTTCCTGGATGCCATCGAGCGCAAGGAGTACATAGGCTTCGACTATGCCGGCGCCTCAGTTGCCCCGCTGACGGAGCCGCTCACACTCAACTCCGGCGCATCGACCGGGGTGCTGGCAGCGCCCATACTCTTCAACGCCGAAGAGATCGGCGCCATTGAGCTGCAGGCCCCTGACGGCATGGAGTGGACGCCAGCCGAGGTAGAGCTGGTGAACAGCGTCGCCGCGCAGATTGCCCAGCAGGTCGAGAACCTGCGCCTGCTGGCCGAGTCCCAGCGCTATCGCGAGGAGGTAGAAGAAACCCTGCGCCGGGTAACCAGCGAAGGGTGGGCCGGCTATTCGGAAACAGCCGAACAGCCACTGGCTTATGCTTACGACAACGGCGAGATCCGGCCGGCCACCCGCCCCATGCAGGGGTGGCAGGAGCGGCTGGCGGCGTCGCTGCAGGTGCGCGGCGTCAAAATTGGCGAGCTGATCGCCCCAGAGCCGGGGCAATCGGCCGAGGCCGCCCGGCTGGTCGGAGCCGTTGCCGAGCGCCTCAGCGCCCACATCGACAACCTGCGGCTCTCCAGACAGGTCCAGGAAACGCTCGCGCTGACCGAGCGGCTTTACGAGGCGAGCGCCCGGCTGAACGCGACGCGCGATCTCCAGCAGGCGCTGGCCGCCGTTGCCGAGAGCAGGCGGCATCCGGCCATCGACCGGGCCGCCTTCTTCCTGTTGGAGCGCGACGCGACCGGCGAGCTGAAGGCCATTGTCTCTGCCGCCAACTGGACGAGCGGCGCCGGCCCGGAGCCAACGCCGATCGGCACCCGCTACGAGAAGGAAGCCATGGCGGCGCTGAGCTTGCTGACCACCGAGTCGCCGCTCTTCTCCGGCGACGTGGCGAACGACGACCGGGCGGATGCGACGACCAAGGCCGTCTTCGCCGCGCTGGAGATCGGCTGCCTCGTCGTCATCCCGCTTTGGGCCCGGGACCGCCAGATCGGCGCGCTGCTGCTGGCAGGGCGCGAAGCCCAGGATCTGCGGCCCGAGGATTTCGAAGCGCAGATTTCTCTCGGCGGGCAGCTCGCCGTGGCTCTCGACCGCCACATGCTGCTGCAATCGGCCCAGCGCCGGGCTGAGCGTGAGCGGCTGATCAACGTGATCGGCCAGAAGATCCAGAGCGCGCCGACGATGGAGAGCGCCATGCAGGTCGCCCTGACGGAGCTGAGCCAGGCCCTGAAGGCCCGGCGTGGATACGTAGAGCTGAACGTTGTTTCTCCCGGCAGCGGAGAGCAGGTAGCGATAGTAGCGGAGTAAGAGATGCAGCGTTCGCAGGTGACACACAAGAACGGCCGGCTCATAGAGTCCGTTCCAGATCCATTCTTTGCCATTGCCCACCAGCCGCTCTGCCTGCTGGATAATCATGGGCGCGTCGTAGACGTCAATGAGGCCTTCACCCGCCTGTCAGGCTACGGCTACCGTGATGCCGCCGGCATTGCCTTCCTGGAGTGGGTCCATCCCGAGGAGCGCAGGGTCACAGTAGCGGCGCTGGGCGCGGCGGTGGCCCACCAGCAAACCACGACCTTCCGGGCCAGGTTGCAGGGCCGCGAGGGCGACTACCAGGAATTAGAATGGACCGTCACCGGGAGTGCCGGCAGGCTCTTTCTCGCCGGACGCGAGCTGCCTCCGGCCGAGCGTGGTTCTGCCAGCCCGGTCACGGCTGCAGAGTTGGTGGAGCTGCTGGAATCGGCGCCCGACGTCATCGGCCTGGCCAACGCCGAAGGGCGCACGCTCTATCTGAACCGGGCCGGCCGGGAGGTTCTCGGCTTTGGCCCTGCCGACGACCTCTGGCACGTCCACATCAGTAGCTACGTCACCGAGACGGAGCGGGCGCGCATCGCCCGTGAAGGTCTCCCGGTCGCTGCCAAAGAGGGCATCTGGACTGGCGAAACGGTCCTGCGCAGCACCAGAGGGGCAGAGCTACCCGTTTCGTTGGTGATCATGGCGCATAAGGACCAGCAGGGACGTGTCCGCCGCCTCTCAGCCATTGCCCGCGACATCCGTGACCGCCGGCGCGTGGAGGAAGCGCTGAGCCGGCAGGCCGCCGACATGGAGACCGTCGCCCGGATCAGCATGGCGACGGCGACGCTGCTCGATACGGAGCGACTGCTGCAGGAAGTTGTGGACATCACCCGCGAGCGCTTCAACCTCTACCACGCGCATATCTACCTGCTGAACGCCGCCGGTGACGCATTGGAGCTGGCCGCCGGAGCGGGTGACGTCGGGCGCGAAATGATCGCCCAGGGGCGGCGCATTCGCCTGACCCAGGAGAACGCCCTTGTCGCCCAGGCTGCCCGCAGCCGGCAGAGCCGCACGGCCAACGACGTCCGCCGCGAGGAAGGCTTCCCGCACCATCCCCTGCTGCCGCAGACACGTTCCGAGATGGCCGTGCCCATGATTTTCGGCGAGCAGCTTATCGGCGTGCTTGACCTGCTGGACGACACCGTAGGCCGCTTCGACGATGTGGACGCGCACATCTTTGCGACGCTGGCGGCGCAGACAGCCGTTGCGCTGGAGAACGCGCGCTCCTTTGCCCGCGCCCAGGAGGCCATTGCCGAGTCCAGTGCCCTCATGCGCCTGCTCACCCGCGAGGGCTGGGAGGGTTACCTGGCGCAGCAAACCGGGACGCGGGGTTTCCTCTTTGATGCCGGGCGCGCTGCACCTCTGGTCCCCCTGGACGGCAGCACCGCGCCACCCGCGGAAGATCAGGACGCCCTCGTCGCCCAGCCGCTGGAGGTGCACGACGAGGTGATTGGCAGGCTGGCGCTCTTTGCCGGCGATGGGGAACCCGACGACGAAGCTGTAGAGCTGGTCGCCGCCATCGCCCAACAGCTCAGCGCACGCCTGGAAAACCTGCGGCTGACCGGCGCCACGCAGATGGCCCTGACCGAGACGGCGTCCCTCTACCGCGCCGGTAGCGACCTGAACCGGGCCAATACCTATGACGAGGTCCTCGACGTGTTGCGCCGGCATTCCGTCGTCGGACGCGACGCCGCCAGCGCCATCGTCCTGTTTGAGCGGCCCTGGACGCCCGAGCAGAAGCCGGAGCGCTTCGTCGTCGCCGCCTATTTTGCCGCCTTCGACCTATCACCGGAGACGATGCAGCGCGTTGCGCCGCCGCTCTTCGGGATGGCGGGTGAGCTGCTGCGGCCGGATAGTCCAACTTTCATCGCCGATATAGAACAGGAGAACGCGCTGCCGTCCGCTGTGCGCCGCTTCTATGCTGAGGAGCTGCAAAGCAAGAGCGCCCTCTTCGTCCCACTGGCGCTCGGCGGCCAGTGGATCGGTTATCTGACTGCGGCCTACCCGGAGCGAGCCGTCATTGCCGAAGCCGATATGCAGCGGCTGACGACGCTCGCGGGGCAGGCTGCGGCGGCGGTGCAGTCCATCTACCTGCTGCAGGCCGCTGAAGAACGGGCTCGCCAGGAGCGCGTGCTGCGCGAGCTTTCGGCGCGTGTCCGCAACGTCACCGACATCGACCTGATCATGAAGACGGCCGTGCGCGAGATTGGACAGGTCCTGGGGCGCGAGACGTTCCTATATCTGGGCGACGATGAAGCACCTGCCCCGCAGCACGGCGAGAACAGGGGGCCGGAGAACGGATAAGTATGAGCCCTATAGACGACTCATTGTCTATATTGATGGCGGAGGCGCCCGAACCGCTTCTCTTGCTCGGAAGCGGCTATCGCATCACCGCCGCCAACGCACCGGCGCTGGCTCTCACCGGCTACGAGGAGTCTGGGCTTGTCGGTTGCCTCCTGCAGGACGTGCTGCCGGCTGCGACCGGTGAGGGTCGCCGCCTTCTGGACGAGCATCTGGCAGCCGCCAGCGCCGGCGCCTGTCGCCAGTTCGCCTGGCAGCTACAGGACGCCAGAGGTGCGAGCGCGGCGGTGGTGGTCACGGTGGCTCCCTTTGAAGACGAGAATCTGCTCATCTCGTTGCAGCCGGCCCAGAGCAAGGCCGTCAGCCCGTCGCCGGACGAATCGCTGCTCGACAGTCTGCCGGTGGCGGCCTTTGCCACCGACGCCGTAGGCATCATCACCTACGCCAACGCTTCGTGGCGAGAGCTGCTGGGCACGCCGCCGGGGGAAAGCACGCACAGGCATCTGCTGGACTTTGTGAGCGAGGGAGATCGTGAGCGTGCCGCTGCTCTATTACACCAGGCGGCTGCCGGCGCCGAGGAGAAGCTTGCCGGGCAATTTGAGTTCCGATCGGTACAGGGCCCGGTCCGGTGCGCGCTCCACGCCACACCGCTTCGCGACGAGGACGGCGCTTTGCTGGGCATCGCCGGCACGCTGCAGGAGCTGCGCGAGCAGATGCGGCTTGAGGAAGAGCTGCGCCGGCTGCGGGACGCCAACCAGACCCTGGCAGCGCAGATTCCCGGCAACGAGGCGCTACTGCAGCAGGCGCGGAGGCTATCCCTGATGTCAGAGCTGGCCCGCAGCATTGCCGCCGGTCACGATCTCGAGCCGCTTTCTACGTGGCTGGTGACCGAGTTGAACACTACCCTCGGCGGCCACGCGACGCAGCTCTGGCGCCATGATCCGGCGCGCGATTTGTTGGTGCTAGTCGCCGCCGCCAGCCCGCAGGATGGGCCGCAGCCCCAGCCCGGCCTCAGCGTGCCGGCCGGCCTGGGCATCGCCGGCGCTGCCGTTGCCAGAGGCCAGACCTTTCTGATCCAGGGCCCCAACGAGCTGCTTTTGCCCGATACCGGAAGCGCGATAGCCGTGCCCATCGTGACGGGTGACAACACGCTCGGGGCGCTGGAAGTCCAGAGCGCGGCAGACAGCACCTTCGGCGATGATACCTGTCTGTTGCTTGAGGCGCTGGCCAGCCAGCTTGCCGTAGCCATGGAGAGCAGCCGCCTGCGTGCGGAAATGAACGAACAGCTACAGGAGCTATCCCATCTCCAGAGACTGACGACACGCGAGGCCTGGGCCCGCTACCGTAGCGAGCGCGCCCTGGAGATACCAGGTTATCGTTTCGACAGGCGTGATCTGGTCCCGCTGGCGGAAGGGCCCGAGACGGTCCGGGCAAAAGACAACGGCAGTGCATTACACCTACCTCTGTCTGTGCGCGGCGAGCGCATTGGCGCGCTGGGCGTCGTTCACGATGAAGCCAACCCGCTGAGCGAGGAGGAGCAGCGCCTGCTGGAGGTCTTCACGGCCGAGGTGGCGGAGGCGCTGGACAACGCGCGCCTGCTCGAACAGACCCAAAAGCGCGCCGTCGAGCTGGAGACGGTTTCCCGCGTGAGCGCCGCTACCTCGACCATTCTGGAGACGGATCAGCTCCTCCAGGCTGTGGTGGAGCTGACCAAGCGCAGCTTTGGCCTCTACCACGTCCACATCTATATCCTGGACCCGGAGCGCGGCGCCCTGGTACTGGCAGCGGGCGCCGGCACTGCGGGCGAATTGATGGTCGCCCAGGGCTGGCACATCCCGATTGACCATGTGGTCTCGGTTGTGGCCCGCGCTGCGCGAGAGCGCACCTGGCAGATCGTCAACGACGTGCTGTTCGAGCCCGGCTTCCTGGCGAATCCTCTGCTGCCGGAGACCCGCGCAGAGCTGGCGGTGCCCATGATCGTCGGCAACCAGCTCGTCGGCGTGCTCGACGTCCAGGCCGACCGGCCGAACGCTTTCGGCGAAGAGGACGCTCAGATACAGGCGGCGCTGGCCAACCAGATCGCCAGCGCGCTGCAGAATGCCACGCTTTACCAGGAACAGCTATCAACAGCCGAGCAGCTGCGCGAGTTCGACCGCCTGAAGTCAGAGTTCCTCGCCAGTATGAGCCACGAACTGCGCACGCCGCTCAACTCCATCATTGGCTTCGCCGACGTGCTGCTGGAAGGAATCGACGGCGAGCTGAACGAGCGCATGGAAGAAGACGTGCGCCTCATCCGCAACAGCGGCGAGCATCTACGCAATCTGATCGGCGACATCCTCGACATGTCGAAGATCGAAGCGGGCATGATGGACCTGCGCTACGAGGCCATTGACGTGAAGGGGATGGAGGCGGAGATTCGCGCGTTCGCCCGCACCCAGATGATGACCTATGACCGGGACCTGGCCTTCGAGCTGGAGATCAGCCCCGACGTCGACGTGGTTTATGCGGACCGCACACGCTTGAAGCAGGTTCTCTTTAACCTGCTCAGCAACGCGATCAAGTTCACCAACGAAGGACGCGTGGGCCTGCGCATCGGGCGCGATGGCGACAAGATGATCGTGGCCGTGGAAGACAGCGGCATCGGCATCGACGAAAAGAACCTGCCCATCGTCTTCGAGCAGTTCCGGCAGATTGACGGCAGTCTGACCCGTACGGCGGGCGGCACCGGTCTGGGCCTGCCCATCAGCAAGAGCCTCGTGGAAATGCATGGCGGCAAGATCTGGGTGGAGAGTGCCGTGGACCAGGGCACGACGTTCTTCTTCACTGTGCCGGTGAAGCCACCACCGCCGCCAAAACGCCGGGGCACGGGTCCGCTGTCGCTTATTGAAGGTTAACGCCTGTCGCCGTTGCCGGTAGGGCAGAGCGGTGGCAGAATCAGCAATAACATTGGCACGAAAGGGTGCGATTGACTATGACCAGGACGGTACTCTGTATCGAAGATAACAAAATCAACATGCTGCTCGTCTCCCGTGTTGTGGAGGCCGAAGGTTACGAGCTGCTGCGGGCGGAAGACGGCCCCAAAGCGCTGGCCATGCTGGAAGAGACCCATCCAGACATCATTCTGCTGGACATCAACATTCCCGGCATTCATGGCCTTGATCTGGCGCGGATCATTCGGGAAGATAAGCGGCTGTCGTCTATCCCGATCATTGCCACGACGGCCAACGTCCTCGTCGGCGATAAGGAACGCTGCCTGGAGGCCGGATGCGACGAATATCTGCCCAAGCCGCTCGATATTCGCCGGCTGCGTCAGGTCATGCAAGAGTATATGGGAGGGTAACGGCCACCGGCCTGCCGCCCGTTCCGGTCCAGTCAGAGCAGACGGCCTACGGGGCCGTCTTTGTTATCGGGAAGCCGTCCACGGCTGGCCGATTAGTACGTAAGGGGCGCCGTGCACGTGAGTCAGGAAGAGAGTCACGCTGCGCGATCCCCGTAGGCGGAGCTGGCGCTGCAGCTCCTGCGGCTCCAGCGGGGAGCCACGCTTCTTCACCGTCACCTGCCCCACGTCGTGCTCGCGCAGCCAGCCACGCAGCCGCTTGAGATGGAATGGCAGCGCCGCCTCCAGCCGGAAGCAGCGGGCGAACGGGTTCTCCTGCGCGTGGCCGGCGGTCAGATAGGCGATGTCGTCGTCAATCTTCGCCGCGCCAAGCTGCTGCGCCAGCACCTCGACCAGATGGGCGCGGATGACGGCGCCATCCGGCTCGTAGAGATATTCTTCCGGTTCGCCGACGGCTACTGCGCCGCTTTGCCGGTCGCGATCGGTCAGGGTGGCGCCGGCCGGCAGCAGGGTGGCCCGCCGCTGCACGCCGCTACGCAGGTCGCCATACCAGAGCAGCGCCTCCCGAACCTCTCCGTCCAGCGAGATAAACTCTACCTCCACGTCCTGTGGCAGCTCGGCGTAGTCCACGCCGGGGCTGATCTTCGCCGCGCCGCCATAGCGAACGCGCGGCAGCCAGCGCTCCACCAGCGACAGCGGGGGGCGATAGGCCGCCACCGAATAGATGCGCCGCCCCTGCTCGTCGCGGCGGGCGGGGTCGAAGAAGAAAGCATCCACGGCGAGGGGTGGCAGCTCTTCCAGGTCGGCCTGCAGCGGCTGGAAGCGCGCCGCGTGCCCGTAGACGGCGACGTTCTCGCGGGCCATCGCCAGCCGCAGCAGATCCCGATCGACGCCGGTGACGTGGCTGTGGGCGGCGAGGGCGAGGGCGTCCCCGCCGATGCCGCAGCCGAGGTCGGCCACGCGGGCAGCGCCGGCGGCAGCGAAACGGCCTGCGCGATGGCGCGCTACGGGCTCCGCCGAAGCCTGCTCCAGCGCCTCACGCGTGAAATACATCTGCCCGGCACGCGAAAACTTGGCCACCGCCTCACGCCGCAGGAGGGCCGTTTCCAGCAGCGCCTGGGCGAGCTCTGGCGGCAGCTCTTCTCGCAGGTGGCTGGCCAGCGCCAGATGGCTCTGCGCCGAAATTTCCCGCGTCGCCAGCCAGGCCAGCCAGCGCCGGCCGGACCGGGAAAGCAGGAATTCCAGCGCCGCGAGGTCCACTATGCCGTTCCCAGGCGCCCTATCCAGGCGACGCGCCTAACGGAAGGGGTTGAGCCGGTCCCAGGGTATACCGGCAATCACGAGAATGATCGCCAGCGTGTAGAAGATAGCGGCGGCGCGATGGCGGGCGATTGGGTTCGGCGCCTTCTTGGCCCGGCTGCGGCCGATGTGCGCCAGAACCACCGCAACCAGCATCAGCAGGGCATGCTCGACCAGGAAAAAACGGACTGACGGGTTGCCCATCGCGTCGCCGAGACGAGAGAAGTTCGCCGTGGTAATCAGGCTGGGCACGAAATAGAGGAGCAGGCCAAGAAGAACCTGGATGTCCAGACTCATCGTAAAGAAGAGGCCGAGCCGGTCGTCTACCGGCAGCCAGCCACGCCGGCCGAACCAACCGGCGAGCGCCCGTACTGCCGCGATCACGCCAAGAATGAGGACGGCCCAGCGCACGAGATTGTGCAGGATTCGGACGATTTCGTAGCTCTCTTGCATCTATCTCTCCTTTCAGTGGCTTCAGAGCTGTCGATAAGCAGCAAGAATCTCCCGCCGTCGTCGCGGGCAGCGGGAGATTCGGGCAATCAGAATGGTAACGGCGGCGTTACGCTTTGCGGCGCAACAGCCAGGCAATAAACAGGGCGGCGGCAGCCAGCAGGGCGACGCCGGCTATCCGGCGCTGGCGCGTATCGAGGGCGGGCGGCGGCGTGTTGGCGGCGATCCACTCAAACGTCTCCAGCATGCCGGCCTGCAGCGGCCTGGGCCTCCAGCCCAGCTCGGCGCGGGCCTTGTCGGCGCGGCCTATGTAGGTGGCGCCGGTGGCGCCCAGCGCTTCGCCGGTGAACAGGCGCGGCAAGGGCGCGATGCTGCCTGCCGCTTCCATCACCGGAGCTACCTTGTGGAAGACAGAGGAAGGCACGCGCAGCGGCGGCGCCGGCTTGCCCGTCAGATAAGACCAGAAATCGACCATTTCGCCGAGCGGCACAGCCGGGCCGGCTAGGATGTAGCTCTCGCCCAGCTCGCCTTTTTCGGCTGCCAGAATGATGCCCTCGGCAATATCTTCGACATGGGCATAGGTAAACGTCGTCTCCGGGCCGGGCAGCACCGGAACCCCACGATAGAACATCTCCATAGCCTGGCCCAGGAAGCTATGGTCGCCGGGACCATAGACGCCGCCGGGCATGACGATGATGATCGGCGCGCCCTCCTCAATCAGCGGAACGGCGACCTTGTAGTGGGCCAGCCACTTCGTCCGCTCGTACTCGGTGCGGAAATGGCCGGCCGGCTCGTCATTCTCGTCTACCAGCTTGCCCTGCGTATCGCCAAAGACGGCGACGGTACTGACGTAGACGATGCGCGGGATTTCCAGCTCGACCGCCAGCGTGAGCACATTACGCGTGCCGCCGACGTTAATTTGCTCGGCCTTCATCCAGTCGGGATCGCCAACCCGGTACCAGCCGGCAATGTGAAAGACGACGTCGGCTCCCTCCATGCCTGCGCGCATCGAGGCCTTGTCGCCAATGTTCCCGCGCACGACCTGAACGCCCGCCGCCCGTAGAATGCCCGCACTGCTATCGGAGCGGGCCAGCCCAACCACCTCGTAGCCGCGCTCGAGTAGCTTGCGCACGACATGACGACCAATGAAGCCGGTGCCGCCTGTGACAAATGCTCTCATCTTTTACCTTTACCTCGTCCTTCTACCACTTGACTGTGCACCGTTACGCAACGCATTATAGCGCAGGGCCGGATGGCGGTCATCCTGCCGGCCCGTCAGGCATAAGACCGCGCTTAAGGTGCTTGCAAGCTCCTGCCGATTTGCTATACTGGTGGCACATTGTCGGGCGCGTAGCTCAGCTGGTCAGAGCGCACGGTTCACATCCGTGAGGTCAGGGGTTCAAGTCCCTTCGCGCCCACCTAGGGCACCTCCTTAGCACAACGAAAAGCCTCGGCGTTGCTGCCGGGGCTTTTTGTATTGCTGTGGCGAGTGCCCTGCCCACGCCGGCTATTGCTGCGCTCGATCCTGAGCGCCCCTGAAGCCCACGACGCGGGATACCGGCAGGACAAATAGCACGCCGCTATACGGATTGTTCAGGTCGCCCATCGCTTTCTCCGTCACGGCGACGAGACGGTCCACCATCTCTTCCCCTTCGACGACAGAAAACAGGGTGCGGTGCTGTTGCTCCCGGCTGCGGAGCAGATCCCGCAGGCTGGGCATCAGCGGCAGATCGTCGCGCATGGCCATCTCCCGGATTGAGCCCAGACCAGTGCTCTCCAGGATGGTAATGCCCGGCGCCCCTGCTTTTTCCCAGGCGTCCAAGACGGAGGCGCTGGCGACCATGTCGTAGACGATGAGTAGAACCATGTAGTGCATCAGGTTTCTCCTTGTGGTGGCGCACCATCAGTCGCCGGGCTCACTTCGCTTCGCCCCCAACGGCTGGGTCGCCGGCAAAGCTGGCCCGCAGCAAGGGTGGTGTGACGAGCGTTGCCGCCATGACCATAAAGATGACGGCTGAGAAGCCCGTGGCGCTGAGCTGCCCGGTGGCCAGGGCAGTGGAAGCGACGATCAGGCCGACCTCGCCCCGCGAGACCATGCCGATGCCGAGTTGCAGCGATGGGCGCGTGGCAAAACCGGCCAGTCGCGCCCCAAGCCCGCAGCCCATGATCTTGCCGAGAATGGCGGCGACGGTGAGCACGAGAGCATAGACCACGCCTGTGCCCGTGCCAATCTCGCGCATGTTCACTTCAAGTCCAATATTGATGAAAAAGATGGGCACGAAAAAGCCGTAAGCCATGACGCTGATGCCATGTTCGACGATCTCGCGGTAGGGGGTCCGTCCGATGAAAAGGCCGACGAGGAAGGCGCCCGTAATCGCGGCCATACCCCCCAGCAGTTCAGCAGCCCAGGCAAAGAGCAGGCACGCCACGAGGACGAAGGCGACGGCCCCCTGGCTGATTGGCAGTCGCTCAATCCGCCGGATGAGCCAGGGCAGAACGTACAGCCCGGCGGCCACGGCCAGCGCCAGGTATAGGATCATTCGCCCGATTGTCAGCAGAATCTCCACGCCTCCGCCGCCGGTTCCGCCAAGCAGCACGAAGGCAATCGACAGCAGCAGGATGACAAGAATATCGTCGAAGACGGCTGCACCGAGCAGCGCCAGCCCTACCTGACTCCGCAACACACCCAGCTCCATCAGCGTCTGCGCCGAGATGCTGACGCTGGTTGCCGAGAGAGCCAGGCCTACGAGGATCGCTTCCTCCGGCGGCGCGTCAAAGAGCACGGCGATGCCGTAGCCCAGGCCCAGGGGTACAACCACGCCGAGGGTGCCCGCGACGGCCGAGACCTTACCTGACCGCACCAGGTCGCTCAGGTCCAGCTCCAGCCCGGCGAGGAGCATCAGCAGGATGACGCCCAGCTCGGCCATAAACTTGATCGACTCCGCGAGGTGCTCGTCGCCGGCAAACACAGGCCAGGCGTGCAGCATATCCACGACGGTTGGTCCGAGGATGAGGCCCGCGACCAGCTCGCCCAGCACGGAGGGCTGGCGCAGCCTCGTGCTGACATAACCGCCCAGCTTCGCGATGACGATGATAATGACGAGGGCGAGGATAAAATTGAGGAATTGTTCGTGCATAGAAAGCGTGTTTCCTTCTCGGCTCGGTTTACAGGCGGCGTTCCAGAACGCGCAGGGTGACGCGCCCACCCTTGCGGCTTAACTCGACACGATCGCCATGGTTTATGCGGGTCATCACGTCCCCATCCAAGGCGTAGGCATAGGGTATGTTCTCCAGCGAGCAGGCCGGCGCGCTCTGCTGGTCGATGTCCGTGTTGATGATCGCCAGCGGCGCCAGGTTCCGGTAGAAAAGCTCCAGCAGGACATACGGCGCGACGGTGGAGCCGGAGCCTTTGGGGAAGATGGCGATCTTCCCGGCCATGCTCTCGCCGTCGGCCGGATGGCCCGGCTCTTCCACAACACCCGTCTCGCGGTTGACGAAGCCGAGGAACGTGACCGGTGTGTCTGTTACAAAGGCCTCCCCTTCGACGCGAAAGTCGCCCTGAGAGGGCAGCCCGTGACCGGTCGCTTCGAATGGGCCGGCAGCCGGTGCAGTGGCCCGCCGCGCCGCCGGAGCCGCCGCCGATGGCCTCTCCCCGGCCCGCTCCGGCGGCGGTTCGTCGATGCGTACGTCGCCCGTCGCCACGGCCACGCAATCGGCCAGCCGCAGAACGCTCGTCGGGATGCCGTTGAGGCCCGACTTAATGTAATGCTCGGCCTTCATCGAGTTGGTCAGTACGTGGCGCACCCACGATGGATCGTACGGCACGACCTCCGGACATGTATTCTCCAGGAGCAGCGCCCCGCTCTCCCGGATAACAGCGGTGATGCCGCTCTTTTCGGCGATGGCCCGGTTCGCGCTGCTGGTAAAAACCCAGAGCGGCGGCGGCTCGCCGGGCCCAGCAGGGTCGCGCCGCACGCGCCGGCCGCGCAACAGCGCCGCCACAGCGCGCAGCTCGCCAACTGAGGCCTGCGGGCAGCCGATCACGATCAGGCTGACCGCCTGCCGGGGGCGCAGCGCCTCGTAGCGGGCAGCCAGGGCATCCTCGTCGAAGGTCAGCCGCCCCTCGAACGCCGGTTCCGGGATTTCGGCTTCGCCCGCCAGATAGAGCAGAGGGCAACCGTAATTCGCCGCCGCTGCAGAGAGGGCCTTCTTTTGCTCGTGGCTCAGCTCTGCGGGCAGCCCTTCGATCAATGGGATCAGTCCATACGGCAGCGACCAGCCTGGCTGTACCTGCTTGCCAATCCAGTCGCCCAGAATGGAAAAGTCAGTCGGCTCGTCGAGCGCCGCGGTGACCGTGACGGCGATGTTGGGGCGGCGCCGCTCTTCCTGCAGCAGCCCGTAATCAGGCGTGTAGCCGGTCAGCGCCGCCGCCAGCGCCGACAGGCCGGACTCGCGGTTGGTCAGCAACCCGCAGTAGCTATTGCCGAAGCAGATGGCGTTCGACTCTGACCAGGCCGCCGTTCCGCTGGTAACGACCCCTTCCCACTCGTAGGGGATGCACGATTGGGTAGGGCGCACGCCAAGCCGCTCGTAACGCGCGACAATTTCCAGGCTTTGCTCGCGAAAGGCCGGGTCGGCAATGCGCATGGCGTCGAATTGCCCCGCGTCGCAGCCCGCCGCATTCAGCGTGGTTGGCACCGCCACCCTCGCTTGCGGGTCGCGGGTCAGCCGTTCGAGGAAGAGGCGCAGGCCCAGCCCGCCGGTCAGCGGGCTGACTCCGGAGAGATGGGCGCTGGCGATCGGCACGAGACGCTCGGCGCCCGCCGCGGCAGCCATATCGACGACCAGGCGCATGGCCATCTGCCTGGCCCGTCCCTGTTCGCCCGCCAGCATCGCTCGCTGTTCGTCGTTAAGTTTCATCGGCGTCTACCTCGGATTCCAGGGGCTCAATAACCTGATCGACAGTCGGCCAGGGGTCCATCTCCAGGATGCGGCAGCGCAGATAGCTGCCGACGATAGCCAGTGTGCCCAACACCGGAACGACCAGCAGCGCGCCAATCATGCCCAGCAGGTAGAGAGAAGCGACAACGCCGACAAAGACCACCGCCGGATGGATCTGTAGCCGGCTGCTCATGATTTGCGGGCGGAGCCAGACGTTTTCGACCGCCTGAATGAGCACGTAGAGGAGAAACGTCAGCAGCACTATCCACGGGTTACTCAACGGCAGGTGCGACGAACCCTCGGAAAGGGCGATTAATGCCGCGCCGAACATCGCCAGCGTTGGCCCAAGCGTGGGGATGATGTCGAGTAGCCCGGTCAGCAAACCGAGAGCGCCCGCGCCGGGCAGGCCGACGACCTCCAGCCCGAGCCAGGTGACGACGCCGACAAAGATCATCAAGACGAGCTGGCCGCGCAGATAATTCTGCCAGACCAGCTTGATCTCGTCGTAGAGCCGGCGCACGTCGCTCTGTGCCCAGTCTGGCGCCAGCCCAAAGATCCACTCGCGCAGCCGCGGCCAATCCTGCAGCAGGTAGAACGTCGTCACCAGAATAACCAGCACCCAGCCCAGGTTTGTGGTCGCCGCCGTCAGCATCGCCAGCAGGGGCTGGGAGCCGAAGAAACGGCCGCTCAGACTTTCGGGGTCTCCAAGGATCTCTTCGGGCTGGACGGTGAAGCCAAGAATGACAATGCGTTGAGCCAGCAAACGCTCCAGGTTGGCCAGAAGCGTTTGCAGCTCCAGGCTCAGGCCACGCAGCCTGTCCAGCACGGCCGGGGCAAAGGAGAGCGCCAGCAAGATCAGCAGGCCCAGCAGGATGACGTACAGCAGGGTGATCACCAATTTGCGGGGCAGGCGAGCACGCCGCGTGGCGCCGGTGACCAGCGGGTTGAAGAGGTAGGCCAGAAACGCGGCGATCAACAGCGGGCCCAGGAGGTCGCGCGCCGCGTAGAGCACGAGCAGTAGCGTCGCCACTGTAAGGAAGAGCGCCAGATAGCGGGAGTTGCGACTCCAGGGCCGGTCCAGCGGGTCCGGCGCCGGTCCGCCGGCAAACTCGCTCACGGCGCCTCCCCGGCCCAATCGAGGTAGTCATCCAGGTCTACGGTCTCGTATCGCCCCTTCCTGAACTTCGCTACGTCGGCGCCCCAGGGAATGGTACAGTCCAGACCCATCTTTGCCGTGCGGCTCTTCTCGCCGGGTGCGTGAATGCCCGACGGGTCCAGGCTGCTGCCCGGCTGTTCCGGCAGGACGACGAGATCCCGGTCGGCCTGGAAGCGGGTCGCCATCGCCCACTCGACCGCCGCCGGGTCATAGATGTCCACGTCCGTATCCACCACCCAGACGTGTTTGAGCGAGCCGTGCCCGCGGAACGCGGCCTCGATAGCCTTCCGCCCGTCGCCGGGCCCCTGCTTGTCGATCTGCACGACCGCGTGCAGCCAGGAGGCGCCGCCGGGCGTGATCGCCACGCCGGTGCAGGGCACTACCTCGTTGACCGCGGCAAAAATCGTCGGTTCCCGGGGCATGCCCATCAGCAACTTGTGCTCGAGGCCGCCGGGGAGCAGGGCGTGGAAGATCGGGTCGCGCCGGTGAGTGATACAGTCGATGGCGATGACCGGCTGCTCCCGTTCGATGTCCATCGTCTCGGTCAGGTCCATGAAGGGGCCTTCCCGGTGCCGCTGGCGGATGATGCGCCCCTCCAGCACGATCTCGGCGTCGGCCGGCACCGCCAGCTCGTTGGTCAGGCATTTGACCAGCGGCGTGGGCGCCAGGGCATTGGCCACAGCCAGCTCGTCTACGTCAGGAGCCGGAGACATAGAGGCGGCAAGGTGCGTCGCCAGCGAAACGCCAATGCAGATGGCGACGGGCAGCTCGCCGCCCGCCCGGTGCAGCGCGTTGTCGGTGCCCCGCCGCTCTACGATGCGCGCGGCGAAGTGGCGCTCGTCGAGCCGCAGCAGCCGGTGATAGCTCATATTGCGCCCGTGTTCCGGGTCTTCGGTAATGACCACGGCGCTGGCGACGTAATAGCCCGCGTCCTCCGGCAGGTGCAGCAAGACGGGAAGGTCCCGCAGGTCCACCTCTTCGACGACCACCTCCTGGCAGGGACCGGAAGAGAGCAGATCGGGCGCCACCGGCCTCTCCAGCGCGTCGGCCAGATGGTGTACAAGATCAGGCACGGGCACGCCGAGCGCCATGCTGAAATAGCTGCGCGCCGAGCAGGGGCCGGCCAGGACGCGCCAGCCGGGATAGCCTTCGATCGCCTCGAAGAGCACGGGCCGGCCCTCCAGCGCGTGGGCGACGTTAGCCAGCTCGAACTCGACGCTGACCGGGCGCCGGATAGTGATGAGGTCGCCGCTCACAGCGGCCTGTTCGACGAAATGGCGCAGGCTCATAGGTGGTTAGGGCTGAAAGGTTGTGTGCCTTGCTCAGAGATTGTAGGTTTTGGCCGGGGGATAGGCAAATCAAAAGGCGCCCGCAGGCGCCTTTCTGTGTAGACCTGACAGGTTTTTGGAGACCTGTCAAGTCTTAGCGCCCGAACTGCATCGGCATGATGATGTGCAGAAAATCGTCTTCGCCTACCGACTTGACGACTCCCGGCTCGGTGGAGGAGTTGGTCTCCAGCGCCACCTGCGGCGTGTTGACGACGCTGAGCACGTCGGTGAGATATTTGACGTTGAAGTTCAGCTCGACTTTGGCGCCTTCGACCTCGGCGTCTACCTGGGCCACGTTGCTGCCGGTCTCTGTGCTGGTCGCGCTGATCGTCGCGTAGCCCTGGCCCGCGTCATCGCCAGGCTCGATGACCACGCGGGCCGTGTGGCTGGCCTCCCGGGCAAAGATGTCGGCCGTCTTACACGCTTTGAGGAAGGCGGCCGTATTGAGCACCGTGCGAGTCTTGTGTCCCTTCGGAATTACAGCCTGGAAGTCCGGGAAGTTCCCCTCGATGAGCTGAGAGACGAGCACGGCGCTGTCCAGCTCGAAGATGATCTGGTTGCGCCCTTCCGGGATGGTCACAAACAGCTCTTCCGTGTCTTCCGTCATGATGCGGGCCAGCTCGCTCAGGGCGCGGGCCGGCACGATGACGGTGCGCGGCCGTTCCATGTAGCCGGGGAACTGGGCCGTCCGGCGCGAGAGACGGAAGCCGTCTGTCGCCGCCATGGTGATCGTGTCCCCCTCGAAGTGGGTGTAGATGCCCGTCAGTGTGGGGCGCGTGTCGTCGGTCGCCGCCGCGAAGGTCACCTGATGGATCATCTCTTTGAAGGTGCCGGCCTCCAGGCGGATGCGATTGTCGCCGTCAGGCGTGGGCACAATGGGGAACTCCTGCGCGTCGATGCCCTTGACGTTCGCCGTGGTGCGAGCGCAGGTTACACGCAGCGTCTGCGTCTCCTCGGCCAGCTCCAGCTCCACAGGCTCCTGCGGCAGCGCGCTGATCAGGTCGTTGAAAGTGCGCGCCGGCACCGTAATTGCCCCCTCGTCGCTAATCCGCGCCTGGATCCAGCAAGTGATGACGATCTCCAGGTTGGTCGCCGAGAGCTTCAGCTTGCCCTCGTCCGTCGCCAGGAGGATATTGGCCAATACGGGTAGGGTAGAACGCGTGCTGACGGCCCGGCCGACCACACTTAATCCCCGGGCTAGATTCTCCTGTGCGCATGTAACCTTCATCGCTCTCTCCAAAAAGTTTTGTTGTATTACCCCGCATGTCTGGCAACTAATAGTATAGCGGAAGTGAGGGGGGATGGCAAGGTGAAATGACGTGCTGCTGGCTCGGCGCAGTACGTCGATGACTGCTCAGGTTGTGGTGGCTTCAGACGCCTAGAGCTCGAGCCCTCGGACTTTGTGCGCCCCCAGTGTGATCGATATCTCTCCGCCGTGATGCAGGTCGTGCTCGATGAGGTGCCAGATAACCCATTGCCGGGTGATGATCTCCGGCTCCGACTCGTCCTCCCCCGGCCAGCTCTTCTCCCAATCTTCCGGACTCCAGCGAGCGATTGCTTCCTGCATGCCGGTCCAGGTTGCTTCCAGCCCGCGCACAAGCTCATCGGCGCTTCTTGCCCTTGCCCCCCGGCGATCCCACCCGCCCAGCGCTTCAAACTCATCGCCGCCCTCGCCCATGAGCAGATAGAACCAGCGGGCTCGCGCGCCGATTATGTGCGTCGCAATCGCGCCCACTGAGCGCAGGTTGGGCGCGGCGCGAAGGGCAAGTTGATCGCTGTCTAGCGGCGCCAGCATCTTTGTCAGCGCTTCCTGATAGGCACGCCATCCATCAAAGACAGCCGGTGCTAATCCCTGATTCTCGCTCATGCTTTCCTCCTGATTCATAATGAGGAGGCCGGTCATGCCGGACTGGCACGCTGGCATGACCGGCCTCTACGAGATGTCTGACTATGCGGCTGCCGAACCGGGAAGCAGCCGTTACCCGCCCGCCATCGCCCCCACCACCCGGAACGGCTCGCTGCCCTGCGCCACGGCATCGGGCAGCGGGGCGTCTGGCGGCTCGTGCGACAGATCCTGCCCGCAGGCGAAAAAGCGAATGAACGGCCGGCGCTGCTGCGTGGCGTGGTCGCGGATCGTGCCGCGCAGTACGGGATACGCCCGTTCCAGCGCATCCAGCACCGCCCGCTGCGTGACCGGGCCATCGACCTCGATTTCGACCTGCCGGCCGGTCCGCGCCAGCGTCTGCAGATGGTGTGGCAGTAACACTCGAATCATGGCACTGTCTGGACCTCCACCGAGAGCACCGGCGGCAGGTGGGTGGCGATGGCCGTCCATTTATCGCCCGAATCAGACGAGGCGTAGACCTGCCCGCCCGTCGTGCCGAAGTAGATGCCGGAGGAATCTAGCGTATCGACGGCGAGGGCGCTCCGTAGAATGTTGACGTAGCAGTCCTGCTGCGGCAGGCCGTTGGTCAGCGGCTCCCACTCATTGCCGCCGCTCCGGCTGCGGTAGACGCGCAGCTTGCCTTCCGGCGGGTAATGCTCCGAGTCGCTCTTGATCGGGATGACGTAGACGGTCTCCGGCTCGTGCGGGTGTACCGCGATGGGGAAGCCGAAGTCGCTGGGCAGGTTGCCGCTGATTTCGTGCCACATCTCGCCCGCGTTGTCGCTGCGCAGCACGTCCCAATGCTTCTGCATGAACAGCACCTCCGGGCGCGAAGGGTGCATGGCGATGCTGTGCACGCAGTGTCCGCTCTCCGCCTCGGGGTCAGGCAGCTCCCAATGTGACTTCAGCCCCTCGTTGATTGGCTTCCAGCTCTCGCCGCCGTCGTCAGTCCGGAACGCCCCGGCGGCGGAGATGGCGATGTAGATGCGGTCGGGGTTGGTTGGATCGACCACGATCTTGTGCAGGCACATGCCGCCTGCGCCCGGCTGCCAGAGGTGGCCCTTGGCGGCCCGCAGCCCGGGAAGCTCCTTCCAGGTCTGCCCGCCATCCCGCGAGCGGAAGATAGCCGCGTCTTCGACGCCAGCATAAACAGTGTCCGGATCGCCCGGGGCGGGCTCCAGATACCAGACCCGCGTGAATTCCCACGGGTGCTGGGTGCCATCATGCCACTGGTGCGTGCCCGTTTCACCCTCATAGAGGAACGCGTTGCCCACCGGCTCCCACGTCTTGCCGCCGTCGTCCGAACGCTGGATCTGCTGCCCGAACCAGCCGCTGGACTGCGAGGCGTAGATGCGGTTGGGATCGGCCGGCGAGCCCTTCATGTGATAGATCTCCCAGCCGGCGAAGTGCGGGCCGCTCACCTCCCACTGCTCCCGCTTTTCGTCGGAGGTGAGAACAAATCCGCCCTTGCGAGTGCCAACCAGAACGCGTACTGTGCTCATCTTTCACTCCTTTTCAACGTACATAATGCCTGCCGGATCTCTCCCAGGTGATAGGCAGTGTGGACGACGACGGCGATCGCGCCCGCAATATATTCTTCGTTGGACCATTCCGGCGTATCGGCGATGAGGGCCTTGATGCGGTCGTAACTCTCGCGCAGCGCCGCCTTGAGCGCTTCCCATTCCTCTGCGGTGACGGCGCTCGTCTCGCGCCAGATCTTGCCCCAGTCCTGCCGCTCATACTGCCCCGTGCGCACACTCTTCTCCGTCACGTCCAGGTAGAAGGCCACGTGCTTCACCTGGGCAGCGAGCGTCGCGCAGTTGCCGCCGACCGGAATCGAGGCCTCCGCAGCCGAAATCGTCGCCAGCGTTTCGAACATCGACGTCCCTTTGTCGAGAAAAAGACCGTGTACGTTGTCAAAGGTCTCGTCGAGCAATGTGTACAGCGCGCTAGTGAAATGCTCTGCCTGAATCTGACTGGTCATGAACCTCCTTGAGGAAAGTCTTGTTTTGGGGCCGTGCCTTTTCCTACTGGTAACCCAGATTATAGCACATATATTCTACTTTCGGAACCCGGACCTACTGAGGTTGTGCTGTTTCCAGCCAGTGGAGGCGGTTGAGGAGCAAAGAAGGGGTGATCGCCTGGGCACTGATCAGGTCGCGCGGGCCCATGGTCGTCTGGTAGAGGGCAGCCAGCTCGTCATGGTCGCCCCCCAGAATGTGATCCTCGACCTGAACAAGAGCCATCGGCCGCGGGGCGATTTTGTGGACGTAGCGGCCGAGGAAGAAAGTATGCGGATTGGACGTGTCGAAGATGTGGTGAGCCTTGAAGGCGGCCTGTGTGCGCCCAATAGCCACCACGCCGCGGATGGACTCGACGCCGGCTGTCCATAACAGACCCAGCCCGGCGCTAACAGGCAGGCCGGCAAGCCAGGCGTCGCCGCCAATCTGCTTGATGTAGGTTTGCATATCCCGCCAGAGATCGACCGGCGTGATGCGCCCCTGCACGCTGGCGTGCAGCAGGTAACGCAGGGGCTCGATGCCAAAGACCTCGTGACCGGCTTCCGCCAGGGCCACGGCGCGCGCATCGTCGGCCCGGCTGAAGTTCCCGTAGGTGGAGAGGTAGATGACGGAGCCACGCGGCGGGCTGCCCGGCGCCGGCCGGTAATGGTACGTCTCCATGACGACACCGGGCCGGATAGGCACCTGCTGGACCTGTTCGGAGCCTGTCGGTGTGCCCAGGAAGCCAAAGTTGACGTCGCCGAAGCGCTCGGCGGCCCACAGGCGCACGCCTTCGAGGTCCATCTCGAAGTTGTGATCATCGCGCTGGCCTTCGCTCTGGCCCGTGCCGCGCAGGTCGAAGACAAGGTGCGCTACAGGGCTGCCGATGCCAGCTCCCAGAACCTCCTGCCGGGCGCAGGTGATCACACTGCTCTTCGTCAGAGGATAGCGCGGGATCCAGGCCCGCAGCGCCTTGATGTTGGCGTCCGTCGTGCCCCGAGGGCGCACGAGCACGCAGTCAAGATAGACGTCGTCGTCGGTGAGGATGCCGAAGGTCTCTTCGACGTAAGCCTGTTCTTCCATCCGTCCGTGATCCTGACTCTAAGGGTTCTCCGGTGTGGGTTCGGGATCGAAATAATACTCGTAATCGGGAATCAGTTCCACCAGTCGCTTATAGCCCTCGATGGCGGCGCGGTCGGCGTCGTAATAGCCGCTGAGTAGCTCCTGCAGCAGGATAGATAGGGTCAGGTCCTCAAAGATGGTGGTGATCAGCGCCCCTTCGCCCTGGGTGTAGCCCCAACGGTTGGCGTTGACCACGTCCGTCGCCAGCGTTTCGGCAAACTCTTGCCCGAATAGGTCGGCGATGCTCTCGTCGCTCCCGGCGAGGGGCAGCTCGAACCAGGTCTCCAGGAACCGCTCCGGCTCGTCGGGCGTGCCGAGGCGCATAGGCACCTTGCGGGCCGGCTCAATCGCCAGCCAATCGACGTAGCCCTCGTCGAACCAGAAGTGCGCAAAGGTGGACGCCGCCTCTGTGTTGGCGGCAGTGGTGATGCCGAGGTAGGTCATCACCCCAAGGTTCTGCGGGCTTGCCTGCGCGCTGCGCCCTTCGATGGTCGTGACCAGACCGGTGTTCTCAGCCAGGTAACCCGGCGTACTACAGTCGGGGCAGGTGGGCCGGTAGTCGTCGTCCAGTCCGGCAATCGCCGCCAGCGCCCAGGGCGTCGCCACAATAAAGCCGGCCCGGCCGGAGAGATAAGCGTTCAGCGCGCTCACCTCGGTCTGCACGCCCGGCGGGCAGTAGCTATTGCACAGGAAGCGATAGTAGTCCAGCGCGTCGCGGCACACGTCCTCGAGAATCAGCAGCTCGCCCTTGTCGTCGATAAGCTGGCAGCCATTGGCAATCGCCATCTGCTCGAAGGCGCGCGTCGTCGCTACCAGGGACGACTCCGTGGGCATATTGAAGCTGTAGATCAGGTTGGTGCGGTCGGAAATGACCTCCGCAGCGGTGAGCATCGCCTCAAAATCGGTGGGCGCGGGCAGATCCTTCTCCTCAAACCAGTCCTCGCGGTAGAGCAGAAGCTGCTGCCAGCCGTCGCTCGGTATCGCCGCTACCTGCCCGCCGCGGCTGACGAGCTGCAGAGCCTCCTGATCGAAGCTATCCGGCCCCAGCTCCTCAAGGATCGCCGTCGCCGCCTCGGCGTCGAGAATACCCTGCTCTTCCCAGCCGGGAATATACTCCAGCGGCGCAAGCACGACGTCCGGCAGGTCAAACGTCGTCGTGGTGGCCGCCGTCGTGACCAGATCGGGCAGCAGCTCTGGCGGCACCGTGACCAGCTCGATGCTGATCTGATGCCGGGCAGTGAACGTGTCGATCAGCTCGCGCAGCGCTCCCTCGTAGCGGGCGGTCGGCTTCTCCACCCAGAGCGTTAGCGTTGGATTGCCGTCGCCGGAAGGCGGGGCGACCTGTCCGAGGTACGGCTCGCCGGTCGGCGTCGGCGCGCGCATCACCATCGGCTCTGAGGTCGGCGGCGCGCCGGGCAGCTCTGCCGCTTCCCGCGGGGGATTGAGGAGACCGGGCGCGCAGGCGGCGAGCGCGACGAGCAGCAGGACGCTGAGGGGCAGTAATAGCCAGGGCAGCCGTTGCCGGTAGGCGACGGTGGGAGTCTTTTTCATGTCGTTATTCTTTCGGTTGTGAGCCCCGGACGCGCTCCGCAATCAGGCGAAGTCCGGTCAGCGTCAGCCAGGGCTCCACATTGGTAATCACCGGGGTGTGCGGCGTAATCAACCGCATCAGCCCCCCTGTGCCGATGACGGGCGCGTCAGGCAAGGACAGCTCGGCGCGCAGTCGCATCACCAGCCCTTCGATCAGGCTGACGTAGCCAAACACGAGGCCCGATTGCATGGCGTGAACGGTATTGCGGCCCAACACCTGCGGCGGCGCTTCCAGGGCGACGCGTCCCAGCTGGGCGGCGCGCCGGGTCAGCGCTTCAGCCGCCAGCTCCATGCCCGGAGCGATGACCACGCCCAGGAGCGCCCCATCGGCCGCGATGGCGTCCAGCGTCGTCGCCGTTCCCATATCGACGACAATGCTCGCGCCGGGGTAGAGATGGTAAGCTGCCGCCGCGTTGACAATGCGATCCGCGCCGACTTCGGCCGGATTGTCGGTGGCGATGCGGACGCCCGTATCGGTTGCAGACGTCACGATGATAGGCTCGCGGCCCAGGTACCGCTCGGAAACGGCGACAAAGGTGCGGGTGAGTGGCGGCACGACGCTGGAGAGGATAAGCTCGTCTACGGTCTGGTCCGGTCCCGCTTCACGGAGCAGCATCTTAAGGTAGATGCCATACTCGTCTACGGTCTGGTCGTGAATGGTGCGCAGGCGCCACTGGCACTGCCAGCTCTGCCCATCCCACAGGCCAAGGGTAATGTTGGTGTTGCCGATGTCGATGGCGAGTAGCATAGGCCGGACGTCACCGTGTTCTGGTGGAAACCTCGCTGCGGATTGTAGTGAGCCCGGCGGAGGCGGGCAAGCGCGAGAGAGGCCTGCTCAGGCGCCTTTCACCCCTGCGGCGTTGCTGGTAATCGGCGCCTGATGTTGATAGAGTTGGATGGCGATGAACGACCCTTCGATGAGCTATGAAAAAGACGAGGCGATCCTGCTCCAGCGCCGCAACCGCGAGCTGACCATTCTCAACGAGATCGCCAAGGTGCTGAACCGCTCGGTTGACCTCGACGAAGCCCTGCGCGAAACCCTGGCGCGTATGGTCAGCTTCTTCGAGCTGCACACCGGCTGGATCTGGCTGCTGCACGAGGAGTCGGGCGAGCCTTACCTGGCGGCTGCCCAGCACCTGCCGCCGGGACTGGCTAACAACCCTGAGCGTATGGAAGGGAGCTGCTATTGTCTGGATACCTTTCGCGCGGGCGACCTGAGCGGCGCGGCGAACGTCAACATCATCACCTGCAGCCGCCTGAAGAAATTGGTCTCCGGCACGGAGGGGCTGCGCTATCATGCCAGCATCCCGCTCTATGCCCAGGAAAAGAAGCTGGGCGTGCTGAACGTCGTCAGCGCCGACTGGGACGAGCTATCGGCTGAGGATTTACGGCTGCTCTATACCGTCGGCGACCTGCTGGGCATGGCGATAGAGCGCATTCGTCTGTACAGCCGTAGCGTGCAGCTCGGCGCCGCCGAAGAGCGCAACCGGCTGGCCCGCGAGATTCACGACACCCTGGCCCAGGGGCTGACTGCCGTGGCCCTGCAACTGGAATCGGCCGACGCACTGCTGGAAGGCGAAGCGCCTCCGGAGCGGGTGCAGCGGGCCATCCAGCAGGCGCTGCAACTGACGCGGGCCAACCTCGACGAGGCGCGCCGCTCCGTGCTCGACCTGCGCGCCGCGCCGCTGGAAGGGCGCAGCCTTGCCGACGCGCTGGCGGCGCTGGCCTCGAGCATGAGCGACGGGTTCGGCCTGCCCGTGACCGTCCGCGTGACCGGTGGAAGCCGCCCGCTGCCCGTGCAGGTCGAGGCCGGCCTCTACCGTCTGGCCCAGGAAGCGCTGCAGAACATCGTCCAACATGCGCGCGCCAGCAGCGCCAGTATCGACCTCGTAGTCACCCCGGATGGCCTGGAGCTGACCATCGCCGACGATGGTCTTGGCTTTGATCCGGCCACTGCCCCCCGCAACCGCTATGGTCTGATCGGCATGAACGAGCGAGCCCGGCTTCTTGGCGGGCAAATGCATCTACACACGGCGCCCGGCAGCGGCACGCGCGTCAGCGTGCGGATCCCCTGGAAACAGTGATGAACGCAGAGCCTGTGAACACAATTCGGATTCTTGTCGCCGACGACCATCCCATCGTCCGCGACGGCCTTGTCGCCATTCTCAGCACGCAGCCTGACCTGCAGGTCGTCGCCGAGGCGGGAGACGGCGTCGAAGTGCTGGAGCGGGTGGCGCAGACCCATCCCGACGTGCTCCTGCTGGACCTGGAGATGCCGCGCATGGACGGCGTGGAGACACTGCGCCGGCTGCGAGCGGACCACCCGGACGTGCGGGTGATCGTCTTCACGGCATTCGACACGGACGACCGCATCCTGGCGGCGGTGCAGGCCGGCGCGCAGGGTTAACTGCTGAAAGGGGCGCCGCGCGGCGAGGTCTTCAACGCCATCCGCGTGGTGCACGGCGGCGGCTCTTTGTTGCAGCCTGTTGTCGCCAGCAAACTGCTGCGCCAGATGAGCGCCCCGCCCGAGGTAGAAGAAACAGAGCTGTTGACGCCGCGCGAGCGCGAGGTGCTCGTCTGCCTGGCGCAGGGGCTGCAGAACAAAGAAATCGCGCGCGACCTGGTCATCAGCGAGCGCACCGTCAAGTTCCACGTCAGCAGCATCCTGTCCAAGCTGGGCGTGGGCAACCGCACGGAGGCAGTCGCCGTCGCTGCCCAGCGCGGCCTCATCGACATTTAGGCATACGCCGGATCGCGACTGCCAGAATGGCGGGCAGCATCCCGCCCCGCCTTCTCCCTATTCCAGCTGCGTGAGCACCGTGCTATAAAGCGTCTCTGCCCGCAGGTCCGCCAGCGTGTGGCAGGACGCTTCCAGCCGGTCGGCCAGGAGCTGGGCCAGCCCCTGGTCGAAGGCCGCGTGTTCCATGTTGATGACCACCGAGCGAATGCCTGCCTGGGCGACCATCTCCGCGACGCGATGGGCTTCTTCTTGCGGCGGCATATCCGTCATGCTCACGTTGCCCGCCCCGTCGGTGAGCAGGATCATCAGCGGCATCGCATCAGGATGCACCCGGTGGTCGCGCTGGAAGACCTCGTAGGCCATAAGAAGCCCGGCCGAAAGCGGCGTCTTCCCGCCCACGGCAATGTCTGCCAGCGCCTTCTTCGCCAGTTGCACCGAGTTGGTCGGCGGCAGCACGAGCTGGGCCTGGTTCTTGTGGAAGACGATCAGGCCCACGCGGTCGCGCCGCTGGTAGGCGTCCGTCAGCAGGGACATGATCGCCCCTTTTGTCGCCTCCATGCGCTCGCTCACGGCCATGCTCCAGCTCGCATCGACGACGAAGAGGATCAGATTGGCCGCCCGGCGCACACGGACCTTCTCTCGCAAATCGCTCTTGCGCAACGAGAGGGCCATCTGCCGTTTCTGCCTGTCCAATCTGTCCAATTCGCGCCGCCGCTTCTGGAATGGGGCCGCGGCCCGCAGCGTGGCGTCGAAGGCCAGGTCGCTGATCTTGTCGCCGCGCGGGCTGCGGGCCTGAATGTAGCGCCCGCGCTTGCGCTCAGTCTTCGTGCGCGAGCGCCGGCCCGGCTGCTTGCGCGTCAGCCGGTCGAGCTGCGTGTCCAGCCGGCGTGCGTCGAACTCGGGCGCGCTGTTCCGGCGCTGCCCGCCTTCCCACCAGTAGGCGTCCTGAGAGGCCGGCGGCACGCTCTGCGGGCCGGCTTCCGCCTGGCCCATGTCGGCCTCTTCGCCGCTCTCAGCGTCTAGCGTCTGTTTTTTTTTACCGGGCTGGTTTCCGCGCTCTCGTCGGGCTCGCCGTTCTCGCCGCTGCCCCATTCACTTTCGGCCCGTTCCAGCCGTTCCTCCAGGTCGAAGAAATCGACGTTGCTTTCCTGGTAGGGCCGTGACTTCACCCGGTGGGGCAGGGCCAGCTCGGCGGCAAGCAGAATGTCCTGGTCGTTGATCGTCTCCCGCCCCTGCAGCGCGGCGTGCGCCTGAGCGCCGCGCAGAATAACGAGATCGGCGCGATGGCCGTCTACCTTCAACGACGAGGTGAGGTAGGCAATGCTGGCGAGATCGCGCCGGGAGTAGCGCACGCTGCCTACACGCTCGCGGGCCTGGTGGATCTGATCAGAAAGCTCTCTTTCCCTGTCCGCCCACTGCGTGCGGAAGCCCTCCGGGTCCAGCTCATAGGCCATGCGCCGCTCCATAATCTCCACGCGCTGGCGCGGATCGAGCAGGCCGCTGATTTCCACGGCGAAGGCGAAACGGTCCAGGAGCTGTGGGCGCAGGTCGCCCTCTTCCGGGTTCATTGTGCCGACGAGGATGAAGCGCGCCGGGTGGCTGAAGCTGATCCCCTCGCGTTCCACGACGTTGACGCCCATTGCCGCCGAATCGAGCAGCAGGTCGACGACGTGATCGTCCAGCAAGTTTACCTCGTCCACATAGAGCAAACCCCGGTTGGCCGAGGCCAGGACGCCGGGGTCGAAATGTTTCTCCCCCTGCTGGATCGCCTTTTCAATGTCCAGCGTGCCGACGACGCGGTCTTCGGTCGCGCTGATAGGCAGGTCCACGAACGGTGTGCGCCGGCTGACGATGGTCAGCTCGCCGCTGCCGTGGCGCAGGCGGCACTCGTCGCACCACTGGTTGGACCGCCGGGGGTCGCAGCCGAACCGGCAATCGCCAACCACGTCGATATCGGGGAGCAGCGCCGCCAGGGCGCGGGCCGCCGTCGATTTCGCCGTACCGCGTTCGCCGCGTATAAGCACGCCGCCGATCTGCGGGTTCACGGCATTGAGGACGAGCGCGCGTTTCATGCGCTCCTGTCCGACGATAGCGGTAAAAGGAAAGACGACGGGTCGTGCCATGTCAACTCCCAACATGCAGGCGGAGGCCGCATTGGCCGCCGCACGTTTACTGGAAAGCGATTATAGGAACTGCTCCAGGGTGGGGCAAACGATGCCTAGTGAACCCTCATTCTCTCCTGGCGAGACTGCTGGCGGTGGCCGTCCCATCTGTGATATTCTGCTACTCTTGGGCAATGGAGCCGCCTGTTCTACAATTGGAAGGCAGGAGGAACGCGACATGATCCGGATCGCTCGTATTGGGCTGGCGGTTGTTCTTGCCCTCGCCGCCGTCTTGCTCATTCTTAGCCTGCTGGCCCGGCCCCGGCCGGCCCACCCCTTCTTTGCCGGCCAGCCCGAGGTGCTCGTCATCGCCCACCAGGGCGGCGAGGGGCTGCGGCCCAGTAACACGATGGTCGCCTACCGGCACGCGCTGGAGCTGGGCGCGGACGTGCTGGAAATGGACATGCACAGCACGGCGGATGGCGTGCTTGTCCTCAGCCACGACGAGACAGTAGACCGCCTGACCGACGGCGCCGGCCTGATCAAAGAGATGACCTGGGCCGAGCTGCAGGAGCTGGACGCCGGCTACCGCTGGAGCGACGACGACGGGCAGACGTTCCCGTATCGCGGGCAGGGCATCACGATTCCCTCCCTGGAAGAGGTCTTTGCGGCGTTCCCCGGCGTGCCGATGAACATCGAGATCAAGCAGCAGGAGCCCTCGATTGTCGCGCCATTCTGCGAGCTGATCCGCGCGTTTGGGCGCGAGCAGCAGGTTCTGGTCGCCTCCTTCCACCCTGCCGTGATGGAGGAGTTCCGGCAGACGTGCCCCGGAGTCGCCACGTCGGGCACCGAGAAAGAGATCCGGCCCTTCTACATCCTCAACCGGCTGGCTATTAGCTCCGTCTACTCGCCGCCTGCCGAGGCCTTCCAGGTGCCCGAATACAGCGGCGGCCTGCACGTGGTCACCGCCGGCTTCGTCCGCGGCGCCCACCGGCGCAACGTCGCGGTACACGTCTGGACGGTGAACGAGACGGCGGATATGGAACGCCTGCTCGCCCTGGGCGTAGATGGCCTGATCACCGACCGGCCCGACCGGCTGCTGGCGCTGTTGGGACGGTGAGCGAGCGCCCCCATATGGATCGACCGCGCGAGACAGAGGCCACGTTAGCCCGATCCGGGTGGCAGGAGGCGCCGCAGCTCTGGGCCGGCCTGTTTCTGGTTGCCGTGGTCTGGCTGCTTGACTGGCTGCTGCCCGGCCTGCGCACCCATCTGCTCTTTTTCCCGCTCTGGCTTGGCTACAGCCTGGCGGTGGACGGCCTTGTCTATCTACGACGCGGCACCAGCCTGCTCCGGCGCAACCCCCGCGCCTATGCCGGGCTGTTCCTCGCCTCGGCGCCCGTCTGGTGGCTCTTCGAGTTGATCAACCTGCACACCCAGAACTGGACCTATCCGGGTATTGAGCTGGTCGAGCCGTTCTGGCGCGCCGTGCTCAAAACATTGAGCTTCTCAACCGTAGTGCCTGCCGTCTTCGGCACGGCCGAGCTGGTCAGCACCTGGGGACGGCTCAAACGGCTCGGAGCGGGCCCGGTCGTGCCGCCCACCCGGCCGGTCTTTTTCGCCTTTCTGCTCGCCGGCGTGACGACGATGGCCCTGCTGCTGCTCTGGCCTCGCGTCTTCTTCCCGTTCGTCTGGCTTTCGCTCTATTTCATGCTTGCCGCCGTGAACGGCCTGCTCGGCTTCCGCACGCTCGGCGCCTACACCGGCTACGGCGACTGGCGTCCGCCGCTGGCCCTCATGCTCGGCGCGCTGGTCTGCGGCTTCTTCTGGGAGTTCTGGAACTTCTGGGCCTATCCCCGCTGGGTCTATCACGTGCCGCCTTTCGACTTCCTGCACATCTTCGAGATGCCGCTGCTTGGCTATGGCGGCTATCTGCCGTTTGGCCTAGAGTTATTTGCCCTGTATCATCTGATCGTCGGCGTCCTGCAGCAGCACCATTTGAATGACTACGTCCAGTTTGACCTGGAACCTGCCGGGCGTCGCGGAGGTGAAAGAGGTTGAACGCACTGACAACCCAACTGAGCGAGTTGTTTTCCGCAGCGTTTGCGGTTCTGGGCCTGGACCCGGAATACGGCGAGGTGGTCCTGTCCAATCGCGCCGACCTGGCCGATTTTCAGTGCAACGGCGCCTTGCCCGCGGCGCGGGATGCCGGCAAGAAGCCGCGCGAGCTGGCCGAGGAGATTATCGCCAATCTGGATTCAGAGAAGCGCGAGGCGATGCTGGCCGAAGTCGGCGTCGCCGGACCCGGCTTCATCAACCTGCGGCTACGCGATGACTATCTCGCCGGCCACATCGGCCAGATGGCGGAAGACGAACGGCTGGGCGTGCCGCTGCCCGAGGAGCGACACACCGTCGTGCTCGACTTTGGCGGCGCCAACGTAGCCAAACGCATGCACATCGGCCACCTGCGCCCTTCCATCATCGGCGCCAGCCTTGCCCGGCTCTTCCGGTTTCACGGCGACACGGTCATCAGCGATATCCACATGGGCGATTGGGGCACGCAGATGGGGCAGCTGATCGCCGAGCTGGAGCGGCGCCGACCCGACCTACCTTACTTCGACCCGGACTACACCGGCCCCTACCCCGCCGAGTCGCCGGTGACGATGGACGACCTTGGGGCGATCTACCCCGCCGCCTCGGCCCGCTTCAAGGAAGATAAAGCCTTTGCCGAGGCCGCCCGCCGGGCTACCAAGGAGCTGCAGGACGGACGGCCCGGTTACCGCGCGCTCTGGCAGCATTTCGTGGATGTCTCTATTGCCACGCTCAAAGAGGATTTTGAGCGGCTGAACGTCGAGTTTGACCTCTGGCTGGGCGAAAGCCACGCCCACGAGCGGATTGCCCCCATGGTTAAGCGGCTCCAGGAAGAAGGCCTGGCGGAAGACAGCGCCGGGGCGCTTATCGTGCACATTGCCGAGCCGGACGATAAGACCGAGATACCCCCGATGATGCTGCTCAAGTCGGACGGCAGCGTGCTTTATGGCACGACCGATCTGGCGACCATCGAGCAGCGGGTGGAAGAGCTGGGCGCCGATATGATCTTCTACGTCGTGGACGTGCGCCAGTCGCTGCACTTCCAGCAGGTCTCCCGCGCCGCGCGGCGCACCGGCATCGCGCCGGCCGACAAAGTGGTGCTGGAGCATCTGCCCAACGGCACGATCAACGGCCCGGACGGGCGCCCGTTCAAGACACGCGCCGGGGATGTGCCCACCCTGGCCGAAGTGATGGACATGGTCGTAGAGAAGGCCCGCGAGCGGCTGGAGGAGCTAGAAACCGCCCAATCCTACGACGAAGCCGAGCGCGAGCGGATCGCCGAGTTGGTCGGTATGGCGGCGCTGAAATTCGGCGATCTCGTCAACCACCGCAGCACCGACTATGTCTTCGATCTCGACCGCTTCACCAGTTTTGAGGGGCGGACCGGGCCCTACCTGCTCTACGCCGCGGTGCGCATCAAGTCGATCCTCCGGCGCGCTGCTGAGCGCGGGCTGGAACCAGGCGAGATTCTGCCGCCGGCCGGGCCGCAAGAGCGCGAGCTGATGGTCAAGCTCGTGCAGCTACCTGACGTGATCGAGTTCGCCGTGGAGACGCGCGCGCCCAACCACATTGCCGACTACGTCTACAACCTGGCGATCCTCTTCAACCGCTTCTACCGCGAGCATCATATCCTCAGTGAGCCCAACCCGGCGCGGCAGGAATCCTGGCTGGCGCTATCGGCCTACACACTCGCCCAGCTCGAGCTGGGACTGGGTCTGCTGGGGATAGAGATTCCGGAGCGTATGTAGGCGTTGGGCGAGGGCAGTTATGCCATGCGACAACGTGCAGGTGTGATCATCATCCAGGATGGCCGGATCCTGCTGCTTCATCGCTATAAGCACGGGCGCCGCTACTACCTCGTGCCCGGGGGCGGCGTCGAGGAAGGGGAGACGGTTGAAGAGGCCGCCGTGCGCGAGGCACGAGAAGAAACCGGCCTCGACGTGACCATCGCCCGCAAGCTCTGGGCGGTCGAAAACCACCGCCAGCTTGAGCACTATTTCCTGTGTGACGGCTTCGACGGTCGCCTGCACCTGGGTGGCCCGGAGGCCGAGCGGCAGACACAGGACAACGTCTACCGCCTGGAGTGGGTCCCCCTCAGCGCCCTCGACGACATCCCCCTCTTCCCCCGCTATCTCGCCGAGAAGATTTACTCGCTCTTCTCCCCGCCTCCGCCCGGCTGACCAAATCGCCGGTGTCCCGCCGGCCCCACTACGCCAAGCGCGCCCGGCACAACCGCCCCCGCGCGCTGTCCGCCAGCCACAGGTCATCGCCCGCCCAGGCCAGCCCCATCGGCAGGAACGAGAGCGGGTGACGGCCTACCTCCGCGCCGGTCGCCGCGTCGATGACCAGCAGGGCGAAGCTCTCCGTGCGCGTCGTCCAGACGAAACCGCCCATTTGCGGCTCATAGCGCATCGCCAGCGGAGCCCCCAGCCAGAGCTGTCCGTCGCGCCAGGCGAGGCCGCCTCCCGCGGCAGGTGCGGCGATCTGGCGGCGGGGCG
>Ga0123333_10000487_pt1 | contig 44475 bp, 48 predicted proteins | sample BioC12SIPDNA_3_FD_89957 | JGI IMG/M metagenome (GOLD analysis project Ga0123333, IMG submission 89957) | Anaerobic biogas reactor microbial communites from Washington, USA - Biogas_R2_B C12 SIP DNA | ecosystem: Engineered > Bioreactor > Anaerobic > Unclassified | place: Washington, USA...
AACGGCCTTGGGGAAGCGTGCTTTTCGAGAAGCGGGGTACCGCAAAACGCCAGCCATCATGGGGGCGCATGAGGCCGACCGCAAGTTGTATGCCCCGAGGGGATTCCCGCCCCGGCCACTGCCGTTTCCGGCCTTCAGTCGGCAAGATGGCGTCGTACCCGCTGCCCCGTTTCCCGAATCCGGCCCTGATTTGTGCGCCAGGGTCTGTGACGGATGCTATGCCCGGCCAGGGAACGGCAGGATTCCGCGGTTGAACTTATACAAAAGAGTGCTTCCGGACATCGTGCCGGGAAGGCGCGTTCCAAGCGGGGATCCTTGCGGCCGTCCAGTCGGGTACTCCGGCATAGAACGCTCCGGCCGGCCCCGGCCGGTAGAATTTGACGTTGACAGGGCGTTTCCTTGTTTTAGCATGGCTGCAACCATTATAGGAGACGACCATGCGCCAGACAGGAATCCTTTCCCTGATGATTCTCGGGCTCTTCATGCCCGGCTGTTCCCCCGGTTCCGGCGAGCGGGTTTCCGACGCCACCACGGCGCTGCATGCCCTCGAGCCGGACTACCCCACGCCCTACGGCAGCCAGCCGGTCGAGACGGTCGCGTCGCTTCTCGAGCGGGTGCACGCCTACCTCGACGGGGCGACCCCCATGCAGCTGGTCGACGGCCCGTCCGGCGCCCCGGTTGCGGACCTGGGGCGCGCGGGGATCGATGCCGCGTTCGCCCGGGGGGATTACCGCCTGATCAGCTACGAATGGGGCGTCACCTACGCGGGCATGATGCAGGCGGGGAAGGCGACGGGCGACGCGCGCTTCACCGAATACGCCGCGAAGCGCCTGGATTTTATCCGGACGGTCGTGGACCACTACCGCCGGGAGCATCCCGACGGCGGCGGGACCCCGGTCGAGTCCGTGCTCCGACCGCAGGCGCTCGACGACGCCGGCTCGATGTGCGCGGCCATGATCAAGGCCGAGCAGGCCCGCCTGGTGACGGGCCTGCGGCCCATGATCGACAACTACATCGACTACATCAGCAACGGCCAGTTCCGGCTCAAGGACGGGACCCTGGCCCGCAACCGCCCCCTGCCCCGCACCCTGTGGCTCGACGACCTTTTCATGAGCGTTCCGGCCCTGGCCCGGATGGGCAGCCTCTCCGGCCAGGAGCGCTACTACGACGACGCCGTCGATCAGGTCCTGGGGTTCGCCGACCGCATGTTCGTTCCGGAAAAGGGGCTTTTCATGCACGGCTGGGTCGAAGGGATGCGGGCGCACCCGGCATTCTTCTGGGGGCGGTGCAACGGCTGGGCCCTGATGGCCATGGTGGAGCTGCTCGAGGTGCTGCCCGACAGCCACCGGGGGCGCGACCGCGTGATGGGGCTGCTGCGGGAGCAGATCGGCGGTCTGGCCGCGTGCCAGTCCGGCGAAGGGTTCTGGCACCAGCTGCTCGACCGCGAGGACTCCTACCTGGAGACCTCGGCCACGGCCATTTTTACCTACTGCATCGCCCGGGCCGTCAACCGCGGGTGGATCGACGCGACGGCCTACGGCCCCGTGGCCCAGCTCGGCTGGAACGCGGTCTCGACCAAAGTCGGCGCCGGGGGGCAGGTCGAGGGCACCTGCGTGGGGACGGGGATGGCCTTTGATGCGGCCTTTTACTGCCACCGCCCCGTCAACGTCTACGCGGCCCACAGCTACGGGCCGGTACTGCTGGCCGGCTCCGAGATCATCGAAATGACGCGCAAGTATAAGACCGGCATCAACGACAGCGCCTTCATGGTGGAGGAGCGCTAGCCTCGATTTCCACAGTACCGGAAATGACTAACGCCTCCAGTGTGGATCCTTTTAGAAGCAAGTAACCACGCGGTCTCCGCATCTCCGTACGTTAGAGATATCGAGTACTTATCAATACATGAGCATTATGCCATAGATAACCCTGTCACCTACCTGCTCAAGTTATCTACATTCCGCATAAATGGTTAATTAGCCTAAATAATTGGCACATTATGTTGTAGCAGAAGGCAATACGTAAACAATATATTGACATTCAGAAATCCATGTAGCATTATGGTCACATGACCATCACTCATCGTAATGATTTAACACTATCCCCTGAAACACGCTTCTTCGCTGCCCCCGAAAAAACTCTCCATCGGCAGTACGAAGCGCTTCGAGCCTTCTTTCTGGAAGGGTTGCCATCCCACGAGGTCGCAAAACGGTTCGGGTATACGCCAGGTAGTTTTCGCGTCCTCTGTCACGAGTTCCGGCATAATCCTGAAAAACGGAGTTTCTTTTTCCAGGAGGTCAAGCATGGGCCACAAAATGCCCCTGTGCGTGACCGTGTTCGAGACCTGACGATCGCCATGCGAAAGAAGAATCTCTCTGTATACGACATTCAGCGCGAACTTGCCGCTGAGGGGCACAGCATCAGCATTAACGCCTTGTCCGTTCTCCTGCGCGAGGAGGGTTTTGAACGTCTTCCGCGGCGCCGGGATGACGAACGACCGGAGACAGTGAAAGCGGAAGCCGCCGCTATCGCCAATATTAACGAACTCGATCTATCGCCACGGTCCTTTCGTACCCGAGTGGGCGGTTTGTTTTTCTTTATTCCGCTGATGGCACAAATTGACATCAGCAGGGTTCTGAGCAAGGTTGACCTGCCCGGTTCCGACATGATTCCGGCTGAACAGGCGATCCGTACACTCCTGGCCATGAAACTAATCGGAAAGGAACGGAAAAGCCACATAATGGATCTTGTCTTTGACGAGGGGATTGCATTGTTTGCCGGCCTCAACGTAGTTCCCAAGCGCTCTTACCTTGCCGCTTACAGTTCTCGCATAGACCATCGAACAACCAATGCTTTGATGGGAGCCTGGTTTGACGAAGTACCGCGAGCTGGATTAAAGCGGGGCTCATCAATCGATATCGACTTTCATACCGTTCCCGCTAATGCCGAAAAAGAACCCTTGGAAAAACATTACGTTTCGAGCCGAAGCCGGAGTCAAAAAGGCATTCTTGTCTTCCTCGCGCGCGATGCAATGGAGCGGGTTCTCTGCTATTCCAATGCGGGAGTAACCCAAGCCGAGAAGGCCAGCGAGATTCTACGCTTTGTGGACTTCTGGCAAGAACACACCGGTGCGATTCCGGAGGAATTGGTTTTTGATTCGCAACTCACCACTCATCAGCATTTGAACGAGCTTAATCGCAAAGGAATCCGGTTCATTACATTGCGACGCCGATCAAGAAAAATGTTGGGTGAGATATTCAGCCGGCCAGCGTCAGCATGGCGGCGGATCACATTGAATTCACTGACGCGGACCTTCCGTACGCCAAAAGTTCTGGACGAGAAAATTCGGCTTACAGGCTATGATGACGAATTACGTCAGGTGACCGTTACTGATCTCGGGCACGAAGAACCCACGATTATCCTCACAAATAATTTTTCAATCAAATGTCCCACGCTGGTGACGCGGTACGCTCATAGGATGCTGATTGAAAATGGTATTTCTGATGCTATCCAGTTCTTTCACTTGGATGCGCTTTCGTCCATGGTCGGCTTGAAAATTGACTTTGATTTGCAGATCACCCTGATGGCTGCCTCCCTGTACCGGCTTATGGCTGGAGAGATCGGCAGGGAATATGAGCGAGCACAGGCCAAGAAGATCTTTCGGAATATGCTGGATGTTTCGGCAAACGTCGTTATTACCGAGGATGAGGTGATCGTCACACCGGACAAGCGGGCCCATAACCCATATCTTGTCGCTTCAGGGCTTGCCGATGTTCCGACTCCCATGCCATGGTTTGGGAATAAACGATTGGTCATCCGTTTTTCTTGATCCCGGTTATAATCCCTGGTGTTAGTCGTTCCCAGTACCGTGGAAATCGAGGCTAGGCCTCAGTGCTGTCGCACAGAGGGGCCCGAGTGCCGGCGCACAGAGGGCTCCGGGCGCCGGCGCACGGAGAAAGAGGATCCATACCATGATGATGCCGGTAGAACGTCACCCGTCCCGCACCCAGCTCCTGGTATTCGGGCTCCTGTGGCTTTTTTTCTTCGGCGCCTGGGGAACGGTATTCTGGGCAGAGGGCGGCGCGGGCTGGAAACCCGTCGCATTCTGGTCGCTGGCGCTCGTCGTGCCCGCAGCCGGCGGTGTCCGTCCGGGGCTTTTGCGGGTGGTCTATGTGGCGGCCGCCACCCTGACCCTGCCGTTGGGGATGCTTCTTTCCTGGATCATCCTGATGGTGATATATTACCTGGTTCTGACGCCCATCGGGCTTGTGCTGCGCCTGGCGGGGTACGACCCGATGCGGCGCCGCTTCGATCCCGGCGCGTCCACCTACTGGGCGGCGCGGGAGCCGGCGGCGGAGGACGACCGATACTTCAAGCAGTTCTGATCGGCATCTGCGGGCCGATGCCGGCCCCCGGCCGGATGCCGATCCAGGAGGGAAGGGGACCCATGAAACCCGGCAGGACGAACCGCACCGACACGCGCCGCAGCCGCGGCGGCTTCGAGGAGCTGGCGCGGGAGAAGTCCCCCAATCTGGCGGCCGAATTCCTGGACTTTCTCCTGCACAACAAGAAATGGTGGCTGGCCCCGATCATCGCCTTTCTCCTGCTGCTCGGCCTCGTCGCCGTACTGGGCGGCACGGGAGCGGCCCCGTTCATCTACACCCTGTTTTAGGCGGGCGCAACCGCGTGCGGCCTAGACCGGGCGGCAACAGCCGCTCATTCCGTATTGTTTCCGTGGAACCGCCCGTCCGCATGGCGCCGGTCCACGCCGGGGGTATCGAACCACCCGGCCCGCGATCCCGGGAATGCGTCGAATTCGGGATTGTACGGTTTGATGTCGAGCAGGGGAGACCCGTCGAGCATGTCGACGTCGGCGACGTAGAGCACCGCCCCCTCCCTGCCGATGAGCCGCACGATGGACAGGCCGATCGGGTTCGGCCTCGTCGGGGACCGCGTCGCGAACAGCCCGTGCTCCCGGGTGTCCCGGTAGGGGATCACCTTCGGCTTGAAGGGGCCGACCCGGTCCATCCAGTAGATCAGCCAGATGCGGTCGAATCCCTCGATGTCGTCCAGGGCCGCAACGAACGGGTCCCGCACCAGGACCCGCCCTTCGGCCCCCTGGCTGTAGGCGGACTGGATGGGCGTCCCGCTCGGCTCCGTAAAGGGCGTCTCGATGACGCCCACCGTCTGAATCCTGATTGCTGCGTCGGCCGTTTGCATCATTCCTGCCTCCCGACGCCGTCGATCTCGAGCGCCTTGATTTTTCTGTAGAGCGTGCTCGGGTTGATCCCGAGCTGGCGGGCCGCCTTGCTGCGGCTCCCCTTGTGGCGCCGCAGCGCCTCACCGATGAGCAGCTTCTCCATGGAACGCAGCGACATCGGGCCGCTGCCGCCGTACCCCGCCGCGCCCGAGGGCCGGAGTTCCGCGGGGAGATGGTGCGGCTCGATCAGGCGCCCCCGGCAGAGGACAAAAGCCTGCTCGATGATGTTCTCCAGCTCACGCACATTGCCGGGGTAGTCGTAGTCCATCAACTGGGCCATGACTTCCCCGGAGACGCCCTCGATCTCCTTCCCCTGGAGCCCGTTGAACTTGGAGACCAGATGATCGACGAGCAGGGGGATGTCCTCCCGGCGCTGGCTGAGCCCGGGCAGCTTCAGGCTGATGACGCGGATACGGTAATACAGGTCTTCCCGGAAAATGCCCTCCCGCACCAGCTTGTTCAGATCCTGGTTGGTCGCGGCGACCACCCGGACATCGGTTTTCAACGGCGCCACCGATCCCAGGGGCTCGATCACACGCTCCTGCAGCACGCGCAGGAGCCGTATCTGCATGGCCTGCGAAACGTCCCCGATCTCATCGAGAAATATCGTCCCCCCGTTGGCCAGGGCGAACCGCCCCGGCTTGTCCCGGCGCGCGTCGGTGAAGGCCCCGGCTTTGTGGCCGAACAGTTCGCTCTCGAGCAGCGTGTCGGGCAGGGCGGCGCAGTTGACCGCGATGAAGGGTTTGTCCTTCCGCGGCGACAGGCTGTGGATCGCCCGGGCGAAAAGCTCCTTCCCCGTACCGCTGGCGCCCTCGATCAGCACCGTGCTGGAGCTGGCGGCAATCTGCGGCAGGATCTCGAAAAGCTTCATCATGGCGGGGCTCCGGCCCACGATGTCCTCGAACGTGTACCGGGCCTGGAGCTCCTTCTGGAGCTTCTCGATGGGGCTCAGGTCCTGGAACGTCTCCACCCCCCCGACCGGCCGCCCGGCGGGGTCCTTGAGCAGGGCGGTGGATATCCGGATCGGGATGCGCTCCCCCTTCTGGTTGATGATGTGCGCCGTGGCGTTCAGTATCGGCCGGCCGCTCGACAGGGTGCGCCTCAGGGCGCAGGCGTTTTCGCAGATGCTGGCCCGGAAAACGTCGCAGCACCGGCTGCCCAGGGCCTCTTCCCTGCGCACCTGGGTGATCTTCTCCGCGGCCCGGTTGAACGACGTGATCCTCCAGTCCAGATCCACGGTGAAGACGCCCTCGTTGATCGAATCCAGTATTGTCTGTTCCCTTCCACCCGGTTGTTCCACGCCTGCGGCCTCCCGTCGTGATTGCATATTGCAATATGATTTACAATATACCTTGCATTATGCAACAGGGCAATCCCTTTCCGGGGAAGCGGGCCGGACGGGCGCGATCCGGGGCGTCAGCCGTCGAGCCGGAAGGAGAGCTTGCGCACCGCGGACCCGAACTTGCGCGTGCCGCCGCCCTCGCTCACGATCCGGAGAATGCGGCCGGCATCGACGACCTGGAGGCCCGAAAGCATCGTGACGCCCCGGCCCCTGAAGACTTCCGGGGCGAAAGGGGTCGAGGGCCCGAGCAGCGCGATTTCCCTTGCATCGGCGCAGAGGTCGAGCAGGCCGTCGATCGTGTGGTTCAGCAGGGCCGTCGCCGTCATGACGACGACCTGGCAGCCGGGGAGAAGATCCCGGGCGGAGGATTCCGGCAGAATCCCGTGCGCCCGGTCCGGATTCCGCTCGAATATGTGCAGGGCCCGCGCCCGCTCTTTGAGCGGCCGCACCAGCGGCCCGAAATAGCCGATCATCCCAACGGTGTCGTCCCTGCCGACGGCCAGTAGCTCCGAAATGTCCGCGGCGGCGGCCGCCGCCGGCCAGTCGAGCAGCGCGTTGATCGTGGCCAGACCGACGGCGCAGGCCGTCGCGTCCTTCATCCGTATCCAGGAGATCAGTTCCGCGGCGGGGCGCCCGGCCAGGCGCCCGGCCTCGGCCACCACAGAGCAGGTCTCGTAGGGTTGTTCATGAAGCGTGTAGGCCAGCCCGCAGCGCCCGTCGGAAAGCACCGCCGCGGTATAGCCGAGGCCGATGCGGATATCGGCCACCATCAGGCCGGTGTCCAGACCGGCCGCGTGCTCCCTGAGTGCATCCACCAGCATCGAACGTATCCTCCCGTGATTGCGTCATCCGGCAGACCCTATGATGCACGCGTCGTGCCCCCGGGGACAATAGTGTATTCCATCGGGCGGGCACATTGCGTATAATAATGGTTTGGCCTCGCGGCCCTGGGTGTTTACAGATCGCGCATACTGAGGAGAGCGTCATGAAGGTTGGATTTGCAATTGAGGTGAATCAGGGGCTGGAAAGCGCCGTCTACGACCATTTCGGGTCGGCGCCGGAATTTCTCATCGTGGACATCGATACGATGCAGGTCCAGGACGTGACCAACCCGGACACGGAACACGCCCACGGCAACTGCAACCCGATGGGGAAACTCGGGGGGAACCGCATCGACGCGCTGGTGGTCGGCGGCATCGGGTCCGGGGCCATCATGCGTCTGAACGCCATGGGGATCAAGGTCTACCGGGCCGGCGCGGTCAAGGTCGAGGACAACATCGGCCTCCTGAGGGAAAACGGGCTTCAAGAGCTCTCCACGAGCGACTCCTGCAGCGGCCACCAGGGCCAGTGCGGGCACAACTAGCGCCCCGGGCGCAGATCCCGGGACGCTCCCGGCCTTCTTGGGACAAAACAGCCCGCAAACGCCATGTTTATCCGTCCGGCGCAGGGACCGGGGCCCGGCGCTGCACCCCGGCCCGGGCGGGCGCCCGTCCCGGCAGCGCAACGAAACGTTCTATGGGGAGTAGGTTTCATGGTCACACCGCCGGATGAAGAAACCGCCGGGCAGGCCCAGTATTCCGGCCCGGTCCTTTTTTACAACGACACCGTCATCGATCATTTCACGAACCCGCGCAACGTGGGCGAGCTGCCCGAGGACGAAACGGACGGGTACGGGCTTGTGGGAGACCCCGCCTGCGGGGATCAGATGAAGCTCTGGGTCTCCATCCGCTTTGGAAGGATCGAGAAGATCGCGTTCAAATCCTACGGCTGCCCGGGAGCCATCGCAACCAGCAGCATGCTGACGGACCTGGCCAAGGGGAAGACCGTCGCCGAAGCCGGGCGCATCACCGACGACGACGTCGTCGAAGCGCTCGGGGGCATCCCCGAAAGGAAAAAACACTGCTCGCTTCTCGGCGTGCTCGCCCTGAAGGCGGCCCTGGAGGACTGGGCGCGGCGCCGGGGCGCCGGGGAGGGGGCTCCGGCGTGATCTACCTCGACCACAACGCCACGACCCCGCTCGACCGGCGCGTGCTCGAGGCGATGATGCCCTACCTCGAAAACGGCTGGGGCAACCCGTCGAGCCCCTACCGTTTCGGCAACCGGAGCAGGGGGGCCGTCGAACGGGCGCGGGGCCGGATCGCCGAATGCGCCGGATGCGCTCCGGAGGAGATCGTCTTCACCTCCTGCGGGACCGAATCGGACAACCTCGCCCTGCGAGGGGTCGCCCTCGCCCTCAGGCCGAAAGGGAACCACATCGTCACGACCGCCATCGAGCACCACGCGGTCCTGGCCACCTGCCGGGCCCTGGAAGCGGAAGGGTTCCGGGTGACCCGCCTGCCGGTCGACGCCGACGGCGTCGTCGACCTCGGCCGACTGGAGCGGGCCCTGTCTCCGGGAACCATCCTGATCTCGGTCATGCATGCCAACAACGAGACGGGCGTGATCGAGCCGGTCGGGGAGATCGCCCGCCTGGCCCGGGAGCGGGGCATCTGCCTGCACACGGATGCGGTCCAGACCGCGGGGAAGCTGCCGCAGCCGATCGGCGCGCTCGGGGCCGATCTGGTCTCGTTCTCCGGGCACAAGATCTACGGGCCCAAGGGATCCGGCGGGCTGTTCATCCGGAGAAACACGCCCCTGCGGCCCGTCCTCACCGGGGGGCTGCAGGAAAACGGATTCCGGGCGGGCACGGAAAACGTCGCCGCCATCGTCGGGCTGGCCGAGGCCTACGTCCTGGCCGCCGAGACGGCGCGGGAGGAGTCCGGGCGGCTGCGGGGGCTCCGGGACCGGCTCGAGGCCGGGGTCCTCTCCTCGATCCCGAAGGCGACGGTCAACGGGGCGGCGGCCGGGCGCATCCCGAACACCACGAACATCAGCTTCGAGTCCGTCGACGGGGAATCCGTCGTCCTCGGCCTCGATCTCGAGGGGATCTGCATCTCCACCGGATCCGCCTGCTCGACGGGCGAACCGGAGCCGTCGCACGTGCTCACCGCCATGGGGCTCTCCCCGAAGCAGGCGCAGGGATCCGTCCGGATCTCGCTCGGGAAATCCACTCGGGAGCAGGACGTCGACGCCGCGGTGGAGGCCCTGGCCCGCACGGTCGTGAGGCTGCGATCCATTTCCTCGGTCTGACCCGCCATTCCCGCCGCCGGGTCCCTAGTCGAGCCCCCAGCTCTTGAACAGATCCTTGTAGAAGTCGGGCCGTTCGAAATCGGTCTGCATGAACATGGAATGTTCCCGGTAGGAGAACATCCCGTGCTCGTTCTGCCGCACGGCCGCCATCAGGGCGGGCATTTTCTCCCGCGGCGCGGAGAACATCATGTCCCCCTCCTCGGTGAGCGCGCGCTGGTATTCGCCGGGATCGGGCACGACGACATAGTATTTCCCGGTCTGGATCGGGTTGACGACGGCCCAGCCGCACGACGGCGGGAAGAAATGGCCCGCCACCGTCGGGACGTCCGCTATGGGCAGCGCCAGCAGCAGGGACCGCAGTTTCGCCGTGTTCAGGTAGAGGATGACCACGTCGGGCATGAAATTGGCCGTCTTCAGAGGCGCCGAAACGATGCCCGCGTACTTGCCCCGCTCGAAACAGTCGTACGGGTGCGTCCACTGCGCGATCGATTCCGGACGGTCGGCGAACCCGTAGGCCATCGGTGCCGTTGGGCACCACTGGTCCCGCAGAAACATGGCGACGGCGGTCCCTTCGCGCCGCGACATGGCGAACGCCTGACACTGCGCGAGGTGGCACCCCCGGTCCTTCTCGGGCCGGACGGCCCCCGGGGGGACGTCCGATTCCTTCTCGAGCATCTTCACCGCGATCGGGAAGGACCGCATCAGAAGCACCCGCTCCAGGTCCTCGCCGTACTGATTGAATTCCTCCAGTTCCGTCATCACGCTCCCCTCCTGTCTGCCGGATGCGCCGCGGGCATCCGCCGGCCTGCCAAACTGCGCCGCGGCCCCGATCATGGCCGTCCCCAGCCCCATTCCGATAGCCTCACGCCGGGATAGTTTCGTTGTCATAGGGCAACCCTCCTTGAGCTCATGGTATCACCGATCCGCCGGGATGCGTCAACATTCCCCGATGCTCTGCGCGGGCACGGGCGCCCGCACCCCCGTCTGCAAGCAAGACCTTTGCCACAGGATCCGCCCCGGCCGGACTTCGCCGGGTGCGCACGGGCCGAAATCCCTTGACACCCCCGGCGGCCATCCCATAGGCTCGAATTCCAGGCTGGAAAGGAAGGCCCCATGAAAAAGATCCGTTTGCTGCCCCTGATCGCCCTGATCGCGGCCTGTTCCGCCGGGCAGGCCGCCGCGCAGCAGGCCGCGCAGGAGGCCCGTCGCTCGGCCGCAACCGCGGCGCCCGACCACGTCGTCCTTAGCTGGACCGGGGACCCGGCGACATCCATGACCGTCACCTGGAGGACGGACACAACGGTCGGGGCCGGGGTCGTCCAGTACCACCTTGCGCCCATCGGCGGTGCCGCCCTCGAGGCCGAAGCCGCCGCACGGGAGTTCGAGTCGGACCTGGGGCCTTCGCGCATCTTCTCCGCGACCATGACGGGCCTGTCCCCCGGCACGGCCTACGTCTACCGGGTGGGGGACGGCACGCGCTGGAGCGCGTGGCGCCCCTTCCGGACGGCCGACCCGCAGGCGGCCGCGTTCAAGTTCCTGGTCTTCGGCGACAGCCAGAGCCCCGTCCGGGGCGACGACCCCTACGGCTTGTGGCGGAAGACGCTGCACGGCGCCTTCGGGGCGCACCCGGACGCCGCGTTCACCGTCCACGTCGGCGATCTGGTCGATTACGGGCAGAGCGAGGAGCACTGGAATGCCTGGTTCGCCGCCTCCGGGGGCGTCGTCGACACCCTGCCGGCCATGGTGATGACCGGGAACCACGAATCCTACGGGATGATGCGCATCGGCCGGCCCGAGTTCTTCACGCGGCAGTTTTCCCTTCCGCCTAACGGCCCAGCCACGCTGGCGAACCAGGCGTACTCGTTCGACTACGGGCCCGTGCACATCGTCGTGCTCGACAGCCAGGGGGCCGAGCAGAGGAAGTACGGCGACATCCTCTCCATCGAGCAGTCCTGGCTCGCCTCGGACCTGCACCGAAGCGATGCCGCATGGAACCTCGCGTTCTTCCACCGGTCCCCCTACGGCGTCAAGCCCGACCGGGACGAATCCGAGGTCCGCGAAGCCTTCTGCCCGATCCTGGAAAGGTACGGCGTCCGCCTGGTCTTCACCGCCCACGATCACGGCGTCAAGCGTACCGTCCCGCTGCGTGACGGCTCGCCCGTCGACGACCCCCTCCGGGGGACCACCTACTACATCACGGGGCGCAGCGGGGCGAAAACCTACGAAGACATAGAGCCGATGCAGCACAGCGCCTACTTCTACGACCCGTCCGAGCTGCCCAACTACCTCGTCGTGGAAGGGACGGACCGGAAGATCACCGTCACCGCCTACCTGCAGGACGGGACGGTCCTGGACGCCTATTCCATCGAGAAGCCCGACGGCGGCCCGACGGCGGGCTCGCCGCCGGCTGGCTTCTAAGGGAACTCCCCGCACGGATCGCCGACCGCCCGCCCTAAGGCATCCAGGGCCCTGTCCCAGGTGAAACGGCCGATGGAGCGGATCCCCGCCGCCGGGGGGCACGTCGATCCCGAAGGCCTGGAAATCGATGCCCTTCGGGATGTACCCGGCGCGTTCCCCGATCTCCTGTGCGAACTCCTGCAGATGCCTGGAGACAACGACGGCGCAAAACGGCAGGCGCCAGGCGGCCGGGATGCGCTCCCGGGGCATGCCGAACAGCTCCAGAACCCGGATGAGGCAGAGGGGTTTCCCGGCCGACGGCGGGTACTCGGCCGTGGACCAGCCGGTGGCGGCCACGACATCGCCCTCCGGGACGTGGCGCACTTTCGGCGAAGGAACCCACAGCGCGCGCACCCGGGGATCGAGGGCGACCGCAGCGGTCCGGCCGGCAGCTGCGGTCGAGGCGTCGGAAGAAATAGCGCAGCGCCCTCTCGGGGCTCTGGTGCACGGGGGTGCCCGTGCGGGGGCGCGCGGGGCGTGGCACAGGTCCCTGTTCGCCACGCCGCCGGGCGTCAGTTTTCACATCGGGGTTTTTCGCAGCGGGCCGTTCGCCCGCAGCAGGTTGTCCCGGTCGTTTCAAGGGAGCATCCCCCGCCGCGCGCCGCCGCGCCGCCGGAGCCCCCCCCTTTGACAATAAAGCCGGCACCCCCGCTGATGCGCTGCTCGACGGGGCCGGAGCACTCCGGGCATTTCAGGACGGGCGCCTCGCTCATCCCGTGGCGCCGCTCGAAAACATGGCCGCAATGCGCACACACATACTCGTACAGGGGCATACTCCCTCCTTGCTGTCTGTTCGGTCACTCCCGGTCCGGCGTCTCCCTGCGGCGGCCGCACCCGGGCATCAGCAGGTCGCCGTCGCCGAGGCGGTCGGCGACGCACGCGGCGATCACCTCGTCGATCGGCCCGCAGATGTGGGGGACGATCCGGACGCCCGCCTGGCCAAGCGCCGCCTGCTGTTTCCGGGAGATCATGCCGCAGACCAGCAGGTCCACGCCGAGTTTGGGCAGCGCATGGGCCCTCTCGAACGGGTTGCGGGTCCGAAGCGGTTCCTCATGCCGGCTCTGTTCGGCGCCGTTGCGGATGTCCACGACAAGGATCCTGCCGGCCTCGTCGAAAACCGGCGAAACTCGTCCCTCCCATAATGGAATCGCAACTCTCATAGTCTCGGGCCGTAGGTCCAATGCCGCGGCCGACCGTACCCTGCTCCCGGCCGCGGCGGGTTCAGCTCCGCGAAGCGCGCAGCGGCATCTTCGGCTCCTGCTCCGTCGGGGCAGGAGCCGCAATGCGTTTCGAAATGCTTTCGAACCGCTCTCCGGGATAGCTTTCGATCTCCCCGCGATCGCCCAGGGAGGCGATCTCCGGATCCAGGGGCAGGCTCCCCGGAAAGGGCGTGTGCCGCTCGCGGGCCATGGCCTCCGGGTCGCCGGGACCGAAGATCCTGTGACGGTTCCCCGTGCCGGGGCACAGACAACAGCCCCTATTCTCGATCAGTCCGAGGATCGGGACCTCGACCTGGCGCATCATCCCGGCCGCTTTCCCCACCACCATCCCCGCCAGGTTCCGCGGCGACGTCACCACCGCCGCGCCGCGGATGACGGCGATGACGTGCCGGACCGAGTCCGGTTCTCCCGCGGCGCCGTCGAGGCTCCGCACGGCCGACCTTGCCGCCTCCGGGATGCGGTTTGTATACGGATGGGCCGGGCTCGGCAGCACCGGGGTGAAGGCAGCCCCGTTCCCCTCTCCCGGCAAATCGCGCACCGTCCCCAGTTCCACGATATTCTTCTTGAGTTCAGGCTCCCGGACCCCTCTGAGAGCGTTGCGCACCTCGGATTCCGTGGCCATCGTTCCGTCCCTTCCTCCCGATCCTGATCTGCCGCACAGGGCGGGCGTGCGCCCTCCCGCAGAATCTGCAGGCAAAGAGCATGCCAACGGAGGCGGCCCATCGCCGCCGGGTGCGCATTTACCGCGCGGTTGCCCCCTCCCCTGCCTTTTCCCCTCCCTGGAGGATGCGGCCGGAGGGCCGCATTCATGCAGAATGCCGTCTTTGGCAGGTGGATTTGTTGCATAGTGCAACCCTTTTGCCCACGCCAGCCGCCCGATTCACCGCCGGGAGACGGCAGCGGGTGCCCGCCGGGGGGCGCCCAGCGCGACGCAGGGGCGTTATTCAGGGACGCGGACCGGCCCCGGGCGCAGGCTGGCACGCATTCTGCATGATCCCTGGTGTGGCCCGCTTTCCCCTGAACCGGGAAGAAGGCTTGCGGCCTCATCGACAGTGCTGCAGGTTCCCCGTCGGGCAGATCGCGGGGAACCCGCGGCGACAACCGGGAGAACCGTTATGAAGATATGCGTCAGTTCACGGGGGGACAGCCTGGATTCCATGGTGGATCCCAGGTTCGGCCGTGCGGCCCAGTTCATCATCTACGACACCGAGACAGGCTCCTTCGAGGCTGTATCGAACGCCCAGGGCATCAACGCGTCGCAAGGGGCCGGCATTCAGGCCGCGGAAACCGTATCCAACCTGGGGGCCACGGCGCTGATCACGGGCCACTGCGGCCCACAGGCCAGCAGGACGCTCCAGGCGGCCGGCATCGCGGTCTACAGCGGCGCCGATGGCCTCACCGTCGGCCAGGCGCTCGACAAGTTCAAAGACGGCCAGCTCGAAGCCGCCGGTTCCTCCGACGTTTCAGGGCATTGGAAATGAGACTCGCGATCGCATCAGGCAAGGGGGGGACGGGGAAAACCACCGTCGCGGTCAACCTCGCGGCGTGCATCCCAGAGCCGGTGATGCTGCTCGACTGCGACGTGGAGGAGCCGAACTGCCATGTATTCCTCAGCCCGGAGATCGACCGCACCGAACGATGCACCCTCCCCTATCCCGTCGTCGACGACAGCCGCTGCACCCGCTGCGGCGCCTGCAGCGCGCTGTGCCAGTACAACGCCATCGTCTCGCTGAAGACGCGGACCATGGTCTTCCCTGAATTGTGCCACGGGTGCGGGGGGTGCGCCGAGATATGCCCCGAGCGAGCCATTACGGAGGCGCGGCGCGAAATCGGCACCATCTCCGCCGGGTCCGGCCGCGGCCTGTCCTTCGGCCAGGGCCTGCTCGACGTCGGCCAGACGATGTCCCCGCCGCTGATACGGGGGGTCCAGCGCCGGGCGGCCGATGAAGGCACAACCATCCTCGACTGCCCGCCGGGCACGTCCTGTCCCGTCATCACGGCCGTCAGGGGGAGCGACTACGTTGTTCTGGTCGCCGAATCCTCCCCCTTCGGCCTGAACGACCTGAAACTGGCCGTCGAAACCATGCGTCTCATGGGCATCCCCTGCGGCTGCGTGATCAACCGGGCCAACCCTCTGGAACGGAGGGTGGCCGACTACTGCCGGCAGGAGCGGATCCCGGTCCTGGCGGAAATCCCGGAGGATCGGAAGGCGGCCGAAGCCTACGCGCGCGGCCTGCTGCTGGCCGAGGCGCTCCCGGACTTCAGGGAGAGGTTCGAAAACCTCTACCGGCGCATTCTCGAGGAAATCTCCCGGCGGGAGGCAGCGGCCGGGGATCAGCCGGCGTATGGGGGAGAAACAGCATGAAAGAACTGGTTGTCCTCAGCGGCAAAGGGGGGACCGGGAAAACCAGCATCACCGCCTCGTTCGCCCACCTGGCCGGTGCGTCCGTCATTGCCGACTGCGACGTCGATGCCGCGGACCTGCACCTGGTCCTGTCGCCCGAAACACTGCGGCGGGAGACGTTCACCAGCGGCGGGGAGGCCGTGATCCGGACAGAAGACTGCATCGCCTGCGGGATCTGCAAAGACAAGTGCCGATTCCACGCCGTCCGCAAGGTCCGCCTCAAGAAGCACGCCTACGCCTACGAGATCGATCCCCTGGCCTGCGAGGGATGCAGCGTCTGCGCGGCCCTGTGCCCTGAGGATGCCATCGATTTCCCGGAGCGGTCCTGCGGGGAGTGGATGGTCTCGAAAACACGGTTCGGGACGATGGTGCATGCGCGCCTCGCCATCGGCGCCGAGAATTCCGGGAAACTGGTCACGATCGTCAAGAACGAGGCGCGCAGGATTGCCCGTCAGCAGCAGTGTTGCTGGATCCTCGCCGACGGCCCGCCCGGGATCGCGTGCCCGGTGATCGCCTCCATTTCAGGCGCGTCGGCCGCCCTCATCGTCGTCGAGCCGACCCTGTCGGGCATCCACGACATGGAGAGGGTGCTCGAACTGACAAGGCACTTCGGAATCCCGGCCTTCGTCTGCGTCAACAAGTGGGAGATCCACCCCGCGATGGCGGACGAAATCGAACAGAATGCCGGCCGGGCGGGCGCCCGGCTCGTCGGCAGGATACGCTACGACGGTTCCGTCACCGCGGCCCAGATCCGGGGGATACCCGTCACGGAATACGGGGGCCCGGCCTCCGAAGACATCCGCGGGGTATGGGGCCGTGTCGCAAGCCACATGGAGGCTGTCGAAACGCCCGAGCGCATCGTGGTGTAGGCGGAGCCCGATACGGCATCCGGCGAGATTTCGGCCCTGTCCCGCATGAAAAATATAAGAAACCGCGCGGCGGGAGTCCTGACGACCGACGCCATACTCGAGAGCATTTCCGACGGGGTCTTCACCGTCAACCTTCAATGGCGCATCACCTCGTTCAACAGGGCCGCGGAGGAGACGACCGGCGTGGACCGGGAGGAGGCCGTCGGTCGGCGGTGTTCGGAGGTGTTCCGGTCCGACATGTGCGGCGACGCCTGCGCCCTGCGCGAAACCCTCCAATCGCACAAACCCGTGATCGGGAAATCCGGATACATCATCAACGCCGAAGGCGCCCGCATCCCCGTCAGCGTATCGACGGCGATCCTGAAAGACTCTGACGGCCGCATCCTAGGCGGCGCGGAGACCTTCAGGGACCTTTCGGAACTCGAGACGCTGCGGCGGGAGCTGACGGGCAAATACCGGGCGGGGGATCTGGTCAGCCGCAGCCCTCTTCTGCAGCGCATATTCGAAGTGCTCCCGGCCGTCGCCTCCAGCCCGAGCACCGTCCTGATCCTCGGGGAAACCGGCACCGGGAAGGAGCGGATAGCCAGGACGATCCACTCCCTCAGCCCCAGAAGCCGGGGACCGTTCGTGGCGCTCAACTGCGGCGCCCTGCCCGATACGCTGCTCGAATCGGAACTGTTCGGGTACAAGGCCGGGGCGTTCACGGGCGCCGCCCGCGGCAAGGCCGGCCGGTTCGCCCTTGCCGAAAAGGGGACCATCTTCCTCGACGAGATCGCGGAGATCACGCCCGCGCTGCAGGTGAAACTGCTCCGCGTGCTGCAGCAGCGGACCTACGAGCCCCTCGGGGCGACCCGATCGGAAACCGCCGACGTCCGGGTCCTCGCGGCCACCAACAGGGACCTGGCGGATCTGGTGCGCCGGGGCGGCTTCCGGGAAGACCTCTACTACCGCATCAACATCGTGCGCGTCGAGCTCCCCCCCCCTGCGCCGGAGAAAAGAGGACATCCCGATGCTCGTCGACCAGTGCATCGCGCGTTTCAACCAGGTGCAGCGAAAAGCCGTCCCGGAAATCCGGCCGGAGGCCCTGTCGGTGCTGATGGCCCACCACTGGCCCGGAAACATCCGCGAACTGGAGAACGTCATCGAGCGCGCGTTCGTTCTCTGCGGGGAAGGGCCCATTGAGAGCAAGCACCTGCCCGAGGAGCTGACCGGCAAGGCGATCCTGGGCACCGATACCGTGCGGTCGGCGCACGCCGTCCTGGATACGCAGGCGATCCTCTCCGCGCTCGAACAGTGCGGTTGGAACCGCCAGGATGCGGCCCAAAAAATGGGCATCCACAAAACCACCCTTTTCCGCCGCATCAGGAAGCTCGGCATCGCCCTGCCTGAAAAAGACGGCCGGTCCCGACGGGCCCGGTAACGGCGGCGGGGGAACCGCAAAACCGCGGGATTTCAGGGCCGACCCCGGCGCCGGCGCCCGCAACCGGGCATGGCGAACGTGCCGTCGTACAGGGTGCCCGCAATCCACGTATCGATCACCCGGCGCAAATTCCCGGACACGAACGGGACGATCCGGATGCCGTAGGCGGCGATCAGGGCCTGGGTGTCCGCGCCCATGGCGCCGCAGACCAGCAGGTCCAGCTGCAGCCCCCCACCATCCCAAGCGCCGCCCGGAGCGGCCGGTCCCCCGGGACGGTTTCCCTGAACTCCCGGACGATCCTCCCCGATTGCAGGTCGACGACATGCAGTTGGCGCGCCGTATCGAACACCGGCACAATACGATCCTCCCGATACGCAAAAGCCGCCTTCGTCATCCGGAAAGCTCCTTTGGAACACCACAGAATGCAGCCGGTCCCTGCAAATGCCGTCCCGACAGGCATCCGGGTCCGGCGGCCGGCCCCGGATGCCTATGAAACGGGCGCTTCGGCCGGAACGGGCGCATCGGCCGGAACGGGCGCATCGGCCGGAACGGACCCCGGGCCCTGCAGCCCATTCCGTTGCGCTTCTGCAACTGTATCCCCGGTCCCGCTGCCGCTTTTCCGGCAAATCGACGGAACCCGGCGGACGTTTATGCGGTATAATGCCCGGCGGACTCGGTCGGACCGTTCGACCATGGAATGCACGGCGCCCCGGGGCGGATCCGCACCGGGGCCCTTGGCGGGGGCACAGATCATGACAGACACCTCGGATACTCCATCAAGGCTCCGGGAACTCGAAGGGAGGGCGTGGGACCGCGAGGGCATCCTGCAACGGTGCCGAAACCTCATGCTGCACGGGATCCCCAGGAAAAACCTGGACCGGGACACGCTCGTCCGCCTCCGGCCGGAGATCCTCGCCCGCGTGCAGCTCCGGGCCGAGGAATACAACTTCATGTTGAGGAACTGCGCCCGAAGCACCGCCCTGGCCGTCATGGAGGAGTTCGGGCTCGGGAGCATGGACGTGGTCAAGGCGCTGTCGCCGTTCCCCGGCTTCGGCGGGACCGGATGGATGTGCGGCGGGGTCACGGGCGGGCTGATCGCATTGGGGCTGTTCGGGGGGAGCGAGGACCTGCTCGACCAGGACGCCGTGGGGCGCACGTTCGCGCTTGCCCGTCAGTTCATGCCCCGCTTCGAAGAGGCGGTCGGGGCGCTGACCTGCCCCGAAGTCCAGGAGAAGGTGGTGTTCGGCCGCTACATGGACCCCTCGGCGAGCCCGGAGAACATGGCAGCGTTCGAACAGGCCCGGGGTTTCGAAAAATGCAGCCTTGTTCCCGGCATCGGCGCGCGCATCGCATCGGGCCTGATCATCGAAACTGTCGCCGGCGGCCTCCTATGACGGCCCGGGCGGGGTCCTGTGCGGATTCTGGCCGGCACTGCCCTCCGGCGGGTGCCAGGATGTCGGGTCCGACATCGTCCGGAATCTTCCCGGTGAAAAGGCCGCGGGGCACGACGGCGGACCCGGAGCGGAGACCGCGGGACGGGGTTCGCCCTGTACGCCAACGTCCGATTGCAATGGTGGGACCGTATGCAGCAGATTGAAAACAGGCTCGACAGGGAGCTGCGCGTCGGCGCGCAGTACCTGTCCCAGTGCCTCAACCCGGAATCGGGCGCCATCCCGCGCATCCCCAACGTGGACATCTACGGGATCTCCATTAGCCTGAATGGAATTGCGGGCGGGGACCTGATCACCTACGTGAACTTCCAGGACCGCTACGATCTCGATGCCCGCATCGGGAGCGCCCTGGCGGAGGGGCGCGAGGACGTCGCGCGCAACATCCAGAGGCTCAAGCGCAAAGGGGGCGTCCTGGTGGCCGACGTGGCGGGCCACGAGTACGCCGACGCCATGCGCGCCCTTCTGCTGCACCAGATATTCCACACGTCGATCCTCTACGAACTGGACCTGTACGGGGAGATCACGGCCCATCTGTTCGAGCAGATCAACAAGCGCTTCTTCAAGTCCAAGACGCTGCGCAAGCTTGCCGGGGACGTTGACTCGGGCAGCTTCATCACGCTGATCTACGGCGAGATCTCGCTCACGGGCAGGTTCCGCTTCATATGCGCCGGCCACCCGCAGCCCATGGTCTTCTCCAGGGCCTACGACCGTTTCGTCGAGATCAGCCCGGACAGGATGGTGAGCTACCCCCCGATCGGGCTCCAGCTGAGCGAGGACGACGCCGATGTCCGGATGTTCCCCAGGGTCCTCGGCTACAAGAAGCACTACACCATCAACGAGCTGAACCTCATGGGGCAGGGGGACGTGCTTCTGCTGTACACCGACGGCCTCGTGGACCCCTTCTCGCCCTATACGCAGAAGCAGCTGGAGCGGGCGGTATCGTCGTCCCGGGACGGTTCGGCGGAGGCCATCTGCAGGAGGATCCTCGAGGACCGCAACGCGGCCGCCCGGCCGGCCGACGACCTCAGCCTCGTGGTCATCAAATACCGGTGATGTCCCGGGGCCGTGCCGGGGCCCCCGTGCGGCAGATCAGAGCCATTTCTTGTGCTTGAAGAAGGCGAGCAGCCCCCCGCCTATCAAAACGGCCAGCACCCAGAAAAGAACATACCCGTAGGGGAGCCCCAGTTCCGGCATGCTCAGCCGGCCGGCGGACCTGTCGAAATTCATGCCGTAGACGCCGGCCAAAAATCCCAGGGGGATGAAGATGGTCGCGATGATGGTCAGGACCTTCATGACCTCGTTCATCCGGTTGCTGACGCTCGACAGGTAGATGTCGAGCAGCCCGGAGACCATGTCGCGGAAGATCTCGACCGTGTCGATCACCTGGACCGCGTGCTCGTACAGGTCCCGGAAGTAGATGCGGGTGTCCTCGTGCACCAGGCCCGTCTCCATCCGCCCCAGGCCGCCGATGACCTCGCGCAGGGGCCAGACGGCCTTGCGCAGGTAGGCCAGCTCCCGTTTGAGCCCGTGGATGGACTCGAGGTGCTCCGGCCCGGGGTCCTCGAGCAGCCGCGATTCCAGGCCCTCGATCCGCTCGCTCAGCGACTCCAGAACCGTGAAGTACCCGTCGACGACGGCGTCGACGAGCGAGTAGGCCAGATAGTCGCTGTGCAGCAACAGGACCCGGGGGACGGACTTGCGGATCCGGTTCCTGACCGGGTCGAACACGTCGCCGGCCTTTTCCTGGAACGACAGGACGAAGTTATCCCCCGCCACGAAGCTGCACTGCTCGCTCTGCACCCTGCCGGTGTCTTCGTGGACGGTGAGCATCTTCAGCGCCAGGAAGATGCAGCCGGCCGACGCGTCCAGCTTCGGCCGCTGGCCCGTGTTGGCGATGTCCTCCAGGATGAGGGAGTGGATCCCGAAATGCCGCCCGATCTTCTCGATCTGCTCCACTTCGTGCAGGCCCTCGATGTTGATCCAGGTCATCGTCGGCGTGTCCCTGAAGGGGAAACAGTCCTCGATGGCGGCGACCGTTGTTTCCTCCAGCGCCGTGGCGCCGTAGTCGAAGACATGGATGCGCGTCTTCTCGACCTTTCGTTCGCCGATGAAAACGACCGCCCCGGGCTCGAGGCCCCGGGTCTTCGACAGTTTTTTTATGAAACGGGGCATCGCCCCCTCCCTTGCGACCGGCGCCCCCGACGCGCAACACGGGGGCTATCCCCCGGAGCGCCTGGCCCGGTATCCCAGGCTCGCCAGCTCGGAGACGAGCAGGTCCCCGTGGTCCCCCTGGATGAGAATGGCGCCGTCTCTGACGGTGCCGCCCGCGCCGCAGCGCCGCTTGAGCCTCAGCGCAAGGGCCTCGAGCGCCTCGCCCGCCAGGGGAACGCCCGCAACGACCGTCACCTTTTTCCCCCGGCGCCCCTTCGTGCTGCGAAAGACCCGGACGGAACCGTCCCCGGACGGCACAGCGGCCCGGCTCGCGGGATCATGCTTGTGGCGCACTTCCAACCTCCGATCCGGCGGCGGGTCACTCCCCGCCGAGCGAGACGTCGAACACGGCGCTGCACCCGTCGGAGGTGTTCATCAGGACCGCCTTCTCCAGCGCCCCGCTCGTGACGACGAAGCGGAACGTTTTCCCCGGGCTGTCGGGCAGCCCGGCGACGCGCGCACGGCCGTCGCTGTTGGTGCCGACCTGGAGCGACATCCTGCGCAGCCCCAGAAACCCGTAGCGCAGCGACACGTCGATCTTCGCGTCGTACAGGGGCAGGCCCCCCGCGTCCCGGACCGTGAACTCCGCCGAGCACCCGCCCAGGCAGCCGTCGACGACCGGGACGGGCTGCTCGGGGCCCGCGGCGGCTGCCGCGGCCGCCGCCAGCACGAGGGTCAGGATCATGCCCGGCAGCAGCCGGGACCCTTCGATACGATGGTATGCCTTCATGTGCGTTTCCTCTGAAATCCGGCATGGGCCAGGGCCCTATCCGGGCCCCGGCCACGCGCCCTATTCTACCAGTTGCACCGCGGGATCGTCGATGATCCCGTCACTGGACGGTGGTGCCGCTCGAGGGCTTCCCTCTCCCGGCCTGCTTGTTCCGCTGCGCCTCCAGGGCCCGGATCAGCCCGTCGACAATCTGCGTGGGGATCGCGATCACGGCCTTGACCGGCGCCGGCAGCGTGCCGGTCTTCTGGATCCGCAGCGCCTCCTCCTCGCTCTGGGGCCCGAGGACGTCGCAGAACGTCAGGGTGCAGTCGATCGGGGAGACGCTGACCTGGACGTAGTTGGCGTATATCCTGGGCGATTCCTGGGTATGGTCCGCAATGATCTGTACGGGGCGTTCCTCGTGTGCCATCGTTGTCCTCCATGCAGGCGCCCGCAGCGGCGGGTGCCGCTGCGGGGATCGGCCGGCAGCCGGCGGCCGGCGTCATCCGGGAGGCCAGCCGAAGAGCCGGCCCCCCAGGACGTGCAGGTGCAGGTGGCCGACCGTCTGCCCCGCCTCCCGGTTTGTGTTGATCACGACCCTGTAGCCCGTGCCGCCGACCCCCTGGTCCCTGGCCGCCCGTCCGGCGACGGCCACCAGGTGCCCGAGAAGCGCCGCATCCCCGTCGAGGGCTTCGTTGAGCGACGCCACATGCCTGCGGGGGACGACCAGCAGGTGCACCGGGGCCTGCGGGCTGCTGTCGCGAAAAACGACGCACCGGTCGTCCTCGTACAGGATGGCGGCCGGCGCCCGGTGGCCCGCAATCAGGCAGAAAATGCAGTCCCTCTCCATCGCAATCCCTTCGCGTGCGGCGCCAGGCCCGCCGGGGCGCCTCACCGCACTCTTTCGATGTCCGCTCCGAGGAGCGCCAGCTTCCCCTCGATCCCTTGGTAGCCGCGGTCGAGGTGGTACACGCGGTCGATCCAGGTTTCCCCCCTGGCGACCAGGGCGGCCAGGACCAGGGAGGCGCTCGCGCGCAGGTCCGAGGCCAGGACCCGGGCGCCGCCCAGCGGGCCGCTCCCCCGGACCAGCGCCCGCCTCCCTTCCAGGGTGATGTCCGCGCCCATCCGGATCATCTCCTGCGCATGCATGAACCTGTTCTCGAATATCGTTTCCGTGATCACGGCAACGCCGTCCCCCTGGGTCATCAGCGCCATGTACTGCGCCTGCATGTCGGTCGGGAACGCCGGGTAGGGGCACGTGGTGACGTCGGCCGACCGTATCGGCCCGTCGCCGCGGACGCGGATGCCTCCAGAGACGGCGTCGACATCGGCCCCGGCGCGGCCCAGCTGCTCGAGCACCGCCGTCATGTGCCCCGGGTTGCAGCCGTCGATCCGGACGTCGCCGCGCGTGATCGCCGCGGCCACGGCGAAGGTTCCGGCCTCGATCCGGTCCGGGATGACCCTGTGCCGGCAGCCGTGCAGCCCGGCGACGCCGCGGACCCGGATGGTGCGGCTCCCGTCCCCTTCGATCCGCGCCCCCATGCCGCGGAGCATGTCGGCCAGGTCGACGACCTCCGGTTCGCAGGCCGCATTCTCGAGGACCGTTTCGCCCTCGGCCAGAACGGCCGCCATCATCAGGTTCTCGGTCCCGGTCACGGTCACCGCGTCCATCCGGATTCGGGCCCCGTGCAGCTTCCCGGCCGAGGCCTCGATGTACCCGTGCACGACCTCGCAGCGCGCCCCCATCGCCTCGAGCCCCGAGATGTGCAGGTTCACGGGGCGCGCCCCGATGGCGCAGCCCCCGGGGAGGGACACCCTCGCCTTCTGGAACCTCCCGAGCAGCGGCCCGAGGACCAGGATCGACGCCCGCATGGTTTTGACGAGTTCGTAGGGCGCCTCCAGGGACCGGAGCGCCCGGGATTCCAGCACGGCCGTCCCATCCTCCCGGACTTCGACCTCGCAGCCCATCTCCCGGAGCAGCGTCCGGGTGGTCTGGATGTCGCGGACGTACGGCACGTTCTCGAGCTCCACCCTTTCGGGCGTCAACAGCGAGGCGGCCATGGCCGGCAATGCGGCGTTTTTCGCGCCGCTGACGGTTACGCGCCCGGCCAGGGGCCTTCCTCCGACCACCCGTATCTTGTCCATTCCCCCCTACTCTTTCCGGAAAACAAGGCACCTGGGGATGCCCTGCAGGTCCCCGATAGCCTCCTCGGCCGCGAGCCCCGCACCCTCCATCAATCGCCGTACGCGGCCGGCCTGCCCCCGGCCGACCTCGAGCAGCAGCCGCCCCCCGGGCGCCAGGCGCGGCGCGGCCCCGGGCGCCAGGCGGCGGTAGCAGTCCAGGCCGTCGCGGCCGCCGACGAGGGCCCCGCGGGGCTCGTGGTCCCTGACGCCGGATGAGAGGGTATCATAGTCTTCGAGCGCCACATACGGCGGATTCGACAGGATCATGTCAAACAGGGGGCCGGGCCGGAAGCATTCGAGCAGGTCCGCCCGGATGAACCGCACCCGCCCGAGGACGCCGTGGCGCGCCGCGTTTGCGCACGCGACTTCGAGGGCCGCCCCGGAGATGTCGGTCGCCCACCCGGACGATGCCGGCAATCGGCAGGCCACCGACACCGCGACGCAGCCCGACCCCGTGCCGACGTCCGCGTACCGCATGTCCGGTCCGGGCGCCAGCCTCAGCGCCGCCTCCACCAGGATCTCCGTCTCCGGGCGCGGGATCAGTACCGCGGGGGTCACAGAAAAGTCGAGCCCGAAGAACTCGCGCTCCCCAATCAGGTACTGCAGGGGCTCGCCTCCGGCGTGGCGCCGAACCAGCGACCCGTAGAGGCGCCACGCCGCGTCGGGCACCCCCTCGGCGGCGTGGGCGAGGATGTACACCCTGTCGCGGCCGAGCGCGAAACCCAGCAGAAGATCCGACGCCAGTGCGGGGGCGTCCACCCCCGACTGCCGGAACTGTCGGGCGGCCCATGCCCGCGCGCTTGCGATTGAGTGCATCGAATACGGCCCCGGTTGCGGAAGCCGGTCACACGGCTTCCTTCAGCTTTTCCGCCTGGAAATGCGTGGTAAGCGCCTCGATCACCGGCTCGATGCTCCCGTCGAGGATTTCCGGGAGGTTGTGCACCGTCATGCCGATGCGGTGATCGCTGACGCGGTTCTGGGGGAAGTTGTAGGTACGGATCTTCTCGCTGCGGTCCCCGGTGCCCACCTGGCTGCGGCGGTCCGCGGCGATCGACTTCTGCTGCTCCTGGATGGCGATGTCGTAGAGCCTCGAGCGCAATACGCGCATGGCCTTGGCCCGGTTCTTGATCTGGGATTTCTCGTCCTGGCACGAGACCACCAGCCCGCTGGGGATGTGGGTGATGCGGACCGCGCTGTAGGTGGTGTTGACCGACTGCCCCCCCGGCCCGGACGAGCAGAACGTGTCGATGCGGATGTCCCTGGGGTCGATGACGACCTCCACCTCGTCCGCGTCGGGCAGCACCGCCACGGTGACGGCCGAGGTGTGGATGCGCCCGCTGGCCTCCGTGTCAGGCACCCTCTGCACCCGGTGCACCCCGCTTTCGTATTTCAGCTTGCTGTAGACGCGGTCCCCTTCGATCAGGGCGATGACCTCCTTGAACCCGCCCACCTCCGACGGGTGGGAGTCCATGATCTCGACCCGCCAGCCGACGCGTTCCGCGAACCGGGAGTACATCCGGAAAAGGTCGGCGGCAAAAAGCGTGGCTTCGTTGCCGCCCGTTCCCGCCCGGATCTCGAGGAAGACGTTCTTCTCGTCGTTCGGGTCCTTGGGCATCATCAGCATCTGCAGCGCCTGGTAGGTCTGCGCCGCGCGGCTCTCGAGCAGCGACAGCTCCTCCGCGGCGAGTTCGCGCATCTCCGGGTCGGCATCGGCGGCCACCAGGGCCCGGGTCTCCTCGATTGCGCGGAGGATCTCCCGGTAGCCCCGGAACGACTCCATGATCTCCTGCAGGTCCCGGTACGCCTTGGCGTGCTTGCGGTAGGCCGCCTGATCGGCGATGACCGCGGGGTCGGACAGGGCGGCGTTCAGTTCCTCGTATTTCTTTTCCAGGGCATGTAGCTTTTCGATCATAGAATGTTTCGCGAGATACGGTACGTTGGGATGCCCGGCGGGCGGCCCGCGGCTACGCCGCGGTCTGCGCCCCGCGGGACTGGATGCCGTCGAGTTCGAGCGCCTCTTTCAGGGAGCGGATGGCCACTTCCAGCTGGTCGTCCGAAGGCTCCTTGGTCGTGATGCGCTGCAGGCCGAGGCCCGGCAGCACGATCAGCCGGAAGAACCCCTTCCCAGAGCGGGGCGCGGAAAGGCGGATCAGCTCGTAGGACAGCCCGGAAACCAGAGGCACCAGGACAAGGCGGGAAAGGAAAATCGCCCAGAACGCGTCGAACTTGAACAGCGAGAACACGAGAATGCTCGTCACCATCACGAACATCAGGAAACTGGTGCCGCACCGGGGGTGGAGGGTGGATTTTCCGCGCGCGTTCCCGACCGTGAGCTCCTCGCCGGCCTCCCAGGTGTAGACGACCTTGTGCTCCGCCCCGTGGTACTCAAACACCCTCCGGATGTCCTTGAGCATGCTCACCAGGACGATGTAGCCGAGGAAGATGACAACCCGGATCAGCCCGTCGACCAGGTTGAAGACAAGCCAGTTGTGGATCGCGGGGATGGGGCCCTTCAGCAGCGTGGTGATCCACAGCGGCAGCAGGATGAACAGGAGAACGGCGACGGCGATGGCCGCGGCCATCGACAGGGCGATCGGGTAGGTCGACCCCGCCTTGGCAGCCCTGCCCGGCTTCCGTGCGGCCTGCGCAGCCTCCTCGTCCTTCATGGCGGCGTTGATGGAGAAATTCAGCGCGCGCATCCCGAGGACCAGCGACTGCAGCAGGACGGCGAAACCGCGGACGACGGGCCAGGAAAGCGGCTTCCAGAAATCCGACAGCCGCTTCACGGGCTTGCCCGTGACCTCCATGGACCCGTCCATGCGCCGGACCGCGACGGCCGTGGCACGGGGCGTCCGCATCATGACGCCCTCGATCACGGCCTGGCCGCCGACGAGAATGTCTTCGGGCGATTCCGTGGATGGCTGCTTGGGGGATGGCTGCTTGGGCATGGGCATCCCGGCGGTTACTCGGTTGTCTTCGGCTTCAGGCCGTAGCGCCGCTGGAATCGTTCGATGCGGCCCGCGGTGTCGACCAGCTTCTGCTTCCCGGTGTAGAAAGGGTGGCAGGCCGAGCACAGCTCCAGGCGGATGTCCGGCTTCGTCGAATGCGTCTCAAAACTGTTCCCGCAGGCGCAGGTCACCGTGACCTTGTGGTATTGGGGATGGATTCCTTCTTTCATTCTACCCTCGTCCTTTCGGATACGCCCCGGTACGGGGCCCTTAAAACAATCGGAAAGTATACCACTTCCCGCCACACCGTGGCCACGGATTTCTTCATCCTCCCGGGAGACGGCCCGGGGCGCCGGAGAGTTTGAAATATCGGGGTCAATATGGTAGTGTGATCGGTTCCCCGGGGGCCGCATCCCCTCCCGATGCGGCCCCGGGGGCGCCGAAAGAACACCGCGGGAGGACGGGGCCGGCGGGCCGGCTCCGGAGTAACTCGTGCGCACCCAGGTATATCGCGCCCTCTGATGCCTATGAAGACACTGAAGGTTTTTTTCCACAACAACTGTTTCGACGGGCTCGCCTCGGCCGCCCTGTTCAGCAGCTTCTACCGCGGGGCGGTCGAGAAGGACTGCGCCATACGGTACGAGGGGCTCGCCCACCGCGCCGGCCAGCTGTTCCTCGACGTCGTGTTCGACGGGGACGAAAACGCCATCGTGGACTTCAAATACTCCACCGACCCGCGCCTGACCTGGTGGTTCGACCACCACCAGAGCGCCTTCCTCTCGGCCGGGGACGAGGCCCACTTCCGGGCCGACCGCAGCGGCAGGAAATTCCACGACCCCACCTACATATCCTGCACGAAATTCATCGCGGAGATGGTGGCGGAGCACTACGGGTTCGACGCGTCCGGGCTCGGCGAACTGATCCGCTGGGCCGACATCATCGACGGGGCCCGGTTCGAGAACGCCCGGACGGCGGTGGAGATGCCGGAGGCGGCGATGAAGCTCATGATGGTCATCGAGGGGGTGCGCGACCGGGGGAAGCTCCACGGCCTGATCGAGGAGTTCCAGAAACGGCCGCTCGACGCCATCATGGAGATCCCGTGGGTGCTCGACACTTTCCGCCCCCTGCACGAACGCCACCTCCGGTCGATCGACCTCATCCGCCTCAAGGCCGAGTACGACCGCTCGGTGATCTTCTTCGACATCAGCGAGCACGACCTGGAAGGCTACAACAAGTTCATCCCCTACTACCTGTACCCGGAATCCGTCTACTGCGTGGGGGTCAGCCTCTCGAGCTACCGGACGAAGATCTCCGTCGGATCCAACCCCTGGAGCCCCCGCCCCCGCACGCACAACCTCGCGGCGCTGTGCGAACGCTACGGGGGGGGAGGGCACCCGGTCGTGGGCGCGATTTCCTTCGAGCCCGGGGAGATCGAAAAAGCCCGCTCCATCGCCCGGGACATCGCCGGGGAGCTCCGCGGCCGGAGCTGAGCCCCCGGCCCCCCGGCGCATTTGGGTTGCACGAGACCGCGTGATGCCCGTATTCTGAATATCCCGAAGGGTGCGGGGCCCGCCCGCGAGGGCGGCCCCCGACAGGATTTTCATGCTCCTTATCAAGAACATTTCTCAGGTCATCACTCTCAGCAAAGGCCCCGTGCCCAGGGTCGGCAATTCCATGTCCGACCTCGGGATCATCGAGAACGGCGCCCTCCTCGTTCACGGCGAACGCATCGTCTGGGTGGGGCCCACCAAGGACATCCCCGTCCGCGAGCCCGGGATACGGTACCAGACTTTCGACGGGATCGGGCTGGACCTGATCGCGATGCCGGGGTTCGTCGATTCCCACACGCACCCGGTGTTCGCCGGGCCCCGGATCGACGAATTCGACCTCCGGTGCCAGGGGAAGGATTACGGGGAAATCGCCGCCGAAGGCGGGGGGGTTCTCAAGAGCGTCCGGGCGTTCCGCGCCGCGACCTTCGAACAGCTCCTGGACAGGACGGAACGGTGCTTCCGGCAGTTCCTGAACCACGGCACGACCACCATCGAGGGGAAAAGCGGCTACGGCCTGTCGCTGGAGGAGGAGATGAAAAGCCTCCGCATCCTGGCGTCGCTCAAGGAACGGAACAAGCTCGAGGTCGTCCCCACGTTTTTCGGGGCCCATGCCATCCCCGAGGAGCATGCCCATTCCCGCGAGGAATACGTCCGGAGCCTGACCCAGATCATGATCCCGCGCATCGCGCAGGAGGGCCTGGCGCAATTCTGCGACGTGTTCTGCGAGGAGGGGTATTTCTCGGTCGAGGAGGCCCGCTCCATCCTCGGCGCGGCCAAGGCGGCCGGATTCGGGCTGCGGATACACGCCGACGTCCTCAGCCGCACCGGGGGCGCGAAACTCGCCGCGGAACTGGGCGCCCGCAGCGCGGGCCATCTCCGGTGGATCCACGATGCCGACATCGAGGCGCTGAAGCAGTCCGGGGTCACGGCGGTCCTGCTGCCCGGGACCGCGTTCAACCTCGGCCTGGAACGCCACGCCCCGGCGCGCCAGCTCATCGCCGCGGGTGTACCGGTGGCGCTCGCCACCGACTTCAATCCCGGCACGTGCCACACCATGAACATGCAGATCATCCTTGCACTGGCCTGCCACCGGTTGCAGATGTCCCCGGCCGAATCGATCACCGCCGCCACCATCAACGGCGCCTACGCGCTCGGCCTCGCCGACAGGCTGGGCACCCTGGAGGAGGGGAAACAGGCCGACATCGTCATGATGGCCGTCCCCGATTACCGGGAGCTGCCCTACTCCTTCGGGATCAACCACTGCGCGGTCGCCATCAAGCGGGGGACGATCGTCATCAACCTGCTCGAGCAGCCCTACCGGGGACCGGCCTAGGGTTCCCCCGGGGTCCATGCCGGGCCCGGGGGTCCTCCCGCACGTTCCGCCCGCTGCTGCCGCCTGCAGGGTGCGGCATCCGTCCTTCACGGCCGATCCCGCCGGCCGGGGGGCGCCTAAAAACGGCCCCGGCGATAAAATCGCTTGTGAAGTTTACGGGAATATCCTATAAACATAACGTGGCAAGGTATTTTGGATACTTGGGCCTTTCAATTTGGGAGGATAGCGGAAGGATTTATTTTTAAATCATCCCGGGGCATCACTCCGAAAGCCAGTGGGGGACGCGGCCCGGATTCCCGCAGGGCTGCACGGGAAGCCCATGCAGCCGGACGCGGAAGCTCCGTCGCCGCCGTCGCGCCAGGGAGGGAGGGTTTTTCCTGCCGCCCCCGCAGGCCGTCCCGCGACGGAGCGGGGCCGGAACGGCGTGCCCATCAGCTGCCAAATTGCAATCTGTTAGACCCCATTCGGCTTGCCGGATGCACAGAATCCAGGAAGCCGTTTGTTTCTGGTGCGGGGGTTGGAAGCGGGAGAGACATCCTGGAAAGGAGCAGTTCATTTGAAAATTATCGCTGAAAAGATCAACGGAACGCGCAAGCGAGTAGCGCAGGCTATTCAGGAACGTGACGCGGCATTCATTCAGGGCCTGGCCAAGGAACAGGCCGAGGCCGGCGCCACCTGGCTCGACGCCAACGCGGGGACCGCCCCCCAGCGGGAACCCGAGGACCTCATCTGGCTGGTCGAAAACATCCAGGCGGTGACCGATACGCCGGTGTCCCTCGACAGCGCCAATCCCAAGGCCCTGCAGGCGGCGATCAAGGTCGTCAAGAAGACCCCCATGATCAATTCCATCAGCCTCGAACCGGGGCGCATCGATGTGTTCCCCATCGTGGCCGAACACAAGTGCCCGGCCGTGGCGCTGGCCATGGACGAGAAGGGGATCCCGAAGACGAAGGAGGAGCGCATCAGCATCATCGGCAGGCTCCTGGAGAAGACGCGGTCCATGGACATACCGGACGGCAACCTCTACTTCGACCCGCTCGCCATGACGATAGGGACGGGGCAGGAGAACGCCCTGGTGTTTTTCGAAACCATCCGTGAAATCCGCGCGAAATTCCCCGAGGTCCACGTCACCTGCGGGCTGAGCAACATCTCCTTCGGCCTGCCGGCGCGCAAGTACATCAACCGGGTATTTTTGGCCCTGTCGATGCAGGCGGGCCTCGACTGCGCGATCACGAACCCGAACAGCAAGGACATCCAGACCACGATACTGGCCGCGGAGCTGCTGCTCAACCAGGATCGCTATTGCCTGAAATACACGCGCGCCTTTCGCGCGGGAGTTTTTGAAGAATAACATACCGTTTGGACAGAGCATTTGTATTCCCGGACAACATTTACCCTAAGGAAGTAAAAGGAGAGCATATGTCGAAAGAATTGGTCAATCTCGTCGTGGACATGCGTGAGGAAGAGGCTGTAAAGCTTGCCGAAAAACTGCTGGCAGAGGGCGCGGAGCCGCTCGGTCTTCTCGACGACTGCCGGGAGGCCCTCGGCATCATCGGGGACAGGTTTGCGGCGGGCGAATGTTTCGTACCGGAGCTGATCCTCGCCGGCGAAATGCTGCGGCAGATCGGAGCGCTGGTCAAGCCGAAGCTGGAGGCTTCGGACGCGGGCGCCCAGAAGAAGATCGGGCGCATCGTCTTCGGGACCGTCGAGGGCGACATCCACGACATCGCGAAGGACATCGTGGTGTTCATGCTCGACATCAACGGCTTCGACGTCATGGATCTCGGCGTGGACGTTCCCGCCGCGAAATTTGTCGAAGCGGTCAAGGAATTCAAACCCCAGGTCGTCGGTCTCAGTGGCTTCCTGACACTCGCCTATGACCCGATGAAAAACACCGTCCAGGCCCTGAAGGACGCCGGCCTGCGCGACAGCGTGAAGATCATGATCGGCGGCGGCCAGATGGACGACAACGTTGCGGCCTACGCCAAAGCCGACGCCTACGGCAAGGACGCCATGGCGGCCGTGACACTTTCCAAGGGATGGATTGGAGTGAAATAAGGAGCGAGACAGATATGCCAAAACCGGAAAATTTCGACAAGTTGACTCCCGATCAGAAACGGAAGGCGCGCCTGGAGGCATGGATCAACCATGAGGGCATCACCTTCACCGACCCCGAGGCCGAGAAGGGGTACCGGGAGCGGGCCCAGATGTTCGCCGACGCGTTCGAGATGAAGAAGCCCAAGAGGCTGCCCGTCGCGATCGCCACGGGGTTCGTGCCGTTTCTGTACGCCGGCTACAGCTGCAAGGACGCCATGTACGACACCGACGTGCTCGCCAAGGCCATGATGAAGTTCCACGCCGATTTCCTGCCCGACACCGCGGCCTCCGCGGGGCTGTACGTGCCGGGACAGGTCCTGGAAATCCTCGACTACAAGCTCTACCACTGGCCCGGCCACGGGGTGCCCGAGAACACGTCCTACCAGTGCGCGGAAGCGGAATTCATGAAGGCGGACGAGTACGCCAGCTACCTGAGCGACCCGTCCGACTACTTCATCCGCACCTACCTGCCCCGGGTGATGGGGGCGCTGGCGCCGTGGAAGGACCTGCCGCCCTTCACCGACATCCTCGAACTGCCGTTCATCCCCTGGAGCACGCTCCCGTTCGGGCTGCCGCACATCCAGGAATCCCTCAAGAAGCTGATGCGGGCGGGCGAGCTGTCCCTTGCCTGGGCCGGGAAGGTGGCCGAAATCGACAACGCCGTCGTCACCACCCTGGGGCTGCCCAAATACCAGGGCGGCTTCTCCAAGGCGCCCTACGACGTCATCGCCGACACCATGCGCGGAACCCGGGCCATGATGCTCGACATCTTCCGCAAGCGCAAGGAGATCAAGGAAGCGTGCGACCGCGTGGTCCCGTTCATGACGCGGATGCCCTACGGCGCCTACGCGTGGGGAGCGTCCCCGACCGTGTTCTTCCCGCTGCACAAGGGGGCCGACGGCTTCATGTCGCCGAAGGACTTCAAGGAGCTGTACTGGCCGTCCTTCAAGGCCGTCATGCTCAACCTGATCCAGGACGGCATGATCCCCTTCCTGTTCGTCGAGGGGAGCTACAACCAGCGGCTGGACCTCATCGTCGATCCCGACATACCGGACGGGAGCACCGTCTGGTACTTCGACAAGACCGACATGGCCCAGGTGCGGAAGCACCTGCAGGGGTACGCCTGCTTCTCGGGCAACTTCCCTTCCTCGCTGCTGGCGGCCGGGACCGTCGAGCAGGTCAAGGACGAGGTCAAGAAGCTGATCGACACCTGCGCCGGCGACGGCGGCTACTTCGTGGTCAACGGAGCGGTCCTGGACGAGGCGAAACCGGAGAACCTGCACGCCTACGTCGACACCGCGAAGAAATACGGCGTCTACTAGAAGGCGAGTCGCCCGGCGGGCGGGTCGCGCGCGCCGGTATTACGGAGAAAGCCCGGGGGCACCCCCCGGGCTTTTTTTTCGGCCGCGGCCGGGCGGCCGCCCCTCCGGCGCCTGGACGCGCGCCAGGATCGCGGGCCCGAACACGTCCCGGACGATCCGCTCTATCCCCGGGTCCAGCCTCCCCCCGGGATCCCTCCGTCGCCTGTTGCAGGGGAACCGGAAGGCGTCCTCGGCCACCGACAGCACCAGCGGCCGGTCCTCTGTAATTGCCAGGGGCCAGAGAACACAGGACACGGGCTTGGTCCTGGAGTGGGGCAGGCCCAGATCCAGGGCGGCCGTGTGCAGCGAGCAGAGCACGCCCCGGCGGCGGTCCCCGTAGGCGAAGACGCAGAGCCCGTCCTCGTCCGCGTCGACGGTATAGGTGCCGTCTTCGGGGTTCTCCTCGAAGACATTCTCCAGTCGGGACCCGCTGCCGAGGAGCGGCGCGTAGCGGGACGCCGCCGGCATGTAGCCGATGATGCGGCCGATCTCGTCCGGGTCGACGACGATCTCGTAGCTGGCGCAGCAGCAGCGGTCCCTGCGGCATTTCCCGGGGACGCACCGGTGGGCGATCCGGTAGAGCGCGTCCCTGTCGATCTCCATGGCGCCGGCTTGCAGCATGGCCGGGGTTTTCATTCAGACACCTCCCGGGGTGATGCGGCCCGGCGTCCCTTTCCCGGGTGCCGGATCCGTGGCTCCATCGTATACTGCGCGCGCCGGCGAGGAAACCCGTCTCGTGCACCCATGGCGCAAAGGAGGGTCCGGATGCCCGGCAGGGATGCGCTGCCGGGGCCGGGCGGCGCTCCGGGGTGCGGGCGATGCGGCACGGGCGCGACCCGGGTCCCCTCCCGGCACGGGGACGCCGGCCCGGGCCGCTACCCCTCCGGGGCGCTTCTCGAGGACCAGGCCAGCAGGGCCGCCCCGGCGACGAACAGGACGAGGACGCCCAGCGTGCCATACCGCGGCTGCCCCGTGACGCCGGTCAGGTAGCCCATGAGGAACGGCCCCAGGACGGTGGCGAACTTGCCGAAGACGTTGTAGAATCCGAAAAACTCCGCCGACCGCTCCGTCGGGATCAGGCCGGCGAACATCGACCGGCTCAGGGCCTGGATCCCGCCGAGCGACGTGGCCGCGAAAAACGCCAGGGCGAAGAACATCCCCGTCCTCATGCCCCCGACCGGCACGTCCGAGAGGAAAAACGCGGCCAGGGTGACCCCGATGTAGATCCCGATCCCGGCGTAGAGCATCCGCCGGGCGCCGAACCGCCCGGCCAGCTTCCCGTAGAGGAGCGCGAACGGGAACGCCACGACCTGGATCATGAGAACGGCCGCAAGCAGGGTGACCGCCCCCAGCTCGTTGTCCCTGCCGTAGGTGGTGCACATCGTAATGATGGTGTCGACGCCGTCGATATAGAAGAAGTACGCGGCCAAAAACAAAAATACCCGGCGGTATCTGCGGATTTCCCGGAACGTTCCACCCAGTCGGGCCAGGCTGTCCCGCACCGGGTGGCTGCCGGGATCCAGGCCGTGCCTCTGGCGGACATGGCGCAGCGCGGGCACCGAAAACAGGGCCCACCACAGGGCGACGATGACAAACGCGATCCTGCCCGGGCCCTCCGGCAGGGCGTCCCCGCCCGCGCGGGACGGGTCGGCCAGGATCAGGCCCACCACGGCGAGAAAGGGCACGACGCTCCCGATATAGCCCCAGGCATAGCCGCTCGAGGACACCCAGTCCATCCGGTCCCCCCCGGCGACGTCGACCAGGAACGCATCGTAGAAGACATTGGCCCCCGCGTAGGCCGTCCGGGCGATGACGTACAGGGCCAAAAACAACAGCCAGCGCCCGGCCGCCGCCGAGGGGACCAGCAGGGTCGACAGGATGCCGACGCCGACAAAGAGCGTGAAAAACCGTTTCTTGACCCCCCGGTAATCCGCCAGCGCCCCCATGACCGGGGCCATCACGGCCAGGATCAGCGAGGCGACGGAGTTGGCGTACCCCCAGTTGCGCGTGGAGACGGCATCGTCGACCCCGTAGGAGATCACGTCCTTGAAAAACAGGGGGCCGACGGCCGTGACGATGATCAGGACGAATGCCGAATTGGCGACATCGTACAGGATCCAGCTTCTCTCGGCTTTCCGCGCATCCGGCGCCACGGTTCGAGGTCCCTTCACAGGAAACGCACCTCCATCTCCAGCCGTTCGGCTATCTGCTCGTTCGTGAAGTCCGACGGGAAACGGATCGGGTTGCCGAAGCGGACCGTGACCTCCCCGCGTTTCTGCGGCCACACGTGCCGGTAGTCCATGATTTCGTACGCGCCCCGGATCCTGGCCGGGACGACCCGGGCGTCGAGCTCCTTCACCAGGAGTCCGACGCCGGCCTTGAAATCCGCCACGTCCCCGTCGTGCGACAGCTTCCCTTCGGGGAAGATCATGATGGACCACCCCAGGTCCATGAGCCTCCCCGTGCGCTGGAGGCTCCTCTGGATCCCGGCGTAGCGCTGGAAGGGGAAGATGTTCAGGCCCGCGAGCGCCACCGCCGTCGCCGTTTTCCTCAGGAGGCGCTCCCGGAGGGGCGCGCCTCCGGCGTCCCACTCCTCGAACACGTCGGCGGCGGCGGCCACCGCGATGCGCCTGCGCACGCGCCAGGGGAGCGCCAGCGTGAGCACGGCCGCATCGAGGTGGCTGCTGTGGTTGGCCACCAGGATGCAGGGTTTGTCGAGCCCGTCGAACTTCTCCCGGCCCATGACCCGGAAAGCCATGTGCCGACGCAGAAGCGGCCCGATGACGCACGCCTGCAGCAGCCACCGGCCGCAGACGGCCCAGCGGGAGAGGGGCCAGAGCCGGGCCTTCGCCTCCGGCGCCTTCCCCTGCGAGGCGATGTATCCCTCCAGCTCCGCCACCGTCGTCCGGTCCGTGACGAGGGATTCGTCGAGTTCCACGCGGAACTCCTCCTCTATGGAGCCGACAAGCTCGACCCTGGAGAGGGAATCGAGTTCGAGGTCGAGCCCCAGAGTCGCCGACGGCACGATCCGGTCCGCGGGGACGCGCGACAGCGAACGCAGGATGCCGCCGAGGGGGCCCGCCCCCCCCTCTGCCGGCCGGGGCGGGCCGGCGGCCGGGCCCTTCGCGGCCTCGAGCGCCTCCTGGACGAAGCGGCGCTGGACCTTCAGGGTCGTCGTGCGCGGAAAGTCCGGCTGGTCCCAGACCGAGAACGACTGGATCTTCTGGTGGTCCGCAAGGCGGGCGTTGGCGGCCTCGACCGCCCTCTTCCCGTCCGGCGCGGCGCCGTCGAGGAGCAGCACCGCGTGGATGACGGTCCGGCCGTCCCGCTCCAGGCCGAGGACGCAGGAGCCCCCGACACCGGGCGTCCGGTCGAGCTCGGCCTCGATGTCCTCCGGGTAGACGTTCATGCCGTTCGGCGCCAGGATCATGCTCTTGGTCCTGCCCCGGATGCGCAGGCGCCCGTCCCCGTCGAGCTCCCCGACGTCCCCGGTCCGGTACCAGCCGTCGACGAAGTACTCGGCCTCCAGGTCGGGCCGCTTGTAGTATCCCCGGGTGACGTTGTCCCCCCGGACGAGGATCTCCCCCTGCCCGGAAAGCCGGATCTGCTGTCCCGGCAGCACCCGCCCGACGTTGCCGGGGCGGGGGTCCCTGACGGTGTTGCAGGTGACGATGGGGGAGGCTTCCGTCAGGCCGTACCCCTGGACCACTTTCAGCCCGAGGGAGTTCCAGAAATCCTCGACGGCGCCGTCGAGGGGCGCCCCGCCGACGGCGAAAAAAAGCAGCCTGCCGCCCAGGGTCGCATGCACGGGGCGCAGCAGCAGGCGCCGGGCGGCCCGCGGCAGACGCCGGGCCGCCCCGAGCAACCGTCCGAAGCTCCGGGCCCGGCCGCTGGATTCGGCTTCCCTCAGGATGCGGTCCCGCAGGGTGCCGAGCACCTGGGGGACGGCCACGATCGACGTGATGCCCTCCTCCTGCAAAGCCGCCAGGATGGCGGCGGGCTTCCTGGTCCTCAGGTAGGTGACCGAGCACCCGTAGAACAGCGGGACGAAGAGCCCGCCGTTCTGCTCGAGCATGTGGCTGAGGGGGAGGACGGAAAGAAACTTCCAGTCCCGGTCGCAGGAAAGCACCGCGCCGAGGCTCGCGATGTTCGATACGATATTCTTGTTCGTAAGGACGACGCCTTTGGGCTCCGATGTCGTGCCCGAGGTGTAGACGATCTCCAGAACATCGTCCCCGGAGATGTCCGGCTCCCGGAACACGGGGGGGACTTCCCGCACCCGGCGGTGGAGATCCTGCGCATCCCACCACGGGAATCCCGTGTCGATGTGCGTGAATTTGGACTTGATGCCGGCCCTGGCGCGGGTCTCCCGGGCGATGTGGCACACGAAATCCTCCTTCGCCCGCACGTCGAGCGGCACGGCGATCACCCCCGCGAGCGAGCAGGCCAGCAGCGCCGCCACCCATTCCGGGCCGTTCGGCGCCCACAGCAGCAGCGCGTCCCCCTTGCGGAGCCCCTGATGCTGGTACCAGTTCGCCATCCGGTAGACGGAGTCGTACAGGTCCAGATACGAGATGCGGATCGACCGGTACCCGGTCTTGTAGACGATGGCCTCCCGGCCGTGAAACTTGTAGAGTATGGGCTTGAAATAGCCGGCCAGCGTGTCGCTGTTCACAGGGCCCTCTCGCTGCTCGGAACGGGGCGTTCTTCAGGGCGGGACCGGCAGCGGCGGTCGCGGCGCACACCCATTGTCACCCAACGGGCGACCGAGTTCAAGCCCGGCGACGGGGCCGGCCGCAGGCCCGGGCGCCCCCCCGAAAAGGCAGCAAACCGCACTTGTCACGGCGGCCCGGAGCAGGTACTCTCCACAGGGACTTTTTCAGAGAAAGGGAAGGATATGAAGGTAGCACGCATGTTCGCATACGCCGGAATCGCCGCCGCCCTGTTTCAGCAGGCGGCCGTGGCCCAGGCCCCGCCCTACCGGTTCCAGATGGTGGGCGCAGAGGACACGACGATCCGGTTCGGGTTCCTGGCCCAGCCGCAGGTCGAGTCGCTCGAGCAGGCCGGTGACGGCGGGACCGACACGACGGTGTCTTTCAGGCGCCTCCGGCTCATGGCCGGCGGCGACCTCACCGAACGGCTGTCCTTTTTCGTCGAAAGCGACAGCCCCAACCTGGGCAAGGAGCTGGCCGACGGGACCCACGCCGCGGACATCTTCCTGCAGGACGCCTACGTCGCCTACAGGTTCCGCCCCGAGTTCGTGCTGACCGGAGGCATGATCCTGGTCCCCCTGTCGCGCAACTCCGGGCAGTCGGCCGCGACGCTCCTCCCGGTCGATTACGGCCCGTGCGCGTTCGCCTCCTCGGGCATAACCCGGTCGAAGGTGGGCCGCGACTACGGGGTCCTGGCCCGGGGCTACGTCCGAGACCACCTCGAATACCGCGCGGGGCTGTTCCGGGGGAACCGCAACCACGACGGCGATTTCCCCTACCGCTACCTGTTCCGGGTCGTCTACTACCCCTTCGAGGCCGACACCGGGTACTTCTACGGGGGGCCGTCGCTCGGGAAGAAGCGGATCCTCGGCATCGGCGCATCCATCGACCGCCAGGGGACCTACAGCGCCAACTCCGTCGACGTCTTCCTCGACCAGCCCCTGGCGGGCGGCGACTCGGTGACGGTGCGCGCCGACTGGATCCGCTACGACCAGCAGACCCCGTTTTTGGACCAGCAGACGCTTCTGCCGACCCAGAACGACTGGCTCCTGGAGGGGAATTACTACTTCCGCCGGGCGAAGCTCGCACCCTTCATCCAGTTCTCCAACAGGGACCTGACCGGCCCGGGGGCGCCCGACAGCAGGAAAATCCAGGGGGGGGTTGCCTGGTACCCCTCGGGCAACCGCGTCAACCTCAAGGCCGGGCTCGGGCGGCTGATCGAAACGGGGCAGGACGACCGCACCCAGTTCGTCGTGCAGGGGCAGTTCTTTTTCTATTGATCGACCGGAGCCTGCGTTCGGGGCTGTTGCCGTGCGGGCGGCCGCCCCGCCCTAGGGCCGGAGCCCGAGGTCCTTCATCTTCCCCGGGGTGAACACCCCCCGCCGGATCAGCCTTTCCGCCAGGCGATCGCAGTAGTCGCAGTCGATGCACTCGTGGTCGCAGGAGGTCACCTTTTCAAAGAACCCCCCGGCGTCGAGGCTCCTGTTGTCCAGGTGCATCAGGTAGGACATCCCGCAGGAGTAGAGGGTGCCCGCCATCAGCTCGAGCAGGTCCCCGTCCCACCGCTGCCGCATGTACGCCTCCAGGCAACGGACGATCATGCTCCGGGAACTGGTGCGCCCCACCAGCTTGAACAGGACGGTGACGTCCCCGTACCGGCCCAGGTCCTCCGGGCGGATCCAGCCCGATTTCAGCAGCTGCGACGGATCGTTCTTCGCCAGCTGGATGCAGTTGAGGCTGAACACGTTGTCTTCCCCCCGGCCTCCGCCGGCGCCCGGATGGCGCGACTTGTGCGAGATGTAGTTGAAGTGGAACTTCCGGAACGGGCACCGGTGGAGGCACCCCTCGTTGACCATCAGCTTCAGCTCTGCCCCCGTGCGCTCGGCGATCGCCCGGAGAACCCTCAGGTTGCGGTTGACGTCGACGCCGGGCGTCAGCACGTCCGCGCCCGCCCGCCGGTAGACGGCCGCCTTCCCGACCCCGTCGATGTCGGCCAGGACCGACGCGCATATCTCGACCCCGGGGAACCGCCGCCGCACCTCGCGGATGTACAGGGGGTTGGCGATGGTCACGGCTTCCACGCCGAGGTCCCCGATCACCCGGCCCAGGTAGTCCATCGTGGCCCCCAGGACATCGGGCGCGTACCAGCGGTCGCCGTCGCAGGTGGAGTTCAGGAGCAGGTTCACGCGGATCCCCTCGCGGTGGATCCGCTCGACCGCGGCGGCGAACGCGTCGAATCCGAGCGCCGCGGAAATCCGCCCCGAACCCGCATACGCCTCGGGGCCGGACATGTAGATCTCCCGGACGCGGTTGCCGTTGAGCTCCTTGCGCCGGAAGATTTCCGGAAGCGTTTCGGGGTCGTTGTTGTAGGGGACCGAAAACTCGAGCTCGGCCATGCGGTCCTCCGGGGGAACGGCTTCGGTTACGGTTGTCGCTGCGGCGGGGGATCTGCAGGGGCCCTCAGATGAACATCTCCTCGTCCTGGTCGGGGATTTCCGATGCCCTTCTGCGCCTGCGGAGCAGGAAATGGAAGCCCGCCTGGATCCCGCGGGCGATGGCGGTGATTTCGTGGACCGGGGCCATGATGCTGCCGCGCGTATCCTCGAGCATCTTCTGGACCTGATCGGAGGCCGCCAGGAAGCCGTCCTGCATCCTCAGGATATCCTGCCGGACAGTCGAGGTGGTCTCCCCCAGGAACGCGTCGACTTCGACGGCCCTCGCGTGCAGCATTTCCGCCGTGTCGACGATCCTGTCCTTGACGGGCACGAAACCGCCGGCGATCTCCCGCAGGGGCGCCAGGGTTTCCTGCACCTTCAGACTGACGGCGTCGACGCTGCGGAGCACGCCCCCGCTCATCTCGTCGACTTTGGCCGACAGGCGGCGGATGGCCTGCAGCAGCCCGAAAAAGATCAGGGTCTGCGCCAGGACCGCCACCGCCAGAATCCCCGTGAAGATCGTCAGGAGGATGTCGTGCGTCTGCATCGGGATTTACACCTTTCCCTTTTCTTCCCGGTAGGCCTTTTTCCCGGCTTCGAGCGCCGCGTTGAGCGAGTCCCGCTGATGATGGACGACCTCCCTGCCGCGCTCGACCAGTTCGCTGGTTTTCTCCTTGGCCGTCCTGGTCTGGGTGGCCACGCCCTCGGCGCCTTCCCGCGCCCTGGCCATGATGAGCTTCCGCGTCTCTTCGCCGCTGCGCGGCGCCAGAAGCAGCGCCGTCGCGGCGCCTATCGCGGCGCCCAGGATCAGGTACAGGGCTTTTTCCCCGGCTGTGGTTTCTTGGCTCATTGGGTTCTCCTAATAGTGTACTAATTTTGATAACACGCGGAGGTGGCAAATGTCAAACCCGATCGCTCGATCCCCGGCGCCGCAGATACCTGCGTCGACGCAGACACCTGCGCCGACGCCGACGGGGCTTCCTTCCTGCAGCCGGCTTCGGAAAACCCCGTTGAAGCAGGGACGCCGCCCATAGAAATGTCCGCATGGGGGCCTGCGCCAAGCGCCGATCGGGGTGGATCCTGAAATGACGGGGCAATGGCCGGCGTCATGCCAGGACACGGGCCGCCGGGACACCGGTTTCGGGAAACGTCGGCAATGCATCCGTGAAACGCGAGGCTTCCTTCGGGTCGAGCCTGCCGAAGCCGGCAACACCACGCGGCGCGCCCTGTGCGCCCGGATATTCCGGCCGATACTTCCGGGGCGCATGGAAAGCTGTATCCCTCATCGGCGTGCGCCTTCCCGAACACCGGCCGGGCACTCCGGGCTGCGGGAACGCCCTGCCGGCCCGATAGCCTCCTGGCGCCGGCGAGGCGGCAAGCGCCCGGGCGGCGCGCCCGCCGGTCGCGGCGAGCTTGCGCTATGGCGCCCGGTGGGCTACAATGATACCTCAGCTGTCCAAGGATGGCGCCGTACCCAAGTGGCTAAGGGAGAGGTCTGCAAAACCTCGATGCAGCGGTTCGAGTCCGCTCGGCGCCTCCACCCCCGGATCCCGCAGGCCCCTGCAACGAACCCCGAACCCCCCCCTGTACCCGGGCCGCGACCCAGGGCATTCCTCCGGCTTCGCCGGCATGGTATAACGGTGCTGGTATGAAAAAGCGTGCGGATCTTCTGCTGGTGGAGCGCGGCTGCGCCGAAACGAGGCAAAAGGCGCAGGCCCTGCTGCTTGCGGGGCAGGTGCTCGTGGGGGGGCAGAAGGTCACCAAGGCCGGGCAGATGGTCGATGCCGGAGCCGACGTCCGCCTGCTCGGGCGGATGCCCTTCGCCAGCCGCGCGGGCCCCAAGCTGCAGGGCGCACTGGAGCATTTCCGGATAGAGGTTGCGGGCCGCGTCTGCATGGACCTGGGCGCCTCCACGGGCGGGTTCACCGACTGTTTGCTGCAGAACGGCGCCTCCCGCGTGGTCGCCTTCGATGTCGGGAGGGGCCAGCTTGCCTGGAAGCTGCAGAGCGACCCGCGGGTCACGGTCCGGGACGGGTTCAACGTCCGCTACATCACCCCGGCCGACTGCCCCGAATCGGTCTCCCTCGTCGTCGGCGACCTTTCCTTCATTTCGCTCGGGAAAGTGCTGGGCCCGCTCGGGCAGGCCCTCCGGGGGGGAGCCTCCCGGGAGCCCGGCCCGGGAGAGATCGATATCGTGTTCCTCGTCAAACCCCAGTTCGAGGTCGGCAGGGGGGCGCTCGGCAAGGGGGGCATCGTCCGGGACAGGGGGAAGAGGATGCAGGCGCTCGATGCGGTCGCCGCCTCGGCCGGCGGCCATGGCTACCGCGTCCGGGGGAGCCTGGAATCCCCCGTGGCCGGCGCGGGGGGGAACCTGGAGTTTTTGTTGTACCTTGCGCTGCCAAAGGGGATATCATCTCTGCCATGAAACCAATCAGGAAAGTGGGACTGATCTTCAAGCGGAACGACGAGCGCGTGCCCAAAATCGCGGGCGACATCGTCCCGTGGCTGCAGGCCCGGGGAGTGGAGGTGTGCCTGGACGAGGCGACCGTCCGGCGGTACTCCCTGCGGGCGACCGTGGTTGCGGTCGACGCCTTCGCCCGGACGGTCGATGCCCTGGGCGTCTTCGGCGGGGACGGCACGCTGCTGTACGCCGCACGCATCATCGGGCCGGAGGGGATCCCCATCGTCGGCGTCAACCTCGGCTCCCTCGGGTTCCTCACGAAGTTCAAGATCGAGGAGATGTACTCCGCTTTCGAGGGGCTTCTTTCCGGGCGGTACGAGCTGCAGGAGAGGATGCTTCTGGACGTAGAGGTCCTCAAGGCGGGGGAGGAGGCCGCCCGGTACCTGGCCCTGAACGACGCCGTGATCAACAAGGGCGCGCTGGCCCGCATCATCGATCTGCAGATCAGCATCAACGCGCACCCGGTGCTGCTGACGCGGGCCGACGGCCTCATTATCTCCACCCCGACCGGCTCGACCGCCTACTCGCTGGCCGCGGGGGGCCCCATCCTGGATCCGGCGATGGAGGCCATACTGATTGCGCCCATCTGCCCGCACACGCTGACAAACAGGCCCGTCGTCATCCCGGACCGCGACGAGGTGCGCGTCACCCTCAGCCGCGGCGACGACGTGATGCTGACGGTGGACGGGCAGGTGGGGATGCCGCTGCAGGAACAGGACTGCATCAGGATCCGCCGGGCCCCGTCCTCGACCCGCCTGGTGCTGCCCGCCGACGGCAGCTTCTTCGACCTGCTGCGCGAGAAGCTGCGGTGGGGATAAGGCGGGGGGGCGCCGGCCGGCGCCCTAGCCCTTAAACAAGCGAGAAAAGAATATAGCCATAGGACATTGCAATAACGGCTGCCCGTTCGCGAATTTTCTGTCCGATG
>Ga0123333_10000492_pt1 | contig 44225 bp, 31 predicted proteins | sample BioC12SIPDNA_3_FD_89957 | JGI IMG/M metagenome (GOLD analysis project Ga0123333, IMG submission 89957) | Anaerobic biogas reactor microbial communites from Washington, USA - Biogas_R2_B C12 SIP DNA | ecosystem: Engineered > Bioreactor > Anaerobic > Unclassified | place: Washington, USA...
GAAGGGTATGAGCTGCATGCGGATTACATTCTTTGCAGATCGGCCAGTGCTTGAAAATGACCTTCACACCGCCGTGCTGCTCGCTCATGGGAATGACCTTGGTCCTGAGAGACTCCTCGAATCGATTGCAGGCCGGGCACTGGAAGTAACTGAAGGCCACGATGGTGTGTTTCGCGCCCGCCGGACCGCGGGTGGGCTCGCCTTCCGTCACCAGAGGCAATTGGGGCGAAAGACTCCAAGCCAATAAGGTGTGCTGCCAGCGATCGTCGTAACGCCGGTACTGCTTGATGTAGTAGTCGCGGTACCACTCCGCACTTTTGGCCTTAAGGTCGCTCTGCAGGTCGAGGACATAAACATGACCCACAGCCAGGAGCAGCAAAGCCACCACGGGGACCATGACCAGCGCCCGCCACGTAGGCCAAGGGGCTGCCGGTGACGACACCTCAGCGATAGAAGCGGTGTCAGCGGGCGGATCCGATGGGGAATCGAACAAGCCGGTGTCTGAGCCGCATGAGTCGCCGATCACCGTCGGGGTGGTTTCGCGTCCTCGGGCCGGCCAGAGCAACAACAGACAAATGAGGATCAGGAAAGTGGCAATGTGCGTCCCAGTGCAAAGCGGGCACCAGTTCGGCAGAGTGAAAAACATGATGGCAGCCAGCAGAATACAGATACCGAGCCCTACCGCGGTCCACAGGGTGATGAGCAGGTGGAGCCATCGGCGCTCGGGAGAGACTTCGCCGACCATGACCAGCCAGCAGAGCATGAACAGGAAGAACAGCAGGCCGATCTGCGCCGTGGGCATGGTGAAGCTGCCGATGGTCAACGTGCCCCAGGGGCTATCGACCACCGCTTGGCAACTGGAGGTGGCAAAGCCGATGCAGACGTTATCGAGGAGTGTGTCCTTGACCTGCGGCAGCCGCAGGTGCTCGAGGATCAGGTGATGGCTCATCCAAACGCCGAGAAGGCAGACGATGATGGCGAAAACCCTTACCAACACTCGAAAAACTGAGACCCACAATGCTCGCACTCCTCAGGCGGCGAGGCAGGGATCGGGGCGGCGTTTGCAGCGGCCGCGGCGCTCCTCTACACTCCACCGACTATGACTGACCCCAAAGTTCTCATTCTGCGTACCGCGGGCACGAACTGCGACGAAGAGACGGCCTATGCCTGGGAGCAAGCCGGCGCCCGCACGCAGCGTGTCCACGTCCGCGAGCTGACCGACCGGCCGGCCATGCTCGGGGAGTTCGCGATTCTAACCCTTCCCGGCGGGTTCAGCTACGGCGACGACATCTCCGCGGGCAAGATCCTGGCAAGCCAGTTGACCAGCCACCTGGCCGACGCGGTGCGGTCGTTCGTGGCCACCGGCCGGCTGGTGCTGGGGATCTGCAACGGCTTTCAGGTGCTCGTCAAGGCGGGGCTGCTGCCCGGGCCCGCGGCACAGGCCGGCGGCGATCCGCTCGCGGACCAGAGCGTCACGCTGACGCACAACGACTCCGCCCGGTTCGAGGCCCGATGGGTGCACCTGCGGTCGAGCCGCGAGAGTGCGTTCCTGCCGGCGGACACGGTGCTGGCCATGCCAATCGCCCACGGCGAGGGCAAGCTGGTCTGCCGGGATGACACCGTGCGGCGGCGGCTGGCCGACGATGGCCACATCGCCCTGACCTACTGCAACGCCGATGGCCGGCCGGGCCCGTATCCGATCAATCCCAACGGCAGCGAAGCCGACATAGCCGGCCTGACCGACGCCACCGGCCGCATCCTCGGCCTCATGCCCCACCCGGAACGCCATGTGCAACCCACGCAGCACCCGGCCTGGACCGGCAGCCCCCCCGCCTGCTCCGACGGCCGCGTGCTCTTCGAGTGCGCCGTCCGAACCGCACGGACACTGTGATGCGAGCGTTTCTCAAACGCCAACTGTGGCCCTCCTGGCAGCAGCGTAAGCGGATGTTGGTTGCTCAGGCCACGGTATGCATCCCGTTGCTGTACGTCCTGCTGATCTTCGCCTACCTGTGGCCGCCGCATTTTCGCCATACCTCGCCGGGCTACGTGCTGACAGCCTGGGCGGCATTCATGGTGCGGACGTTCACGTTCCATCTGGGGCTGTTCGCGGCAGTTGTCGCGGTCTTTGCCTGGGTGATTCGACGACGGCGATTGGCTGTGGTGTGTTTGCCGCTGGTTTTGGCCACCCTGGCGCCGGCCTGCTGGCAGTACCGGCCAAGGTCAGTCACGCCGGCGGACGGACCGACGCTCAAGGTGACCAGCGCAAACCTGCTGGCAATGAACCGGCACACCGAACCGCTCATCGCGGAGATCCGCGAAGCGGATGCCGATATCCTGCTGCTGCAGGAGTACACGCCCCACTGGCACGAGGCCCTCACGCAGGCCTTCGAGACCGACTACCCTCACCGTGTGCACGTTCCGCAAGAAGACTGTTTCGGAATGGCCATCTACGCCAAATATCCTTTCGTGGCCGACCCACAGACACATCTGCCGCTGGGCGAAGGGCTGGAACCGCAAATGCGGGCGGTGATCGATTGGTCGGGCCAGCGGATCGCGGTCTACAACATCCACCTGCTACCTCCGCGTCGCTTGGACTACATCGTCGAGCACCGCGTGCAGTGGGCGGATCTGCTCGACCTGCTGAAGACTGAATCGTTGCCGGCCATCATCGGCGGCGACTTCAACCTCACCGAGCACAGTCCGCACGCCGCCGCGATCCGCGACCTCGGTTACCTCGACGCCCACGCCGTCGCCGGCTCAGGCCGCGGGGCCACCTGGCCGGTGAACTCGATCTTCCGTTACCTGCCCGGCCTGCGCCTCGACCATGTCTACTTGAGCCGGCAATGGCAGTGCCACGCATGCCGAACCGGCGTCGGCCGCAGCTCCGACCACCGGCCGCTGAGCGTCCGGATGAGTCTGGGCCGTCAGGGCCAATGATGCACCGCCTCTGGGCCCGCGTCGGCTGCGTCCACATGAAAGGGCCACCGCTCGGTAGAACCGCACCCGTCACAAAGTGATCTCGCGGAATCAATAGGGCGTAACTCGTCATCCGCGGGCGAAATCACCCATGGCGAAGCCCCAATGACCCATGAAGTCCGAATGACCCATGACCAACGTCCCCGCTCGCGGTTGGCGTTCTGGTTTCTGGCTTGGTCATTGATTGGTCATTGGGCCTTGGGCATTCGCCATTTTGCCCGGGAGCCACGCGGCCAGTGAGTTGCACCCAATAGGAAAGAACCGCTTCCTTACGGGCGCGGCTCCGATCGGGGTCTGCGTCCGAGGGGTTCACGCTTGCACTGTCCGGTCCGAACCGCGGGAAAGCGGCGAATGGGGTTGTAAGATTTCGGCGGCTTGGGGCAAGTAACTGATGAGCGAATCTGAAGCGTGGGACCGCGACGAACGGGTCGGCGGCAGACCGTTCGCAGGGCTTGCGGCGGGCCGGTGTATCGAGCCGGCGTTGGCCAACCCCTGCGGAGAGGTTGTCCGACCGTCCGCGGTAACCCAAGCCGGATGGCGAAGGAGCCGGTGCCGCGTGCGGACGGCGTCGCGGAATCCAGCCGCCATGGCCTACCCACCGAGGCAAGGGGGCGGCTGGATTCCGCGGGGCCGTCACAGGCCGACAAGGCAGGACTGAAGTGACTGTGTGCGATCGCCGGCAAGCTGGAGGCACCACAACCTGTCCGCCGCGGCAAAGAGGGCGCGGCCGCCGCGACGCACGCAAGCGGGCGGACTTGACAGTAATTCCTGTATCCCCGTAGCATGGTGCAAGAACCCTCCCGGCAGGAGGCCAGACCATTCACACAAGGAGAACCTCATGCTTCGCACCCACCCCTGCCCGGCGGTCCGCGCTGATGCCCCCTTGAGGCTTGTCAATCGGCGATGCGTCCGCGTGCTCTGTCGCCCGAACACCTCGTCGCTCCACCGGCGGCAGGGGTTCACACTGATCGAGATCCTCGTCGTGGTAGCCATTGTCGGTCTTCTGATGGCCATTCTGCTGCCCTCGCTGGCTCAGGCTCGCCATCAGGCCCGCTCGGCGTCGTGCAAGGCGTACGTGCGGCAACTGGGCATGGGCATGACCATGTACCTCCAGCAGTACGGGGCCTACCCCGCCCACCAGTGGATCCTGCCCGGCGACGTGCGCATCCGCTGGTTCAACGCCATGGCCCGCATCCTCGGCGGGTACGAGGTCCAGGGCTGCCCGGAGACCGCCAACTGGGACATCGGGCGAAACAACTCGTACGGCTACAACTACAAGTACCTTGGCAGCGGCAGGGATAACGCCATCGGCCCCAAGGCCCCGCTCGAGAACTTCCCCGTCAAGGGCGTACCCGCACCCGCCATGACCATCGCGTTCGGCGATGCCGACGGCACCGGACGTGATTTGCCGCACGAGAACGGCGTCAACAAACCCGAAATGCTCGGCAACCACGGCTACACCCTCGACCCCACCTACATCCCCTGGTACAGCGAGCACACCTACAGTGGCGGCACGCTCGAACCATACGCTTGGGTGAACCACAGAACCTACATGTCCACCCGACACCTGGGCGGCTCGAACTTCTGCTTCGCCGACGGCCACGCCGAGGCCCTCAAGCCGCGGCAAGTCTACCGCGACAACCGCTACTGGAACGGCCTGGGCGGCGAATACCCCGACCGCGACGTGCACGTGGACTACAAGTTCAAGGACGGCACATGGTGGTTCCCCGAGGTCGAGTGACTCACCAACCCAACGAGCCCGAAATGCATGCAACGGGCCAACCCCTGCGAGCCCGGAGCGCAAGCGACGCGGGTCCACGCCTACGAGCCCGGAGCGCGAGCGACGGGTTCAGGGGAGCGTCAGCGACACGACAAAACGTCTCGCCGAGTACTGACGAGCGAGGAACGCAGGTCCACACCTACGAGCCCGGAGCGCGAGCGACGGGTTCAGGGGAGCGCCAGCGACACGACAAAACGTCTCGCCGAGTACTGACGAGCGAGGAACGCGGGTCCACACCTACGAGCCCGGAGCGCGAGCGACGGGTCCAGGGGAGCGTCAGCGACGCGACAAAACGTCTCGCCGAGTACTGACGAGCGAGGAACGCAGGAATGCGCATCGTTGTCACACGCCTCCCCCCGCGCTCGCGCTTGGGGCTCGTTGGGGTAAACCTATCGTTTGCGCTTGGCGCTCGTGGGGGTAAACCCATCGCTTGCGCTTGGGGCTCGTTGGGGGCGCCTCGAACCAGCCCGGAGCGCGAGCGACGCAGGTCCACACCTACGAGCCCCGAGCGCGAGCGACGGGTTCAGGGGAGCGCCAGCGACACGACAGAACGTCTCGCCGAGTACTGACGAGCGAGGAACGCAGGGATGCGCATCGTTGTCACACGCCCCCCCCCCCGCGCTCGCGCTTGGGGCTCGTTGCGGTAAACCTATCGTTTGCGCTTGGCGCTCGTGGGGGGCGCCCCGAACCAACCCGGAGCGCAAGCGACGCACGTCCACACCTACGAGCCCGGAGCGCAAGCGACGGGTTCAGGGGAGCGCCAGCGACACGACAGAACGTCTCGCCGAGTACTGACGAGCGAGGAACGCAGGAATGCGCATCGTTGTCACACGCCCCCCCCCCCGCGCTCGCGCTTGGGGCTCGTTGCGGTAAACCTATCGTTTGCGCTCGGGGCTCGCTGGAGTAAACCCATCGTTTGCGCTTGGCGCTCGTGGGGGGCGCCTCGAACCAGCCCGGAGCGCGAGCGACGCACGTCCACACCTACGAGCCCGGAGCGCGAGCGACGGGTTCAGGGGAGCGTCAGCGACACGACAAAACGTCTCGCCGAGTACTAACGAGCAAGGAACGCAGGAATGCGCATCGTTGTCACACGCCTCCCCCCGCGCTCGCGCTTGGGGCTCGTTGGGGTAAACCCATCGCTTGCGCTTGGGGCTTACTAGGGTGGCCCCCCATCGCGTGCATTTGGGCTCGTTGGCGGATCCCCTGACGATCTCGGCTCACGCTGTCCATAAAGAACCAATTGCCACACTCATGGGCACTCTGGCTGTCCTGCGGCTTGCGTCGGCGACGGCGGGACAGTACCTTCTCTGCTTCGTGGCGTCTTGCACGATAACCCGTCGGTGATCGCCGGCGGACACGATGCCCCCCCGGCCGGCCGCGAGGTGAAACACATGGCCCGCCGGTTGAGGAGTGACTGCCGTTGCCCGATGTCGTGGATGAAGCCGCCGCCGTCGAAGCACCATTGACGGAGACAATCGAGTGCGCGCCGGGCATCCGTGAGCAGTTGCTCAACCGCAGCGTCGGGTCCGCCCTGACCTGGCTGGCTCTGCCGGTGCTCGGCGAGCAGGTCCTCAACCTGCTCGTGGGCATGACTGACTTCTACCTGGCAGGCACGATCAACAAGGAAGCCACCGTCGCCTTGGGCCTGGCCATCCACGTCGCGTGGCTGGTGTGGTTGCTGTTCAGCTTCGTGGGGGCCGGAGCCACAGCGTTGGTCTCGCGCTACGCGGGGGTGGGCGCACCTGCCGTCGCCAACCACTTCACCAATCAGGCCATATCGGCCTCGATGGTCCTCGGGCTCATCGCTTTCGTGGTCATCCAGGCCGTATCGCCAACCCTGCCCGCCTTACTGGGCTGGGATCCGGGGCCCTCCAAGCTGGCCGTGACCTACCTGCGCATCGACTCGATCGGCTACCTGCTGGTATGCCTGAGCGCCATCGGCTTCGCCTGCCTGCGTGGTATGGGCGACACGCGAACGCCGCTTTACATCATGGCGGTGGTCAACGTGGTCAATGTCATCGTCTCCGCCGCTCTGGTCTTCGGCTGGGGGCCCGTGCCAACCCTGGGCATCGCGGGTATCGCCATCGGCACGGTGGTCGCCCGCACCCTGGGCGGGTTGATCGTGCTGGCCCTGCTCATCCGGGGTTGCAGCGGGCTCAAGCTACACCGCCGGGAGATGCGCCCGCACTGGGCATCGCTGTGGCGGCTGGCACGGATCGGCTTGCCGGCCGGCGCCGACGGCCTGCTCATGTGGGCCGCCAACTTCGCATTCATGATGATCATCAGCAAGCTGGCCACGGGCGAGCTCCAGGCGGTCATCGTGGCCGCCCATTTCGTCGGCCTCCGCATCGAGGCCCTGTCCTACCTGCCGGCCTTCGCCTACGCCACCGCCGCCGCCACACTCGTCGGCCAGTCCCTCGGCGCCGGCCAGCCCGACCGCGCTCGCCACAGCGGCCATCTCGCCGCCGGCCAGGGCGCCGCGTTCTGTGTCATCATGGGCGTCGCCTACTTCGTTTTCGCCGGCCCCATCTACACCCTCTTCAACTCGAGTGAAGACGTCGCCGCGATCACCGCCGTCGGGGTGCCCGCCCTGCGGCTACTCGCCTTCTTCCAGATCCCGCTGGCCCTCATGATCATCTACGCTAACGCACTCCGCGGAGCGGGCGACACCCGCTACCCGCTGATCTTCACCATGGTGGGCATGCTCATCTTCCGCCTGCCCCTGGCCTACGTCTGCGGCATCACCCTCAACGGCGGGCTGGTTGGCGCGTGGATCGGCATGTGCGTGGACATGGCCATCCGCGCCCTGCTCAACGGCATCCGCTTCGCCCGCGGCCATTGGCAGCACATCCAGGTCTGACCTCGCCTCGCCCGTGCAGCCCCAGCGAGCGTCAACGTTCTACATGCCCCTTCCGGAGCGGCCGGCCACACCGCTTGGGCGAAGCATCCACCGATACCCGGCAAACTGCCGTGCGAACGGTCGACTTTTTCTTCAGATTGTTGCCTCAACGCGGATCAGCAGGCCTATAATACAACGGTTGCTTCCCCCTAGTTGCCGCTGCACCCGTCAGGAGTAGCGGCACGAGGCTATTCGCAGGGGTCGGCGGACCCCCACCTTCGCGTTTCGGTTTATCCAGCCGGACCGCGATGCCGACCCGGCGATGGCTAACCAACAGCCCCGGCCACCCCCTGCCGGGGCTTTTTTTGCGCATTTTTGTCGCGTCAAAATCCAACTGGAAACGGGAAATCCCCGCGGAGCGGGGTAATATCTCACAGAGAGCGAAACCTGCGCAGATCCTGCTCCCGCCTGAGTTCTCACAGGTCTTACTCCAGGCGGCAGGCCAGGACAACAGGCAGGAGCTTTGACAACTCTTTTTCTGGAAGAAGGTTATGAAGGGGAGGGTAGCATGGGGGGCGCAGTCAAAAGGGGCGTCACCTGGGATCGGGTGCTGATCGACGTATGCACCCAGCGGGACTACCTCGATCCTGGGGCCATCCTGCAAGTAGCCAACCTCGATGAGCTCATCACGCATCTGGGGCAGGTCTTTCGATGGGCCCTGGAACAGCGTATCGGGGTGGTGTCGTCCATCGAATCACACCGGGCGAGTGAACCGCTGAACGGGTGGCCGTTGCACTGCATTGACGGGACACCGGGACAAAGTAAGCCGGACTTCACACTGCTGAAGCCCGCAGCCATGGTCGAGACGGACAACTACCTGTCGCTGCCGCCCGATCTGAGGAAAGACTACCGACAGCTTATTTTCCGGAAGCGGAGCCGGGACGTACTGGGCAACCCGAAGGCGGACCGCTTTCTGACCCAGTTGCGGCTTGACGAGTACATCATCGTGGGCGTGGGTGTGGAGCGGGCGATCAAGAGCTTGGCCCTGGGATTGCTGGCCCGGCACAAGGCGGTGGCCGTGGTAACGGACGCGTGTGGTCACTGGAGCGGTGCGGATGCCGAGTTGGCATTCCGGCAGTTAGCGGCCAAAGGGGCGCGTTTGACCACGGCTGCGGAGTTGACCGCTCCGCCGCCGATGCCTGATCGGCACAGTGGCAGCGGGTCGCGGCGAAGACGATACGTTAGGAGCCGCCTGAGGCGATACAGCTCATCGCGTGATCCCGCGAGATCGTAGGGTTTGGGCGTCGGTCGACTCATCGCACACAAGGCAAGAAGCACTCAAATCTCTCAGAGACAGGCCCATCGGTAGCTTGGCCTCGCCGTGGGCCGGGCAGGCGGACCACAGGCGCTTGCCAGGAACGTCACTTCCCTCGTACACTCTGAGCACAACATGGTCGCTAGGGGTGGCCCGCGCGCGGTGGGCCTGAGATGCCCGACTCGGTCGGTCGGCAGTCCCTTCGAACCTGATCAGCGGAACCCGGCTGCCGATGGCGTGCATCGGCGGGCAGTCCACCGCGGCTGCCCCGAGCCGGCGGGAGCTGCGTAGGGAAGGCGACGTCTCATCCCCCAGTCCTGGAAGCTCGTCGACGCCGTTTTCCGTGTACGCGATTCACTCCTTTCTCCGGGTAACCGCGCTGCGCACGCGAGGTATCGCGGGGTCCGGGTTGGCGGCGGGTGGCGCGTTGGCGTCGCGAAGCGGCAAGCCCGTCCGGGGATGGTGATCGCGAAACAGGCGCCTACACACGCCCGGAGCGAAGGTTTGCACACGCGCGTGGCAATGAGCGGTGGCGCACGCGGAGAGTGAAAGGAATAGCAGACATGGCTCGTGAAAGAGAGATGGGTACAAGGTTGGGGGTGGACAACAGCGCGATCACGCGGGAACCCTTTCCAGGCTCGCAGCGAGTGTACGTATCGGGCACGCTGCATCCGGGGATCCGGGTGCCAATGCGCGAAATCGGGTCGGCGGCGGTGTCCGTCGCTCAGCCGCCGGTGACGGTGTACGACACCTCCGGTCCGTACACGGATCCGGCGGTCGAGATCGATGTGCGCACGGGGCTGGAGTCACTGCGTTTGCCGTGGGTACTGGGACGGGGCGATGTCGAGCGGCTGTCCGGACCGAGCTCGGCTTACGGGCGGCAACGTCTGAACGATCGGCGACTGGACGCGGTGCGGTTTGCGGGCCCGCGGACACCGCCGGACACGGAGACTGAGCAGTCCTCCACCAACAAGTTGGCTCGGTCCGCCGCCAACGGGTTGGCTCGGTCGGACCTGCGAGGGCCGTTGCGAGCGAAGGCGGGACGGCGAGTCACGCAGATGCACTATGCCCGGCAAGGGATCATCACGCCGGAGATGGAGTTTGTGGCCATTCGTGAGAACCAACGGCGAGAGGCGGACGGCCACTCCTCAGGCCGACGCCTGGGCGGGCAGGCGTGGGGAGCGGCGATCCCGGAGGTGGTGACGCCGGAGTTCGTGCGCGACGAGATCGCTCGGGGGCGGGCCATTCTGCCATGCAATATCAACCATCCCGAGCTCGAGCCGATGATCATCGGGCGGAACTTCCTGGTGAAGATCAACGCCAACCTGGGCAACTCGGCGGTCAGCTCGTCGATAGCCGAGGAGGTCGAGAAGATGGTCTGGGCGATTCGTTGGGGAGCGGATACGGTGATGGACCTGTCGACGGGCGAGAACATTCACGAAACACGGGAATGGATCATCCGCAACTCGCCGGTGCCGATCGGGACAGTGCCGATTTACCAGGCCCTGGAGAAAGTGGAGGGCAGAGCGGAGGAGCTGACCTGGGAGATCTTCCGCGACACGCTGATCGAGCAGGCAGAGCAAGGTGTGGATTACTTCACCATCCACGCCGGGGTTCTACTGCGATGCATTCCGCTGACGGCCAAACGGGTGACGGGTATCGTATCGCGAGGCGGGTCGATCCACGCGAAGTGGTGCCTGGCGCATCACCGTGAGAACTTCGCGTACGAGCACTGGGACGAGATTTGCGAGATCATGTCGGCATACGACGTGGCGTTCTCGATCGGCGACGGGTTGCGGCCGGGCAGCATCGCGGATGCCAACGATGAGGCCCAGTTCGCGGAGCTCAAGACGCAAGGCGAGTTGACCCGCCGAGCGTGGGCGCAGGACGTACAGGTGATGAACGAGGGGCCGGGGCACGTGCCCATGCACCTGATCCATGAGAACATGACCAAGCAGCTTGAATGGTGCGACGAGGCACCGTTTTATACGCTGGGGCCGCTGATCACGGATATCGCCCCGGGCTACGACCATATCACCAGCGCGATCGGGGCGGCGATGATCGGATGGTACGGGTGTGCGTTGCTGTGCTATGTGACGCCGAAGGAGCACCTGGGTTTGCCGAGTCGCAAGGACGTGCGTGATGGGGTACTGGCGTACAAGATCGCGGCCCACGCGGCGGACTTGGCGAAGGGGCATCCGGGGGCGCAGTCGCGTGACGATGCCCTGAGTCGAGCTCGGTTTGAATTCCGCTGGCGAGACCAGTTCAACCTGTCGCTGGATCCGGAGACGGCGACGGATTTCCATGACCAGACGTTGCCGCGAGATGGCGCCAAGACGGCTCATTTTTGCAGCATGTGCGGGCCGAAGTTCTGCAGCATGGAGATCACGCAGCAGGTGCGGGACTACGCGGCAGGCAAGCACCTCAGTGAGCAGGAGGCGATCGCGGATGGGATGAGAGAGAAGAGCGAAGCTTTCCGGGAATCGGGCGGGGAGATCTACCACAAGCTGGGCTAAACCGGTTGTCCCGCGAAGCGGCAAGCCGGGACGCAGGTTTTGCGGGCGCGCCGTTCGTATGGGATCTACCCAGGTTCGGGGACGGAGGTCACGGGCTGCATTCGTTGGGTTGCGATTCGCGATTCCGCACGCCGTCCGCCACAGCCTGCCCGCCGTGGCGGCGAGGGCGGACACTACGGGGGAACGTCCGCCGCGGGGGGCGGACGCTACGGGGGACGAACGCCACGGGGGAACGTCCGCCGCGGGGGGCGGACGCTACGGGGGACGAACGCCACGGGGGGAACGTCCGCCGCGGGGGGCGGACGCTACGGGATTCGCGAGGTGGAGCCGGGGGCGTGCGGCGAGGCGGATGACCGCGACGGAACCGATGAGCGTGTCGGGGCGGGGAGATCGGCGGCCGGGGAAGGGGTCGGCGGCGAGGGGGCACCACTCAGCGGGAAGTCACGCAGGATCTTGTTGATGGCCGCGTCGCAGCCCTCCATCGCTTTGCGACACCGGTCCGGGTTGCGATCCCGAGCCGCTTGGCGGAACGTGTGGATCGCCTGGATGAGCTCGCTGCAGTAGGTTCGATACCGAGTCGGATCGTGCGAGCTGCCGGCGTAGGTCGCCAGTTCGAGCACCTCATCGTTCCACTTGGCGACCTCGTCCAACAGTTTGTCCCAGTTCTGCTGGTGCAGCCGGTTGGTCACCCGGTCCTGCCGGCGCAGAACGTCGCTCATGGCCTCGCTGTGCGGTGCGGCTTGGGCTGCCTGGCCCGATTCTCGACTTGAGGACGACCACGGCGAACTGATCGCCCCGACCTTGACGCCCGGCGCATCGACCAGTACGCACCCGGCAGACCAGAGCGCGAGCGTACCCACGAACATCGTCAGGCCAATGTAGCGTATCACCCGACTCCTCCTTGATCGCGGCGTGACAGCAGACGATTCCGGTCTGCCGTTTCCCTTATTGTGTCGGTTGTTTTCGACTCATTTCGCCAGAGATTCAAGGGGGCAGGGGGATGGACGGTCCGGCGTGGCCCGATCTGCGGCAATGGCATGGCCGGCCGCGGGGACGGTCAAGACCGCAGGCCGCCGAATGTGGGACGAGACGCGAATTCCGGGCTGGGAGCAAAGCCGTGACCAGCGGTTGCGTGGGGTATCGGGGGGCGGCTATAGTGCCGCGCATGGCGGATACGAGCGAGCAGCAGGCGGGGCAGCAAGACGTCTGGACAGTCGGGCGGCTGCTGGAATGGACCACGCAGTGGTTCGATCAGAAGCAGGTCGAGGGCGGGCGACTGGCCGCGGAACTGCTGCTCGCCAAGGCGTTGGCATGTCGCAAGATCGATCTGTACACACGGTGGCAAGTCGAGCCTGACGAAGCCCAGCGCAGCCTGTTTCGGGAGCTGGTTCGCAGCGCCGCCAGGCATGTGCCGATCGCCTACCTGTTGGGCGTGCGGGAGTTTTTTTCGCTGGAGTTCGAGGTAACGCCGGCGGTTCTGATCCCCCGGCCGGAAACGGAAACGCTGGTCCAACGGATGGTGGATCTGTGCCGGGCCTCGGCGGAGCGGACGTGGGAGATCCTCGACGTGGGGACGGGGACGGGGTGCGTGGCGGTGGCTATCGCCAAGTACGCCGCGAACGCCCGGCTGGTGGCCGGCGACGTGAGTTCTGAGGCGGTGGAGGTGGCCCGCCGGAACGTGGCTCGGCATGGGCTGGATAGACGGATCCAGGTACTCCAGGCCGACTGCGTGGCCCTGCCGGCAGACGCTACTCCCGCCGAGGGGTTCGACGCAATCGTGTCGAATCCGCCTTACATCAGCGAAGCCGATTGGCGGACGCTGCCGCCGCACATCCGCGACCATGAGCCCCGGATTGCGTTGACCCAGGAGGGTAGCGACGGGCTGGTGCTATACCGGCGATTGGCGGCGGAGGCACCGAGTATTCTGAAGAGCGACGGTTATCTTCTGGCGGAGATCGGGCACAAGCAGCTTGCCGATGTGCGGTCGGTTTTTGACACGGCAGGCGGCTGGCGATTCGTCGGCTCGCACCGCGACGGCTGCGACCCGCACGAGCGGGTGGTCGAGTTCGTCCGGACAAACTGAGGAGCAGGTCATGGCAGCGTTCAGCTTGCGTCATTTTGAAGGTTGCGATCTTGAGCAGGTGGTGGGGATCTGGAACCAGACTCTTCGTCGTGACCCGACGGACGTGGGACGCTTCAGCAGATGGCTACTGGGCGATGACAACTACCGGCCGGGGCCGGACTCGGGCTTCGTCGTGGCGGTAAAGGCCGGCCAAGTGGTAGGCTTCGCCCGGGCGATCGTTCGATACTGGCCCAACGACCGCCTCGGCCTCGAGCCGGAAGACGGCTGGATCACCGTGCTGGCTGTGCATCCGGAGCATCAGCGCGGCGGGATCGGGCGGGCGCTATTAGCCAACGCGATCGACTACCTTCGGGGCAAGGGGCGCCGGCGGATCTGGGCATGCGGCAACACGGGCTCGGCGCCGGGATACGTCTTTCCCGGCGTGGATCGCGACGCCTACGCGGGCGGACTGCACTTGTTCACCAAGGCGGGCTTCGTGGTCGACCATGAACCCGTGGCCATGTCTCGCGAGACCATCGACTTCGACGTAGCGCGGTTCCATGCGGAGGCTTGGGTGAAGGGGAAGGATATCACGATCGAGACGCTGTCGCCGGTTCGTGCCCAGGACTTTCTTCTGTTCATGGCGGAATCCTTCCCCGGCGACTGGAACATCGCCGCCCGGCAGCAGATCCGCTCGGGTCGGCTTCACGAGGTGCTCATCGCCCGCCGAGGCGAGACGATCGTCGGCTACTGCCAATGGGAGGGTGAGCATTTCGGCCCGTTCGGGGTGGCGGCGGCGGAGCGGAAGGCGGGGATTGGCGCCAAGCTTTTCGTCGAGGCGGTACGGCGGATCCGGGCGGCGGACGGTCGCTCGGTGTGGTTCAACTGGGCGGACGACGCCCCGGCCCGTTTCTACTCAAGGTTCGGGCTGGCGCCGACGCGACGATTCGCGATCCTGCGTATGGACCTGTAACTCCCGGAGGTGAACGTGTCCCACGCTCTCGATTCAGCCATCGTCGCGGCGTACTTCGTGCTGATCTTCGCGGCCGGCGCCTGGCTGGCCCGCCGCTATGCCCATCGCGGCGACGAGGAGTTTCTCACCGGCGGCCGTTCATTCACTTGGCGGCAAACCGGCTTGACCATGCTCTCGTTCGCCGTGGACCCGACGTACATGGGTATGGCGGGTATCGCCTTCTTGTGGGGCATGTACGTCCTGCAATGGACGGCGGTGCACATCTGGTTCACGAGCTGGTTTGCGGCCATGTTCCTCGTGCCGATCTACTGGCGAACGCGGATCGTGACCACGCCGGAATACCTCGAAAAAAGGTTCAACCTCCAGTGCCGGGCGCTGTTCTCCGTGCTGATGGCGGTGGTGCTGGTGATCATCCTGACCAGTGCGTTGTACCTTGGGGCTTTGCTGGTGACGCAGTTGCTGGGCTGGCCTCTGCCTTTGAGCGTCGGGCTGATCGTGGCAGTGTGCGGGTTCTATGTGATCATCGGCGGGCTGCGTACCGTGCTGGTGCTGGATGTGTATCAGGGCATCATCCTGCTGGTAACGCTGGCGGTGGTGGCGTGGCGCGTGTTGGCGGAGATCGGCGGACTGAGCGGGCTGGCGTCCTATGACGGCGTGGGCAACGCGGGCGTGTCGATGACCACGCTGATCCCGCCGGCGGGCTTCGACCTCCATTCCAAGACATTCTTTCCCGGCTCGGCGATTGCGGTCTGGGCGACGGTGGCCGGGCTGGCGTGGCTCGGCTGCAATTTCGGGATGGTGCAGCGGCTGCTGGCGTCGCGCAGTGAGGCGGACGCGCAGAAGAGCCTGCTGTTCCTGGCGGTGCTGGCCAACATCGCCTGTTGCCTGACGTTCGTCGTCGGGGTCGCGATGCGCAAGCTTCAGCCGGAGCTGGCCACGCCGGACCGGGCATTCATGGACGTGATGCTGAACCTCTTCCCACGGGGAGCTCGAGGGCTGCTCGTGGCGGGGATGATGGCTGCGTTGCTCTCGTCGGCGGATGGGCTGCTCACCTCGTCCAGTACGCTGTTAACGCAGGACGTTTACCTGCGTTTTCTGCGGCCCAACGCGTCGGCGGGGACGACCAAGCTCGTCACTCGCGTGTTTGAGGCGGTGATTCTGGTCATCGCCGTCAGCCTGATCCCAGTAGCCATGAACATGCAGTCGGCCGTGACCTTCGTGCAGGAGTTCTTCGGCGACGTGCTCGGGGTGGTCGTGGCACTGTACGTTGTGGGGGTGTTCTCGCGGCGGGCGACGGGCTGGGCGGCATTCATCGCCATGGTCAGCGCGATCGGGCTGGGTGTGGGGTTGCATTACGGAACGGATTGGAACTTCGCGTATCGCGGATTCGCCTCGTTCGCGTTCGCGGTGGTGGCCACGCTGGTATTGAGCCGGCTGGAGCCGCCACCCGACCCGCAGCGGCTGGTCAACCTGACGGTACATACGTTGGAGGACGTGCGCGGTCCGTGGGTCGGGCTGCATGCCTGGCCGGGCTTGTGGAAGTGGGCGTTGATCCTCGGCACGGGCTGGTTCGCCCTGACCGCGGCGTGGGAAGCATACGTTCGTTCGCGGTGATGGGAGTACACAGGAGAACGACGATGAAAGACGGCGAGCGGAAACACGTCCTGGCGATCGGGGCGCATGTGGGTGATGCGGAGATCACGGCGGGGCTGATCGTGGCGAAGTACACGCAGGCGGGACATCGGGCGACGATGCTGCACCTGACGGCGGGCGAGCGTGGCAACCCGCGGATGGACGCCGCCGAGTACCGTCGCCAGCGGGTGCGCGAAGCCGAGGCCGCCGCCAAGAAGCTGGGGGCCGGCGAGTGCCTGGTGCTGGATCATCCGGACGGCGAGCTGCACGCCAACCAGGAGAACATCCTGGAGATGTGCGACCTGGTGCGACGATTGCGGCCGGACATCGTACTCACGCACTGGCGAGGCTCGTTCCACCGCGACCATCGGGCGGCCTATCAGATCACCATGGAGGGCGGTTTTCTGGCGGCTTTGCCGGACGTGAAGCGCTCGCAGCCGGCCCACCTAATCCGCGGGTTGTACTACCTCGAAAACTGGGAGGACATGGAGGAGTACCAGCCGGACTTGTGGCTGGACGTGAGCGGCGTGCTGGAGACCTGGCAGGCGGCCTGTCGTGAGCATGTGCTGCTGCGTGGCGAGATTTCCTTCGACTACCTGCACTACTACACCGGGTTGGCCGCCAAACGCGGCGCCGAGGTCGGGGTGAAGTACGCGGCCACGGTCAGCCTGCCGCCGATCTCCCGCAAACGCCGCGTGGACCTGCTGCCGGTGGACACCGAGCCGGTGCTGATCTTCTGAGATAACCGCCGGCATTGGCGTGGAACCCCTCGCCGCACAGCACCTTTGGACAGAGTGCGCTGTGCAATAGCGGGCACGTTTCGAGGACGAAGTTCTTCGTCCGCCATTTGGGAGGTGTATACATGGCTCGGACATGGATTCTTGTCAGCGTAACTGCCACCTGCCTACTGATGGTTTCTCCCGCCAGCGGCGAGGAGCTCGTGTACAAGGACCGCCTCGCGACCGCTCTGATCGAGCATGTGCCGAAGATCCTCAAGACCTTCGACGCCGAGACTGGCCACTTCGGCGAAGGCGTTTGGATGAGCACCGACCAGAACCCGATGTACGTTCTGGCGGTCGCGTACTCCCTGGATCGGCCGGGCAACCGTTACCACAAGGATGCCCGTCTGCTCGAAGTCATCATCAAGGCCGGCGACAACCTGATCGCCAACGCCGATGAGAAGGGCCAGTGGGTCTTCGCCAAGAAGGATGGCAGCACATGGGGCAACATCTGGATGCCCTGGATCTACTCGCGATGGGTCCGCAGCTTCGAGATCATCAAGGCGGACATGCCCGCCGACGCGCGCGAGCGATGGGAGCGTGCCCTGACGCTCGGCTACACGGGCATTCACGGCAGCCAGCTCGGCCACATGCACAACATCCCCACGCACCACGCGATGGGCCTCTATTTGGCGGGCACGGCCCTCGATCGCCCGCAATGGTGCGCCGACGCGGCCAAGCATCTGCGCCAGGTCGCCGCCACGCAGGCCGAGGGCGGCTACTGGTCCGAGGGCGGCGGGCCGGTCGTAGTCTACAACGAGGTCTACCTTGAGGCCCTGGGGATTTACTATGCGGCCAGCGGCGACGAGCAGATCCTTCCCGCGCTCGAGCGGGCGGCCGAGTTCCACCGCCGGTTCACCTATCCAAACGGCCGCGGCGTCGAGACCGTCGACCAGCGCAACCCGTACGGCACGACGATCCGTAGCGGCAATGCGGGCTTCACCTTCACCCCCGCGGGCCGGGCTCACCTGAAGAACCAGTGGGCGGCCCTGGGCATCGAGAACCTGTCCGCCGACACCATCGCCGCCCTCCTGCAGTTCGGGCGGGAAGGGCCCATCGCGCCTCCGCCCGCCGCCCAGGCCGCCGATGTGTTCATCCTCCGCGACCAGGAGCAGGACAAGGCGGCCACCCTGCGCCAGGGGCCATGGTTCGTCTGCCTTTCCGCCTACACCACGCCGGTGGCGAACAACCGCTGGATCCAGGACCGGCAGAACCTGCTGAGTATCTACCACGATCAGGTCGGCCTCGTGGTCGGCGGTGGCAATACCAAACTGCAGCCCGCCTGGAGCAACTTCACCGTCGGCGATGAATCCCTCCTCGCGCACCAGCCCGGCGACACCAATCCCAAGTTTCTGCCGCCCGAGGGCAAGCTCTTTCACGTCCCCTCCGAGGCGACGCTGCTGACCGAGCCGACGCTGGCATTGAAGCTGACCTATGGACCCGAGACCGCCACCATCCGCGTCGAGCCGAAAGGACCGAACACGCTGGAGTACGTCTTGACGGCCACGCTCAACTCCGGCCTGCCCGTCGCCGCCCATGTGACTTTGATACCCAGGCTGGGACAGAGCCTGGAGACCGGCGGCGGACAAAGAGTCAAATTGGATGGGACGGCAATGCAGTTACCTGCCGAGCAGGTCGGGGGCTCGATCACTCATGCGGGATGGCGACTGAAGGTGCCGGCCACGGCGACGCTGCACTGGCCCGCCCTGCCGCACAACCCCTACCGCAAGGACGGCCGGGCCGAAGCATCCGAAGGCCGCATCTCTCTGCGTATCCCCCTCGACGCCGAGCATCGCGAACACCGTGTCGTTGTGGAGATCGTCGATCCGGCCGCGGCCGCGGCGCCCACCGGCGAAACGCTCTACAACGGCATCGTCCTGCCGGCCCAGTGGCCGCCACGGATTCCTGAACTCTCGCGCGAGCCCATGCCCGTGCCCTACCTCGACCAGCGGCCGGAGGTCGTACCCATCGACGTTGGCCGGCAGTTGTTCGTCGACGACTTTCTGATCGAAGCGACCACGCTGGCGCGCACTCATCACGCTGCCCGCTATTACCCGGACAACCCTATCCTCAAGCCCGACAAACCATGGGAACGCGACTCGATGCAAGGCAAACCACGCAAGGCGACCTCGATGGTGTTCGGCGGCGGCGTGTGGTACGACCCGGCCGATGAGCTGTTCAAGATGTGGTACATGGGCAGCAACCTCAAACGCACCTGCTACGCGGTCAGCCGCGACGGCCTGCACTGGGACAAGCCGACGCTCGACATCGTGGCGGGCACCAACATCCTGCTCGACCAGGAGCGCGACTCGGACACCGTCTGGCTCGACCTCAACGAGCAAGACCCCGCCAAGCGGTACAAGATGTTCACCACCATCCCGCGGCCCACAGGCGACGGGTTCCGGCCGGCGATTTACTACTCGGCCGACGGCATTCACTGGGGCGAGCCGCTCATCGTCGGCGGCGGGATCGGTGATCGCACCACCCTCTTCTATAACCCCTTCCGCCAGCGCTGGGTCTACAGCATCCGCAACCTGATCGAGCCCTGGGGCCGCTCACGGCGCTATGCGGAATGCACGGACCTCGTCGAGGGCATGGGCAACCTCGGCCGGGACACCGTGCTCTGGGCAACCGCCGACCGGCTCGACCCCGCCAACCCGCACCCCGCCGGTGCGGACGGTGGCCCGCAGTTGTACAACCTCGATGTCATCCCCTACGAGAGCCTGCTGGTCGGACTGTTCTCCATCTGGCAGGGTAAATCCGCCGACGACGCGGAGAAACGCAACGAGATCCTGGTGGGCTACACCCGCGACGGGTTCCACTGGCACCGCCCCTGGCGTCAGCCGTTTGCCGGGGTCAACGAAACCGACGGGGCGTGGAACTGGGCCAACGTGCAGTCGTGCGCCACCGGCTGCGTGGTCATGGGCGATCTGTTGTACTTCTACGTCAGCGGCCGCGGGCGTTCAGGTGAGCCCGCCTCGACCGGCTTGGCGGTCCTGCGGCGCGACGGGTTCGTCTCTATGGACGCCGTCGATGAGCCCGGCGTGCTGACCACCCGGCCGGTGACCTTCAGCGGCAAGCACCTGTTCGTCAACGCCGATGCGGCCGGCGGCGAACTGCGCGTCGAGATCCTCGACCGCGACGGGCAGCCGCTTGAACGCTTCGCGAAGGATCGCTGCCTGCCCATCACCACCGACGGGACACTGCACGCGGTACGCTGGACGGAATCGACCGACTTGGCCGCGCTGGCCGGCCGACCGGTGCGATTTCGCTTCCATCTGACCCATGGAGAGCTCTACGCGTTCTGGGTCAGTCCCGATCCGTCCGGTGCCAGCTACGGGTACGTCGCGGCCGGCGGCCCAGGGTATACCGAACCGCGCGATACCGTCGGCCGGGCGGCTTACTCCGCGGCGGCGAAGCTCCCCGCCCCAAGCCGATCCACGAACAACGAGTAACCGCCAGCGATGCAGAACTCGCTACCGCAAAGGCCCGACGCCAACGCCGGTGAGCAGCACAACTCGGGGCCGCTCAGCAGACCCTGCGTGATGAAGCCCGACATCCGCGTGTCAACTCTGATGACGCGCACAGCACGCCGGGAAGCAGAACGCCACACGACCTCCAACACGTTCCGCATCCCCGTCAGCGTGATCGGCCTCGGCCGCCAAAACACTTAGGAATTCACCGTTTGCAAAAGCCCAGTTCGAGATTTAACATTGGGGATTGGGGGTTGGGGTTCTCAGATTCTCAGATTTGATATTTCAGATTTGATATTTCAGATCTGAAATATCAGATTGGGGATTGGGGATTTCAGATTGCACGCTCCCGCGCACACTTGGGTACGAAGCCGGCGCTGGAGCCGGCTGAGCTTCGCGGGGAAACATGAGCACAAACAAGAGGAAGTAGCCATGAACGAGCGGATCACGCGGCGGCGGTTCCAGGCAGGACTGATGGCAGCAGGCGCTCTCGCGGCGACCCGCGGCACGGTGTTTGCCCGACTGGGAGCCAACGAACGCATTCGGGTTGGCGTGATCGGCTGCCGCACGCGCGGCTGGCAAGACGCCGGCGACTTCCAGGGAACTGGACACTTCGACATCGTCACCTTCTGCGATCCGGACGAGGCGATGATCGCAGAGGGGCTTAACGCCCTGGCGAAACAGCCTGAGCGCAAACGCTTGCCGCATGCCCCCACGCAGGAGAAGGACTACCGCCGCGTCCTCGAAGACAAGGACATCGACGCGGTGATCGTCGCCGCTCCCGATCACTGGCACGCGATCATGGCGCTCGAGGCCCTGGCGGCCGGCAAGCACGTCTTCCTCGAGAAGCCCGCCTCGTACTGCATCAACGAAGGCAAGGCCATGGTGGCCGCCCAAGCCAAGTATCCCAAACTGACCATCTGCGTGGGCACCCAACAGCGAAGCGGTCAGCACTTCAAAGACGCCCGGGCCTTCATCGCCGAGGGCGGGCTGGGCAAGATCGGTTTCGCCCGGGCCTACATGATCCACGACCGCGGCATCCTGCCGATCGTCCCCGACACCGACCCGCCGGCCACCATGGACTACAACCTCTGGCTCGGCCCGGCCCCGTGGCGTCCGCACAACGTCAGCCGTGTCCACTACAACTGGCATTTCATGCGCGACACAGGCACCGGCGACACCGGCAACTGGGGTGCCCACTGGCTCGACAGCCTTCGCCACCTGCTGGATCTCGGCCTGCCGCGATCCGCGCGAGGGCACGGCGGGCGGTTCATCGTGGCTGACGCCAAAGAGACCGACGATACCCAGACCGTGGTCTTCGAGTACCCGGAGCTGACCGTCCTGTGGGAGATGCGGCTGTGGAGCAAGACCGGCCCGCACAACAGAGGCGGCGGCGTGGAGATCGCGGGCGAAAAGGGCTCATTGATGATCGACCGCGGCGGATGGACCTTCCTGCCCAAGGGCGGCAAGCCGGAACAGCACGGCTCCAGCGACATGACTGGACCGCACGTGCAGAACTTCGCCGCCTGCATCCGGGGCGAGGCTAAGCCGGCCGCCAGCATCGAGGAAGGTCACCGCAGCGCGGCCCTCTGTCACCTGGTGAACATCGTGTGCCGCATCGGGCGCGGCGTGGACTTCGATCCGCAAGCCGAGACGATCGTGAACGACGCGGAAGCGGCAGCACTCATGGGACGCGTGTATCGCTCACCCTGGAAGCTGCCCGTGTAAACGACTGCCCGCATGGCTTGAAGGAGCCGCGAGCGGGCTGCATCGTGAAGAGGCAGACCGGTCACCTCCTCTGCTCTGTGCGTAGACGGGTCGTCACTCGCGTGCCGCACCCGCAGGCACAGGGATATCCTGCGCCTTGTCAACCCACTCGATGATCGATATGACTGCGTTGCCGGTGTCCTTGAGGTTCACCGCTTTGACTGTCAGCTTGCCGCCGCTGGTTTCGTCGGCGGTCACGGGGATCTCAAGCCAACGGCCTGACACGAAGTCCTCGCAGATCGCCGCCTCACGATCGCCTGCCAGCACCTTCTGGCGGCGCCCACCGGCGAAGCGATCCGGATCAATGACGTAGACGCGGAGCGTCCCGGCAACCGACGCGGGCACGGCCAGCTCGATGGCCACCTCCTTCGCATCCGCCCGGCAGTGGTACACCGGCAGCGTCCAACCGGTCCACGCATAGCCCTGGCGAGCCACCGCCTCGAAGCCCTGCTCGGCGAAAATGACCTCCTTCTCCGGCCGGCCGCACAGCATGTGCAAACGCACCCCGCGATCGCTTAGCTCGTCGGGCGACGGCAATTCCTCCTTGTCCGGCCAGAAGGGCTCCTCGGGGGCCGGGCAGCGCTCGGCCGCGGGCGGCATCACCGGAAAGGGTATGTGCGGCTCCGTCTGATACCAGTAGCAGGTGCTCGATAGCTGCAGCATCGACCCTGGCTTGCTGAATTGCTCGCGAAACGTCGGATCCTCATGCTGCCCGAAGCCGATGCTCACGCGAAGCCGATGCTCGAAGCTGATCGCGTCCCCGAGGAAAAAACGGTAAGCCGTCGCCCCTTGCATGAACGGCCAGTAACCCGTAAGCGGGAAAACGCTCTCGGTCTCGGGGAAGCCCCAACTGAAGCCGAAGGAATCCTCGATACCCTGGAACTCCACAGAAGGGATCTGCTCGCCATCGATGAAGAACTTCTCGTTCATATCCACGGGATAGTTCGGCATGCCGGGCCGGCGAACAGTGACATTCCAGCCGATGAACTTGCCCCGACCGCGGGCCCCGAGGGCCACGTAATCCTCCTTGCCGATCAAGGCGGCCCGCTGGCGCCACTGGGCGTGAAAGTAACCCTGGTCCGCGGGCACATCGGGCAGCGTCCGCCACATCACATACGCATAGCACGGCATCATCTGCCACAGTCGCTCGCCCGGCGGTTCCGGGCCATCGTAGATCAACTCGACGCGGGCCGACCGGCGGAACGGCATGGGAAAGTAGCAGTTGTACCCTCGCCGCTTGTTGACCAGCGCGGTATTGACCTCGTCTCGCAGGCCGGCCGGGTCACAGAAGAAATCCACCAGCGGGCAGATGACGCTCGGACGCTGCTCGTCATCCCAGTACATCTGTAGGAGCAAATCGCGACCGAGCGCGTATTCCTTCGGGGTCGCGATCGAGGCCTGCGGCATCGCGAAGTGGATCATGGTGATCATGCCCGGACCTTTGAGATCGGCCACGACGACCCGGCTCGCCGACTTGAACTGCTTGCCCAGCGGGTTCTCCAGCCACAGGGCATTCTCCATGCGCACCCGCCCGGGGATGAGGTCCGGCAACTGGGTGAAATCCATACCCCAGGCGGTCGCCGCAGCTATCGCGCCGACCGCTACACAAGCCAATCGAGCGGGCGTTCTGTCCATCTGACCGGCTCCTCCCTTCAGGTTGCCGCCGAACTTCGCACACTGTGGGCCCCGCCCACTTCACGCCATGCACATGAGTCTCCAGTATGACCACCAAACGCCAGCCACACAAGCCGCGAGGCACTCATACTTCCCTCAAGCAATGATCCGTTCCTCAGCCTTCCCCCTTCAGTCTTTGGCCTTGAGCCTTCCCCAACCATCGCGACAGAAACCGCACACCCGCCTCGACGCTCGCCTCGTGGCCGCCGTCGTGCAGGTCCATCTCGATACGCTCGGCCAGCCCCAAAGCCTCGTAATGCCCGCGAGCGACGGCGAACTCTTCCTGGACCTGTGGCCACCACGCGATGCGGTCCGCCTTACCCGTCTGCACCTGCAATGGCCGCGGGCAAATCAGGCTGACCACATCCGAATCTGTGAACTCCGTCAGCCAGCCGCGGAAGAACGCGTGCTCCTCCGTGACCTCCAGGAAACAACTGTACCGCGGGTCGGGAATGGCCATCTTGTTGCGACGATGGTTAAACCACGCACACACAACACCCGCCTGGATACGGGGCTCGAGCGGCATCCAGAACATCGTCGCCAGCCCGCCCAGCGACAAGCCCCACATGCCCACCCGCTCCTCGTCGATTCGCGGGTCCGCCAGCACCTCATCCAACAATCGCTGCATCCGCACCAGCTCGATGCCCGGCAGCGAAGTATCCGCCAGCCTACAGAGCCGCTCGATGCGGTTGCGGGCCTCGATACCGTAGAGGTTCATCGGGGCCAGCACGGCAAAACCCGCCTGTACCAGTTCGTGAGCATAGCGGTGGTACGCGTTGCCTTCATCGAGGACACCAAACGGCCGCTCCGGATAACTGCCGATCCCGTGCTGAACGATGATCAGCGGCACAGGCCCATCCCCTGCTGGCAACACCAGCAGACCCTCCGCTCGCAAGGGCCCCATCGGCAGACTCAGCCACTGTCCCTCGATACCGCCCGGCAAGACATGGGGCCGACGCTCCAGCGGACCGCTCACCGGCAAGTCCGGCGGAGAGAGCACCCGCCGCCACCGCTGGCGGTTGGGCTCGACGCTGGCCAGATAAGCCCGCACGCTCGAGTAATCCCGCCGCCAAGCCCGCTCGGCCCGTAGCGGATACTCCTCCACCAGCCAATGCTGCAGGTAGCGTTCCAGCTCCTGCGCGTACCGCTGGTTGCGCTCCTCCACGAACGGCTGAGTCGCCTCGCCGGCCGGCAAGCTCGTCGGCGGAGAGCAATTCGCCACCGGCACCTCCACTAACACCCACAACACCGCTCCTGCCATCCAGGCCATACGCGGAACCCGGCAAGCCCATTTCCTCCGCCGAATCCTCGCGGCAACAAAGCACGTGGAACGTCCGGCAAGGTCAACGAGGTGCTTTCCTCGGTACATCAACTCGCCTCCAACAAGCGCACATCGGCCGCCACAGTGCCACGAAATGACTGGCGGCAGAACGAGGATAACCCAGTGCCTTGGATTCAGACAAGAGGAATGGGACGATCCGCGTCGTCGTCCCTCTGAGAACGCCCGCCGTCGGTCGCGACCATCGCCAGACGGGCACGGATAATCGCATCGTAATAGTCGTTCACCTGCGTCTGCCCGGCATGGAGCTGCCGATAAGGCCTGTACGACCACACCACCACAACCGCCAGAAGCACGGTGACTGACGCCTTAAGCCACAGTCGTCGCCGAATGCCCGCCCAGATCATCACCGCAAGCACCGCCGAAGCCAGCACAATCCCCCCCCATCGCAGCGTCGCGTCTCGCTGAAGTCGCAGTTCCAGCGACTGATTCAAGTACACCCTCGCCTGCTCATCCGAGCCCAACATCCGGTGGTATTCGCCGAGAAGATACAACCGACGCTTGCGTGCTTCCCGGTCGCCGGGCGAGTCCCGCTCCAGCAGGGCGATCTCCTCTTGAGCCAACCGCAGCGTCTGTTCGTGCGACTCCGAACGGTAATGGTAAATCAGCACCCGATTGAAATCGCGCCAAAACGATTCATCCCGCCCCAGCAACCGGTTGGTCCGAATCACACGGTCCAGCTTCAACGTGAAAGGGATTTCGTCCGACGAGAGCGGCTCCCACTCCTCCTCAAAGATCGCCCGTAGCCGTCTGGCATCCTGATCCGAGATGCCCTCGAACCAGTCGCCGGTCTGCGCATACCCGCACTTCGGGCACAGCCAGAACCAGAAACGTTCCGACGCGGGGAAGTAAATCAGATCGTACTTCGACTCCCACTCGTAGACGTACGAGCCATAGCTGGCGTAGGTCTTCACCGCGAAGGTGTGACCGCACACTGGGCAATCGACATCACGGCCCCCTACCGTCACCGCGTCAACACCGCCGGGGGAGGCCAACATCAACACGACAACCACGCACCATCCAATAGGCAGGACATGATCCGACATGGGACTGCCTCCCTCGGTCGCAAGGTGCCGCCCGTGCTCCGCACCTCCCGGCACCGCCGGAGTTCCGCCCGCAGGTCCGCGTCGACGCATTCTACAACGACGCCAACTGTCCCATGATCGCGCCGAGGAACCGGTACCCTCCGGGGGTCAAGCAGACTCGCAGAAGCTATACGACCCCTCATCCCCGACCTGTGATTCGTCGTTCGCAACGACCGATTCCCCGCTTCAGACAGCCCCGCAAAACGGCGATGGGCCAACCAGACATCACCGCATGCCATCGCCCGCAATCGCTGCCGGGTCTCTGTCGACATAGCGTTCACGTCGCCGTCGTCCGGTATTCGATCCCGCGAACGACCCAACACGAAGCCCACCTGCCTCGTTCACCAGCCACCGCACACACCCCAACCGCCGCCACACACGATCGCGGCATCGCTCATCAAGCCCCGCCGTACGCGACACAAAATCCGTTGTGTCAGGAAGTTACACGCTTCATGGGCCCTGCCGAGTCCCTTGCCGCACAGCCCGCAACACCTTCCCGCCAAAGTCCGCGGAACACATCAGGAGCCGGCCGCCCGACAAGCTGAGCTTTAACTACCGCCTACGCTCCACAATGCTTGATCGGAGGCCACAAGGCCAAGGAAACTCACAAGGTCGAACAAAACAGGCCGCGAGGCCAAAGCCTACTGTTGACATATTTCATCAAACTGCGTAGACTATTATTGTGGTTTAGCGGGCCGAGCCTCCGATACAACTCTTGCCGGGCGGCGTGCTGCATTCCGGCGTCTGGGCAGGGTGATTCGCGTGGGTGCCCGTTGGCCGAGCGACAGGTCAGAGCGGGAAGCGGTGGCTTCACTCGATGGGGTGGGTATCCGTCGGCTTACGCTCGCACTCAGATCGTGGTTGCACCACATCGTGGCGGTATGCACCGCTACCAGCATGCAAGGATCGGGAGGCATTGACCATGCATTCAGAAGCCAGAGACACCCAAACTGGACGTCGCGCAAGCTCGCGATACGGCTTCACCTTGATCGAAGTACTGGTCGTGGTGGCGATTATCGCGCTGTTGATCGCGGTGTTGCTGCCTTCGCTGGCGAAAGCTCGAGAGATGAGCCGGCGAACGGCTTGCCTGGCCTCGCTGCAACAGCAGGGCGTGGGGCACAGCGCCTACTCGGGTGACAACAAGGGGCGACTGCCGATCCGCGGAACCTATGGTTACGTGATTTCGCAACACAAGGACATCCACTACTCGTGGGTGCCAGAGAGCGAGAAGCTCGCGAAGGATCCCGTTAACTATGGTCGTCTCTACGGCCGGTATATCAGCCGCAATCTGGATATCTTCTACTGCTCGAGCCTCCCCAAGAAGTTCACCGAAGATCCCGATTACGGGAAGCCCTCCTTCGGGGTATACGGAAGCGGCTACGTCACCTGGGGCGGGTACATGTATGCGGCGCCTGTGGCCAGCGGCCTGAGTCCCCGTACAGACACCAAGAGGCTTTATCCCTCAAGCATATGGAGCGATTACTACTCCATCAGATGGCTCCGCTACTTGGGTTACGCGGGCGACGCGGCTCTTGATTATGAGCGGACCATGCCGGCCATGCAGGCACTGCAAACTGACGGCGCCATCGGGGGTGGCGACGATAGCATGCCCCTGACTCGCGGGACGCATGGCAACGGTTTGAACGCCTTGTACAGCGACTTCCACGCCAAGTTCGTGCAGGACGGTCCGACCCTGCTCAAAGAGGGCGGGAAGAATCTGCGTCTGCTTGAGCTGAAGCCGAGCAGCGGCCCAGACGGCGCCACCCAGCTCTACGCGATGTGGGACTACATCACACGCAGGTATTGATCTTCGCGGTCACACACAAGGCAGGATAAAGCGGAAACACGCTCCCTGTCCCTCCTCGCCGATAAATCGGCTGCCGGCAACAGGGCTCAGTTCCAGTGTGCCTTTCATGCTGCGCGCGAGTTGTCGGCTCAGGGCCAGGCCGAGACCGACACCGGGTGCGGTCCGGGCGGCTTCTTGAGCGGACTTGAAGAACGGCCGAAAAACACGTCGGGCATCCTTGGCGGCGATGCCCGGACCGTGGTCGCGGACTTGCAGCTCAAGCCGCTCACCAACCTTCTGGGCGGAGAGGTGGATGCGGCGATCGCTGGCGCCGGCGGCATACTTGCAGGCGTTATCCACCAAGTTGAACAGGATCTGCTCGACCGCGGAGGTGTCCGCTCGCAGGCAAGCCTTCGACGCCGCCTCGTCCATCTCGACGACCAAGTTCATACCCGCCGACTCCGCTCGTGTCGCCAATCTCTCGCGCAAACGAGCGATGAGATCCGCGACGGGTACCGACTCCAGGGGGACGGTGGCCCGCCGGCCCTCCAGGCGTGCGTAGACCAGCACGTTCTCCACCAAATGGCCCAGCCGCAGGGCCTCGGACCGCAGGGTATCGAGGTAGCGTTGGCGATGGGCCTCGTCGGGGACCATGCCACCGGCCAGCATCTCCGTGTAGAGCTTGAAGGTAGTCAACGGGGTACGCAGTTCATGGGTAACGGCCGAGACGAACGCGGCCCGTCGTTCGCTGAGCGACAGAACACCAAGCAGTAGCGCCGCCACGGCCGCCGCGGCCAAAATCGCACACGACCATGCAACCAGCAGTGACCACCGCAGGGGGGACTGCCCGCCGATCGGTTTGGTGGATACGGTCCCCGGCACGAGTTCCACGGGCACTGAAGCCAGCATGCGGGTGCCGTTGGGCACGGGATAGCTTAAGGCGGGTCTCAATGTGGCCTCGGGGAGCAAGTCCGCCACGCCGGCCAGCAATCCCTCGCGGATGGCCGGCCAGTCAAGCCAGCAGCCCTGAAGGTACTCGCTTCCGTCGACACTCACCTGGCGGGCCAGGATCAGCAGATCGCCCAGCCATACGGGCCGCATCGGACCGGGCCGGACATCACGGCGCGGCGTCCCGCGAAGGAGAACGTCAAACTCGACACCCTGACTGAGATTTTCGATCGCCTGGCTGTGGCGGGCCTGCTGCTCGATGGTGTTGCGGGAAGCCTGTTGTCGCGTCATGACCCCGGCGCGATCAGCACCGCCGACGAGTGCGGGAGACTCCGGCACCCGCGGTGGTTCGACCACTCGCGCCGGCAGCAGGGCAACCAGCCGATCCCGGCTGACCGACCCGGCCAACTGGTTGAGCAGCTCACGGGCGACCTCCAGATCAACGGAGCGAGTGCTCGCAACCAGCGAGGCAACCGCCGGCGAATCAAGTGAAGGCACCTGCGGCGAAGTAAGCCGGCCGTCGGGTTCAATCTGGAAGTGCAGGCGGATCTGCGGCGGGCGGGCGGTCAACAACTCGGAGGGCAGGAGGATCTGCCCCGCCCCGAGGGGCGCGAGATCCCGCGTGTAGGCGAGCAGAGGCGCGTGCAGGGTGGTGTAAACGAAGTATGGCCGAGCACTTTCGGCGGCGATCAGGGGCCCCATGGCCGAGTCCATTCGCCACAGAGCAAGGCGAATGTTCTCCTCGACGAGGGCTTGTCGGCCGGCCTCGGCTTCGGCATGGTCGAGGCGGAGCACCGTGACCGTGAGCCATCCCATGACCAACGCGACCACCGCCAGGCACGCACCGAACGCCAACCATGTCAGTCGTGGGCCGAGCATCTCACGCTCCCGCCACCTCGCCGGCGGACTGGTCCCCCGTCGCGAACATGTACCCTTTGCCTCGCACAGTCAGGATGATCCGCGGTTCGGTCGGGTCGTCGCGCAGTTTGTCCCGCAGCCGGGCGACGTGCATGTCGATGGTGCGGGTGACGATGCCGCGGGGATCGAGCCGCCATACCCGCTGGATCATTTCCTCGCGGGTAATCGCTCGGCCCGCATGGATCGCCAGATAGCGAAGCAGGTCGCCCTCGCGCTCGGACAGCTCCGCCCTGCCGCCGTCGGTATAGCGGATCTCGCGACGGGCCAGGTCGGCAACCCCCGTCGGCAGGTCGATGAGCGTCACGTCCGACGGGCGTTCCGGCGAGCGACGCAGCACCGCCTCCACCCGAGCGATGAGCTCCTGTACGCTGAAGGGCTTGACCACGTAGTCGTCGGCCCCGAGTTGCAGGCCCCGGATTCGATCGTGCTCCGAGCCGAGGGCGGTCAGGATGATGACCGGCAACGTGGGCCGATCGGTCCGCACCTTCTGGAGGATCTCCAAGCCGTCGCCACCGGGCAGGATCAGATCGAGCAGCACGAGGTCGCACTCGGCGGTCAGCGCCAGGTCGAGGCCCGCCCGGCCGTTGGCCGCTTCCAGAACGAAAAAACCCTTGAAGCGGAGCACGTCTACCACGCCCGCTCGAATCGCGGGATCGTCCTCAATCACCAGGATCTGCCGCTTGTTCATGGTTTGCCGCCGACTGGACTCCTACGGAACGTGGTGAGCCTCCGAACCGTGGCGGCTGGCGGGGCTGACACGCGCCGTCGTGTCCCACTGCTGCGTAAGCATTGCCTCTCTCCCGAGAAACACTGCTCACAGCAGCAGTGCCACACGGATGAGGCTGCCCCTGAACACAAGATGCACCCTCGGCGAGCTCGGTCGAACCGCGTCCCACCGGTGGGTGCGGCACAGGCCCACCGCCTGCGCCACACGAATCCATCCGGTGATGTTAACCCGCACCCGCGACTCGTCAAATCGAAGGCACGTAGCGTTCGTAGGTGTAGGTCAGGGTCTGGCTCTGGCCCGGCTCGATCGTCACCCGCCAGTGGACCGTGCCGCCGCGTTCGAGAAGCTGAAGCTTTTCGGGATCGCTGGACAGAATGCCCTGATGAGAGGCGCTGAGTGGCTTGCCGGGGATGGGGGTCACGATCACCACGTTGACCGCCTCGGTCCCGAAGTTGCGCAGCTTCAATTCACCGTGCAGGGTGACCAGGTCAAGGAACCGATTGTGTTGTGGCTCGTGGGCCTTGAGCTTACGGTCGGCCTCCGATTCGGTCTTCTCGTGGGCGATGCTGATGGCCGCGGTGATGGGGATCTCGCAGGTGCCGCCCTTGGGGGTGTACTTCAGCAAATCCTCGCCGAGCGGTTGGTGGCCGCCGATAGCCATGCACGGCCCGGTGGTCCAGGCGGTGTCGGTGTCGTTCCGCAGGGTGAGAAGATGCTGCATGCGTTGCGGCGGCTGCCAGCGGTAGAGGTGTCCGTAGTGTATGTTACGGGTGAACAGGGTCACGATGGCCTTCTCGCCCCGTCGGATGGTAAGGTCGGTCTTGGTGTAGACGGTCAGGTCGGCTCCGCCGGGCCCGTCGATGCGCGGCAAACCGGCCAGCACGCTGTTCAGGTCGCCTGGCGGAAGCTCAAGTGCCTCAGGGGCGGCAGCGGATGGGCCGGGAGCGGTGTTGGTGGTGAGCAGGGCCTGACTCATGATCTGGTTGGCCATTTCGCGAGGCATGCCGCGCTGGGCGACCGCCGCCCCGATCGTACGGATCGCCTGCCCGATGGCGATGGGCGACAAGTAGTCGGCGTGCAGGAACTGGGGCATACCGACCACAAAGTGCACATCGCAGTGGATGAGGTCTTCGGCCTCGTTGACTACCGTCCCGCGCAGGGTAAGCTCCGCGGTCGCGTCATCGAGGATCCGCAGCGTGTACTCCGGAATCCAGGTGATGCCCTGCCGCAGGCAAGCCATGCCTAACTCGGTCGACGCTGATGTGCCCGCCTCACCTGAGGAGACGTGCACGCGAATCGGCAGTTCGAGAACGCGCATCGAGGTCACCGCCTCAGTGGGCACGGCGAAGGTTTGTGCCTGCTCCTCGACAATGGCAAATTGCTCACCGGCGGCGACGAGCTTGCCGGTGGCACTGGCGGTCGTCCCTCGATGCGTGTAGCCCAGGGCGACCCGCAGCCCCACCGCAGCCTGGAGACGAGCCAGCTTGTCCGCAGGGTCCTTGCGGGCATCGATATCATCAAACTCGACCATTTCGCCCGGCCCGGCACCGACTACATCCACGACCTCGTTCTCCTTCTGCGAGTAGATGGCCAGCGTCCCGAACGACGCCGGCGGCACCTGCCCCGCGAGGCACCAGCCGTCCCGCAAGGTGACCTCACCTGAACGCATGAAGAACCCGAACCCGCTCTTGAAGACGGCGACCGACTTGGTTTGGGGCTTCCAGACGTGGGGGTTGGGCTCCTCGGCTTGCACCAGCGGTACCGGCAGCAGGGACAGTAGAAGACCGCCCCCCCAGGCAAGTGCGCAAACCTGCCGAATGCGCGAAGAACCCGGCCGTCCCGCTTCTGAATGACCGCTGCGACAGGCCATAGACCTGATGCACTGCTCTGCCGATCGCCGCTTGTGCGTTGCCCCAGTCATGTCTGCTCCTCTCAATTGAGTGGATTCCAGGGATGGCACCTCAGTCGATGCCGTCTGGCAAAATGTAACCCCGTTTTCCCTGCCGGTGTGTAACGTGTCCGTAACACCTTCTGGGTAATCTGGATGCAGCGAGTCGAAACGCAACGAGCGAGCGAATGCCAGCCATGCCCTCAAATAAATCATCCTGACACCATTTTTCGGGGCGGTTGCGGTTCGCGTCCGCATAAGCCATACTGCCGGCATCTTTGTCATATGGGAGCGAAAACCGATGAGAAGACTGAGCCGCGTCAACCGATGTTGTGTAGCGATCCTGCTGGCCATTGCCGCTCCGGCGGTCTGCTTGGCGGCAGGACCGTCCATGCCCGCGATCTTCAGCGACCACATGGTCCTGCAGCGAGAGAAGCCCATCCCTATTTGGGGCAGAGCCGAAGCCAATGAGAACGTCACCGTGACTCTGGCCAAGGGAAAGGAAACCCCGGTCGCCAAGGCAGGCACCCAAGCGGACGCCAGCGGCAAATGGATGGTACGTCTGCCTGCCCTATCCGCCGGCGGACCGTATACGCTGCAGATCAAAGCCAAGAAGGCCTTCAAGTTTGAAAACGTCATGCTCGGCGAGGTGTGGGTCTGCTCGGGTCAGTCCAACATGTATTGGGTCGTCAGCCGTTCCAAGGATGCGGACAAGGAGATCGCGGCGGCGAACTACCCCGATATTCGCCTCTTCTCCGTGAATCTGCGAACGGCGCCCATGCCGACCGAAGAGGTGAACGGCGGGCCGTGGCAGACATGCACACCGGAGACGATCAAGGACTTCTCGGCAGTCGCCTACTTCTTCGGACGCGAGCTACATGGCGAGTTGAAAGTGCCCATCGGTCTCATCAAGACCGCGTGGGGCGGCACAGCCATCGAGCCGTGGACGCCCCCGGTGGGTTTCGCGTCAGTGCCGAGCACCCAGCGGTACTTCGATCAGGTTCAGGAGGCTGACCGCGACTACATCAAGAGCCTTGCCGACCACCTGGACAAGCGGGCCGAGTGGGCTCATGCCGCCGGCCAAGTGAAACTCGACGAGGGCGATAAGCTGCCGCCCGCTCCGATGCTCCCGGAGCACACCTTCGCCAACGGCGGCAACCGTATGCCCACCGTCATATACAACGCCATGGTCGATGCCATGGTCCCCTACGCCATCGCGGGGGCCATCTGGTACCAAGGCGAAAACAACTGCTCACGAGGCGACGGCTTGGCGTATGCCGACAAGATGAAAGCACTCATCCAGGGCTGGCGGGCAATGTGGGACCAGGGCGAGTTCCCCTTCTACTACGTGCAGCTCGCTCCTTATCCGTATGCAGCCAGACCTCCCCACACTCCCGATCGTCTTCCTCTGATATGGGAGGCACAGCGCATTGCCTTGAACGTGCCGAACACCGGCATGGTGGTTGTGACTGACATTGGCGACACCACCAACATCCATCCGACCAACAAGCAGGAGGTTGGACGACGGCTTGCCCTGTGGGCCTTCGCGAACACCTACGGCCGGACGGATCGGGTCTACTCGGGCCCGCTGTACAAGTCCATGCAGGTCGAAGGCGCGAAGATTCGCATCAGCTTCGACCACGCCGGCACAGGCCTGACCTCGCGGGATGACAAACCTTTGAGCTGGTTCCAGGTCGCCGGCGAGGACAAAGTCTTCGTTGATGCTCAGGCGGTGGTAGATGGAAACACGGTGGTGGTTTCCAGTGACCAAGTGAAGCAGCCGGCAGCGGTACGATTTGGCTGGAACGAACTGGCCGAGCCCAACCTGATGAACAAGGAAGGCCTACCGGCCTCGCCCTTCCGCACCGACTCATGGTAGGACACATCGCCACGAAAAATGGTGTCAGGATGAATTTTGGGGGCTTATACTGCGGTACAAGCCCCTAAAAATCATCCTGACACCATTTTTGCGGCGGCGAAGAGTGTGGCGGATTCCTGGGGAGATTCCGGGCTTTTTCTGGGCCGGCCGGGCCTGCGGGTCGGTTTCGTTTCGGGCGTGGCGGGCACGCTCGTCAACGGGTTTTCCACACCATCCAGCGGGTCACCGGCCCGCGTGCCCCGCAAACGCTCATCGATGCGAGCGGCATACTCCGGCGAGAGCTCAAAGCCAAGAAATTCGCGGCCGAGCTTCTTGGCGACGGCCAGCGTCGTACCGCTGCCGCCGAAGGGGTCAAGCACCAGTTCGCCCTCGTTCGAGCATGCCCGGATGATGCGGCCCAGAAGCTGCTCGGGCATCTGACAGCCGTGCCAGCCTTTGCGCTCTTTGAACGTGCCGCACACGCGGGGGAAGTACCAGACATCCTCGTCGGCCGCGAAACCGCCGGGCACATCCTGCGGCCGCAGGATCCAGGTGTCATCAGGCAAGCGCCCGACGGGATTGGCTCGCCGGTCGGCGTAGACCAGTTGCCGCGCGGAGGGCACGCGGATCGTGTCTTCGTTGAATGTGAAGCATTCCGGATCGCGGATGAAGTAGAACAGGTGGGCGTGGCTGCGGCTGAACTTGTGCTTGCAGTTGACGCCGAAGGTGTAGTACCAGATCACCCAGCTCCGGCAGATAAGCCCCAGCTCCCGCTGGGCAATAAGCTTGAGCTCGGCCGCGTACTCGTCGCCGATCGCCAGCCAGAAGGAGCCCGTAGGCTTGAGGGCCCGGGCTACGCCGGCCATCCATCGCCGCGACCAGTTGAGGTACGTGTCGGCGTCCTTGCGGTCATCGTAGACGTCGTAGTCGTAGCCGATGTTGAAAGGCGGGTCGGCAAAGGCCAGATCAACGCTGCCCTCATCGAGACGCGCGAGCCCATCGACGCAGTCCATCTGATGCACGTGATTGGGCTTCAGCCGCATATCGAGAACCCTCCTGTGTCTGAACGCACATTCGGCAACGCCCGGTCGCTAGACCCGCTGCCCCTTCCTCCATCACGACCCGTATCTTGTGGCGCAGCCAGCCCCCATATCAACATCTAGTATACACGCTTTGGCGGGTTCGGCAAGGACTGCCGGGAAAGCGGTGGGCGTCTTGCCGGGGTAGCCGGGTGCGTGACGCGGGGGCGCCGCAAGCGGCACCGCTAAACGGGAGGGCAAGCAGCACCGCTAAACGGGAGGGGAAGCGGCACCGCCAAACGACGGACGAGGAGGTGCTGTCACACGAACCATGTGCATCACGCGAGCCGTTGACCTCACGCGAGCCATTTGCGGAGATCGATGTGGGGACCGTCGGAAGCGTCGGCGCTCCTGAGCAGGAGCAGTGAGCGGTTGCGGTCGCGGTGCGGGTCGTTCTGGGAACGGGTTTCGCCGTCGGGGGTCACATAGACCGCCCGGCGATCGCCGACGACCGGGCATTCCATCTCGCACTGGCCGCACCCGATGCACAGCTCGGTGTCGATCTTGGGCACCTTGAACTCGAGGTGGACAGCGGCCACGGCATCGCGGGCGGGGATGCGGCTAAACGCCGACCCGACGAGCACCTCGCCGTCTGCGGGGTCCAATTCGCCGATCATCAACGTATCGCCGTCGTTGCCGAGGATGCGGTGCGTTTCGCTGGTACCGTCGCGGTGGATGATGTGAACATGGTAGCTGGTGGTCTGGTCGCCGCGGTACTCGCCGGGCCGGAAGGAACACAGATCGCTGATAGTGGTGCCCGGGGCCGGGTACTCGGCCAGGGTCAGCGTGGTAGCCGTCGCGGAGCGCACCAGCTTCTTGCCGTCGCGCACAAGCAGTTGCATATACTCGGAATGGATCGCCTTGGGCGAAGTGGGGCAGACTTCTTCGCAGACCACGCAGGGGATGTTTTTCGACCAGGGCAGGCAGCGGCCGTGATCGTAGTGGGCGGTGCCGAGCTTGACCGGGCCCTGGGCCTCGTAAGGTGCGAGCCCGAGCTTTTCTTCAATGCTCAGTCGTTGGATGGCCCCGGTGGGGCAGACCTGCCCGCAGGCGGTGCAGTTCAACTGGCAGGAACCCATGCGGAAATTCATGACCGGCGTCCAGAGGCCCTCCAGACCGGCCTCGAACATGGCGGGTTGCAGCACGTTGGTCGGGCAGACGCGGATGCACTGATCGCACTTGATACAGCGTTCGAGGAACTCGATCTCTTCGACGGAGCCGGGCGGACGGACGACCTTGGTGGAGAAATCGCGAGTCGTCCGGCCGGAGAGCTTGGCGAACGGATAGAACAGCACGCCGACCACGGCCGCGTAGATCGCTCGTCGGCGTGGCACGTCCGGCCAGGCCACCTCGTGGTGCCGCTTGGGCAGCAGCGAGAAGCTCAACGCGTCGTGTGGGCAGTCTTCGATGCAGTTGAAGCAGACGAAGCACTCGCTTTTGCGAAGCTGGGTATGTGGGTCGCAGGCCCCCTCGCAGCTCTGCAGGCACAGGTCGCAATCGATGCACTTATTTGGATCACGTTCGATCCGCCAGAGAGAGAACCTGCTCAGCACGCCCAGGGTGGCACCCAGCGGGCAAAGCACGCGGCAGAAGAACCGAGGGATCACCAGGTTCATGCTCACCAGGAACAGCAGCAGGAAGCCGATCACCCAACCAAGCTGGTGCATTTTAGGATCGCCCCACCGCCCCGCGACCGCGTCCGGCATGTTCATCGCCGGCAGCAGCGACGCGGTGAACGAGCGGTGCAGCAGGCAGATGGGATCGAGCAACCCGACTTGCAGGCTGCCGAAGACCGCGGCGACGATCATACCGATGAGAATGTAGTACTTCAGAGCGAAGATACGCCGATAGCGGTTGGACTCGATCCGCTGCTTGGCGTTTCGCGTGTTGAAGACCCAGCCGACGAACTGGTGCATGATGCCGTAGGGGCAGATCCAGTTGCAGAAGAACCGGCCGAGGAACAGCGTGGGGATGAGCAGAAGTAAGGACCAAAGGAGCCCTTTGTAGACGGTGTGGGTGGCAATCGCGGTGGCGATGCCGACCAAGGGGTCGATCTCGAGGAATTTGCTCACCCAGAACTTGAGGGCGGGCATGGCTTCCAGGTGCGACAGCGTGGTGACGAACACGAACGTCAGGAAGATCGCCACGACGGCGGTCTGCGTGATGATCCGGACGGTTGTGATGCGCATTCCCGAGCCCTTCGAATAGCGTACCGTCGCGGCGACGCGTGCCGCGCGGGCGGCGATCAGCCCTCGATCGTCTCCTCCACCACCTTGCCCTGCTGGCGGTACTCCTGCCAGTGGTGCACGACGAGGCGGGTGGGATCGTGCCCGAATTTCTGAAACGCCAGGTCGAGGTAGCTGACGGCGGCTAGATCACGGCCGAGCAGGTTCTGCACGCACCACGAATCGCAGGCCAGTTGATCGACGCTGGCCACCACCGCGGGCCGGCCGGTCACGCCCCCGACGCGGATGTCGTCAAGCCGGCCACCCGTCGGGCCGTTTTTCATCATCACCCGCGTGCCGTCCATCACCATAAGGGTAGGCTTCATCATGTAGCCCAAGTCGCTGATGATGTGGTGGATCGCCTGGTGAAACTGGTTCCGCCGACCGCCGAGCAGCCCGTACCAGTTCTTCAGGCCCGCCGACGCGTGGCAGAGATTGTGATCCTTGACCGCGGGAATGCCGATCACCTTGTCGGCCTCGCGCAGGGGCATCCAGAAGATCGGCCAGGTGCTCAGGGCCTCGCCCCGGGCGGGGTCGGGACTGCCCGGCCTCACCTCGACCGGACGATCATGCGTGCTGGCGTGGATGACCACGGTGGCCCCCTCCGCCTCGGCCGCCTCTTTGATGCCACTCTTGGCGAAGCACGCGGGCGGATTCTCGATCGGATTATCCGCGACAATAACCTTACTGGCTCCCGCCTCCCTGCAAAGCTGGATCACCGCTCGCACGACCTGTGGATTGGTCGTGGCCCCCAGTTGCGGACCGCGATCGAACCCGACGTTGGGCTTGACCATGACCACGTCTCCGCGCGAGACGAAGCGGGCGATTCCCTGCCCATCGAGCCCGCCCAGGGCCGCGACCGTCATCCGCCGCACATGCTCGAGGTCGTCGATCAACTCCGGTTTACCGTACGCGGCGGAGATCCGCGGCGCCGCGGCCGGGAAGTCGACCGCCGCGAAGTAATCCTTCAGTCGGATCGGCTCCGGTGGCTGCAGCCCAGCATCGCCGACCGGATCGTGCAGATACCACCCCGCCGCCACGGCCGCACCGGCTACCGCAACCGTCTGGCCGCCGCGTACCAGCAGATCCCGCCTTGTCCAGGTTCGATGCGGCGTGCCAGCGGCAGCCTGATCGCCCGCCGGCCGCTCCCCTGTTGCCTGTTTGCTGCTCGCCATCCTGACCCGCCTTGCCTTTCAACGCATCCCGCAGTCCGTATGACACCGGTGCCCAGCCGGCCGCCACGGGGGGCGGCCGCTACAGATCCCAAAGCCCGATCCTCACTCGGCCGGCAAGCGGTCACGCAACACGGCCGCCTTCGCCTCCGCCAGCTCGCGATCATCGCACTCGGCCACGCCCCCGAAGTACACCCCGCGATGAAAGGCGACCCCGATGACGCCCAGCGAATCACTCACCACCGTCCGCCCGCCGGGCGTCTCCTGCTCCGCAAGGATTTTGTCATACCGCGCCGTCGCCTCGGCATACTGCCGGAACAGCTCGCGGGCCTCGTCCGCACTGCCCGTCCGAACCAGATACATCTGGTACCCGAGACCGCCCGTCTCGTAGTTCGCCAGGAACATCTGCTCGATGAAGCCGAAACCCAACCCGCCCGATGCCCGGTAGCTCAGCGAATTCGGGACGCGGTCCTCGGCCGGCAGGAGGGCCTCCGCCCACATCGTCTCGTCCTCATCGCGGATCGTATCCGCGATCGCCGACGCGATCGCCAGCGACGTCTGGGTCGCCTGGTCGTCGCCCTCCGCGGGGCCAAGCACATAGACGTAGTAACGCCCCTTCCAGAAGAAGACGCTTGTGCCGGATGTGTACCCCCCACGTCCCAGTGGGATCTCTTCGAGCTCGCCGCTGCGCTCGGTCATGTAGATACCCATCGCGTTGGCGGGCCCCGCCATATCGTAGATGTACACGTCAAAGACCTGTCGGGCACGCGAGTTGACGTACTGGCCGCAGCGCAACTCGACGAAATCGAACGAACGGAACTGGGCCTCTCGCCCGTCGATCTTCTCGTAGAGGTTGTCGGTATAGCGTTCGATTTGCGTCGGGGGGATCAGATCGTCCCGTTCCAGAGCGGGAAACCGTGCCTGCCCGCCCACCGACGCCGCGGGAGCAACCTCGGCCATCCCGGCCGCGATGCTCGCATCACGCATCGACCATCGCTCGCACAGCGTTGCGGCCAAATCGTTCAGCCTCGCGACATCGCCGCCCAACGCGATGAACAGATACGGCCCGGCCGCGGAAGCCACCGCAACGCGCCCATCAAGACGACCGACCACCGAATCGCCCGGCTCCGTATCGTCAGCAGCTTCTTGGACAGAGCCCGGCGACCGCTCCGCGCCGTTTTCGTAGCCGCCTTCATCGGTCATACCGGTAGACTCGTCGCCGGCGGCCGCAAGCTGCTCGCGAAGCTCCCGCAGTATCGCGTCTCGCCGCGCCGGTGTGGGCCTCATGACCCCCAGCGTCACCTCGCCCGCGTAGTCCGCAATCCAGCAATCAGCAAGCGGAGCCAACCCCCATGCCGCCCGGCGAACAAACCGCAGACTATCCGCGACCCGCCCCTCGTGAGGCAAGACGGACTCCGCCCAGAACGGCCCGCCATACACAAGCTGCGAACGAACCAAGGCCCGCGCCGCCGTTTCCAGCATCGGTGAAGAGGTCGGCGAAACGATCGATAGTTCCGTATAGTGCCGACCAGCCCAGAAGGCCAGGCGCCCGGCGGCCTCGTCTATCCAGCCGGCTCGCCCGACGCTGATCGGCCTGATCGCGGCCGGTCTTCGCGACCGCCAAAGCCCGAACGCATGCTCCGGCTGGCCGGCGTCCACAATACTGGCTGCTAGAGGCAGATCTCCCTCAGGTAGCTGGTACGTCGCCCGATACAGCCATTGAGCGCCGAAGGAGACTGCCGCCACCATCAAGTCGTCGGCGGCGACCGCGCCCGCATCGACCATCGCGACGCCCAGATCCGTGCGACGGGCCTCCTCCAGGGGATCGGGCAGCAAGGTCGCCCCCGCCTGGACCTCGTGCGACGGCGGTGGCGGCTGCAGATTGGCCGGATCGACCGCAAACAACGGCCGATCGGAAATCCCCAGCACCGCCTTGGCCCCTCGCGCCGGTGCCGACCGGCTCAGCGCGTCGCCCAGCAAGCCGCTGGTCAGCAGGAACGCGGCCACAATCAGGCTCAACAGCCCCAACACCGCGAGCCCAATGAGACGCTCACGGAACGACGGCTGGTCGCGCATGTATCGACGCGCAAAAAAAGTCGGCATGATCGCCTGGCTCCCCATGCGTGGCGGCAGGGGTACCCGCAGAGTCGCGGCAGCCCGCCGGGCGTGGCCCGGGGTCCCCATGGGCACCTCCTCCGCAACGCCGAGACTGTCGCCTTCTCGCCGCGGCCCTTTCCCAGGCTGCAACACATGTTATTATGAGTGCTTGCGGCGGGAAGTCAAAGTCGCGAGCCCTCCGGGTTTGACAGCCGTCGGCCTGACCGGGTAGAGATTACCTCCGCCCGTTTGGCGTTGTGGGGCTCGGTGCAGCGGTCGCCCTCCCCTCGCGTCGGTTGGGCAACATCCACGCCGCCGAGTCCGGCCGCCACGGTCGGCGGCTACGGCAAGACCGAAGAGTACCCGCGACACCGTGTGGCGCCGCGCGTTCGGATGGAGGCCGTCCTGATGGCTGCCGAGATCACCATGAATGGGCCCATCGCCCGGCTTGGGCGACTGACCCTCGAACGGCTCGACGCCATGGGCGATATCTCCGTGTTCGCCCTGCGAACCTTCAGCCACTGCCTGCGTGCCACCGTTCACAAACGCGACCTGGAGCGGCTCATCCCGCAATTCCACAGCATCGGCACACTCAGCGTCCCGGTCATCATGGTCACCGGCCTCTTCGTGGGCATGGTGCTGGCCATCCAGGCTATCGAGCAGTTCCGCGCGGCAGGCCTCGAAAACCGCATGGGCGTGATCGTCAGCCTGTCGGTCGTCCGCGAACTCGGCCCGGTGCTGGCCGGCATTATGCTCGCCGGCCGGGTCGGCGGGGCCCTCACCGCCGAACTCGGGACCATGCGCGTCACCGAGCAGATCGACGCCCTCCGCTCCATGGGCTCCGACCCCATCCGCGTCCTGGTCGTCCCACGATTCCTCGCCTGCCTGCTACTCACGCCCGTCCTCACCCTCTACTGCAACCTGGTCGGCGTGCTGGGCGGTTGGCTGATCAGCGTGCCGATCTTCAACGTCTCCAATTGGGCCTACTGGACCTACACCGAACTCGCCGTCGAAACCTGGGACATCGCCAGCGGGTTGTTCAAGAGCGTGTTTTTTGGCGCGACCATCGGAATGATCTCCTGCTACAAAGGTTTCAACTGCGGCCAGGGAGCTCAGGGCGTGGGCAAGGCCTGCACCGAATCGTTCGTGGCCGGGTTCGTCGTCATTCTCATCTTGGACTTCTTCATCGCCCTACTGCTCAAGGGAGCGTACGAGGCGATCTGGGGCTTCAAGATGATTTTCTGAGGTCCGGCCGTCGGGCCGGGGCATGGCAGGCATGAGCAACGCGTCCAGCACCATCATCGAGATGCGCCAGGTGTACAAGCGGTTCGGGCCACTCGAAGTCCTGCGCGGCATCGACCTCTCGCTCGCCAAGGGCAGAACCACGGTCGTCATCGGCGAATCGGGCACCGGCAAGAGCGTACTCATCAAGCACATGATCGGGCTGATCCGCCCGGACGCCGGTGAGATCCACATCGACGGCCAGCGCGTCGATCCACTGCATGAGAAGCAGTGGGTACCGATCCGTCAGCGATTCGGCTACCTGTTCCAGATGGGAGCCCTCTTCGACTCGCTCACCGCGGGCGAGAACATCGCTTTCCCGCTCAAAGAGCACACGGGCCTGTCCGACGCCGAGATTCACGACATCGTCGCCCGCAAGCTCGACCTGGTGGGACTCGACGGGGTGCAGAACAAGTGGCCGTCCGAGCTGTCCGGCGGGCAACGCAAGCGCGTCGCCCTCGCGCGGGCCATCGCCATGGACCCGGACATCATTCTGTACGATGAGCCCACCACCGGACTCGACCCCATCCGCTCAGATACCATCAACGACCTGATCATCAAGCTCAAGGATGAGTTGGCGGTCACCAGCATCGTGGTCACCCACGATATGACCAGCGCTTTCAAGGTGGCCGACCGCATCCTCATGCTCAACCAGGGGCAGTTCATTGCCGACGGGACGGCGGATGATTTCCGCAACACCCGCGACCCGCGCGTCCGGGCCTTTGTCACCGGGGATGCCGACCTGAACATCATCGAGGAATCGGCCACGCCGCCCACTCGAGGAGAGTCATCATGACCGATCGGAAGCAGAACGTACTCGTCGGGCTGTTCGTGCTGGCCGGGCTGATGTGCCTCGCCACGCTGATCGTCCTGTTCGGTGAATCGCGAGCGCTGTTCGGCCAGCGGTATCAGATCACCGCCCGGTTCGACCGCGTCGAGGGCGTGCGCGAGGGCACGGACGTGAACCTGGCCGGCGTGTGGGTTGGCAGCGTGCTCAAGGTGATGCTCGCCGATCCGAGCCAGCCCCACGAGGGCGTCCACGCCATCCTGGACATCGACCCCAAGTACTCGGTGCCCCAGGGTTCGATCGCCGTGGTGCTCACGCCCCTCATGGGCCAACCGATCATCAACATCATACCGCCGCCTGTGGCCGCCGCCCTCCTACCGCAGGACGGCACCGCCGCCATCCGCGGCGAGGTCAAGAACCCCCTCGAACAGGTCATCGATCCCGGACTGATGGCCACCCTGGAGAAGACCACCTTCAAGATCGGCGAGTTGGCCGGGGCCTTGACTCCCGCCGCCCAAGCCCTTGAGAAACTGCTCGAACAGCGGAGCATCGAACAGGTGGATCGGCCTACGCTCACGCCCGAAGCGGTCACCGCGAATCTCTCGACCGCCGTCGAACGGCTCGACAACGTGCTCAAACACATCGGCACCGTCCTGGGCGACCCCGAGGTGCAGAGCAACCTGAAGCAGACCCTGGCCAACTTCAAGGCCGCCAGCGAGGAGGCCAAACTCGCCGTCGGCGGCCTCAACGCTTTCGCCGAGCAGGCCCAGAAAACGATGGTCAGTGCCCATGGCGTGGTCGAGAAGGTCGACGCCACCGTCGTGAGCGCCCACCAACACATCGACGCCCTGGGCATGAGGCTACGCACCAACACAGAGCAGTTGTCCCGCGTGCTCGACCACATGACCGCCGTCGGGCAACAGATGGCCGAGGGCGAGGGCACCGTCGGCATGCTGCTGCGGGATCCCAAGTTCTACGACGAGCTCATGCTCACCGTGCAACGGCTGGGCAGCGCCGCCGGCGAACTGGAAGTGCTGATCAAACAGTGGCAAAAGCAAGGCCTGCTCGGCGCCGCCCGCTGACCGCCGGGGACGCGAGTCCCCGGGTGGCGCCCCTCGCAAACCATCCGCTTGACGGGATCAGCGATGTCGCATTCCACACACGAACCTGTCGGGTTCCCATCGACGGCAACAAGCAGAGCCGCGCCCGTCAGGAAGCGGTTCTTCTTCACTGGGAAGCCACCACAAAC
>Ga0123333_10000496_pt1 | contig 43998 bp, 47 predicted proteins | sample BioC12SIPDNA_3_FD_89957 | JGI IMG/M metagenome (GOLD analysis project Ga0123333, IMG submission 89957) | Anaerobic biogas reactor microbial communites from Washington, USA - Biogas_R2_B C12 SIP DNA | ecosystem: Engineered > Bioreactor > Anaerobic > Unclassified | place: Washington, USA...
CCCCCGGCGACCCGGCGCCCCCCCGACCGCCACACCGCGCGACCCGTCACCCGACCGACCACCACCCCTCGCGCCCGGTCACCCCGCACAACACCCCCCCACGCGCCCGGTCACCCCACAGAACACCACCCCACGCGCCCGGTCACCCCTCACAACACCACCCCACGCGCCCGGTCACCCCTCACAACACCACCCCACGCGCCCGGTCGACAGACAGCAGAACGGGCGGGCCGACCAGTGGTCGTCCCGCCCGTTCCGTCAGGCAGTCACCGGGTCAGGGACCCGGCGGGTGTCACTTGAGGGTGACGGTGGCGCCAGCGCCCTCGAGGGCCTCCTTGGCCTTCTCGGCGGCGTCCTTGTCAACCTTCTCCAGGACCGGCTTGGGGGCCCCGTCGACGAGGTCCTTGGCCTCCTTCAGACCCAGGGAGGTCAGCGCACGGACCTCCTTGATGACCTGGATCTTCTTGTCGCCAGCAGCCTCGAGAACGACGTCGAACTCGCTCTGCTCCTCGGCGGCAGCGGCGTCGCCGCCGCCACCGGCGGCCGGGGCGGCACCGGCAACGGCAACGGGGGCCGCAGCGGTGACGTTGAAGGTCTCCTCGAACTGCTTCACGAACTCGGAGAGCTCGATCAGGGTCATCTCCTTGAAGCTCTCCAGGAGCTCCTCGGTGCTCAGCTTCGCCATGGTGGCGTTCCTTCCTAGTGGTGCCGTGAGTGGCGGTGTGTAGTGATTGCGTCGATCAGCCCGGAGGCCGGTCTCAGCTGTCGTCGCCACCCTCGGCGACGTCGGTGGTGGTCTCCTCCGCGGCGGCCGGGGCCTCCGCGCTCTCGACCGGGGCCTCCTCCGCAGCGGCCGGCTCGGCCTCCGCGGTCTCGGCCGGGGCGTCGGCTTCCGCCGTGGCGCCCGTCTGGGGACCCTCCTGCTCCACCTTGGCGCGCAGCGCCTCGACGACGCGCGCGGTCTGGGACAGCGGCGCGGCGAACAGGTAGACGGCGTTGGTGAGCGAGGCGTTCATCGCCCCGGCCAGCTTGGCCAGCAGGACCTCGCGCGACTCCAGGTCGGCGAGCTTGGTGATCTCCTCGGGGCTCAACGGCTTGCCGTCGAGGACACCCGCCTTGATCACCAGGGCAGGGTTGGCCTTGGCGAAGTCACGCAGGCCCTTGGCGGCCTCGACCGGGTCACCGGTGACGAAGGCGATCGCAGTGGGGCCCTGCAGGTGCTCCTCGAGGTCGGTGACTCCGGCCTCGGTGGCAGCAAGCTTGGTGAGCGTGTTCTTCACCACGGCATAGGTCGCGTGCTCGCGGATCGAGTTGCGCAGCTCGGTGAGCTGAGCCACGGTCAAGCCGCGGTACTCGGTGAGCACGGCCGCACCCGAGTTGCGGAAGTGCTCCGTCAACTCGGCAATGGCAGCAGCCTTCGCAGCAGTCGCCATGGGGCCTCCTTCATCGTGGTGCCGGCACCCTCCAGGCCACTCACGACAAGAGCCCCGGCGCAGGCGCACGGGGCTCAAACAACGACATACGCTGTATGTCGTCCAGCTCAGTTCACCTGCGCAGGTCGCCCGCATCGTGCGGAACCTTCGGTCGGGGCGCCCTCGCGGGCACGCCGACAACCGGCGGTCATTGGGTATGGGCCAACTGTACCGGCCCCGGGTGCACCGGGACAAATCCGCCGCCGGAGCCGAGAGCACCGGGCCGCTGCTTGCCGCGAGCCGGCTCAGCTATCCGGCACACGCGCGCTGCACGAAGCCGTAGAGCGCAGTGGTGACCTCGGGCGCCGCGACGGTCACCGTCCCCTCGCGGCCGTCGAGCCGGACGTCGACGCGGAACCTGGTGCCCTGCTTGTCGTCGGCGATCGCGTGGGCGTCGCAGCACGCCGGCACCACGGTGAGGACGATCGTCGAGGGGTTGTCGCCGCCCGCGACCGTCACCGCGACCGGGTGTCCGTCCGGCTGCCGCTCCCCCGTGTCGGGGTCCACGAACTGCAGGAGCGTGGTGTTGCGGACCCGGACGAGCTCCAGCTCGCCCGTCCCGCCCGCGGGCGCGACCGCGACGGTGAGGTCGGCGACGAGCGTTCCGGCGAGCTCACGCTCCTCGGGCGGTCCGGTGAGAGTGAGCGTGGCGACCGTGTCCGCCTCGGAGGCGAGGCACTGCGCGGCATGGAGGTCAGCCATCCGACCACCCTGGTCGGAGGCCGGCACCACGACCGTGCCGGTCCGACCGTCGTCCAGCTCGTAGTCGAGGTGCACCTCGTACGCGAGGGAGTCCCCGGCGCACACGGCCCCGCCCAGCGGGACCGGGAGGTCGACGACGCGACCCGGACCGATCATGATGCCGCTCAGCCCGGAAGTCATCGGGGACCGGAAGCCCGTCGACTCCAGGCTCAGACGGCGGACCGTGAACCCGATGCCGGAGCCGTTCGTGAGCTGCGCCTCGACCTGGCCGGCCGCGACGTCCATGCGGGACTGGTAGACGCTCGCGGTCAGCCCCTGCAGCTGCGACGCGGAGGTGGTCGGGGCGTGCGCAGCGGTGGTCGGGGCAGGTGCCGCTGGCTCCTCCACCGCGCACGATGCCAGGAGGAGGCTCGCCAGCGCGACGAGGACCCAGGATGCCAGCCGCAACACCCGCACCAGCCTAGGGAGGGCAGCAGGGCGGCGCAGGTGATTTCCCGGCGGGCCTCCCCGCCGCGGTGACCTCGGCCTCAGCTCAGCGTGACCTCCTCGTCCGGGGTGGCGATCACCACGGACAGTCGCGGGGGTTCGCCCACGCGCACCTGGATCGGCCCGCGGGGCGCCTGCAGGGCCTCGAGCGCGCTGCTCAGGCTCGCCGCCTCCGGATGGCGCGCCCGGAAGCTCACCAGCTTGACCACCTCGAGCCCCTCGCTCGGGTGCGGCGAGTCGCCCCAGTCGATGAGGAACGGGACCGCACCGTCCAGCGCGGTGTCGGGCGGGGTCAGCTGCCACGCCAGCTCGGTGCCGTCGGGCCTGGTCCGGCTCATGGGTCGCGGGTCGCCCGGGTCGGTGCCCCGCTCCCGCGCCGCGGCCACCCAGTCGGCGATCCCCTGGACCCGGAGCGCCCACCCGGTCACCGTGGGGCCCGTCAGCCCGTCGACCCCGAACGGCCGGCCTGCCGCCGGAGCGGGCTGGTCGGGGTCCGGGGCGATCAGCTCCAGGTAGCACTGGCCACCCAGGCCGATGAGGGAGTTGCGGGTCCCCATCCCCGGGTGCGACCCTCCCGGCCGCGCCCGGACGCCGAGGTGCGCCTCGGCATACTGCTCCAGCTCGGTCAGATCCGGGCCGGCGAGGATGACATGATCAATCTGCGCGCGCATCGCACTCCTTCCGTCGGCCACCAACCTAGGGCAGGCACCGGTGTGGCGCAGTGGCGCGGATGCCTCTGGTGCAGTAGCCATAGGACATGAAAGCCGTCGAGCGGTGGGTGTCCCCGCGCATGGAGCAAGAGTTCACGCTGGTCCGGTGGGGGCGCTCCGGGGTGCCGGTGCTGGTGCTGCCCACGGCGGGCGGGGACGCCGAGGAGGTCGAGCGGCACCACCTGATCACCAAGCTGGGCGACCTGATCGAGGGCGGAGCGATCACCGTCTACTCCTGCGACAGCGTCGCCGGGCGGGCGATGACCCGGTCGACGGGCACCGTCGAGTACCGCACCTGGCTGCTCAACCAGTTCCACTGGGCGGTGGCCCACGAGATCGTGCCCGCGATGCACGTCGACAGCGGGGAGCGACCCGCCATCGTCGCCGGTGCGTCCATCGGTGCGTTCAACTCGGTGGCCCTGCTCTGCCGGTTCCCGCAGCTGTTCGGCGCCGCGATCGGCATGTCCGGGACGTATGACGTGGAGCGCTTCGTCGGCGGCGTCACCGACGACCTCTACTTCTCCACGCCGCGCCGCTTCCTGCCCGGTCTGGAGGGCCCCTCCCTGGACCTGCTCCGGCAGCGGTTCGTGATCCTCGCGTCGGGCACCGGCGCGTGGGAGAACATCGACGAGTCCTGGCAGATGGCCAAGGTGCTGGGCGACAAGGGCGTGCCCAACCGCGTCGACGACTGGGGCCCGGACTTCGAGCACGAGTGGCCCACGTGGTGGGCGATGCTGCCGCAGTACCTCCGCGAGCTCCTCGGCTAGGCGCTCCCCCACCCTCGACCGAGCGCACCGTGTTGCGCTCCCACACCCGACCGGGCGCACCGCGTTGCGCTCACAGAGGGCACCGGGCGCACGGCGTTGCGCTCTCAGTCCCACCGGGCACCCGTGTTGCGCCCTCACCGCAGCTTGGCGAGGCGCTCCTCGAGCTGCTGGACCCGGTGGCTGTTGCCGTGCAGCCCCACGTACTCCTGGCCGTAGACCGCCAGCAGCGCATCGTCGAGCCGCCGCACCGCCGCCGGCGGGTAGCGGTAGCCCATGCGGGCGTTGGTGGCCTCGCTGTCGAGGCCTCCCAGCACGTGCGCCAGCTCCTCGAGGGAGGTGATGCCCAGCTCGAGCAGCAGCCCGGAGATCCACGTGTAGTGCTCGGTGCGGGACCAGCCGGCATCGGGATAGGTGCCCGCCAGGAACTTGGCCAGCTCCTGGGCGCTCAGCCGGGGGTCGTCCTCGTCGGCCGCCTCCGCCGGCTGCTCGGGCAGCGCCTCCTGGAGTCGGTCCCGGATCGTCGAGAACTCCTGGTCGGCGAGCTCCAGCAGGCCCGCGGCCAGCGTGAACCGGCGGTTCAGGTCCGGCGCGAAGGCCTCGGGGATGGTCCCCTTGTAACGGATGTCGTGCTCGAACTCTGCCCACGCGTGCTGCAGCACGGTGCGGATCTGCACGGACGCGGTGTAGGTGCGCAGCGCCTCCTGCTCGGGCCGCAGCGTCCGGCTGGCGTCCACGGCCACCACCAGGTGCCGGCTCGAGTAGCCCCAGCGCCCCTGCTCGGCGGTCTCCTGCCCCATGTCACGGTCCTCAAGGACGGTGAGCTCACCGGCGAGCAACCGCGCCACCGCTGCCACGTCGTCGCGGACGTAGGTGATCACCCGCAGCCCGATCTGGTCGGTGATCTGCTCGAGGGGGTCGGGGTAGAGCAGCTTCCCGTCGACGCGGCGGGCCGCCTTGCCCGCGAAGCTCTCCACCGTCTTGGTGCGCCCCGTGACGGTCAGGTAGTTGATGCCAGCGTCGTCGAGCGCCGAGGTGATGAGGGCCACGAAACCCTGCGTGGCGCGGACCAGGGCGGGCTGGCGCTCGTCATACTGCCGGACCGCGTCCCGCACCCGGTCCGCCTCGTTCGGATCCACCGTCGTCATGCACCCATCCTGTCGGAAGGTCGGTCAGCCCAGCACCTCGACGGGGCAGCGCACCCCGGCGGCCGTCCGCAGCCGGTGGTCACCGGTGAGCAGCGGCACGTCGAGCGCCTCGGCGAGCGCGACGTAGGCCGCGTCGTAGGCGGTCACGTTGTCCCGGAGCTCCCAGATCCGGCGCAGCAGAGGTCGGTGCGGGACCCGCCGCAGCGGGAAGATCTCGATCGCGCCGAGCGCGCGGTCAGCCTGGCTCTCCTCCAGCTTGCCGCCGCGCACCAGACCGCGCAGCGCGTTCGCGAACTCGATGTCGATCAGCTCCGGCGCCACCAGCCGCTCTGCGCGCAGCCGCCGACGGATCGGCGCGCTCACCTGGTCAGGCGACACCACGACCGCCACCAGGACCGAGTTGTCCAGGACGATCACCGTGCTCGTCCGGCGCGCTGGACCTCCACGATGTCCTCCATCGTCGGCCCGGTCGCCCAGGACAGGTCTGCTCTGGCGCGCTCCAGGACCTCGGCAACCTCGGGCTCGGCGGCCTGCTGCTCGAGGGTGATCCGCAGGTACTCCTGCAACGACCGCCCTGAGGCAGCGGCCCGCCGCCGGAGCACCGCGTAGGCCTCGTCGTCCAGGTTGCGGATCTGCACCGTCGCCATGCATGCATAATAGCGCTGGTCTGCCGTAATTTCGGCGCGTCCACCCCTTCAGGCAACGGGTCATCTGGGCCGTGCGACCGGATGGGCGCCAGGTGCGTGCCTGGACGTCGCATGGCGCCCATCTGGTCGCATGGCCGGGAGGGGGTGGGTGCCGCCGGGGGGCCCGGGACAGCGAAAGGCCCGGTGAGCGGATCGCTCACCGGGCCCCTCGGCCTACGAGTCAGGTCACTCGGCGGAGGCCACCGTGCTGGAGACGCGCGACGGGTCGACCGGGATGCCCGGGCCCATCGTGGTGCTCACGGTCGCCTTGGTCACGTAGCGGCCCTTGGAGGAGGCCGGCTTCAGCCGCAGCACCTCGTCGATGGCGGCGCTGTAGTTCTGCACCAGCTTGTCGGCGTCGAACGAGGTCTTGCCGATGATGAAGTGCAGGTTGGCGTGCTTGTCGACGCGGAACTCGATCTTGCCACCCTTGATGTCGCTGACGGCCTTGGCGGTGTCCATCGTGACGGTGCCGGTCTTCGGGTTCGGCATCAGGCCGCGGGGGCCCAGCACCTTGCCCAGACGACCGACCTTGCCCATCAGGTCCGGGGTGGCGACGACGGCGTCGAAGTCGAGCCAGCCACCGGCGACCTTCTCGAGCAGGTCGTCGGACCCGACGTGGTCGGCGCCGGCCTCACGGGCGGCCTCGGCCTTGTCGCCGTTGGCGAAGACCAGGACGCGGGCGGTCTTGCCCGTGCCGTTGGGCAGGTTGACCGTGCCGCGGACCAGCTGGTCGGCCTTGCGGGGGTCGACGCCGAGCCGCAGGGCGACCTCGACGGTCGCGTCGTACTTGGTGGTCGAGGTCTCCTTGGCCAGGGTGATGGCCTCGACGGGGGTGTAGAACTTGCCGTCCTCGATCTTCTCGGCGGCGGCGGTGTAGGCCTTGCTGCGCTTCATGTCTGCTCCTTGGAAAGGGGTGGAGTTGTGGTCTGCGGACCAGCGCGGGTCCTGCCACGTGAGGGCGAGGCCCTCGGGAGTATGCCGGAGGGTCACCTCCGGCGGTGAGGTCCGGTCCCCGACGGGTCGGGGCCGGCCTCGGTGGTCGGGGCTCAGGCCTCGACGGTGATGCCCATCGACCGGGCGGTGCCGGCGATGATCTTGGCGGCCTGGTCGATGTCGTTGGCGTTCAGGTCGGCCATCTTGGTCTCGGCGATCTCGCGCACCTGGGCCTGGGTCAGCTTGGCGACCTTGGTCTTGTGCGGCTCACCGGAGCCCTTGGCGACGCCCGCGGCCTTCTTGATCAGCTCGGCGGCCGGCGGGGTCTTGGTGATGAACGTGAACGAGCGGTCCTCGTAGACCGTGATCTCGACCGGGATGACGTTGCCACGCTGGGACTCCGTCGCGGCGTTGTAGGCCTTGACGAACTCCATGATGTTGACGCCGTGCTGACCGAGCGCGGGGCCGACCGGCGGAGCCGGGGTGGCCGCACCGGCCTGGATCTGCAGCTTGATGAAGCCGGAGACCTTCTTCTTGGGGGGCATAGCTGTTCCTTCTGGGTTGTGGGCCCACGCCTAGGGGCGATGACCCGGTTGCAGTGTCCCGAGCGATCAGATCTTGGCGACCTGGTTGAACGAGAGCTCGACCGGGGTCTCCCGGCCGAAGATGGAGACGAGCACCTTGAGCTTCTGGCTCTCGGGGATGATCTCCGAGATCGTGGCGGGCAGGGTCTCGAAGGGGCCCTCCATGACGGTGACCGACTCGCCGATCTCGAAGTCGACCTCGGCCGGGGAGGTGCGGGCGGCCGGCGTGGCCGCGCCCTTGGCGGCGCCCTCGCCCGCGGCGTCACCGGACTCCGGGGTGTCGAAGACGGGGGCCAGCATGGTGATGACCTCGTCGATGCTCAACGGCACCGGCTGGTGGGCGTTGCCGACGAAGCCGGTGACCCCCGGGGTGTGCCGGACCGCGCCCCACGACTCGTCGGTCAGGTCCATCCGGACCAGGACGTAGCCGGGCATCCGCACCCGGCGGACCTGCTTGCGCACGCCGGACTTGATCTCGGTAACCTCCTCCATCGGCACCTCGACCTGGAAGATGTAGTCCTCCATGTTGAGGCTCGTGGCGCGGGTCTCGAGGTTGACCTTCACCCGGTTCTCGTAGCCGGCGTAGGAGTGGATGACGTACCAGTCGCCGAACTGGGAGGCCAGGGTGGAGCGGAACTCCTCCATCGGGTCCACGGCGGGCTCGTCCTCCGCGCCCTCGTCCTCGGCGGCCTCACCCTCGGCGGCCGCATCCTCGGCGGCCGCGTCCTCGGACTCGGCCGGCGCCTCGGTGACGGCGTCCTGCGCAACCGGCGCCTCGGCATACTCCTCGGCGGCACCGTCGGCGTCGAGGGTCGCGTCAGCCGCGTCAACCTCGGGCGCCTCGTCGGCGTTCGTCCACTGTTCGGACATGACTACTTCCTCACTACTGTCGGGCGGGTGGCCGCGCGCGGCCGGTGGCGGTCTGCTGCGACCACGCGGATGGGGCTGGTCAGCCGCCGAAGACGAACTCGACGGCGCGGGTGAAGATCTGGTCCAGACCGATGACGTAGCCCATCACGATCAGCACGAACACCAGCACGACGATCGTGTAGACGATCAGCTCACGCTGGGTCGGCCGGTGCACCTTGCGCAGTTCGGCCATGACCTGGGCCACGTAGGTGCTGGGACGGGGCGGTGCTCCGGCCGGCGCGTGGCCGCGGTCGACACCCTGGGTGCCGCGGGCGCTTGTCTCAGACACGGACTACCTTTCTCACACTTCATCGTCGGACGACCTGCATGGTCGCGTCGCGCAGGGCACGAGGGACTCGAACCCCCAACCGCTGGTTTTGGAGACCAGTGCTCTACCAATTGAGCTAGTGCCCTAGATGGCGCCGGGGCCCGGTGGGCAGGCTCCAGCATGGGATGCGTCAACATCCGAGGGGCAAGTCTACGCGATCAGACCGGCCGGTGCTAACCAGCCGACGGACGACCGCTCGACGGAGCCCGACTACCGGACTGGCGCTGCCGCCGCGGGTGGTTGAATGGCACGGTGACCGAGCGCACCCACACCTCCCGCATCTCCGCCCGCATCGGCTCCATCGCCGAGTCCGCCACCCTGGCCGTCGACGCCAAGGCCAAGGCGCTCAAGGCCCAGGGCCGCCCGGTGATCGGGTTCGGCGCCGGGGAACCGGACTTCCCCACGCCCGACTACATCGTCGCCGCCGCGGTGGCCGCAGCCCAGGACCCGGTGAACCACCGCTACTCCCCCGCCGGCGGCCTGCCCGACCTGAAGGCGGCGATCGTCGCCAAGACCCAGCGGGACAGCCAGTATGCCGTGGAGCCGGCCAACGTGCTGGTCACCAACGGCGGCAAGCAGGCGGTGTACAACACCTTCGCGACCCTGCTCGACCCGGGCGACGAGGTGCTGCTGCCGACGCCGTACTGGACGACCTATCCGGAGGCGATCCGCCTGGCCGGCGGCGTCCCGGTCGACGTCTTCGCCGGCGCCGACCAGGGTTACCTCGTGTCGGTGGACCAGCTTGAGGCGGCCCGCACCGACCGCACGAAGGTGCTCCTGTTCTGCTCGCCCTCCAACCCGACGGGCGCCGTGTACTCCCCGGAGCAGGTCGAGGCGATCGGCCGGTGGGCGCTCGAGCACGGTGTCTGGGTGGTGACGGACGAGATCTACGAACACCTGCTCTACGACGGTGCCGCTGCCCCGTCGATGCCGGTGGTCGTGCCGGAGCTGGCCGACACCTGCGTCGTGCTCAACGGCGTCGCCAAGACCTACGCCATGACCGGGTGGCGCGTGGGCTGGATGATCGGCCCGAAGGACGTGGTCAAGGCCGCCACCAACCTGCAGTCGCACGCGACCTCCAACGTCGCCAACGTCTCGCAACGGGCCGCGATCGCCGCGCTGCAGGGGTCGCTGGAGGCCGTCGACGAGATGCGCACCGCCTTCGACCGGCGCCGGCAGACGATCGTCGCGATGCTCAACGAGATCGAGGGCGTGACCTGCCCGACCCCGCAGGGCGCGTTCTACGCCTACCCGAGCGTCGCCGGCGTGCTCGGCCGCACCATCCGCGGCCGCACCCCGCAGACCTCCGCCGAGCTCGCCGAGCTGATCCTCGACGAGGTGGAGGTGGCGGTCGTGCCCGGCGAGGCGTTCGGCCCCTCGGGCTACCTGCGGCTCTCGTACGCCCTGGGCGACAACGACCTCGCCGAGGGCGTCGGCCGCATCCAGGAGCTCCTGCGCTGACCCCACAAAAAATGTAGGGGTTTCGCACACCCTCCACACATTTTCGTAGTGGTTTCGTCGGTCCTCCACGCCTTATCGCAGGGGTATTGCACCTGCTCCTGGTCTCCCTGCGCGGGCACCCACAGAGCCCCAGGCCCGCCACTGCCTGACACGAGCCTGTCCCCCTCACGTGAGCAACGGCATACGTCCAGAACTGGCTTCTCCTACGCTTTGTAGTAGATAATGGGAGTGCCCGGGCCGTCTTGTCCGGGCAGTCCCGGACATCTCCGTCCGGGGACACGACGGGAGGTAGACATGGCACGCTTTGACGGCAGGGTCGCGATCGTGACGGGTGGTTCCAGCGGCATCGGGAAGGCCACCGTGCTGCAGTTGGCCCGCGAGGGCTGCGCCGTCGTGGTCGCCGACGTCCAGGACGAGCTGGGGACCGAGGTCGCCCAGGAGGTGACCGCCGCCGGCGGGCGCGCGACATACGCCCACCTCGACGTGGCCGACGAGGCCAACTGGACCTCGGTGGTCGAGCAGACCATCGCCGACCACGGGCGCCTCGACATCCTGGTCAACAACGCGGGCATCGGTGACGACGAGCCGATCGAGGTCACCAGCACGCAGACCTGGGACAAGGTCGTGGCGGTCACCCAGACCAGCGTCTTCCTGGGCATGCGGGCCGCGGCGGAGGCGCTGAAGGCCTCCGGGCACGGCTCGGTGGTCAACGTCTCCTCGATGTTCGGCATCGTCGGCGGCTTCGGCACCGGCCCGGCCTACCACTCGGCCAAGGGCGCCGTGCGGCTGCTGTCCAAGAGCGCCGCGCTGGGTTGGGCGACCGAGGGCGTGCGGGTCAACTCGGTGCACCCCGGGTTCATCGAGACCCCCATCCTGGGTGAGACCGACCGCGCGATGCTGGCCGGTGCCACCCCGATGGGCCGGCTGGGCACGCCGGAGGAGGTGGCGGCGCTGATCGTCTTCCTCGCCAGCGACGAGGCCGGCTTCGTCACCGGGGCCGAGTTCGTCGTGGACGGTGGCTACACCGCACGGTGAGCGACCCACAGAGCTGCTGATCCCGGTCACCGCCTCGCGCTCGGCGGGTGGCCGGGGTCAGCGAAACCCCTGCAAAAAGACGGGATGGGGCAGCAAAACCCCTGAGAGAAGACGGGATCGAGCAGCAAAACCCCTGAACTTTTGGGGGGTTACTCGTCGCCGCGGAGCTGGAACCGGGACAGCCGGCGCCCCGCGACGTAGCAGCCGGCAGCGAGCACGACGAGGCTCGCGATCCACGCGTAGCCGAGCGGCAGGTTGCCGGCGATCGGCTCGAGCGCGCTGTCCAGCGAACCGGCGATCCTGCGACCGAAGGCGGATACGCTCAGGTAGCGCAGCCCGGCGAGCCACGAGGCGAGCAGCCCCTCGAAGACCAGGACGTAGATCAGCCCGACCACCATCCCGTGGCGGCTGATCGCCGAGAGCATGACGAAGGCCGCGCAGTATGCCGTGCCCGCCACGGCCGCGCCGATCCCCACCGCGAGCGCCTGGCCGGGTTCAGAGGGTTCGAGGATCAGTCCCGCGACGACGAGCGACCCGGCGCCGAGGACGACCGTGACCACCACGGCGACGAGCAGCTTGCTCAGGGCCACGACATAGCGCGAGATGGGCTTGGAGAGCAGGTAGACGATCGAGCCGTCGTCGATCTCCGGGCCCAGGACGCCGGTGGTGACCAGCAGGGCGACGAGCGGGAGCACCAGCCCGAGCCCGAACACGACGAGCACCGGCTCGAAGGCGCCGCCGGTCTCTCCCCCGCTGAGCACCCGCACCAGCACGGCCAGCCCGATCTGCAGCAGCGGCAGGGCGATGAGCACCCACCACCGCTTCTGGCCGAAGAGGGACTGGAGCGCCAGCCGCGAGATCGTGGCGTTCATGCGGACACCAGGTAGGCGAAGACCGACTCCAGCGACTCGTCGGTGGGGGTGACCTCGCGCAGGCTGATCCGGTGCTCCTGGGCCAGTCGCGGCAGGGCGAGCGCGAACGCCCCGAAGTCGGTCACCTGCACCTGCACGCCTCCCCGTGGCTCGAGCTGGACCCCGGACACGCTGTCGGCCCCCATGAGGACGGTCGCCAGGCGGCGGTCGTCGCTGCTGCGTACTAAGTAGACATTGGGGCGGTCGGTCATCAGCCGCCGGATCGCCCCGAAGTCGCCGGACGCGGCGTGCCGGCCCGAGACGACGACCTCGATGTGCCGGGCGATCTGCTCGACCTCCTCCAGGATGTGCGAGCTGAACAGCACGGTGCGGCCTTCTCCCCCCATCCGGGTCAGCAGCTCCATCAGGTGCATCCGCTGGCGCGGGTCGACACCGTTGAAGGGCTCGTCCAGCAGCACCGACGGGTCGTGCACGAGGGCGGCGGCCAGCTTGATGCGCTGGCGCATCCCCTTGGAGTAGGTGCTGATCAGCCGGTCGGCGGGTTCGGCCATCTCGACGATGTCGAGCGCGCGGTCCGTGGCCGCCCCGGGCGCGGACAGCTTGTGCAGCTCGGCGTTGGCCCGGACGAACTGCCGCCCGGACAGGTAGCCGAAACTGGCCTCCCGCTCCGGCACCAGGCCGATCGAGCGGTAGATCGAGACGTTGGCCCACACCGGGTCGCCGTCGAGGGTCACCGTGCCCGCCGAGGGGGCCAGGAACCCGGACATCATCGCGATGAGCGTGGTCTTGCCGGCCCCGTTGGGGCCCAGCAGGCCGGTGACACCCGGACCGATGCGCATCGAGACGTCGTTGACCGCGACGACGTTGCCGTACCAGCGGGAGGTGTTGGCCAGCTCCAGGACGCTCATCGGCCCGCCTGCTTCCGGTAGTAGCGGACGAGCAGCCACAACCCCGCAGCGACGACCGCCAGGCAGACCACCAGGTAGAGCAGCCCCCAGCCGGTCGTGTCCGGCGGGACCATGAACGAGCTCTGCCCGCCCAGGAGCTCGGCCTGGACGCCGTCGACCAGGGAGAACGGCGACAGGAGCCCGACGACCAGCCCGGCCGTCTCGTTGCCCTGCTGGGAGGTGATCGCCTGCACGGCGGACACGACACCGGTGCTCACCAGCAGCGCGATGATCGTGACGCCGACCGCCAGGCCCCGGCGCCGGGTGTGCGCGGCGACCAGGCCGGACAGTGTGGCCAGGACCGCGGACAGCAAGACGATGCCGACCATCGCGGCCAGGTAGTCCCCGGTGTGCTCGGAGACGTCCGCCTCGGCGGTGAGCGCCCCGACATACAGCACGGTGACCGGCAACCCGATGAAGACGAGGATCGCCACGAAGAGCGAGGCCCAGCGCACCAGGGCGTAGGACGTCGCCGGCAGGGGGCGCGCGAGATAGAGGGAGATCGCCCCGGAGCGCAGGTCGCGCGAGAACAGGACGGGCGCCTGCGCTGCGACGAAGATGACGATGACCAGCATCAGGGTGACCGGGTAGGAGCCGTAGTCCAGGAAGCCCTCGGTCAGCCCCAGGGTGACCATCACCGCGACCATGATCGCGGCGGGCACGAGCATCATCGCCAGCAGGGTCATCGGCAGGCCCTTGGCGCGGCCGGAGCGGCCGATGCCGTAGGCGTTGAGCAGCCCGGTGACGAACAGCGAGCGGGCCGCCGCGCCGGTGCCCAGCCGGGGCCCGGTGTAGGGCCGGTAGCCGATGTCGTGGATGACCCCGGAGCGGGGTCCCTCAGTGGGCTGCGCCATGACCGGCCCCCTCCCGGAAGACGTCCTCGATGCGGCGGTGGTCGGCCGCGAGCCGCACCAGTCCCACCCCGACCTCGACCGCGGTGTCGCGGATCAGGTCGTGCAGGTCGGCCCGCCCGGGGGCGTTGATCTCGATGAGCTGACCGCGCGGCCGGCACGGGATGCCGTGGGCCGCGAGCCGCTCCCCCATCGCGGTCTGCGCGTCCCCGTCGCCGAGCACCTCCACGAGCAGCAGCCCGGTGTCGGAGGTGAACTCGGTCGTGGCGGAGGACCGCAGCAGCCGGCCGCCGTCCAGGACCACCACGTGGTCGCTCACCCGCTCGAGCTCGCCGAGCAGGTGGGAGGTGACCAGGACCGAGATGCCGAACTCGCGGCCGATCTTGCTGACCAGCGCGAGCATGTCGTCCCGGGCGGCCGGGTCCAGGCCGTTGGTCGGCTCGTCCAGGAAGACCAGCCGCGGGTCGTGGACCAGGGCCTGGGCCAGCTTGGCGCGCTGCTTCATGCCCGTGGAGTAGCCACCCATCAGCCGGTAGCGCTCCTCGGCCAGGCCGACGTGCCGCAGCACGTCCGCCGCACGCTCCCGCGCCGCGGTCGGCGGCAGGCCCGACATGCGGGCCATGTGCACCACGAAGTCGATGGCCCGCACGTCCGGGGGCAGGCAGTCGTGCTCGGGCATGTAGCCCACCAGCGTCCGGATCTGGGCGCCCTCGGCGCGGATGTCGTGGCCGAACACCTGCGCCGTCCCCTGGGTGGCGCCGAGCAGGCCGAGCAGGATCTTGATGAGGGTGGACTTGCCGGCCCCGTTGGCCCCGACCAGGCCGGTCACGCCGTCGTCGAGCACCAGGTCCAGGCCCTCGAGGGCAGTCACCTGCCCGTAGCGCTTGGTGAGACCCTGGGTCTCGATAATCCCCACGGGTGACAACCTACCGCGCACCGGTTGTCGAGATGTAGCGAAGGTTGCGCAGACACGCTGCGCGGGGCCAGGCGGCGTGGCCCCACGTGCACGACGCCGGCCTGCTGCGAGACTCGCGCTGTGCGGATCCGACAGGCAACCATCGCCGACGTCGAGGGCTTGGCCAGACTGCTCTGGTTGGACACCCTGGCCGAAGATCCCGATCCAGGGTCGGTCACCGCCTTCGCGACGGACCTCACCACCTGGTGGGCTGGCCATCAGGACACCCATTTCGGGTTCATCGCGCAGCATGGCGAGCAGGACATCGTCGGGATGGCCTGGGTCGCGTTGCTCGCCCGGATTCCCCGCCCCGGCGCCACGTGCCGGGCCTGCGCGGACATCCAGACGGTTTACGTCGAGCCGCAGCATCGCGGTCGAGGCATCGACTCAGCACTTGTCAACGCAGCTGCTGGCCACGCGGAACACGCCGGGGCTGTACGGGTGACTGTCCACTCCGGCCGAGCAGCGGTGGCGATGTACGAACGGCTCGGCTTTGCATCGACTCGCCAACTGCTTCAGCGGACCCACCGCTGAGCGCACCAAAGGCAGCCCGTCCGATCGCTGCTCCTGGCGGCGTAGGCGTCCAGAGCCGGGATGTTCCGACGTCAGGGCACACGGCTGGCCCGAACCGCCGGCATCAGCCCCAACGAAACCGGCACGTGTCCGGAAACTACTCATCCGCCGTGCGGATCGTGGGTAGAACCCGTGCACCGGCCGGGCGCCATGCGCCGACTATGCCGACTCTTGACGCGTTCCCGCGAGCGACGGTCAACAGTCGGCGCACTGGGCAGGCGCCGGCCCCGCGGGATCGTGCCCTCAGAATCCCTGCCAGGCCGGCTTGGTGAGGTAGGCCTCCCGGTAGTAGTCGCCGAGCTGGAGCCGGGCGGCCGCCGCCTGGTCGAGCAGGACCGTGACGTGCGGGTGCAGCTGCAACGCCGAGGCCGGCCAGAGCGCGCTGACCGGTCCCTCCACCAGCTGGTGGACCGCCTCGGCCTTGCCGACGCCGAGCGCGACGAGGACCAGGTGGCCGGCCTGCAGGATCGTGCCGATGCCCTGGGTCAGGCAGTGCCGCGGGACCGCGTCGGCGTCACCGCCGAAGAAGCGGGCGTTGTCGCGGCGGGTCTGGGTGGTGAGGGTCTTGAGCCGGGTGCGCGAGGCCAGGGACGACCCGGGCTCGTTGAAGGCGATGTGTCCGTCGCTGCCGACCCCCAGCAGCTGCACGTCGACCCCGCCGGCGGCGACGATCGCCAGCTCGTAGTCCGCCCCCGCCGTGGCCAGGTCGGCGGCGCAGCCGTCCGGGCCGTGCACGTTGGCCGGGTCGAGGTCGACGTGGTCGATGAAGTCCCGCCGGATCACCGACCGGTAGGACTCGGGGTGGTCGACCGGGAGGCCGACGTACTCATCGAGCAGGAAGGCCTGGCAGCCGGCCAGGCTGAGCTCCCCGCGGTCGACCCGCGCGGCCAGCTCGCGGTAGACCCGCAGCGGGCTGGACCCCGTGGCCAGCCCGAGGACCGCGCCCGCGTTGCGGGCCACGTGCTGGGCCACCGCGTCGGCGCCCACCCGACCGACCTGCTCCTCGTCGTCGAGGATCACGACCTCCATCAGCGCATCGCCTCCACGAACCATCGTGTCAGGGAGGTCGGATGGGTGATCGCGGTGCCCACGCACACGGCGTGCGCCCCGGCCTCCAGCGCGGCCCGTGCGTGCGCGTGCGTGTGGATGCGTCCCTCGGCGATCACGGGGTGGTCCGGCAGCTCGGCCGCGACCTGCCGGAGGAGGTCCAGGTCCGGCCCCTCGGTGCGCGGCCGCGCAGCGGTGTAGCCGGCCAGGGTGGTGCCGACCACGTCGGCCCCCGCCTCGGCCGCGGCGACGGCAGAGGCGAGGTCGTCGCAGTCGGCCATGACGAGCACGCCGCACTCCTCGTGGAGCAGCCGAACCAGGTCGGCGACGGTGCTGCCGTCCGCACGCGGCCGCAGGGTCGCGTCCACGGCGACGACGTCCGCGCCGGCATCGGCCACGGCCCGGGCGTGGCGGAGGGTGGGGGTGATGTAGACGCCCTCGTCGCCGTCCTTCCACAGCCCGATGACCGGGACGTCGACCGTGCCGTGCGTGGCGCGGACGTCATCCAGCCCCTGGAGCCGCACCGCGGCCGCACCACCCTGGACCACGGCCGCCGCGACCCGGGCCATGGTGTCCGGCGACCGCATCGGCTCCCCCGGGTAGGCCTGGCACGAGACGATCAGCCGCCCGGCGGTCCGCTCGAGCAACGCCTCCAGCGTGATGGTCATCGGGGGTCCTCCTCGGCCCGGACGGGTGGGACGGTGGGATCGTAAGCGTCGGGCGGGGCGAGACTGTCGGCAGGGGCCGCGTGAGGCGGCGTCGCGCGGCGGAGGGCGACGTGCGCCGCTCCCCAGAGCGCGGCCTCCGCACCCGCGCCCGAGACCAGCACCGGGGTGGCCGCGACGGGGTCCATCGCCTCCAGCCGGATCCCCTCGGCCAGCGACGACGGCCAGGGCCGGGGGGCCCGCGCCAGCCCGCCGCCCACGACGACGACGTCGGGGTCGAGCACGTTCAGCAGGGCGCCGACGGCACGGCCCGTCGCGCGGCCGGCCTCGGCCAGCAGCGCCCGCGCAGCGTCGTGTAGGCCGCCCGGGTCGTCCGCAGAGGCGAGCCCGGCGATCTGCCGCGCCGTGAGGTCCTGGCCGGTCCGCGTCCGGAAGACCGCACGCAGCCCGGACCCGGACGCGAAGCCCTCCAGGTGCCCCTCCCGGCCGCAGGTGCACGGCATACCGACGGCCTCGGGGACGGGCAGATGACCGACGTGACCGGCCACGCCGCGGGCGCCGACCACGGGCTCGCCGTCGACGACCAGCCCGCCCCCGACGCCGGTGCCGACGGCGACCGCGAGGACACGGCGGTGCCCGCGGCCGACGCCGTGGACGGCCTCCCCGACGCCGTGGGCGTGGACGTCGTTGAGGACGGTCACCGGCAGCCCCAGCTCATGCTGGAGGTGGTCGCGCAGCGGCGTGCCGGCCCAGCCGGGCAGGGTGTCCGTGGCGTGCGTGATGCGCCCCTCGACCGGGTGGACCGTGCCGGCGCTGGACACGCCGAGCACCTCCACGGCGACCCCCTCGCCGACGGCCGACGCCAGCACCTGGCGGGCGAGGTCGGACGCGGCCGCGAGCACCGCCGCACCGCCCTGGGCGGCCGGGGTCGGCACGGAGCGGGCGTGGGTCACGACCGGTCCGGGCAGCTCGACCACCGCGGCGGCGAGCTTGCTGCCGCCGATGTCGAGGGCGAGCGCCCTAGGCACTGGCGACGGGGGCCCTGGTCAGACCGACAGCGTCACAGATCTCGGCGATCCGCCGGGCCTGGAGCTCGTCCAGCACGGCCATCGGCGGCGACATCACGTTGGTCTCGATGACGCCGAGGTGGCGCAGCGCCGTCTTGAAGGCGCCGATGCCGGCGGTGGGGCCGACCCGGTCGGCGGGGACGAAGACGATCTCGAAGAGCCGGGCGAGCCGGTCCTGCTCCTCCCGCACCGCCGCCCAGTCCCCGGCCCGGGCGGCCCGGTCCATCCGGACGTAGCCCGCCGGGTCGACGTTGCCGAGCCCCGGCACGGACCCGTGGGCGCCGGCCAGGTAGGCGCCGTCGACGACTACCTCGTGGCCGGTGAGCAGGCTCAGCGGCTCCCCCGCCTCCTGGTTCTTCATCACCAGGCGGCGGAAGCCCACGTCGTCCCCCGAGGAGTCCTTCACGCCCGTGAGCACCCCCTCGCTGCCGAGCCGGACCAGCAGGTCGGCGCCGAGCTTGAGGTGGGTGCAGACGGGGATGTCGTAGGCCCAGACCGGCAGGTCCGTGGCGGCCGCGATCCCCCGGAAGTGCGCCTCGGTCTCGTCGGGGCCGGTGATGGAGTAGAACGGGGCCGTCGCCACGACGCCGGCGGCCCCCACCCGCTCAGCGATCCGCACGTGCGTCAGGACCCGGCTCAGCTGCATCTCGATCACCCCCGCGAGGACCGGCACCTCACCGGCGACGATCCCGGTGACCGCCTCGAGGGCGGCGGTGCGCGACCGGTCGTCGAGGTAGGCGGCCTCGCTGCTGGAGCCGAGGGCGAACAGGCCGTCGACCCCCGCCTCGAGCATCCGCGTCACGAGGCGCTCGAGGGAGGCGAGGTCGATCTCCCCGTCGGCGGTGAGGGGGGTGAGCACGGGCGGGACGACGCCCGTGAGGCGGTCGGTCATGATGGGTGCCTTTCGAGGTGGCTCAGAGCAGCGACGGCGTCGCGGCGAGCAGGGTGCGGGTGTAGGGGTCGGAGGGGTTGCCGAGCACCTGCTCGGCGGGGCCGGTCTCGACGACCCGGCCGCCGTTCATCACGGCGACCCGGTCGGAGACGTAGCGCACGGTGCTGATGTCGTGGCTGATGAAGACCAGGCCGAGCCCGAGCTCGTCCTTGAGGTCGGTCAGCAGGTTGAGCACCTGCGCGCGGACCGACACGTCCAGCGCGGAGGTGGGCTCGTCGGCCACGACGACGTCCGGCTCGAGGGTGAGCGCCCGGGCGATGGCCACCCGCTGACGCTGGCCGCCGGAGATCTGCCGGGGCAGCACCTCCAGCGCGGACAGCGGGAGGCCGACCAGCTGGATCAGGTCCCGCACGCGGGCCTGCCGGGACCGGTCGTCGCCGATGCCGTGGACGCGCAGCGGGTCCAGGAGCTGCTCCCGCACCGCCATCCGCGGGTTCAGTGCGGTCGCCGGGTCCTGGAAGACCACGGACACCGCCCGCCCGAGGGTGCGGCGGGCCCGGGAACCCCGGCCCAGCGGTGTGCCCCGGAAGAGCACCTCGCCCTGCGTGGGCGGCTGCAGCCCGACCATCACCCGGGCCAGCGTGGACTTGCCGGACCCGGACTCGCCGACGATGCCGACGGTCTCTCCGCGGCTGACCCGGAAGTCGACCCCGGCGACCGCGTGGACCTTGTCGGGGCGGAAGAGACTCCCGGTGCGGGCCCGGTGCACCACGTGCACGTCGCGCAGCTCGATCACCGGCACGTCCGACACCTCGGGCACGCGCGTGCCGCGGCCCTGCTGGGTGCTCATGGGCGGACCTCCTCTGCCTCGGTGACTGCCTCGGTGGCCGCCTTGGTGGCCGCCTTGGCCGCCTCCAGCTCGTCGGTGGACGCATAGTGGTGGGTGGTCCCCGGCACCGTGCGCAGGTCCGGTCGGGTGCCGATCCCGACACCGGGGTAGGCCGAGCGCGGGGCGAAGCGGTCGCCGCGCACGAAGTCCCGGGGCGAGGGGACGGTGCCCTGGACCTGGTGGAGCCGCTGGGCGCCGGACTCGATCGACAGCACCGACCCGAGCAGGCCGCGGGTGTACTCGTGACGGGGGTCGACCAGCACCTCACTGGTCGTTCCCTGCTCGACGACCTGCCCGGCATACATGACGGTGATGCGGTGGGCGAGCTGGGCGACCAGGGCGAGGTCGTGGCTGACGAAGACCATCGCGAAGCCCAGCTCGCGACGCAGCTCGTTGAGCAGGTCGACCACCTGCTGCTGCACCGTCACGTCCAGCGCCGTGGTCGGCTCGTCCGCGATGAGCAGGCGGGGGTTGCGGGTCAGCGCCATGGCGATCAGCACCCGCTGGCGCTGCCCGCCGGAGAGCTCGTGGGGGTAGGACTTCAGCGTCCGCCTGGGGTCCAGCCCGACCAGCTCCATGAGCTCGGCGGCCGTCCGCTTGCCGCCGCGGCGGATGAGCTGCTGCAGCTGGGAGCTGACCAGCATCGAGGGGTTCAGGCTGGACAGGGCGTCCTGGTAGACCATGGCCATGTCGTGGCCGCGCAGGGCGTTGCGCTGGCGCGGGGCCAGGGACAGCACGTCCTGCCCGGCGAAGCGGACCTCGCCCCGGATGTCCGCGGTCGGCGGCAGCAGCCCCATGATCGACATCGCGGTGATCGACTTGCCGCAGCCGGACTCACCGACCAGGCCCATGGTCTCCCCGGGACGGACGCTGAAGGAGACGTCGTCGACGATGTCCACGTCACCGTGGGCCTCCGGGAAGGCGATGGACAGGTTGCGGACCTCCAGGAGGGGCTCGGCGGCGGTGTCCTCGTAGACCAGCCGGTCACCGCGGCGCTCCTCGGCGACCCGGAGGGCGTCCAGGCTGTCGTCGAGCAGGAGCCGAGCCTGCTCGACGTCGGTGTGGCCGAGCACGCGGGGCGCCTCGGCCGGGGCCTCGCCCAGCCGGCCGGCGCCGAGGGCGTCCTCGGGCTCCGGCTCCACCACGGGGAGGTCCACGACGTTGCCGGTGGCGCCCAGCGTGACCGACTGGCTGGGCAGCTCGGCCAGGTCGGCACCGGCCTCCAGCGCCTCGGCGACCTCGGCCTCGTCGGCCTCGACGTCGACCTTGTGCCGGATCCGGGGGCTGGCCAGCGCGTCGGTGAGCCCCTCGGCGAGGACGTTGAGGGAGAGCACCGTCAGCAGGATCATCAGGCCGGGGAAGAAGGTCGGCCACCAGTAGCCGGAGAGCAGCAGCTGCTTGCCCTCGGCCAGGATGTTGCCCCACGACGGGTCCGGCGGCCGGACGCCGGCGTTGATGAACGACAGCGACGCCTCCAGCACGATCGCGTCCGCGACCAGGACGGTGGCGAACACCAGGATCGGCGCCAGCGTGTTCCTCGCGACGTGCTTGACCAGGATCCGGACCGTGCCGGCCCCCATCACCTGGGAGGCGGCGACGTAGTCCTCGCCGAACTGGGCCAGCACGTTGGCCCGGATCACCCGGGCGAGCTGCGGGACGTAGAGGAAGCCGATCGCGAAGATCAGCACCGGCAGGCTGGTGCCCCAGACGGCCACGAAGACGGCGGCCAGGGCGATGCCCGGGAAGCTCATGATGATGTCGAGGATGCGCATCAGCACCTCGGAGACGACCTTGCCGCCCGTGGCGGCGATCGAGCCGAGCACGGCCGCCGCCAGCAGCGCGCCACCGGTGGCGCACAGGCCGATGAGCAGGGAGGAGCGCGCGCCGTAGACGACGCGGGCGAAGATCTCACGCCCGCTGCTGTCGGTGCCGAACCAGTGCTCGGAGCTCGGCGGCTGCACCGGCGTGCCGGTGGCATAGGGGCCGGCGGGCACCAGGACCGGCGCGAGCAGGGCCACCAGGGCCATCAGCGCCAGGAAGGCCAGGGCGATCTTGGAGGTCAGCGGCAGGTCCCGCAGGGCACCCAGGCGGGCGCCGGGTGCGGCGACGAGGCGGTCGGTGAGGCGGCGGCGCATCAGATGTTCCGGATCCTCGGGTTGACCATGACGTAGAGCAGGTCGACCACGATGTTGACGACGATGAAGGCGATGGCGACGACGAGGGTGACGCCCTGCACGAGGTAGACGTCGTTGCGGGTGACCCCGTCGAGGATCAGCTGACCCATGGCGCGGATGTTGAAGATGATCTCGATGATCACCGCGCCGCCCATGAGGTAGCCGACCCGCAGACCGAGCACGGTCAGCGGGGTGATCAGCGCGTTGCGCAGGACGTTGCGGGCCACGACCTCGCGGCGAGGGATCCCCGAGCCGATCGCGGTCCGCACGTAGTCCTTGTCCAGCTCCTCCACCATCGAGGTGCGGACCACCCGGGTGAGCGAGCCCGCCACCGGGACGGCGAGCGCGATGGCCGGCAGGGTGATGTTGTTGACGTAGGTCGCCGGGTCCTCCCGGAAGGGCACCCACTGCAGGATCAGCGCGGGGAAGGTGCCCCAGCCACCGGGCACGGTGCCGAGCCACTGGATGAGCAGGATCGCCAGCCAGAAGGACGGCGTGGCCAGCGCCGCGATGGACAGCACCCGGATCGCCTGGTCGAGGAACCGGTCGCGGTAGAGCGCCGCCACGACCCCGAGGACCAGGGAGATCACGATCGCGATGGCCAGCCCGATGAAGGTCAGCTGGAGGGTGATCGGGAAGGCCGCGGCCACCACCTCGGTCACCGGCGCGTTGCCGCTGGTCGTGCCCAGGTCGCCGCGCAGCATGCCCGCCAGGAAGCTGAGGTACTGCGTCCACAGCGGGTCGTTGAGCCCGTTGCGCTCCCGGTAGGCCTCGAGCGCCTCCTCCGAGGCGGACTCTCCGAGGGCCAGCCGGGCGGGGTCCGCCGGCGACAGGGACATCACCAGGAAGACCAGCAGCGTGACACCCAGGATCATGATCGGCAGCGCCACCAGGCGCCGGCCGATCAGTCTGAGCAGGTGGGACACGGCATCTCCTTCGACGCGGTGTGGGTATGACGAGTGGTCGGGTGGGCGGCGCAGGTGGCACCGGGTCGGTGGTCGGCCCTACCGGTGGTGCCGGTGGGCCCGACGGCCGTGCTGGTCGGCCCCGACGGGCGGCGGCGCTGGCCGCCCCCGCCCGTCGGGCACCGGGTCTACTTCGTGGAGGCGACCCCGACGAAGCTCAGGCCGGTCAGCGAGATCGGCTGGAAGTCCACCAGCGACTGGTCGTCCCAGGCGGTGGGCGCCTTGCGGTGGAACAGCGGGTAGAGCGGGACGTCCTCGGAGATCACATCGAAGATCTCGTGCCAGGCGTCCAGCTGCGCCTGCTCCTCGGTGGCCTGCAGGCCCTGCTCCAGGAGGGTCTGGACCTGGTCGTAGGACTCGCTGCCCTTCCAGTGCATCCGGCTGTCGGTCCAGATGTCGTTGCCGTACCACCAGCGCATGAGCAGGTCGGCGTCGTTGCCGAAGACGGACGGGTCGCCCGGCGCGATGAACGCGTCGTAGGCGTCCGGGTTGCCGTCGATGGTGGTGTAGGCGTCCGCGGACTGCTTCTCCTCGAACTGCACCTCCACTCCGGCCGCCTTGAGGTTCTCCACGATGATCGGGGTGCACTGCTTGACCCAGTCGTGGTTGGTCGCGAGCACCCGGAAGCTGGTCACGCCGGCCTCGGCGAAGAGCGACTTCGCCTTCTCCAGGTCCAGGCGGTAGACCACGGACGCCTCCTGGAAGGCGGGGTGGTCCTGCTGCACGAAGGCCGAGGCGGCCTCCGCCTGGCCGGTGAGGCCGGTGCCGATGATCTCGTCCATGTCCAGGGCGTAGAGGAAGGCCTGGCGGACCCGGACGTCGGCGAACGGGTTGCCCTCGGTGCCGTTGAACATCGCGAAGAGCAGACCGAAGCCCTGCACCGACTCGACCGTGGAGGAGGTCTTCAGCTGGTCGATCGACAGGTAGGGCACCGAGTCGATGGCCTGGACGCTCGCGGACTGCAGCGCGTTGGTCCGGGTGGCCGGGTCGGGGATGATCTGCCAGTTCATCGTCGCGGCGCGGGCCGGGCGGGGGCCGGTGTAGTCGTCGTTGCGCTCGAAGCTGACGACCTTGCTCACGGCGCCGTTGTCGGTCATCTTCCAGGGGCCGGTCCCGATCGGGTTGGCGTCGAAGGCCTCCCGGTCACCGCTGGCCGCGGCCTTCGGGACGATCTTGACGACCGCGAGCCGCTCGGCGAGCACCCCGACGGGGTAGGCCAGCTCGATGGTGACGGTCGTGTCGTCCTTGGCGGTGACGCCGGAGATGAACGGGATGAAGCTGGCGTAGAGAGAGGCGTTCTCCGGGTCGAGCACCCGCTCGAAGGAGTAGACGACGTCCTCGGTGGTGACCGGGCTGCCGTCGTGGAAGACCGCTCCGTCGCGGAGGGTGACGTCGACCGACGTCCCACCGTCCGCCACCTTGGGGAGCTCGGTCGCCAGGGCCGGGTAGCACTCGCGGGTGGCCGGGTCGATCTCGGTCAGGCCCTCCAGGGTGTGCCAGTTGACCGCGACCGTCAGGGCGGCCGTGGTCGTCATCGGGTCGTAGCCGTTGGTCCCCAGCTCGTAGGAGATGGCGCCGGTGATGGTGCCGCTCTCGCTCGCCGTGCCACCCGTCGCCGGCGCGTCGTCGCCGGTGGTGGTCGCCGACCCGTTGTCGCTGTCGGGTGCACAGCTGGAGAGCGCGGCCGCGAAGCCGGCCGCGAGGGAGACCGAGCCGGCGAGCCGCAGGAAGCTCCGGCGCGAGGCCGAGTGGTGAAGAGCGTTCGTCATTGATCGCGAGCCTTTCGGGGTGACATGACATAGGACGTCTGATGTCTGGTGTTGTGGAACAATAAGCGCCGAACCGCAGATCGTCAAGGAGGAACACGTGGCAACGGTGCATGATCCCCTTCACATGCTGCCGCGGCAGCGGCGCCGCCAGACCGGGCCGTCCACGGCGGAGGAGATCAAGGGCTTCATCCGGGACCAGGGGCTGGGTCCGGGCGACCCGCTCCCGACCGAGGCCGAGCTGTGCGAGGCGCTGGGGGTGTCCCGCTCCTCGGTGCGCGAGGCGATCCGCACCCTGGAGTCCCTCGACATCGTCACCGTCCGGCACGGCTACGGCACCTACGTGGGCGGACTCTCCCTCGCACCCCTGGTCTCCGGGCTGATCTTCCGCGGCTCGCTCAACCGCGACGGGACCTTCCGCACCCTCCGGGAGGTGCTGCAGGTGCGGATCGCGCTCGACCTCGGCGTCGCCGAGGAGCTCGTGGAGGCCTACCGCAACACCACCAACGACGAGCTGCGGGCGCTGGTGGAACAGATGCGCGAGCGCAACCGGGCCGGTGAGTTCTTCACCGAGCAGGACGGGGAGTTCCACCGCCAGCTCCTCCGCCCGCTGGACAACACCCTCGTCCGGCAATTGGTCGGCGCCTTCTGGGAGGTGCACACCACCTGCGTGCCGATGCTGCGGATCCCGACCTCCAGCGACATCGAGCACACCATCGAGGCCCACGACCACATGCTCACCGCACTCGAGGCGGGCGACACCGAAGCCTACCTGGCGGCGGTCGCCCAGCACTACGAGCCGCTGCAGCGCAGCATCGAGCAGGCACTTCGCGATGCGGGGCAGCAGGCCTGATGGGCGGCACCCGACCGGCCTTCGACCCCGACCTGCTCCCTGGGCTCCAGGCCCGCGCCGCACAGCTCCCCCCGTTGTCCGCCGACACCCTGGAGCAGCACCGTCGCATCGCCGTCGAGGGCACGCCCGGGGATCGGCCGGCCGACCTCACGGCCGGCGGCACGATCCGGGTCAGCGAGCGGACCGTCCCCGGCCCCGCCGGCGCCCCGGACCTCACGCTGCTGGTGCTCTCCCCCGCCGACGGCAGCGGCCCGTGGCCCGGGATCTACCACACCCACGGCGGCGGCATGGTGATGGGCACCCCCCGCTCGCAGATCGAGCCACTGCTCCCCCACGTCGCCGCGGGCGCGGTCCTCGTGTCGGTGGACTACCGTCTGGCGCCCGAGCACCCGGACCCAGCACCGGTCGAGGACTGCTACGCCGGCCTGGTCTGGACCGCCGAGCACGCCGTGGAGCTGGCGATCGACCCGGACCGGCTAATGATCGTGGGCGCCAGCGCGGGCGGCGGCCTGGCCGCGGGCACGGCGCTGCTCGCCCGGGACCGCGGCGGCCCCCGGCTGACCCACCAGGTGCTCTTTTACCCGATGCTCGACGACCGCATGGCGACCCCGAGCAGCACCATGCTGGACGGGGAGGGGCTGTGGGACCGCCACGACAACCTCTTCGGCTGGACCGCCCTCCTCGGTGACCGGCGCGGCGGACCCGGCGTCACGGCATACGCCGCCCCGGCCCGGGCCACGGACCTGGGGGGACTGCCCCGGACCTACCTGGACGTCGGCGACTGCGACACCTTCCGCGACGAGGTCCTCGACTTCGCGCTGCGGCTGAGCCAGGCGGGGGTCGCGGTCGACCTGCACCTGTGGGCGGGGGCCTACCACGGCTCGGAGGTGGTCTCCCCGGAGGCGATGCTGAGCCGGCAGATCACGGCGGTGCGCGACGACTTCCTGCGCCGGGCGCTGCGCGCGAACCGCGACGCTGCGGCCGTGGCGCTAGCCCCCGGGGGCTGAGGGTCCGGCTGCCGACTCATCGGCCTCCGACGGCGCGGCTTCTGCGGCACCCCGCCGCTGGCCCGTCAGGGTCCTGAGGTCTGCCAGGTGGGCGCGGGCCTCGTCCTCCCCCGCCCGGATCGCCTGCTTGGCCTTGTGGAAGTCGGAGATCTCCATGCCCGAGATGAGCGGGTCGAGCAGCACGTCGGGCTGGTAGAAGGACAGCCGCGCCAGGGTGAGCTGCGACTGCATGACGTCCACCGCGCGCAGCAGCTCCCGGGCGGCGCCCATCCGCAGCCGCTTGCGCGGTGCCCCCGCGTCGTCCTCGGGGTGGTCGAGCCGCGAGAGCGGCGTGGCGTTGACCGCCAGCACCCGGTGCGCGCCGAGAAAGAGCGCGCCGTCGACCGGCGTCTGGTTGAGAAGTCCCCCGTCCACCAGCAGCGCGCTGCCCACCCGCACCGGCTCGAGCACGCCGGGGTAGGCCGTCGTGGCGCGCAGCGCCTGGATCAGGTCCCCGTGCTGGGTGTAGTGGATCCGCCCCTGGTTCAGGTCGGTGGCGGTCAGCACCAGCGGGAGCTCCAGCTCCTCGAAGGTCGGCGGCAGGAGCTCGGCCATCCAGCGCTCCAGGCCCTTGGTGTTGACCAGGCGTCCGGAGATCGGGCTCCAGTCGATCAGCTTGCTCCACCGCAGGTCCGTGGCGATGTCGGCCATCTGGTCCGCCGTGTAGCCCGCCGCGATGAACGCCCCGATCAGGCCGCCCATGCTGGTCCCCGACACCACGTCCGGGGCGATCCGCAGCTCCTCCAGGACCCGCACGACACCGATGTGGCACAGCCCCCGCGCGCCGCCACCACCCAGCGCCAGCCCGAGGACCGGGGAGACCTCCTCCCGCTCGGGCACGGGTGCGGCCCGGCGGACGGGGCGACTCGCGGCGAACATGCCCCCAGTCTGGTCCACCCGACCGGCACGTACGTGCACCGGCGCGCCCCGGCATACGGTAGACAGTCCTGCATGACCCGCTCCCTCCGGGCGCTGCCCAAGGCGCACCTGCACCTGCACTTCACCGGGTCGATGCGGATCACCACGCTGCGCGAGCTGGCGGACAAGCACGGGCTGCGGCTCCCGGCCGCGCTCCTGCAGGACTGGCCGCCGCGGCTGCGGGCGACCGACGAGCGGGGCTGGTTCCGGTTCCAACGGCTCTACGACACCGCCCGCGCGTGCGTGCGCGACGAGTCGGACATGCGCCGGATCGTGCGGGAGGCGGCCGAGGACGACGCCGCGGAGGGGTCCGGCTGGCTGGAGATCCAGGTGGACCCCACGTCATACGCCCCGTTCGTGGGTGGCATCACCCCGGCGATCGAGATCGTGCTCGACGAGGCCCGGGCCGCCAGTCGCGAGACGGGCGCGCAGGTCGCGGTGGTCGTGGCGGCCAGCCGCACCCGCCACCCGCTGGACGCCCGGACCCTGGCCCGCCTGGCCGGGCAGTACGCCGGGGACGGGGCCGGCACCGTGGTGGGCTTCGGGCTCTCCAACGACGAGCGGCGGGGCGACACGGCCGAGTTCGGCAAGGCCTTCCAGATCGCGGCCAAGGCCGGGCTGGCGAGCGTCCCGCACGCCGGTGAGCTGCTGGGGCCCTCCCACGTGCGGGACGCGCTGGACCACCTGACCCCGGACCGGCTGGGCCACGGGGTCCGGGCCGCGGAGGACCCGGCCGTGCTGGACACCCTGGTGCGCCGAGGTGTCACCCTCGAGGTGTGCCCGGCCAGCAACGTGGCGCTCGGGGTCTACGACGAGCTCTCCCAGGTGCCGCTGCGGCAGCTGGTCGAGGCCGGGGCCAGCATCGCCCTGGGCGCCGACGACCCGCTGCTGTTCGGCTCGCGGCTGCTCGCGCAGTACGAGTCCGCCCGCGACGACCACGGCCTCTCCGACGAGGAGCTGGCCGCCCTGGCACGGAGCTCGATCCGCGGCAGCCAGGCCCCCGAGTCCGTGCGCACCCGGCTGCTGGCCGACGTCGACGCCTGGCTCGCCTCCCCCCAAAAAATATAGGGGTTTTGCACGCCTCCCACGCATTTTCGCAGGGGTTATGCACGCGCGACCGCGCCGCGCTGATCGGGGGCCGCCTCAGGCCCGCACCGGCTCCGGGACGGCGACCGGTTCGGTGGCACTCGCCCCGGCGACCCCGCGGCGCGGGATGAGCAGGGTGAGCACGACCGCGACCAGGGCAGCACCGGCACCCAGGACGAAGCACAGCCGGAAGGCGTCGTGGGTCGGGATCAGCGCGCCGCCCAGGCCGGTGGTCTGACTGGTCAGCACGATCGCCATGACGGCACCGGCCACGGTGGTCCCCATCGACCGCATCAGGGCGTTGACGCCGACACCGGAGGAGGCCTCGGCGCGCGGGACGTTGTCGAGGATGAGGCTGGGCATCGCCGCGTAGCCGATGCCGACACCGGCCGAGGACAGGCACGTCGCCAGCATGAGCTTCCACGGCGCGTCGGTCATGAAGACCGCCAGCAGATAGCCCGCCGCGATGACGCTGGCGCCGATGGCCAGGGTGACCCGTCCGCCGAGCCGGGTGAGCATCGCCGAGGAGATGGGCGAGAAGACCAGCATCATCAGGCCCGCGGGAGCCATCCACAGCCCGGTCTGCATGATCGTCTGCCCCAGGCCGAAGCCGGTCTCGACGGGCGACTGCAGCAGCTGCGGGACGACGATGGACTGCGCCATCATGCCGAAGCCGATCATCAGGGCCGCGAGGTTGGTGAACAGCACCGGGAGGCGTGCGGTCGTGCGCAGGTCCACCAGCGGCTCGCGGTGACCCAGCTGGTGACGACCCCACGCGAGGAGCACCACCACACCTCCGACGATCAGCGCCAGGGTCGGCGCGGCACCCCACCCCCAGTCGTTGCCCTTGGTCACGCCGACGAGCAGGGCCACCAGGCCGATCGTGAGCCCCACTGCGCCGACCAGGTCGACCCGCGCGGGGTGAGCCTCGGCACCGCGCGGCACCATGGTGGCGGTCGCGATGATCACGACGCCTGCGAGCACCGAGGACACCCAGAAGAGTGCGTGCCAGTCGAAGGCCTCGACGATCCAGGCGGCGAGCGGGAGGCCGAGCGCACCACCGACGCCGAGCGTGGCGCTGACGGCGGCCAGGGCGGAGTTGGTCATGCGGGGCGGCGTCACCTCACGCACGAGGCTGATCGCCACGGGGATGTAGCCCATCGCCATCCCCTGCAGCACCCGGCCGATGAGGACCAGGGCCAGCAGGTCGGAGACGGCGCACAGCAGCGAGCCGGCCAGCAGCAGGACCGCCGAGACCACCATGACCGGCTTCTTGCCGTAGATGTCGGCGAGGCGCCCGGCGACCGGCATGGCGACGGCGCCACCGAGAAGCGTCGCGGTCACCACCCAGGACGCGTTGCTCGCACTCGTGTGCAGCAGCTCCGGCAGGTCGGGCTGGATCGGGATCACCAAGGACTGCATCAGTGCGGCGCAGAGGCTGGAGAAGCCGAGCACGACGACGACCAGCAGGGGGTGCTTCGCCGTGGATGTCGGGGGTCGACCTGAGGCCTGACCGTGGTGCATGAGAAGCCTTTCGTCAGACTATGTATGTAACTTACATATGAGCGTGTGTAGACTACATATCATCAGTCGGTCGGACAAATCGAGGTGGTCGCCCCATGGACGCGCGCCAGCGGAGGTCGGTCAGCGCCCCCGGTGCAGGGGACGACGCCCGCCGGCTCGCCGGACTCTTCGAACGTCTCGACCAGGCACGACGCAGCCTCCGTCAGCGAGCCACCCTGGGGACCGCTGACATGCGCCTGCTCTGGTTGCTCACCGACGGGGAGCCACGCACCCTCCGACAGATCTCCGAGGAGCTGCACCTGGAGCAGTCCACGGTCAACCGGCAGGTCAACGCCGCCGCCCAGGCCGGGCTGCTCACCAGGTCACGGGCCGGATCCTCGGGCCCCTTCCGCTTCAGCGCGTCCGCGGGTGGTGCCCGCGAGTTCGAGCTGAACCTCGACGAGACGCTTTCCGCCTACCGTGCGGCACTCGGAGGGTTGGGAGCCGAACAGGACCGGTTCCTGAGCCTGATGGCCGATTACGTCCAGGCCTACGTGGAGCACGCGCAGGGGGACCTACCGTCGTAGCGTCCCCAACGCGGCGAAGCGGAGCATGTGCGCCTGACCGCTGTGGAGCGCGTACTCGTCGATCATCTTGACCAGCGTGTGGCCGAGCGGGTCGCCGTGGCCGCGGCCGACGCTCCCCAGCGTGGGCAGCGCAGCAATCGCCGTGTCCGCCCTGGCGACCTCCTCGAGGTAGAGCCGCACGTCCTCCTCCACGGTCTCCGCCGATCCACCGGCGTAGTCGTCGTCGCCGTAGGTCTCCACCTGGTCGCCGCCACCCAGACCCCAACTCAGGTAGGCGTGCTCCATCTGCTGCATATGCCGGATGAGGCCCAGCACGGAGAGCTCGACCGGCGGGATCGACCAGCTGGCCAACTGATCCGCCGAGAGGTCGCGCCACTTCCGCTGGAACTCGTGCCGCTGGTAGCCGAGCCACTGCACGAGGCTCTCCCGGAGGTCAGGTCCCGGACTGGGCTCGTCCCAGCGGTCCAGATCCACGCTGTCGGGGAGCACGCTGCCCATATCCCGAAACTACGACGGGCGCGCCACGTCTGCACGCTCAGTGGTCGCCGCACCATGCGTCCGGTCAGCCGGATTCTCACCACGCCGTGCGCTCGGTGAGCCGAATCCCCGCAACACCGCGCGCTCGGTCGAGGAGGGGGTCAGAGGGTCAGCCCCACCAGGACCGGCTCGTTGACCAGGGTGACCCCGAACGCCTCGCGCACCCCGTCACGGACCTCCCGCGCCAGGGCCACCAGATCCTCCGCGCGCGCCGAGCCGCGGTTGGTGAGCGCCAGCGTGTGCTTGGTCGACAGCGCGGCCGGCCCCGGCATCCGGTGCCCCTTGTGGAAGCCCGCCCGCTCGATGAGCCAGGCGGCCGAGGTCTTCACGGTGCCCTCCGCGGAGGGGTACTGCGGCGGGGGCGGCGCATCGGGGCCTAGGCGGTCGGCGGCCCGGGCGACCAGCACGTCATACTCCCCCGTCGGCAGGATCGGGTTGGTGAAGAACGATCCGCAGCTCCACGTGTCGTGGTCGGCCGGGTCGAGCACCATGCCCCGGTTGCGCCGCTGCTGCAGCACTGCCTCCCGCGCCTCGGCGAGCGGCACCCTCGACCCGAGCTCGACGCCGAGGCCATCGGCGAGCGCCGCGTAGCGCACCGGTTGGGACAGCTCGGTGGGCCGCAGCGAGAAGGTCACCGACAGCACGATGTGACGCGGCGTGACCGCACCGTCCGGCGCCTCCGGCCCGACGATCGAGTCCTTGAGCACCGAGTGCCGGTACGAGAAGGCCAGGTCGGCGGCGAACATCGTGCGCACCCGCTGCTCCACGCGGTCCCAGACCCGCACCTGGGCGATGGTCTGGGCGACCTCCTGACCGTAGGCCCCGACGTTCTGCACCGGGGTGGCGCCCGCACTACCGGGTATGCCGGAGAGCGCCTCGATCCCGGACCATCCCTCCTCGACTGCCCGGGCCACCACGTCGTCCCACACCTCGCCGGCGGCGACGGTCACCGTCACCCCGCCGCAGGCCGACGCGTCGGGCACCTCGATCCCGGCGGTGCGGACCACGACCACGGTGCCCGGGAAGCCCTCGTCGGCGACCAGCAGGTTGGACCCTCCGCCCACCACGAGCAGCGACTCACCGGCGTCGTCGGTGGCGCGCACCGCCTCGATCAGGTCGGCCTCGGTGTCGACGGTGACGCTGCGGAGGGGCGGTCCGCCCACGCGCATGGTGGTGAGCCCGGAGAGGGAGTATGCCGTGGTGCCGGGACCGCGGTCCAGGTCACCGGCCGCGTCGGCGGCGGTCATGCGCGGACGACGGCCTGGCAGCGCCCGAGGACCTTCTCGCCGCCGCAGGTGGCGGTGAGCTCGATGGTCTGGGTGCCGGCGGCCTCGTCGGTCTTCTTCACGACGCCCTCGACGAGCACCTCGACCGTCTCCCCCTCCGGGACGACGACCATCCCGGTGAAGCGGGTGGAGCAGGACAGGACCCGCCCGGGGTCACCGCCGACATACTCCGTCACGACGTCCAGGGCGGCCCCCATGGTCCACATGCCGTGGGCGATCAGGTCGGGCAGCCCGACGGAGCGGGCGAACTCGGCGTCCTGGTGGATCGGGTTCTGGTCTCCGGAGGCGTTGGCGTAGTCGACCAGCTGCGCCCGGTCCACGGTGACGGTGCGGCTCAGGGCGGCGGGGTCGGTGGTCAGCTCGCTCATCAGCCCTCTCCTCGCACGACGATGGTGGACGTGACGGTGGTCACCGGCTGACCGTCGGCGTCGGTCAGCTCGACACGGGTGGAGACCATGCCGTGCCCGCCGGCCTCACGGACCCGGTCGACGTGCAGCACCCCCGTCAGGCTGTCCCCCGCGGTGATCGGCCGGTGGTGGGTGAAGCCCTCCTCGCCGTGCACCACCCGGGAGAAGTCGATGCCCGCCTCCGGGTCGCGGATCAGCTGGGCCTCGCACTGCTGGGAGAGCCGGACGGCGAACGTCGTCGGGGCCACGACGTCGGCGTGGCCGAGGGCCTGCGCGGCCGCCCGGTCCCGGTGCGCCGGGCTGGTGGCGCCGATCGCGTCCGCGAAGGCCGCGATCTCCTCGCGGGTGACCTGGAAGGGGCCGGCCGGCGGGTACTCGCGGCCGGCGTAGTCGGGGTTGACTGCCATGCCGGTCAGCCTAACGGGCCGGTTCCGCGGCACGGACGGCGAGAACGATCCATACACCTGCACCGGTGGTCAACGCACCAGCCGCGAACCGGCGAGAAGGATCCATACACCTGCACCGAAGGTCAGCGGCCCAGCCGCGAACCGGCGAGAAGGATGCGTTCACGTGCACGGATGCTCAACAGGCGGCGGCACGACGAAGGCCGCCACCCGGACGGGTGACGGCCTCGCGGTGGTGAGCCTCAGCGGCTGCCGGGCTGCGTCAGCGGGTCTCGCGGTGCGGGGTGTGCTTGCCGCAGCGGGAGCAGAACTTGGCCAGCTCGACCCGGTCGGGGTTGTTCCGACGGTTCTTCTTGGTGATGTAGTTGCGCTCCTTGCACTCCGTGCACGCCAGGGTGATCTTCGGGCGGACGTCGGCGCTCTTGCTAGCCACGGGGCAACCTGCTCTCAAACGATAGTGGGTGGTGCATGCGGGAGCCCGCGACGCTCTGGGCCGCGGGCGGCAGCACTCAAGGATACGCGAATTTCGGCTCGGGACCGAATCGCGCCAGTAGCGGGAGCGGGGCTCGATCCCGCGACCTCACGATTATGAGTCGTGCGCTCTAACCAGCTGAGCTATCCCGCCTTGGGCGGTGCCTCTCGACCGGTTGGCCGGGTGGCTTCCCTGAGCCCCCCAACGGAATCGAACCGTTGACCTTCTCCTTACCATGGAGACGCTCTGCCGACTGAGCTAGGGGGGCGTGCTCCGGGGCGCACGGGACAGGCCCGGCGCGCCAGCGCTCCGCAGACTTTACACGGCCCACCCGGCCTCCACGAAATCGAGGGGCCGGGTGGCCGCGCTCAGGCCACGGTGCCTGCGAGATGAACCTTGCCGCCGTCCTTGGTGGTGACCCGGAAGGCCAGGTCGTCACCGTCGCGGACGGACGAGAATCCGACCGTGGAGGGCAGCAGCACCGGCTTGCGGAACTCGACCGAGACCTCGTATGCCGAGGGGAGACGGCCCTCCAGCGCCGCCAGGGCGCGGGCGTGGACCCACATGCCGTGGGCGATGGTGCGCGGGAACCCGAAGGCCTTGGCCGTCAGCGGCGAGAGGTGGATCGGGTTGACGTCACCGGACACCCCGGCATACTCCCGCCCGAGCCCGCCGGACAGCCGCCACAGCGCGGACGGAACCTCCCCAATTTTGGTAGGGGTTTTGCCGCTTTCCCCCGCCTTTTCGTAGGGGTTTTGCACATCGTCGGGCACCTCGGCGCCCGTCGGCTTGCGCCCGCGCGCCAGGTAGGTGCTCCGGCCGGTCCAGACGACCTCGTCGCCGACGCGGGCCTCGCCGAGCAGGTCCAGCTGCGTGCCGGACCGGTGCGCCCGCAGGTCTGCGGCGCTGCTGGACAGGGTCAGGCGCTCCCCGATCGCGACCGGCCGGTGCAGGCGCATCTCGTTGGAGACGTGCACCAGGCCGGCCAGGCCGAGCGGGAAGTCCGGAGAGGCCATCAGGTGCACCTGCAGCGGGAAGGTGAGCACGTGCAGCCAGGTGGGGGGCACCTCGTCCCGCAGCGTGAAGCCGCAGACCCGGGAGTATGCCGCGAAGCGCTCCGCGTCCTGCTCCAGGTCGGTGACCATCACCCGTCGCTGCGGGAGCGTGCCGTCGGGTCCGCTCCGCCGCGTCGGCACGAGCGCCCGGGCGATCTCGCCACCGACGCCGGGCAGGGAGCCCAGCAGCTCGACATCGACGTCGTCCTCGGAGCCCACGGCTCAGGCCCCGATCTGCGACTGGCCGCAGACCCGGATGACCTGGCCGGTGACCGCGCCGCTGTCGGGCGCCGCCAGGTAGGCGATCGTCTCGGCGACGTCGACCGGCTTGCCGCCCTGGCTGAGGCTGTTGAAGCGCCGGGCGAACTCGCGGGTGGCGAACGGGATCTTGTCGGTCATCTCGGTCTCGATGAAGCCCGGCGCGACCGCGTTGACGGTGATGCCGCGGTCGGCGACGAGCGGGGCCTCGGCGCGCACCAGACCGATCACGCCGGCCTTGCTGGCGGCGTAGTTGGTCTGGCCGCGGTTGCCGGCCACGCCCGAGGTGGACGCGACCCCGACGATCCGGCCGCCCTCGGCCAGGCCTCCGGCGACCAACGGGTCGAGCAGGACCTCGTTGATCCGGATCTCGGCGGCCAGGTTGACCTCGAGCACGCTGCCCCAGCGGTCCTCGTCGGTGTTGACCAGGAGCTTGTCGCGGGTGATGCCGGCGTTGTGGATGATCGCGTGGATCCGGGCGTCCTTGCCGTGGCGGGCCGCGACGTGGGCCGCGATCTTGGCTCCGGCGTCGGGCGAGGTGATGTCCAGCTGGAGGGCCGTGCCGCAAAGCCGGTTGGCGACCTTGGTCAGCGCCTCGCCGGCGGCCGGGATGTCCACGACCACCAGGGACGCGCCGTCCCGGGCGAAGACCTCGGCGATGCCCGCTCCGATGCCGCGCGCGGCACCGGTCACGACGACCACCCGGCCGGCGAACGGCGCCGCCGGGTCGGCGGGCACGACACCCGGCTCGGCACCCAGGACCCGCCAGGGCTGACCCGACACGTAGGCCGAGCGGCCCTCGAGCAGGAAGGACAGCGTCGAGGCCAGCGCCGCGCCGGTGGTCTCGGTCGAGACGAGCACCAGGTTGGCGGTCGCGCCCTTGCGCAGCTCCTTGCCGACGCTGCGGGTGATGCCCTCCAGCGCCTGCTGGGCCGCGGCCGCCTCCGGGTCGTCGGTGAGCTCGGGAGCGGTCCCGACGACGATCACCCGGCCGCTGGCACCCAGCGCCCGCAGGGCCGGGCGCAGGACCGCCCGGACGCCCTCGAGCTCGGCAACGGTGGCCACGGCGGTGGCGTCCAGCACCAGGGCCCCGATCTTGGTGGAGTATGCCGGGGGGACGGCTCTCCCGTCCTCTCCCGTGGTGCGGGCGGCCGGGACGTCGCGGACGGCCTCGACCGGGCTCACCCGGAGGCTCTTGAGGGCCTCGCGGGTCGCGTTGCCGGTGGCCCCGGACCCCTCGAGCACCGCCAGGACGACGTCGCCGGTCGGCAGGGTCCGGCCCCGCCGCAGCTCGGTCGCCTGGGGCACGCCCAGCTGCTTGCCCACGGCCTTGGCCACGGGGTTGCCGGTCAGCACGTCGAGCACCTTGGTCATCACACAGCCTCCAGGATCGCGACGACCCCTTGGCCGCCGGCAGCGCAGATCGAGATCAGGCCACGGGAGCCGGACCCCTTCTCGGACAGCATCTTCGCCAGCGAGGCGACGATCCGCCCGCCGGTCGCGGCGAACGGGTGGCCCGCCGCCAGGGAGGAGCCGTTGACGTTGAGCCGGCTCCGGTCGATGGCACCGAGCGGGGCGTCCAGCCCGAGGCGCTCGGTGCAGAACTCCTCGCTCTCCCACGCCTGGAGCGTGGAGAGGACGGTGGAGGCGAAGGCCTCGTGGATCTCGTAGAAGTCGAAGTCCTGCAGGGACAGCCCCTGGCGGGCGAGGAGGCGGGGCACGGCATACGCCGGCGCCATCAGCAGACCCTCGTCGCCGGTCACGTAGTCGACGGCGGCGACCTCGGCGTCCACGAAGCGCGCGAGCGCCGGCAGGTTGTGCTCGGCGGCCCACTCCTCCGAGGACACCAGGACCAGCGCGGCCCCGTCGGACAGCGGCGTGGAGTTGCCCGCGGTCATGGTGGCGCCCTCGCCCTTGCCGAAGACCGGGGACAGCTTGGCCAGCTTCTCCACGGAGGTGTCGGGGCGCAGCCCCTGGTCCCTGCTCAGCTTCCGGTAGGGGGTGACGAGGTCGTCGAAGAAGCCCTCGTCCCAGGCGCGGGCCATGTTGTGGTGGCTGGCCGCGGCCAGCTCGTCCTGGGCCTCGCGGGTGATCTCCCACTCCTTGGCGGTGCGGGCCTGGTGCTCGCCCATCGACAGGCCGGTGCGCGGCTCGGAGTTGCGGGGCGTCTCCGGGGCGAGGTCGCCCGGGCGGATCGAGGCGAACGCCTGGATCCGCTGCGAGGCGCTCTTGGCGTGGTTGGCCTTGAGCAGGGCGCGACGCAGCCCCTCGCCGACGGCGATCGGGGCATCGCTGGCGCTGTCGACGCCGCCGGCGATGGCGCTGTCGATCTGGCCGAGCTGGATCTTGTTGGCGACCTGGATCACGGCCTCCAGGCCCGTGCCGCAGGCCTGCTGGAGGTCGTATGCGGGTGTGGTCGGGTCGAGCGCGGAGCCGAGCACCGTCTCGCGGGTCAGGTTGAAGTCGCGGCTGTGCTTGAGCACGGCCCCGGCGGCCACCTCCCCCACCCGCTGGCCGGACAGGCCGAAGCGGGCGATCAGCCCGTCCAGCGCGGCGGTCAGCATGTCCTGGTTGGACGCGGACGCGTAGGCCCCGCCGGCCTTGCCGAACGGGATGCGGTTGCCGCCGACGATCACGGCGTTGCGGGCTTGAGCCATCGGGCACTCCTGTGTGGGGATGGTGTGACACGCCATGTGAGTGACACGACGAAGAATATCCGATACCGAGAGTAGCAGGTACGCCGGGTACTAGGTACTGTGTCCTCTATGAGCACCCGCACCGACGGCCGGGACACCCGGTGGGCCCAGCACCGGGCGCAGCGACGCCGCGAGCTCGTCGAGGCCGCGCTGCGCGCGATCCGACACCACGGACCCGGGGTCGGCATGGACGAGATCTCCGCCGAGGCAGGCACCAGCAAGACCGTGGTCTACCGCCACTTCCGGGACCGCACGGGGCTCTACGCGGCCGTCGTCGAGTCCGTCGACCAGCGCATCCTGGACAGCCTGCACGCGGCGACGGCGGGACGCGACCCCGCCTCGGAGCACCCGCTGGCCATGGTCGGGCCGATGGTCGACGCCTTCCTGCAGCTGGTCGAGAAGGACCCCGAGATCTACCGCTTCGTGGTCAACCGCCCCCTGGTCGACGGCCCCGTCGAGGACGACCCCGTCGCCGGCCTCGCGGACCGGATCGGCGCGCAGGTCTCCCGGGCCCTCAAGGCCCACCTGGAGCGCCAGGGGCGAGACGCCTCGTGCGCGCCGACCTGGGGCCACGGACTGGTCGGCTTCGTCCGCGCCGCCGCCGACCAGTGGCTCAGCTCGGACATGGCCCGCCCGCGGAGCGCGGTCGTCGCGGACGTGACCACCCTCTTCGCCCCCGCCCTGGCCGCGACCGGCACCACGGCATACGACCCGGCCGCCACCCACACCACCCACGCACCGACCCACACTGAGGACACAGACTCATGAGCACCCAGACAGACACTGCCTTCGAGGCCGCCGTCGAGGCGACCCTCGGCCGCGACCAGACCGCCCGGGGATACACGGGGTCCGACGCGGCCGGGGAGCAGATCACGCCGCTGGGCGCCAGCCTGCGGGCCGCGACGGACGGGACCTTCGCGCAGGTGCGCCGCGAGCTGCGCACGACGCTCGCGGCCGGGGACTTCCTGCGCGACCCGTCGCTGAGCGTCGACGAGGCCCGCGCCTGGACGAGCAACGCCCTGCAGGGCATCGTCGACGCGGGGCACGGCGGCGCCGGCTTCCCGACGTCCGTCGGCGGTGACGGCCTCGTCGCCAGCTCGGTCGTCAACTTCGAGATGATCGCGCTGGCCGACCTGTCCCTGACGGTCAAGGTCGGCGTGCACTTCGGGCTGTTCGGCGGGGCGATCTCCAACCTGGGCACCGAGGAGCAGATCCAGGAGTTCGCGCCGCAGGTGATGAACCTGCAGCTGCCCGGGTGCTTCGCGATGACCGAGGTCGGGCACGGCAGCGACGTGCAGTCCCTGGAGACCACCCTCACCTACGACGCCGACACCGACGAGATCGTGGTCCACTCCCCCACGCCGTCGGCCACCAAGACCTACATCGGCAACGCCGCCGCGGACGGCCGGATGGCCGCGGTCTTCGGCCAGCTCGAGGTCGCTGGCAGCGACCACGGCATCCACGTCGTGCTGGTCCCGCTGCGGGACGACTCCGGCGCCGCCCTCCCCGGCGTCACCATCGGGGACAACGGCGCCAAGGGCGGCCTGGACGGGGTGGACAACGGAACGCTGGCCTTCGACCAGGTCCGGGTGCCGCGCACCATGCTGCTCAGCCGCTACGGCGGGGTGACCGCCGAGGGCACCTACGAGTCCCCCATCGAGAACCCCAACCGTCGCTTCTTCACCATGCTGGGGACGCTGGTCCGGGGCCGCATCTGCGTCGGCGGCGCCAGCGCCCAGGCGGCCCGCAAGGCCCTGTCGATCGCGACGCGCTACAGCCTGCAGCGCCGCCAGTTCGAGGCGCCGGGCCGCGAGGAGGAGGTGCTGCTCCTGGACTACCTGGCGCACCAGCGCAAGCTGCTGCCCGCGATCGCGACCGCCTACGCCCTGGCCTTCGCCCAGAACGAGCTGGTCGACACCCTGGAGTCGGTGCAGTCCAAGCCGGTCGGTGAGCGCGACCAGACCGCCCAGCGGGAGCTCGAGACGCGGGCCGCCGGACTCAAGGCCGTCAGCACGCGCTTCGCCAACGACGTGATCCAGGTCTGCCGCGAGGCCTGCGGTGGTGCGGGCTACATGGCCGAGAACGGCCTGACCGAGCTGCGCCGCGACGCCGACGTCTTCGCCACCTTCGAGGGCGACAACACGGTCCTCCTGCAGCTCCTGGCGAAGGGGCTGCTCACCAACTACAAGGAGATGTGGGGCGACCTGGACATGCTCGGCATGGTGCAGGCCGCGGCCCGCACCTTCACCGGCACGGTCATCGAGCGCACCGCCGCCCGGCCGGCGATCGAGCGGATCATGGCCACCGCCCAGCGCCGGCCCGACGCCGAGACGGTGCTCGAGCGCGCCTGGCACGTGACGATGTTCGAGGAGCGCGAGCAGCACGTGCTGGACAGCCTGGCCCAGCGGCTGCGGACGGCCGGCAAGGACGAGTCCCGTGCCTTCGAGGCGTTCAACGCCACGCAGGACCACCTGCTGCTCGCGGCCCGGACCCACATGGACCGGGTGATCCTGGAGGCGTTCATCGCCGGCATCGACGCCTGCGAGGACGAGGAGACCGCCGCGGTGCTCAACAAACTCTGCGACCTCTACGTCCTGGAGAACCTCGCCGCCGACCGCGGCTGGTTCCAGGAGCACGGCCGGATGTCGACGGCCCGGGCCAAGGCGATCGTCCCGGCCCTCAACCAGCTGTGCCAGGAGCTGCGGCCCCTGGCGCTCCCCCTCGTCGAGGGGATGGGCGTCCCGGTGCAACTGCTGCAGTCGGCGATGCTCGAGGACTGAGGGGCCGTATGACGGGTGGTCCGGTGCCGCGGCCGGGTCACCCGTGACCATCGGTCCACGTGCACGCATCGTTCGCGCCAGGTCGCGCACCCGCCGTGAACCATTGGTCCACGTGCACGCATCGTTCGCGCCAGGTCGCGCACCCGCCGTGAACCATCGGTCCACGTGCACGCGTCGTTCGCACCAGACCGTGGGTGGTCACCCGGTGAGCGCGGAGATGCTGTTGACGAGGGTGTAGCCGGCGACGGCGACCAGGAAGACCGCGAACCCCCGGCTGAGCCGCTGCGGACGCAGGCGCGCGCTGAGCCGACCGGCCACGAGGCTCGCCGCGACCGCCGAGGGCACGAAGGCCAGGATCAGCGGCCAGTCGAGTGCCACCGGGCCGGCGGCCCGGGTCACGAGCCCAACCAGGCTGGTGATCGCCAGGACCAGCAGGGAGGTGCCCACCGCACGCCGCAGCGGGAGCCCGAGCAGCAGGGTCAGGGCGGGCACGATCGCGAAGCCGCCGCCCACCCCGAAGAAGCCGGTGAGCCAGCCGATGCCCGTGGCGACGAGCGCCACCCGGGCCGCCCGGCGGCGGTCCAGGTGGAACGGCCGCAGCTGCAGCCACTGCCGGGCCACCTCGGTGGGCTCCGGCCTGCCTCCACGCGTCCACATCAGCCAGGCGACCAGCACCAGGAGGACGGCGAAGAGCACCATCAGCAGGTCGCCGTCCACGACGAGGGCCATCCGGGCGCCGACGACCGCGCCGATGATGCTGAGGGCGCCGAAGGCCAGGCCGTCGGTGACGTTGACCAGTCCCGCGCGGCCGTACTGCAGCGCACCGACGATGGCGGTCACCCCCACGACGACCAGGGAGGTCGTCGTGGCCTCGAGGGGCGGCTGGTCCAGCAGGTAGACCAGGGCGGGCACCGCGACGATCGCTCCGCCGCCCCCGAGCGACCCCATGACGGCGCCGACCACGAGGCCGACGAGGACGGCGAGGACGATCTCGGTCAGCATCGCCGCACCGGTCGGGTCCCGGCACAGCACGACGGGTGCCGCCTCAGTGGCGGCACCCGTCGCATGCTCGCGCGCCCGTCGTCAGCCGACGGCTCAGGCGTTGGCGTCGGCCAGCACCGCTGCGAGTGCGTCGGTGACCTGACGCAGCTCGGCCTCGGTGATCGTCAGCGGCGGGGCCAGCCGGATCGTCGAGCCGTGGGTGTCCTTGGCCAGGACGCCCTTCTTGGCCAGGCCCTTGCAGGCGTCCTTGCCGGACATCAGGGCGGGGTCGATGTCGATGCCGGCCCACAGGCCGCGCACCCGGACGCTCTCGACGCCCTTGCCGATCAGCGCCTCGAGCTCCTCACGGAAGACGGGCTCCAGGTCGGCGGCGCGCTGCTGCGGCTCGCCGGACTCGAGCATCTTGACGACGGCGTGGCCCACGGCCGCCGCGAGCGGGTTGCCGCCGAAGGTGGACCCGTGGGTGCCCGGGGTGATGACCCCCATGACCTCCTCGTCGGCCGCGACTGCGGACACCGCGATGATGCCGCCGCCCAGGGCCTTCCCGAGGGTGTAGATGTCCGCCTCGACACCCTCGTAGCCGCACGCCAGGGTGGTGCCGGTGCGCCCCAGGCCGGACTGGATCTCGTCGGCGATCATCAGCACGTTGCGGTCGGTGCACAGCTCCCGCAGACCGGGCAGGAAGCCCTCCTTGGGGATCTGCACGCCCTGCTCACCCTGGATCGGCTCGACCAGGACCGCGACGGTGTCGTCGGTGATCGCGGCCTCGATGGCCGCCAGGTCGCCGTAGGGGACGGAGGTGAACCCGGGGGTGTAGGGCCCGTAGTCGTCCCGGGCCTCGGGGTCGTCGGAGAAGCTGATGATCGTCGTGGTGCGGCCGTGGAAGTTGCCGTCCATGACGATGATGTTGGCCCGCCCATGCTCCACACCCTTGACGCGGTAGCCCCACTTGCGCGCGATCTTGATCGCGGTCTCCACCGCCTCGGCGCCGGTGTTCATCGGCAGGATCATGTCCTTGCCGACCAGGGCCGCCAGGTCCCGGCAGAACGGGCCGAGCTGGTCGTTGTGGAAGGCGCGGCTGGTCAGCGTCGACCGGTCCAGCTGCGTCTTGGCGGCCTCGACCAGGTCGGGGTGGCGGTGGCCGAAGTTGAGGGCGGAGTAGCCGGCGAGCGCGTCGATGTATCGGTTGCCCTCGACGTCGGTCACCCACACACCCTCGGCCTCGGCCACGACGACCGGGAGCGGGGCGTAGTTGTGTGCCGCGACGCGGTCCTCGAGCTCGATGAACGCTGCGTTGGTCTGCGGGAGCGGGGTGTCGGTCATGGAGCAAGGGTAGGGCCACCCGGCCGGGCCTGTGCACCCGGTCCGGTCACGCGGTCGGCCGCCCACTCCGCGACGCCGGAGCGTCCGTGCCGTGGCTCGGACCTCGGCCTGTTGGCCCACAGATCACGCAGCAGCGCGACCTCGGCCAGGTGGTGGATCGCCTCCCGGTTGATGTGCAGCACCAGCTCGGCCATCGGGTGCTCCGCGAACGGACCCTCTGCCTCCCCCACAGGCCTGGCCAGGGCCGCGTCGTCGAGCCCGCGCACCCCGGCCAGCCACGCGGCATACGTCTCGTCGAGCTGGGCCAGCGCACCCGCCGCGGTCCCGGCATACTCCCAGGTGAGGACGCCACAGTCGCGGAACCCGAAGTGCGCGGCCGCGCGCCCGCCGAAGATGCCCACGATGACGTGCCCGAGGCGCCAGGCGATGGTCGTCACCGGCGCCGGGCTGGGCTCGGGATACTCCCAGTCGATCTCGAAGGCGCCCCCGCCCGCCGCCTGCGCTGTGGCGCCTGTGCCCCGCGGCCGGATGCTCCAGGCACCGAGGACCGGCTCCCAGAGGTACTCCTCGTCGGTCAGCCCGTCGAGGCGCGGCCGCGCGTGGTGCTCCCAGTGCCAGGTCAGCTGCTCGATGGCGAGCCCGTGCCAGTCGGTGGTCGTCATGGTGCCTCCTGTGGTGGTCGTCGCACCCACGCTAGGCGCGGGCACCGACACCGGCCCGTCCAGTGCACGCGGGCAGCAGCAAAACCACTGCGAGAATTGGTGAGAGGGCAGCAAGACCACTACGAAAATGGGTGGGGAAAATGGGTGAGGGCCCGATCGAGACCGGGCCCTCCACAGGGTGGCAGGTGCAGGATTCGAACCTGCGTAGGCGTACGCCGACGGATTTACAGTCCGCTTCC